>OFGF01002131.1_pt1 | contig 10872 bp, 14 predicted proteins | sample 1521711 | NCBI WGS metagenome assembly OFGF01 (sample SAMEA3504092, study PRJEB24116) | mouse gut metagenome | biome: mouse gut; feature: mouse-associated habitat; material: faeces | place: Denmark | collected 2011
GGATTTTAAAATTCGTATTACCGACTGTAGGGATTATCTCTTCAAAAATTTCCATGACCTCATCAAAGCGTGTATTTTCATAATTTTGCTTATTCCAGGCTCTTCTTTGGTCACGAAATTTGATTGTATTGCGCTGAAGTTCACGGTTCATTATATCAAGTTTCTTTTGGTGTTCTGTTGATTCCATTTTTGAAAAACAATTATTATAAAATTTTTTAGCTGCTTGATATTTTTTTCTCCATGCCGATTCAGTACGATATAATGTTTCATCGTCTCCTAAAAGTTCATGATTTACAATATTATTTACAGAATCCCAACTCTCTAATTCTCCAGAATCTATGAGTTGCCCAATTTTCCATAAATATTGTTCTTCTGTTTCTGTAGATATTTTTTGGGTATCTTGAATAGTAGGCACCTACTTTCTATTCATCAGCTTCTTCTGATGTAACCAAATCTAAATCCTCATCTGATTTCAGACTTACACAAAATTCGATTGGCTGATTTATAAATACTTTTAGCAAATCGGTTACTCTTATATCTTGTTCTGCATCATTTTCATCGGTATAGGTAATAAATGTTGCATCTTCTGACAGAACGCCTTTTATTGTTAGTTTGTCGGTGATATTTCTCTTAAAAGATAGCTTGCTTCTTACCATAAATAAAATTTCCTTTCATTAACATCCTCAAAATCGTTTCTTGTGAGGATTGAAATAATATTGTTTGTCTTTCAGTTTTCTTGTTTCAATAAGCTTGGATATTTTCTGTATGTAATTTTCATTACTAGAAAGCCGAATGCAACTTTCTAAAATATAATTGCTTACTCTAGGTGGAACTTTATTATCCACAACAAAATCAATTAATCTTTTACAAAACGATTTTGATTTTATATGTGTGTGTTTGCCGCTTCCATCATCTAAAGTAATTCTAAATCCATTTTCGGTTTGTTCTATTCTATATCCACGATATCGTTCCATAGACAATCCTACTTTCATATTTTAAGATGTGGGCTGTTGACGAAGAGCCATACTACGGAGGTTTATTTTACCAAAACAAACAAAGGAATCGGGGATCAGGGACTCGAACCCTGGGCAAACATAGTTTATAAGACTACTGCTCTAACCAACTGAGCTAATCCCCAAAAGAAATAAGTGGAGATGCCACCAGAACGGTAGCACCACCACCTATATAGGAGAAATATATGAAGAAAGAGTACAATTATCAGATGCTTGAAACAGGACTGGGGATACCAATTTACAATCTCAACCAATTTGCCATCAGTATAGTACTGATGAAATAAACAACTAAGGTATTAGTGAAGTTTTGCATAGATAAACCCAGTTAATATTTTATCTTCTTTTACAATTTATATTCAAAGTTGAGATTAACGCAACGTGTATCATAATTTCAAGTTTTCATTATAACAAATTGTCAGAATCACAAAATGGCAAAATGGCAAATCACAATATGATTAGCGAAATATACGATAATACCATATAGGTATAGTTGCTGTTAAAGAATTTTGATTCGAAAATCCTACTACAAATTTTATGTACAATGTGTTTTCCCATTTTCATTTTTTTGATATTTTCTGGATAATATCAACCTCGCAGCATCACACTTTATCTGCGTCTAAAGCGGCTGACCATCGCAAAATGAATATTCCAACCCTGCTGCAAGCATCTGATAATGGAAGAATGGCAGCTGCTACTTAGCAGCCACTACATCTTCAAAGGTATCGGAGATATCCCATTTTGGAATAAAATCAAGTTCTGTGTTGATTTCGATAGAATCTAATTTTGCAGAAACGCCATCGCAAATTTTATTATACTTTTTAATCAAGGCCTTTACATCATTACGATTAAAATCTATCTGGGTAGTCTCAACGATATCATAGAAATACTTGACCTGGTTTCCCTCAGCATTAAATTTATATCCAGAGCCAGAGACTGTTTTTTCGCCAGATTTAATGTCTGCGATATATTTTAGCGTATTAACAAAGGACTGTCTTTTCTTATTCATGGAAATTGCATTATCTATGTTGATTTCAGCACTGGCCTTGGCAACAGCGATAGCATTAACAAGAGATTCCTTTTCGGTAATGACTTTTATGATAAAATCAATTACATCATTCGGAGTGTAGTCCACATCATAGGATTTTGGCACTTCAATAATTTCGTCAACCGCATCACTATTTGCCTTTTTGCGCAAATGGTTTTGCTTGGTAGTCGTAGTAAATGCTTTGTCATAAAGATGCCTTTGTGCAGTCTCATATAAATTATCAAGATAGTTTGCGTAACGGTAAGACTCTTTTAGATTCATAATATTTTGCTCCTTTTACAAAATTTTTCATTATATACCATTAAAAGAAAACGATACTTTTTTTAAAAAATGTCTATAACCATAGAAAAATCAAGGTATTTCAGAAACATGTGCTTCAAACATTTTTGCGTTTCTTATGTGTTTCATGCGCTCTTTGGTATTATTCCTGTTAATGATATTAGCGCAAGACTTACAATATTTACGGTTTTTGACAGTATCTCTAATTACTCTTCCACAATTTTTACACTGTTTAAATCCTTTCTTAAAATTTCCTATGTACTGATTCCCAAGATTACTAAATTCTTTTATTCTATAAACAATATCACCAGAATTATTCATATCAATTCGGATATTTAGATTATCTACTTTCTTTCCAAACGTAATATATCCATTAATATATAGCTCATGTAATAACGCATTTCTTTTATCAGATGAAAGAGTAACATTCGCAAGCTTAAATACTTCTGAGATATCTTTTGATTCCTTCTTGTTAATCCATCCATCACTATTCATATATCTTGCAATTGCGAAAAGTGTAAACATTAATTTCTTTTGCTTATCATTTGGCAATGAGGCAATAAAATTAATTTCTGATTCATATATTGGAATATATTCCCTTTCTTTAAAAGTACGTTCTATATTTCCGTTAAATAACCCATCGCATACAGTGATGATTTTGTTATGATACCTATACTCTTGATAGTTTTCTAAATCAAATTCCAATATTTTTCTCTTTATTATGTTAGATAACTGTTCAATACTCTTATCATCAGAGTAGTAATATTTGGCGATTAGGGTAATAAAGTACCCCATAGACAAGTCATCTGGCTTCTTTTTTGAAGCCAGAATATTTCTTATATATTCTTTTTCATTCAGTATATACAGTGTTTAGTTCCTCCAATCTTTTTATAAGTTCTTCTCCAATACAATCCCAACAGAACTGCTTGTTCCCCTTATATCCGTAGGTAATGTCTAAAATAATATTCAAACGTTCCTCATCGTTGGGACATATATCTTTTGCTTCCTGATTAAATTTTGCATATAGGAAACGTCTATTTTTATTAGAATCGCCTTTGTCATGATGCTTTTGTTTTTTGTATTCTCTTACACATTCACAATAATATTGTTCTAATTCCTTAAGGGCCAATCTATGTTCTTCTGTACAACGTTTTTTTGTTTTTAATACATTGTAATCAAATGAGGAATTACTGTGTAACCGAGACTTATATCCATCCAACTGGCTTTCCACATATCTACATATTTTATTCATAGAGCAGTTTCCCATGCCAACAGGCAATTTAAATTCATACCAAAACAAAAATTTTTTCTGATCGTCAGATAAATTGCTAGTGTTTGCATATAAATCCTGAAGAGAACAATTATACAATGCATTGCATTTGTTATTACTTTCTTTTATATATTTTTTATAATCACGTTTAGCTTCTTCGTAAATGTAAATCATAAAATATGGTTTTCGATATGCACATATAGACTGCAAATATCTGTCATCACCACAAGCCCTCATATTATACCATCTGCTGGGCATAGGGTCAGAGATTATTCCTTTAATCCGATCAATCTCATTTTGCTGGTAGAGCTGTCCACATCCTATCCTATACTCCAATTCCTTATATGCATCAGAATTTTTCTCAAAATGTGATTGTACCTCCATCATTGATGTGACATAATTAGTAATAATACCAACTTTATTGCCCATTCCATTTTTATTAGTCTTTTTTACTTCATTTTCTGTAATGATAATTTTGGATGTATTACGCTGAACACATTCAATAGCGGGAAGTTTCCTATATCTCCTCTTAAGCACGGCGTTATTAGTGGAAAAGAGTATATCACTATCCCAATCACACCCATTTTCTGCCATACAGAATGAGTCCCAGGCATTAATAATCATAATAGTATCCATATATTGATACCATCGCTTGCACTCATTAGAATTATTTACTCTACACATACGAATATTATTATGGCTTGTCATAGGACTTCTAAAAACAACAACGTCCTCTTCATCTTTATTAATCCAAAACTTAGAATAACATTCATCAGCCTCAAGTAATCCTGTAACTTCTAATCCACAAATAGATTGCATAAGTGCGAATGGATCTCCACTAGCAATTTGATAATTACCTTGTACAAGCAATTTCCCAATCTTGGCATCATTCATTTTCTTTTTAATAAACCTGTGAACTGAATCAATCACATATGGGTCACCAAGCATATATTCATTTGTATATAATGCCCGCTGCCATGAATTGACCTCTGTATTTTCGGTAATTCCTAAAAACTTAATAGTAGAAGAGTAGTCTCCACACATAGCATCTTTCAAATAGTTTATAGTTGGTGTACAGAGTTCTTCTATATCATCATTGGTAAATTCATATGATTGCAAATATTGATAATTTAGTTCCCGTTGTTCCTCCAACACATGCGGAGAAATTTTTGTGACAGAAAATTCATATCCACATTCTTTATAGGCATTCTCATAACTTTCAATATTGTCATATGCCATCCATAATTTGAGAGATGATTCAGTCAAGATTATTTCACATTTACGAATGTCTTGTACATTCCCCCATATATCTTCTATAAAATAGTTGCCATTATTAAATTCTTCAACGAATTCTACTATTGGAAATGGATATAACATTCCTTTTAGCCAGGCATTCCTTAAACAGACTCCACTTGGAATATAATCTAATCCTAGAGATTGGGCTACTCGTTCCATATAGCCTATAGTACATAGGTTAAAACCATCAGAAACAGTATTTTCTAATTGCTTATGCAATATTGTTTCCATAACAGGCTCATCAGAATCTTTTCCGTCATCCAAAGATATTACATCTGCAAAGTATTGAGTAACACAGTCTTTAACAACCAAAATCCCAATTGGGTTACATATTGGTTGAGAGGATGAGCATGTCAATGCTTTATATGCCTCATATTTTGCAGGTACAAGTGGTATATTTTTATTTCTTTTACATTCACAAAGTTCATTTAGCTTATCTATATATTTTGAATTGCAAAATAGAAGAGTGTTATTTTTCAAACCGCCAGTAGTCCCAACAAATCTTCGATAATTTATGCCATTTACTGTCACGCCTTTATTACAGGTAGCTCTACCAAAATCTGACTTTTTATTTATAACGATTTGTATAAAAATTTTAGAAAAATCAATTTCTTCAATGCTCTTTTGTAAAACCCTATTTGCCATAATACGGAATTCTTGTGCTTCAAATAGTGCCACAAGTTCCTGAAATTTGAATGCTTCCTTTTTGGTTATTTTCAGATCCCAATTATAATATTTGAGTTTGTTTGTTCCTATTTTGAAAATATTGAGGTACGCTAATCCCAGCCATTTATTCTCCCTTTGTTTTAACAAAAAATATTTGTTCGTTTGAAATTCTAACACATATCATATTTTCTTAATTAACCACTCATAGCCCATGTAATTAACATAAATTACTTGTGGGAGATTATATATATGTGATACCATGTTCCACAAATACTTTCTTGATTCTTTTTATTAACACTCTTCCTCCAACGCAATAACTTCAAATCCTAGCCACTCAATTAAATCCCGTAACCCATAAATACAATCAAAATGCCTACATTCACCATTAAAATTTTCGATGTATTCCTCGCCAGGATAAACTCCTTCACCACATGCAGCACAATAAATCCTTGCCTTTGGCAACACATATTTTGGGCATCTTGTACTATGCCCATCAATATACCCACAAACCTCACATTTCAAATCAAGCAATCCTCCTCAAATCATATTTCTCTATTCTTTCTTGAACATATCCATCATTTGTTGTGTAATATATATCTCTGATGCCCAAATCCTTGATGGCAGCCATGCATGATGGACATGGCCTGGACAATCCGAACGGCTGATCCTTCCGGATGCGGTATATGTATAATTTGACTTTAGAGAAATTGATATTGAGATGCCTGATTGAATTCAGACAGTTTATCTCTGCATGTAACTTTGGGAGCAGCTTTTCGTTCTGCTTTCTGTATCTGTTATAGAAATTCTGAGTCGGATGCGTCTTATTGCAATTGCATCCTATCCCTATAATTCCTCCTTGGTAGACCGCGACACATCCTATATGGGTCTTATGAAAATCTGATACCATCGCGGCCTGTCTTGCCTTATCGAAATACTTCATGTCATGTCTATTCATCTCGGCATGTAATAAAATTATTCTCCTTCTCATATAATTCATTTCCACGATTAAAGCATCTGATTTCATATTCATATCTTTGGATATAGTGTTCAAAGAAATCCATCAAACTGGCGTGTTCAACTATCTTACAGATATCCTTTGTTATAGTCTCCCTAGTGCTAGTGATATATTGGGTGTCAACTTCTTGAGGTGCTAGATTGAATCCATTTTGTATGTCTTTTCTTCTGAGCCACATTGATAGAAGGTATTTGTCTTTTTTCTTGTCGTATCTATATGTGCAATCGACATAGTATCCTTTATGTCCGCATTCCTCTGGTAGTTCAATTTCAATCGTGGTTCCTTTATACATTGGCTTAAGCATTCTTAGACCTCCTTCGATTTTTGCTTATATTATTACTTTCTCTATTTTCTCTGCATTTCTTATCAAATTTCCAATCTGCAACAATTCGGCTAGCAATGAAAGAGCCACCTATATTTTCTTTTCCTCTATAGTTTGTATTAAAATCCGAAAAGCAAATGACGCCTCCGAATGTCGAATGGTCGATTTTATGCGTTCCTGTTCTGTAAAATGTTTCTGTCATTAGTTCCTGTAGTTTCTCCTTTTCTATTCATTTTGTTTTTTTCTTCATTCACAATAATCATATTTTTTATTCTCCTTTAAATGGTGGAATAATTTTACCTCATTAAATTAAATCAATAATCCAATATCTCCTGTAATCTTTTGGCATAGTCTATGGCAACACGAAGGTTTATCTGGATTGCGATTCATATTTACACAAAGGTAGGAGAGGAGTAATAGGATATAAGCTGAAGATATCCTGATTAAATCAATCTCTTCGTCATTAACTTTTACAGCCTTTAATTCTTCTTTAAAGTTTAGAATTTTCTCTAGTTCATCAAAGTAAATAATTCCAAAGTTATCTGGTACATCAAATTTTTCTGTGTTGATTTTGATGTTGTAATAATCTGTGGAGTTTTCCTTTTCCTTTGCCAATTTCTTATAATCCGGATAACGCTCAAAATATCCATAGTGAGAGAGTAATTCTAATACTTCAAAATATTTATGATTTATCTTTCCGTCATTATAATTTGGTTTTAGATGTGACCAGTGACACAGTTCTGAAATACTGAATGCCACTGTATCATCCAAGGCTCTGCGAGAACACAGGTAAGAAAATATAACTACATGCTTGTCTCCAATGTCTTTGTTGTAGGTTATTTCTCGTGGCATCTTTACATAGCTAGGTAAGTAATTACCTGCCTAATTTCGATAACCCAGTTTCTTTGCTTCTAATCTGGCTTTTGCATATGCATCAGCTTTTGCTCTCAACTCGGCACATCCACAACTAGGTATCCATGCTTCTATGTAATCAATACATCTTTGATAATCGCCTTTACGAGTTCTCGCAATTTTTGAACCAAGACCAGCACTTTGTCTTGTATCCTTATATAATCGTTGAATAAATATTTTAAAATACTTCTCACGTTCCAGTGGATTATCTCCAATAATTTCAACAACTCTTTTTTGAGCTGACTCAACAATTATTTCTTGTTGTGTAGTGGTCACTTCCTCATTTAACTTTAATTGATTAATATCATCAGATAATCCTGTCATAGTTTCTGAAATGCCAGAAACTATATTTGACAATCCATTTATTAATGTTTCTTGTGCATTTAATTTTGCCAATACGATTGCCGTATTTTCACTATTAGCTCTAGTTAATTCTGCTGTTTTTCCCAATGCATCCATAATGTTTTCGTAAGTATTCATGCTAGTTGATCTCCTTTACTTTGTTATTAATGTTATATTCCATAGTATCTGCCCATGATTTAATAGCATGAACCGATCTAATATATCCTTCTCTTTCTAATTCTGGAATTTCATTAATCTTGTCTGTCAACCAAATATATCCCCCAACTTGTTCAATAAAAGTTGCAATTTTTGAACAGAATAATAGAGTAGAATCTTTTAATTTTTTCTCATATTGCGTAACTTGTGAATTATCATTCATTATTTCTATTTGTTTTCGTAAATCTTGAAGTTCTTTTACTTTTTCATCAAACTGAGTCTTTAACTGCTTATAATCAAATTTGTAATCTTGAAGTTCTTTTTTTGTTGAATCATAATCTTCTGGTTTTGGAGGGTTACTTTTTAATTCTTTAATTTCATCAATATATTTCTGCATTTCTCTTTTTGTGATTTTCTTTGTTGTGTCAAGTGATGAAATTAGTTCTAGTTGTTCATTATCTGTAAGTTGTCTTATCATAGCAAGAGCAGTAGTAGGCATTACAATACCAGTCTGCACTAAGTCATCGAGCTCAGGTATCATGTCTGACAACATCTTATAATTCTGTAAATTTTGAACAGTCATTCCCATATCTTTAGCAAGTTGTTCCTGAGTTTTTGAGGGTTTAAAATTATTTGTAACCCTATTATGTTGGTTGTTTCCATTCTCAATTCCATATAATCGTTCTAATTCCTTAATTCTCTTTCCAACTTTTTTTGCCGATCCACCAATTTCGCCACGCCTACGAATATTTGACTCCAATAAATCCAAAAGAATCTCATCATCAGAATTATAAATTCTTATTTCAGATTCAATGACTGGAATATCAAGTTCTTTAAATGCCCGTACTCGTTGATGTCCAGAAACAATTACCTTATCTTGTGTAATTATTATTGGTTCAATGTTTCCACGCTTGTTTTCTTTAACTCGTTTTCTGATAGATTCCAAAAGTTCTTCCCACTTATCACCTGTAATATCATCAAAAAACTCATTGTTACGTGAGTGCGCCTTTAATTCATTAATATTAATCTGTTGCATTTGTAAAAATTCCTTTCTTTAAAAAATTTGTTTATAGTTACATAAAACAAAATTTGCTCTAACTTGTATTTTCTACATTTCAAACCGATAATTTCCACTCTTAAATGGATAAAATTCATCTACTTTATATAAATCCAACATTTTATTCAAAGCCCATTCAATTTCTTGTTTACATCCCTCCTTATTCAATACATAAATATTTGGTACATTTTGTGGTGGCTTAGATTTATCTGGTTGTACGCTACCTACTTCTCTTTTTATAAGTAGAGCAGGGATATCATCTGATGATTTAGTTAAATACTCTATACATTGATTAATCGTATCTTTCGACATAGACAATTCTTCAGCCATATGCTTAATGCTTCTATAAAATGCTTCTGGGTTATCTTTGGCGTTTTCATATTCAGATCCATCATTTTGTTTTGGACGGCATCCTATATATGAGTTTATATATAGAAAAGCTACAAGTATATTTTCTCTATTCAAAGAGCTGTCAGCCATCATAATTGTGTCGAACTGAGAAGATGTAAGTTTCGCAAATTTTTCTGTTGAGTCAAAGTTTTGTGGAATAATTTTAATTTCAATACCAGTATCGTAGGAAAGCGAATCCAAATCTTGTTTTACTTCAATCATCCGATTATTTATCATGTATTCAAGTACATCTAATATTTCTTTGAATGCTTTTGGCTTTCGGCTTGTGGTTTTATATCCATAGAATTCCAGTACTTTTCGTATAGTTATCCAACTGTAATCTTCATAGGATCGATATTTGTCAATAAGAATATATGTGATATAAAATTTCCTGCTTACACCAAATTTTGTTTTAATATTTCCTTGTATGTATTCGTTTGGAAATCTTGTAAAATATTCTTTGCTTTGTTTTTTGATAGTTCTTTTTCTCCTTTCGATATACGAGAGTTCAGCAAACGCTCTTTTTAAAGCCTGAAAAATGATGAGATTGGGTAAATGACGCTCTTTTTAGAGCCTTTGCTGAACAGAATAAAGATATAACCTATTTAATAAAGACAGACATATTCCGTGCCATATTCCGCTACGCTACATATGTCACTCCATAAATAACTTTTTGATTGTTGATGGTTATCGTCATTCAATCCCATAGCCTATCTTTAATAACTTCTCCATTTCATCATGGTCAATCTTATATCTTGGAATCACAAATGAGGAGCTGCAGTTTGCACATGTGGCAATGTTCATCCTCTGCCCATTGAATCTCTTGATACATTTATTCCAGAATCCTCTTGCCTCATAAAGGGTCTGTCCAATAATACAATTCACCTTATAATGGGAGAGTATGTAGTCTATAACTTGATACCCATAATGATTTCCTCTGTGATATTCTAATATCTTGAAATAACCTATAATGAATATATTCTTCTTTTTTGTAAAGCTTATCTCACCAATCTTTTGCCTCCTGTCATAGATAATAACTTCTCGGAATCTTCAACCCTTATTTCATGGGGCTTTCAGAACCTATTTTTCAAAAATCACCCACTTTTTTC
>OFGF01002133.1_pt1 | contig 10866 bp, 14 predicted proteins | sample 1521711 | NCBI WGS metagenome assembly OFGF01 (sample SAMEA3504092, study PRJEB24116) | mouse gut metagenome | biome: mouse gut; feature: mouse-associated habitat; material: faeces | place: Denmark | collected 2011
AATGCAGTAAAATAGGGCGTTCCCGTTATGGGTTCGCCCTTTATTATGCCTTGCGGTACTAATTTGGTACTATTATTTGATTTAGCTTTTCAGCGACTTCGTTATGCTTGCTGGGGTAAAGATGCCCGTAAGTGCTGTTTACCATTTGCACAGTATCACCAATGCGTTCCGCTATCAGATGAGGGGAGAATCCCATATTGATTAACAGCGATACATGAGTATCTCTTTCTAAAGGATATTTATAGGATAAAATGATAAAATATTAGAAGTCGGCATATCTATGGAATACCAAAAAAGAACGGTTCTGGCAAATACACTCCAAAATCGTTCTTTTTGAATTTTACTATTTAGGAATCATGTCAAAGTTTACATCAAAGATTCCAGCCACCCTTTTACTACATTATACTTATAGGGCAAATGAAATTTACGGAATAATCTGAATTCATGAGATAAATGCAAGATAAAAAAAGGAATGTCCCAAATATATTTTCTTGGAATACCCCTTGGCTATTTTGCTTTATTTTTCATTCTCTCTTTTAAGTACTCTTTTAGGACAAGATTAATATATTGCGAAAATGACCTATCATCTTCTTCTGCTAAAATCTTAATTTCATCTATGATTTCTGAATCAAGCGTGATACTTACTTTTGTTTTAAGTGGTTTCATTTTACTATTCCTTTTTTAATACAATATACCATCATATAGCCTTTTATGCTGATATATCGCTTAAAGTGGTATAAAGTAGTATTGTTTGTCCGACTTATATTTCTATTCATCCTTTTTCTCTTTTAAATATTCTTTTAGGACAAGATTTACATATTGCGAAAATGACCTATCATCTTCTTCTGCCAAAGCCTTAATTTCATCTATGATTTCTGAATCAAGCGTAATACTTACTTTTATTTTAAGTGGTTTCATAATGCTACTCCTTTTTGATACAATATATCATTGTATAGCCTTTTATATTGACTTATCTTATAAAGTAGTACAAAGTAGTATTATCTTTAAATTGAAAATGAGGTGATATTATGGAAAAAGGTCAAACAAGAAAATTGTCATACGATGAATTGGAAAGTGATGAAAAACTCCTATTAAAGTGGTATCGTGAGAATCCGTTATCCGTTTATATTGAAATTGCTTTGATAGCACTGGAAGAACTTGAGGTTATCACAAAAAATAAATACAGAAAATGTAAATTAGAAACAGAAAAAAAGCAGATTTATTGAAAACATATTGGTTGCTGCAAGGGGGAAAGAATTATCATGCATAAAGACGATTTAAAAGACTTCCTTTTTGATTTTTTGAACGAGCATGACACAATATTTACGGACATATCATTGGATGATGAAACAGACACTATATTTATCAAATCCGTTGATGGAGAAAATTTTATTGTAACTGTCAGCCCTGTGACTGCGGATGAAGCCCTCATAGAACTGTGGGCAAAGAAAAACCCGGAATTAATGTCTCTTGCCCTTAGTGTACTAAATATGAGGGATTTAGAGTTATTTACGGAAGAAGAAGCACATAGGTACCTGTCAGAAATTGTTGAAAAAGCGAATAATTCATTCGTGAAAGATATAAAGAACAGACTTGGCAAATTAGGAAATGATAAATGAGATAGCATTATTCCACACATTAAATAAATACAAGATAATTGATATGTGGGCTGCATAACCATTATTTCAGATGGTTTTGCAGCCCGCATATATTATTAAATAAGCACGATTCCACAATTACCAAAAATCATGTCCATCATAATAGAAATACAAGCATTCCATTATCCCGGTAATTATCATCCACCAACTCACCACATTCAATCTAATTGGAATGAACGGTATCTTCATTACTGCCAGTGAAAGGGAAAAACCCATAAATGCAATGCCTGTCATCACAGATTTTTTAAACAGTTCCATATTTTTGTACCCGTAATACTCCCAACGCTTTTTCCATTTCCGCAGTAGGCAGCAGGCTCCCATACGGATAACAAAAAACAAACCAACCGCAATGACAGCAGATGCAAAAACCAGTGTGCCGACCGCCAGCGGTGATGGCATAACAGTTATCATTGTCTGATAGAGACTCCGATAAAGGTTTCCTAAATTCTGCAAAAGCCAGATGGCATTCTCACATCTTTCCAAAAACCATAACGGAATGGTGGCTATGATGTCCTTCTCGGCAATCAGGACTGCCGCCATCTGCGCCAGATATGCGGCAATCAAAACCAATACTGCGCCAGACATCTTTACGGACTCCCTGCTGAGAACCCGCTTACAATCCTCCTGCAATTTTTTCTGCAATACCCTTCTCGCCTTCTCCACTTCCCTTGCCAGTGTTTCCTCATATTCTGCCATCAGTCGGTTTGCCATTGCAAGTTTCCGCTCAGCAGTTTCCTCCTTCCTACCTGCCTGGGCAAGAACGGCTGCGGCTCTTTCTTCCATTTCCTTCCCGCGTTTCTCTGCTTTTTCCATCTCTGCTTTCAGCCTCCCGTTCTCCTGAAAGATGATGTCGCTGCCGCTGTACCTCTCTAGCTGCTCTGTCTGATGCCGCAGCGTCTCCCCTTGCTCGGAGAGAACGGATTTCATGGATTGTATCTGTGATTTCAGTTTCTGACTGCCGGAAGAAAGATTCCGTATCTGCCCGTCTTTCTCCTGCACCTGAATCCACAGGTCTTTCAGTTCCTCGTTTTTGTCTGTCAGTTCCTGTTCCATTTCCTCCAGCTGATTCAGCAGACTGTCTATCTGCTCTCCGCTGCTGTAATCTCCGAATCCGTTCATTCCTTTCCCTCACTTTCCCTAAGACTTGCTCTTTAAGTCCTGCAATTCTGCTGTCTGTCTTAGCAATATCTGATTCTGTCTGGAGAGCATGGCATTCTCGTTGTTCAATCTCTCCACTAATCCTGTTAATTCCCGATTCTGCTGGCGTAGTATGGGGAGTTCCCTGTTCTCCGCTTGCAGCCGTTCGATTTCCGTCTGCTGGTTTTCCACCAGTTCCAGAATCTCGCCCTGCTTTTCCAGAATAGCCAGTACCTCTTGCAGCTCTGCCATATATTCGTCCAATCATATCCCTCACCTTCTGCATAATCATTTGGTGCAACGCTTTCATGGTGCGGTACCATTCCTTTGTTACATGGTTTAGTTGTTTTACTATTCGGTTATACTCGCATCGGTCAGACATCTCCCCACGCTGTTCCATCTGCCTTGCACGGTATCCCTCGTGGATGGTCGGCTCAAGGGCAAGCCCCTGTCTTTTGTAGCTGCGGTGGTCAATTTGCTTTTCCATTGACAGATAGCGGTTGCAGACATCCGCCCATGATTTTCTCCATTTCTCCACGTTCCCTTGGTCGTTCCAGTCATTTGCCTGCACGGTTATCCGCTTCCAGAGTTTCTCGTTTCGTTTACCCAACTTCTGCATCCCGGTCTTTTTATCAATAAGCGGGATGCGTTCCCCGTTTTCATCCCTCGCATAATCCTTTTTCTCCTTTGCGCCCCATGAGCCGTCTGCCTTAATGGGTCTGGTGGTAAGGAGGATATGGGCGTGCGGGTTGCCATTCCCCTTATCGTGGATGGCAATATCCGCGCACATGCTCTCCGATACAAAATTGCTCTGTGCATATTCCCTGATAACTGCAAGCTGTAATTCTTCGGAAAACTCTGTCGGCAATGCAACCTCCACTTCCCGTGCGAGCTGCGCATTGGATTTTTTCTCTGCTCTTGTGACTGATTCCCAAAGCGTCTGCCTGTCCGCATATTCTTTTGGCGCATGTCCTGGCAATAAGATTTCCCGGTGCATGACGCCGCCTTTCCGTGTGAAGTCATGGGTAATCCCCGTTTCCCTGTCACAAAGTCTCTCCCCGGCACGGTACGCAGCAGCCGCAATGACAGATTTCCCCTTGCTCCGCCCGATTATCTTGACCGAGCAATGATAAATCGCCAAAAACACCACGCTCCTTTCCGTAAGCTGTCTTTGCAGATATGCGGCACGTAAAATATATCTGCCAGAATATTGGGCTGGTTCCTGGCAAAAACTGCAAACAGTACTCAGCCCAAGCCTCGCAGAGCGCGCGTCCACGCAGTGGGATAGACAGGCTCCGCCTGTCTATAAGTGCGCCCTTCTTCGTTTCCTTACAAAGGGAATGGCAAAGTACCGTCCCCCTCATCTGCCCCCTCTGATGTCTTCGGCACAGTAGAATGCTGCATGGCTTTGGAAAAATACCTGCCGTTTGCCTCCTGCTTTTTCAAGAATGCAACCAGCTTTGGTATATCCTCCTCCGTGACAGCCCTGCCTAGCACAGATTCCACCGCACCGCCAATCTGGATTAAGCGGTGGGTGCGGATTTTCCGCTCCTCCTCTTTCTTCCTTTGTTCCAACTGCTTACGCTGTGCCTGATACTGTTTCAGTTTCTCTAACATTTCTTCCTCTTTCGTGGTACAATTCTGAATACGTTCATCCAGCGTCTTTCTTTGTTTTGCCATAAATGCCTCCTTTTCTCCGATACCTGCCGAAAATAAAATCCGATTGTTACAAATCACTTTTCCGCCATCACTGGCAGACCGTTTACACATACATCATTTCTGATAAGATGCAACAGCCTGTCTTCCAACGTGGCAGAATCTGTTTCTGAAAAATGCACATTCACCACATAAGTGGTTATCCCTATGCGTTTTGTAAAACTGCTATTTTTTGTTTCTTCCCTGCTGTCTCCCATAAAAATAAAATCCTCCCATTGATTTCAGAACATTCGTTTTGTATAATGTTTATGAGGCGGTGGTCTGTAGCAAAAACAGCCATTCCCATTTATCAGTCCCATATAAAACAAAATCCGATTCTCCTTCCCGACTTTTTGTAATTGTTTTATTAAACAAACAATTACCCCCTGTCACTAATAGGAGAAAAATACATAACGAATCGGAACTATTTTGAAAAAAGCTGAAAAAAATTTTAATATTTAGATAAAAAGGCGGTGACTCCATAATGCAAAAAGAAATAGTATCGTTTTCAGAAACGGACGATTATGATTTTGATAATGAACTTTTAGACGCACTGGAAATGGAACGCTCCGCCATACAGGAAATGGAACAGGAAAAAGAAGAAAACGCCTTAACAGAAGAAACAGCCTTCGCCCCCACATCAAGAAAAAAGCTGTGGAGGGATACACAAAAAGAAGCCCTGACCCGGCTAGAGGATTCTGCACGGACAGAAGACGATTTCCGAAATGTACAGGCATGGTGGGACAGGCTTGACGCAAATGCGGACAGGCGGTACCACTACCATGTCATAGGGCGTTCCGATGTGCCGCTGGAATGGGGCGCAACGCCGGAACAGGTTATTGTCCCTGAGCCAATCCATCATGTATTCTGGCAGCAGATAATAAAAGGCGACTTTCTGGATGCCGTCTTTGACTGCCCTTTTGAGATGCATGAACTGATTGAAAATACAGATATAGCGAATGCCATCTTTGAATTAAAAGACATCCACAAAGAAGTTCTTTATTACAGTGCCATCCGGCAGTATTCCAACCAGACGATCGCGCATATCCGCAGCCAGACTGACCGCAATATTCTAAAAGTGAAAAATACCATCTTGAAGAAACTGCGGAAGAAACTATATGTTTCCTTACATGAACGTCAACAAATGAATTTGTCGTTAAATCAGAGGGAAAAAGAGTTTTTAGAAGAATATACACCTGTTTTTGCTGACAGAAACAAAGCAAAACTTTCCGATACTAATAAGAAAAGGAAAACTATCGAAATTAATAATTGACGTTATTCAATTTGTCTGCTACGATAGTAATATATTTAAAAGCAATATCAATTACACATAATTGAGGTGATAATAATGACCCTTTTTGAAAAGACCAGTTCCCACTGGGTACGGTATGATAAGTATGAGTGGAGGAAAGATGATAAAGGCAGATTGTATATCACGCCTGCCGAAAAAGCAAAACCAGAATTATATAATCCACTAAAGGATGCTGATAAAATGGTACTCCATGCAATAAATACAGGTGTTATCTGCATGAATAAAGATACTGACGAGCAGACAAAACAGGATGCGGTTATTGAATTTATATCTTCCTATGGACTTCTTGGATTTATGACAGCACTTCCCACCACACCAGAGTTTATTACTTATGAGGCGGTATATTTCCCAAAGAACCATTTCATCAGGCAGGAAAACATGGCGACGGAAGAATACCTGTCTTACTTCTTTCCCTTTGATGGGCTTGATTTCGTAAAGCGCGGCGTGGAATCCCGCTGGAACGTCAGCGACACATCAATGATTGCACTGACAATGGCTATGGGCAGCCAGCCGCAGGCAGTAACCATGAGTTTCCAGAGGGAATATGCGGAACCCTATGAATGGATGTTAAAAGAATTTACTGACTGGGCATTTACCTTTGTGTCTGCTTTCCTATACTATCAGGACAAGGACATGCTTGACGATATGCAAAAAGATTTATACCGCCAGGGCATGGCGGCATTTGGTGGCATTGCGCCAACTTATCACATAGAACTGCTGGACAAACCAACGATTGTATGGGATTTCCATTCATTATTACTGGCAATACAGATGATGTTCAGCTTTATGCTGACGGATGAGAAGTCTTCCCTAAAGGTCTGTAAACACTGTGGCAAGGTGTTCCTTGCATCCAGACCGAATACGGTATTTTGTAGCGGTCAGTGCAAGAACCAGTATAATGTGTATAAAAGCCGGGCAAACGGCAGAAAGGCAGAATTGACAGATGAACAATGATGAACTGATGGGACTAGGAGATATCCTTATCTACCAGACGGAAAAAGGCGATACCAGAATTGATGTGTTTTTTCAAAATGGAGATATCTGGATGAATCAGTCAGCCATTGCCAGACTCTATAACACGACTCCCCAAAACATCACCATGCATATCCGTAATATTTATGCTGATGGTGAACTGGATGAACTTTCAACTTGTAAGGATTTCTTACAAGTTCAAACAGAGGGAAAAAGGCAGATTAAACGTAAGAAAAAGCATTACAATTTTAGAATGATTCTTGCCATCGGCTACCGTGTCCGCTCCAATGTTGGAATGCATTTTCGGAACTGGGCTTCTGCTATCTTAGAAGAATATTCCCGCAAAGGATTTTCCATGAACGACGAACGCCTGAAAAACCCAAAACCGTTTGGCGAAGATTATTTTGATGAATTGTTAGAGCGCATCCGCGAAATCAGGGCATCCGAAAAGCGTTTTTACCAGAAAATCTGCGATATATACAAAACATCCGTTGACTATTCCAGCAATGATAAAGAAGCAGAATTATTCTTTAAAACTGTTCAGAATAAAATACATTACGGAGTGCATGGGCATACTGCGGCAGAAGTCATCATGCAGAGGGCAGATGCCACGAAAGACAATATGGGGCTGACTGCCTTTGAGGGGGCAAAAGTCCGAAAAAAAGATGTGGATGTCGCAAAAAACTACCTCAATGAAGATGAAATGCAGGAATTAAACAGGGTGGTAACCATGTATCTGGATTTTGCAGAAGACCAAGCCCGCAGACATAACCCTATGTATATGAAAGACTGGGAAACTTACCTCAATAATTTCCTGAATATGACAGGACGGGAAGTGCTGTCTGGAGCCGGGCATATTTCCGCAAAACAGGCAAAGGCTCACGCTTATGAACAATATGGGCTTTATGATGAGAACCGAAAAAGAATGGAAAAAAATGAAGTTGATTTGTTGATTGAAGAAACAAATCAACTACAAAATAAGACGATATAGTATGGAATCCTATCTTTGCTTTTTCCAATTCATTGATGAGAAAATAAAATTAGAATAATACATTCTTTAACGCTCTTTCCAACATGTGAATAAATTTCACCAAAACCTATCTTCCTATGATAGAATAGATTTCATAAATATACCAAACAAAGACCTTGTCCAAAAGTTATTCTGCAAATTAACTTCAATATCTTATTTGGCAAGTATAAAACACAAAAAAATTGAAATGTAAGGGAGAGTACCATTATGACAAATACACAAGTCCTGTTAAAAGATTTAATTCAACTAGAGTACGAAGATGATTGCAATGGATTTGCAACAATCGAAGATTTCTTTGAATTTTTTTCGGCAAAAACAGTTCTAAAATCATATACGCTAAGCGACGAAGAAATTTTACAAGGAATAAAGGGTTCTGGCAACGACGGGGGCTGTGACTCCATATTTATTTTTTGTAACGGTTTACTCGTCAAAGAAGATTTTTTAGAAAACAGGGAAATTCTTTCTGATAGCACACTGGAAATGATAATAATTCAATCAAAGACCAGCACCTCATTCAAAGAAGATGCAATAATGAAATGGAAAGCCGTATCTAATAATCTTTTTGATTTGAATAAGCGGATAGACGATTATTCTAATCGTTACAACGAAGATGTTCGTGATTCTTTTCAATTATTTCGAGATGTTTATACAACTCTAATCAGGAAAAGAATCAAACTTAATCTCAAATATTGGTACATTTCCGAAGGTGAACAGATTCATCCAAATGTAGAACAACAAGGCGATGAGTTAAAAGAACAGATTAAATCTTTATTCCCTTCCGCCAAAATATCAGTTGACTACTATGGCGCAAAAAGACTGATGGAAATCCTTAATACTCCATCTATACAAGACTATGAACTTTCTCTTGCCGATAACGCAATTTCCTTAGGGGTCAACAAAGATTATATTGCTTTAGTTTCTCTAAAAAAGTATTATAATTTCATAACCAACAACAGTGATACACTTGAACAATCTATTTTTGAATCAAATATACGTGATTATCAGGGAAGTGTCGTCGTAAATAAAAAAATACATAGCACATTGACCAAAGATGATAATATAGATTTTTGGTGGCTTAATAACGGTATAACTATTCTGGCAAATGATATTTCTCCTGTAACAAGCAAATCTTTGATGATTACGGAACCTGAAATAGTTAATGGATTACAAACCTCTAATGAAATATATAACTATTTTTCAGAGCATCCAGAAAAATTAGATTCCGATTCTCGCCATGTCCTTGTAAGAATAATTGTACCAACAAACGAAACCTCGCGCGATGATATTATTTTAGCAACAAACAATCAGACATCTATACCGAAATCATCTTTGCGTGTTTCCGACTCTATTCATTGGCAAATTGAAATGTTTTTTAAACAAAAGGGGCTTTTTTATGACAGAAGAAAAAACCACTATAAAAACCTCGGCAAAAAGAATTCAGAAATTGTAAGTGTTTCATATTTGGCGCAATCCTTAATCGCTGTACTTTTACAAAAGCCAAATTATTCACGTGCAAGACCATCTACTCTATTAACAAATGATGAATACTATGATTTTCTGTATAAAGGCGACATTGACCTAATTGTGTATTATAAAATAATTATTTGTGCTAATCGCATTAAAAATTATTTACGTCAATGCGGATTGTATAATGCAAGTCAACAAGGCGATTTACTTTTTTATGTTTTATATTATAGCTTTGCAAAGAAAAACAACTCATCTCAAATATCGCCAAGTGATGTTAAATCCATTGATATAGATATTTTAACAGACAAAGATATATCTGAATATTGTAGCCATATTTATGAAATTTATCATTCTTTAGGAGGAACTGGGAAAACAGCAAAAGGTTCCCAGATAATAGAAACTCTAATGCAAGAATTTAAATAAAGCACAAAAGGATTGCAAGTTTTTATCTTTTTCAAAGCTTGCGGTCTTTTTATTTACAGTCACTTTATTAAAACAGTTCCGATTCCCCCGCCAAAAATCTCCTATTAGTAAAGGGAAAGAAACATCTTTCAGGCAGAGCCACACGCTCTGTCTTTTTTCTTGTCAAAAGCCAAAATAACGTATCGCAATCGGCATATCTGTGTTAAAATGGAATTACATAGATGTGCCGATTGTTGAAAGGGGATTTTTCTATGAAAAAGCAATCGGAACAAACCAAAATCACTGCACTCTATGAAAGGCTTTCCCGCGATGACGAATCCGCCGGGGAAAGCAACAGCATTGTGAACCAGAAAAAAATTCTTGAAAAATATGCAAAAGAACATGGATTCTCTCATTTGGTACATTACACAGATGACGGATGGTCTGGCACGAATTTTGAACGCCCTGACTGGAAACGCTTACTGGCAGATATTGAGGATGGAAAGGTTGGCTGTGTTATCGTAAAGGATATGAGCCGGATTGGGCGCAACTATCTACAAGTGGGATTTTATACGGAAGTATTATTCCGTAAAAAAGGCGTCCGTTTTATTGCCATATTCAACGGTATTGACAGCACACAGCAAAGCACTAATGAATTTGCCCCGTTCTTAAACATTATGAACGAGTGGTATGTCCGCGACACCAGCCGCAAAATCAAATCCGTGCTACACGCAAAAGGCATGGAGGGCAAGCACCTGACTTCCAATGCCATTTACGGATATAAAAAAGACCCTGAAGATGACAGCCACTGGATAATTGATGAAGAAGCCGCTGCTGTGGTAAGGCGGATTTACCAGCTTATCATGGAAGGCAACGGACCGATGCAGGTGGCACGAATCCTTACCAATGAGAAAGTAGAACGCCCATCCTATTATCTGGCAAAACAGGGGCTTGGCACCTGCCGGGGAAGCTGTGACATGAGCAGACCATACACTTGGACTGCCACAACTATCTCCGATATGGTAAAAAAGCCAGAATATATGGGGCATACGGTTAATTTCCGCACACACAAGGATTCCTACAAGGATAAGCATTCCAGAAAAGTCAATCTGTTGTGATAAAGTAAAGTTGTAACAGCAGTGGCTAATAAGATATAATCATTCTGCAAAGAAAAGAGGTACATATTATGCCAC
>OFGF01002134.1_pt1 | contig 10862 bp, 7 predicted proteins | sample 1521711 | NCBI WGS metagenome assembly OFGF01 (sample SAMEA3504092, study PRJEB24116) | mouse gut metagenome | biome: mouse gut; feature: mouse-associated habitat; material: faeces | place: Denmark | collected 2011
ACTTTTTCGTTCATGATAGACTCCTTTATTCCTACAGATTCTGGCTGGTTCGGCAGAATGCTTCAGGCATTTCTATGCCAGACCTTCAAAGATTTCCTGCAGGGTCATGGTGATGTGGGGGAAGGCCCGCAGACTGATTTCGGTCTCGGCGTTGTAGTGCTCTTCCTCCTTATCGTCCTGCAGGATATAGCTCTCCTCCAGGACGTAGCGGCCCTCCCGGAGATAATAGATTTCCAGATGTCCCTCCGGAGAGAGGATCCAGTATTCTTCCACGCCGGCCGCTTCATAGATATCCTTTTTCTCCGCCCGGTCCCGCTTGGAGGAGGATGGGCTTAGGGTCTCCGCGACGAACTTGGGGGTCCCGCTGTAGGAACCGCCCTTTAGGTGCTTCCTGTCGCAGACGATCATGATGTCCGGGCACAGATAGTCGTCGTTCTTTTCCGGATGGTATTTGAAGTCCAGGTTTTCCATGGAGACCAGGCAGATGCTGTCCTTTAGGCCCTGCTTTATAATGAGGTAAAGATTCCCGTTCACGATGCCGTGCCGATAGCTTGGCGAAGGGGACATATCATAAATCACGCCGTCGATTTTTTCGTCTTTCCTGCGTTCCAGTTCCGCCATTCCCATAATATCGTCCTCCCTTTTTGATTTCATTCTAACATATAGCGGGCTGTTTGCCAACAAAAATCCCATTGGATAGCCAGTCCAAGCATTTATTGCTATTGGCATTCTTTTATGATAAGATGAATTAAAATAGATGCCAAATGGCAGGGGGTATGATATGGGCTATGCAGAAGTGAAAAATGTGAATGGCAGTCCTGCGCTGGTGATTGACGGAAAGGCATTTCCGCCCATGGCCATGACGGCTCGCCTGGACAAGCCGGATTATATCAGGAGTCTGGGGGAGGCGGGGATGAGGGTCTTCTTCCTGATGACGAATACGGATTGGCTCCGTCCGGGAAGGGATTATGTCGATGAAGACGGCATCGCGCAGCACGAGCCCAGCGGGATGGAGGCTTTCGTAAAGAATGCCCGGACACTGCTTTCACAGGTTCCGGATGCTTATATCATCGTGCGCATCGGCCTGCATCCGCCTGTGGACTGGATGGAACAGAACCTGGACGAGCTGATTACATATCAGGACGGAAGCCATGAGCCCGCTATCCTGACTTCGGAGGTGCATTCGGACGAGATTCCGGGCATGTACTCCTTTTCCTCGGACAAGTGGAAGGCGGATGCTGCAAGGGCGTTGCAGGAGTTTTGCGACGAGGTGGACAGACTGCCCTTTGGGGAGAGGGTCATCGGATATTTCCTGGCGGCAGGCGGCACCTCGGAGTGGTATCCGGTCAATGCTATCTGCGACAGAAGAAAGAACAAATACGGCGATTTTTCCCCGGCGTTCCGCAAGGCATATGAGGATTTCCTGCGCAGACGCTATGGAACAGAGGAAAAGCTCCGCAAGGCCTGGAAGAGGGCGGACGCCTCCTTCGAGGATCCGCTGATTCCCGATGTGGAGGAACAGTACCATATCCATGTGGAACAGGGCATCCTGGATGCGATGAAATATTATGAGAGCGCGGACCGCATCATAGGCAAGAGCATCGACATGAATGCCAAAAAGGCTGCAAACCTGGGCGTGTTCCTGAATCTGGATGACTACTGTCATGTGGCAGATTTCTACGATGCGCTCCATGAGGCCACCGCAGAGGCCATCGTCTACTTTGCCGGGCTCCTGAAGGCCCGCTATAAGGGGAAGGTAGTAGGCGCTTTCTACGGCTCTTACGGCTGTACGGACTTTTACAACAGCACTACCACCACCTCCACGATGACCATTCTGGACAGTGGGAAGGTGGACTTTCTGGCAGCGCCTGGCGTGTACAATAACAGGGAGCCGGGAGGATGCGTGGCCCAGCGGGAGATGCAGGATTCCTTCCGCCTGCGGGGGCAGATGTTCGTGGCGGAGGAGGACAGCAGGACCCATCTGGAGGACAGCTTCTACCGTGACGCCATGGGGCTGTACGATGTGCGGGACAGCATCGTGACGCTGAAGAGGGATTTTGCCAGGATTCTCTGCGAGGATATCTATGCATGGTGGTTCGACCAGCATGAGAAGGGAGGCCGCTACCAGCATGATGAGATTTACCGCCTGTTTGCCCGCCAGAAGGAAATCGCCGAATTTGCCTACAGCCTGGACAGGCAGAAGAATAACGAAATCGCGCTCATATATGACCAGGAGAGCTGCCACACGGTCTCCGCATACACCAATACCCTGATGCTGGATTATTACCGCACTTCGGACCTGCACAGGATCGGCGCACCGGTGGATTACTATTTCCACAATGATTTAGGCAGAGAGGACATGCCGGGGTATAAGCTGTATATCATGATGAACCTGTTCCGGCTCAGCGACGAGGAGAGAAAGACGATTCTGGACAGGGCGAAAAGGGACCATGCCGTGGTACTGTGGCTGTATGCGCCGGGATTCCTGAACCCGGATAGGGAAAGGGTCATGGACAATGCCAATATGGAGGACTTGATCGGAATGCGGGTGGGGCGGATCGACCATACCTGCTCGCCGCGCTTCCGGCTGACGGACCTGTCCCATTCCGCGGTGCGCTATGTGGGGCGGATTGACCGCACCTGTTCCCCGCGGTTTAAGATCACAGACCTTTCCCACCCGGCGGTACGCTATGCCCTGGAGGACAGGCGGTACGGCTATATTGACAGGGATGTGCACAGCAATGTATGGCTGGAGAACGTGCTGGCCCCGGCTTATATGAATCCGGGGTTCTACATAGATGACGAGTCTGTGCAGGTCCTGGGGACTTACTGCGAGATGGGGCTCCCCGCCTACGCGCTCAAGGAGATGGACGGCTGGACAAGCGTATACTGTGCGCCCCAGATATTGCGTTCGGAACTGATTGCATCGCTGGCAGAATATGCCGGATGCCATCTATACAACACCCAGGATGACGTCATCTATGCGAATGCTAACTTTGTCACCATCCACGCTTCATTCAAAGGAGAGCATACCATCCGGTTTCCGAGGCCTGTCAGCCCTTATGAAGTCTACGAGAAACGGTATTGCGGACATAATGTGACGGAGATTGTGGTAGACATGCGTTTGGGGGATACGCGTATGTTCTCTCTGAAGGGAACCTGCTAGAAACGGGCATATGAAGAAAACAACAAAATCTTTTGCCGGGCAGATGATCCGGGTGTGCCTGTTCGGCATAGTGATGCCGCTGGTGGCCATTGAGCTGTTGTTCCTGCTTGGCATATACGGGATGAGCCGCCGGGACATAGACGCCAAGATGACCCGTGAACTTAATAAAATATCCGAGAGCATGGATGTCCTGATGACCAGCATGAACGTCATGTCCTGGCTGCTGATGGCGGACGGGACTGTGGGACAGGGGCTGTATTCCTATTTCGAGGAGGAGGACAGCGTGACAAAGGGGAACCTGCTCATCTATCTCCAGGAACAGATTGGGCATTACGAGGTGGCAAACCCCTCTATCGGAAATATTACCTATATTTTCGTTCCCAGCGGAGAAGGCGCGCCGAGGAAGATCAACCAGACTTCCCTGGCCTATGGAAGCCTGCCTCTGGATGAGCATATTCTATGCCATAAGCAGCAGGTGACCTATTACGGCCCGCATATGTCGGATTCCAAGGTGGCCAAGTACCCCTGCCTGTCCCTGACCCGCATCTATAAGGAGGGGATTGCCCATGGAGACGTCTACATTTATCTGGAATCCGGATTCCGCTACCTGGAGACAATCATTCCCTCCCGGGTGGAAGAAGTAAATGCCATATTCCGAATCGAAGCACAGGGCGGCGAGACTCAGTACAGCACCGATGAGGAGGTTTTTCCTCTATATAAAATACCGGAAGCCTCTGCCACCGGCCTGTGGAACCTGAAGAAAAAGTATAAAATGTACGAGCTGCCGAAGGAGGGCGGCTGGAAACTGCAATTGTGGGTGCCTATGGGGGAATATTACAGCCATATCCGGACACTGACGCTGAATTTCAGCCTGATAACCCTCATGGTAGTGGGAATCTGCATCATCATTTCCGTCCAGCAATGGCGCGGCGTCTATCGCCCTTTTGTGCAGTTTGAGGAGTATCTGCAGCTGATTGCCGAGAGCGATGATGTAGAGGCCGGGATTTTCAGGATGGATATCCGGGAATTCGACGACCAGTTTGCATTGATTGAAAAAATGAAAAATGATATCGCTCTGCTGCTGACGCGGATACAGCAGGAGGAAAAACGGTACAATGAGCTGGAGTTCAAGGCCGTGTCCGGAAAAATGACGCCGCATTTCCTCCATAATACGCTGGATACCCTGAAGTGGTTTGCCGCAGAGAAGCAGGAGCGGGAAATGGTGTGCTTCATCACCTCCCTGAATAAGCTCCTTCTATATAATATGTCCAAGATTCCCGAGACCACGCTGGGAAGCGAGCTGGAGGCGGTGAACAATTATATCGTCCTGCAGGAGATGAAATACGATTTGGACTTCCATATCGAAGCTGGTAAGTATCCGCAGCTCCTGGTGGCCGATATGCCGCGTTTCTGCCTGCAGCCTTTGGTGGAAAACGCCATCCTGCACAGCGGAAGCGACAAGGTGCAGGTGTGGATAGAGGTGGAGCTCCTGATAAACGGAAAGATTGCCATCCTGGTGAAAAATACAGGAAAGCCTCTGGAACCGGAGCGGATCGAGGCGGCAAAGAGACTGGGGAAGGATGTTTCCATCGCCGGAATAGGGCTTCCCTTTGTGGTGCGCATGCTGGAGAACAGGTTCGGCGATAACTTTGAGATCAAAGCAATGCACATGGCAGGCGGAATCAACGTGGTAGAGATTCGGATTCCTTTCGAAATGGGGAAGGCTTTGGAGAGCAGGGGGGATGAAGAGGATGGGGAAAGACGGCATGATAAGGGTGTACATAGTGGAGGATGAAAAGCTGGTTCGCCGGGGAATCATTGGCCTGATTGACTGGGCAAAGTACGGAATGGAGGTTGTGGGCGACGCGGGCAGCGGGGAGGAGGCCATTGGATTCCTGAGGCGGGAAAGCGTGGATCTGCTGTTTTCGGACATGGAGATGCCGGGCTTGTCAGGAATCGAATTCCTCAAAAAGGCAAAAGAGACCGCCCCTGATATCCAGATCATCGTCCTCACGATGCATCAGGAGTTCGAGCTGATCCAGCAGGCCCTCAGGGTGGGGGTGCTGGACTATATCACCAAGGCACAGATAGAGGAGGACAATCCGGATATTCTGATGGAGAGGGTGCGGAAGTGCTATCTGGAAGCCGTGCACAAGACGGCCCTGGCTGACAGGCGATTGGAGTCGGACACGGCGTTTGTCTGGAAAGTGGGGGAGCCTGGGGGGGCAAAGGCGGCGAAGGACTTTCTGCTGCGGCATGGCATGTCCTGTGAAGGGCTGGACGAAGGACATTTTCTTCTCCGTATAGAAGGAAAGGAGATGCCGGACTGGGAGGGGATGGCGAAGGAATCCGGTCAGGAGGAGGCTGTGGTGGTGCAGCTTTCCCAGGTGAGGGGGCTTCGCTATCAGGAATTGGCGGAATGCCTCAATACAGCCATCGCCGCCTGGCTCTTCCGGGACTATATGCCGGGGCGGTTTCTGTATGTATATGTGTATCCGGAATTGAAGAAGGAGCAGGGGCTCGGAAAGGAGGGCGCGCAGTCTGATTTCTGGATGAATATAGAGTTCATGACAGATGATGCAGAATTTCGGGAGGGCATGAGGCAAATCTGCAGCAGCGTTTCTTCCAATGAGGAGCGGACGATTCTGTTTTACCGCCTCAACCTATATTGGGCGGAATTCTCAGGAAAGGACATCACGCAGTTCTTCCAGGAGGTGGAGGGATTCAAATGGTGGTATCAGTGGAAGGAGTGGTGTGAAGGCCTCAGGGATATGGTGCTGGAACGGGTGGGGAGCGGCGGTACGGAGGAGAGGGTCCGCAATGTGCAGGAAATCCACCGGGCAATGAACTATATCCGAGAGCATATGGATAAAGAGATTTCGCTGAGGGAGCTTTTGCAGTTCACCGGAATGAGCAAAAGCCACTTTTCCAAGAATTTCAAACAGATAACGGGAAAGACATTCATATCCTACCTGAATGACATCCGCATAGAGGCGGCCAAGAAGTATCTGGTAGAGACAAGACAGCCTGTTTCCTGGATAGTGGAACAGGTGGGATTCGGGGACGAACATTACTTCCGAAAGGTCTTCAAGCGCGATACGGGCCTGAGCCCAAGAGCGTTCCGGGAAAATAAATCTAATCGTATCTGAAAAGGGGACAAAAGTATTTGCGCCGAAAAGGCCGCAGATATTTTTGTCCCCTAAATTATGCACAGTAAAATCTTAAACAGCGCTATTTTATCGGTTATAATAATGAAAGCAGCAATTACTGTAAGATGGTATGCTGTGATAGTGCATAAATGTAAAGGAGGATGGTATTAGTGAGAAAGAAGTTATTCGCAGGAATTCTGTCGGCAGCATTGGTTGTCGGATCTCTCGCAGGCTGCGGGGGCAATGACGGCGGCAACAGCAGCAGTGGCAGCAGCAAAGCCAGTGAAGGCGAACAGCAGGTGTCTTCGGATGCGGAACCTTCGGATGCGGGCTCCGACGCGGAGGACGCGGGGGAGGATTCCGGATCGGCCGAGGGCGAGAAGACGGCAGAAGAAAAGCTGCTGGAGCCGTATGATGAGCCCGTGGACATCCATATCGTATTGGCTTATCGTGAATCTGAGGATCCTTTGACGCCGGAGGATTGTACGCCGGAGACTTCCACGGCAGTGAAGCTGTTGAAGGAAGAGATGAACATCAATCTGATTTATGACTGGATTGCCAACAATGACCAGTATAATGAGAAGTTCGGCGCAGAGCTGGCAGCAGGGAACCTTCCGGATGTGTTCATGGTCGGTTCCAATGACTTCTCGGATTTGGTAGACCAGGGAGGCCTGGCGGATCTGACGGAGGCTTATGAGGAATATCGCTGCGATGCGCTGGATGCGATTTTCAACTACTCCGATGATGTCATTGACGTGGCGAAGAGGGATGGAAAGCTGTACGGGCTTCCGATGGGCACGGATCCGGCGCAGGCCACCTCTCAGATATATTACAATATGACTCAGCTTGCCAGCGTGGGGATTACCTCTCCGGATCAGCTTCCCAAAACCATCGACGAGTTCGAGGAGCTGTGCGACAAGCTGATGGAGACGGATTACGATAATGACGGTCAGGTAGGAGGCCCGGTGCTTCCTGCGACTGTGGGCTTCTACGGCACTCAGCTGGGCGACTTCACGCCTTTCTTCCATGCCTATGAGACATGGACAGGCGGATGGGTAGACGAAGGCGGCGAGCTGAAGTACATGGGCATCGACGAGAGCCTGAAGGAGCCCCTCACAAAGCTGAACGAGTGGTATGAAAAGGGATATTTCCGTAAGGACTGGCCTGCATATGACGTATATGATGCGGATTCTGTAGTGGTCAGCGATATCGTGGCCGGCAAGTTCGCTATCGTGCCCGGTTCCTGGTGGATTCCGAACTGGCCGCTGAACTCCAACAAAATCGAGCATCCGGATTCCGAATGGGTAATCGGGCCGAACCTTTCTCTGGACGGAAGCCAGCCGAAAGTCATGCTTTCCCGCTTTACCGGCAGCACATTCGTGGTCGCAGGACATGAGTGCGAGCATCCGGAGGCTATCTTTAAGATGATGTACTGGTCCCTGTTATACACCGCGAAGAACAGCAACCCGACAGTGCAGGCGGCAATGTCAGAGGAAGAGGCTGCGGAGTACCACAGCTATGTCTATACCTGGCTGCCCTACAGAATATATTCTCCTCTCTGTCTGAGGACGAACTTTGAGACGATCAATAAGGCCATCGCGGAGGGCAAGACGGAGATTTCCGAGGATGAGGCTCCTATGAATGATGAGTTCTGGGGTGCATGGGCTTCCTACCTGACCTATCAGGAGAATCCGGAAGATGGCGCCGCGTGGGGAACCTACTTCAGCCGACTGGCTCCCGACGGCGGGGTGGCCAACATGATCAAGACGGTGGAGAGTGCGGAAATCGTTTATAATGAGCTGTATGTCACCACCCCTGCCATGATCACCAAGTCGGGCGAGCTGAATAAGCTCAGGGACAGCACTTTCACCAGCATGATTATGGGCGAGACTCCGATTTCCGAGTTCGACACCTTTGTAGAGCAGTGGAAGGCACAGGGCGGAGATGAAATCGCACAGGAAGCCAACGAGTGGTATCAGAGCATCAAGTAATGGCATGAAGCAGGAGCGATAAAAAAGAAACAGAATGGAAAATGCCATATTCCTATATGGCATTTTCCTTTAGAAGGGAGTGACAGCTATTGAAAGAAAAAAAGCCAGCAGTGAAAAAGCCCGAAAAGAGGAAGGGGCTGTATAGGACAAGAGAGCTGCATGTGATGCTGGTCCCCGCAGTAGTCTTCACGGCGATATTCTCATATCTGCCATTGTTCGGTCTGGTGATGGCGTTCCAGGAGTTCAAGCCGCTTCTGGGATTTCGGGGCTCTTCGTTCGTAGGCTTGAAACAGTTCCAATACATCTTTACCATGCCCAGCTTCAAGACTGCTTTTGTGAATACTGTGATAATCGCTTTCTTCAAGATTATCCTGAGCATTCTGGTTCCGCTGGTTTTATCCCTGATGCTGAATGAAGTGACGAAAAACTGGTATAAGCGGGCAGTCCAGACGATTGTTTTCATACCTTACTTTTTCTCCTGGGCAATCCTGGCCGGTATGATTCTGGAAATATTCGCCTATGACGGAATCATCAACAATGCGCTCAATGCGCTCCTTGAAAATGAGAGGATTGCTTTCCTGGTGAGCAACCAGTATTTCCGCTCCATCATCATCGCCTCCGATGTGTGGAAGGGCATGGGGTACAATACGGTATTGATGCTGGCGGCAATCACCAATGTGGACGCGGCGCAGGTAGACGGCGCCGGGCGCTGGAAGCAGGTGCTCCATATTACCCTGCCCAGCATCCTTCCTATGGTAGCCGTGCTTACGGTACTGGGACTGGGTGGCATCCTGAATGCCGGATTTGACCAGATTCTGATCATGTACAACCCTACTGTGGAGAAGACGGTGGATATCCTGGATACGCTGGTATATCGCATGGGTATTGCGGGCAGACAGTATTCTGCTGCGGCTGCGATGGGCCTGTTCAAGTCGGTGGTCTCAATCATCTTTGTGGGAATCAGCTATCTGATTCTATATAAGAAGAGCGACTATCGGGTATTTTAAGGAGGTGGCGACAGATGAAAGTGAAGCATTCCCCGTTATATTATGTATATCAGGTCTTCAATACGGTGTTCCTGGCACTGGTGTCGCTGACCTGTATCCTTCCGATTCTCCATGTATTCGCCATGTCCCTGAGCGATTCCAATGCCGCGCTGGCAGGCAGGGTGACCTTCTGGCCGGTACAGTTCTCGCTGTCCGCTTATGAATATCTGATTCAGAAGAAGGATTTCTTCCATTCTGTTTCGATTTCCGCCTGGAGAGTGCTGATTGGAACGCTGATCAACATGGTCCTGATCGTGCTGACAGCCTATCCGCTGTCACGGCCCGCTACCCATTTCAAGGCACGGAAATGGTACATGCTCTATTTTTCCATCACCATGTTCATCGGCGGCGGTCTGATTCCCACTTATATGATCATTAAGAACCTGGGGCTGCTGGATTCCTTCTGGGTATTGATCCTGCCGGGTGCTCTGAATATCTGGAATGTCATCATCATGATGAACTTTATCAGAGGGCTGCCCCATGCCATTGAGGAAGCTGCCTTTGTGGACGGCGCGAACCATTGGCAGACCCTGTTCAAGGTGGTGCTGCCCATGTCGAAGCCATCCATCGCCTCGCTGCTTCTGTTTTCGATGATAGGGCATTGGAATGCCTGGTTTGACGGTATTTTCTATATGAATAATCCGAACAACTATCCGATGGCGACCTATCTGGCTACACAGATTATCAGCAGCAACCAGAATATGACGAACATGACGAGAGAGCAGCTGGCTTTATTGTCTTCCCTGAGTGAGAAGACGGTCAGGAGCGCACAGCTGTTCATCTCCATCATACCGATTCTGGTGGTGTATCCCTTCCTGCAGAAATATTTCGTAAAGGGAATTACGGTAGGCTCCGTGAAGGAGTGACAGGGACAGAATAGATGAAAGTTAAGCCGGAGCGTTGCCTTCCGGCTTAATTTATGCTGACGATTACAAAAGCTTGTCAGGTATCACGACTCACGAGCGAAAGCTTCCAGGGACATTGTGGCAAATTTTATCGCTCGTGTGTATATGGGGACAGATTCTAAAAGGGCGGTACTGGAAAAAGCTTGACACCGGCATCGGCAAGTTCCATAATACAATCCATCAACCAACCGATAGGAGGCCCCCTGCCATGCTGACCAAACTTACATCCGAAAAACAGATGAAATTCCTCTGCTTCCTCTGCTGCCTTGCCTACTTCATGAGCTACCTGACACGCATCAACTACGCCGCCTGCATGGTAGAGCTCCAAAGCGCCCTGCAGATCGGAAAAAGCATAGCCGGACTGCCTGTCACGGCCTGCTTCTTAAGCTATGGCCTGGGCCAGATAATCTGCGGCTTCCTGGGGGACAAAATGAAGCCCCAGCTCATGATCTTCGCCGGATTGGCCGGAGTCTGCGCCTGCAACCTGACAGTGGCCCTCATCCCCAGAATGGAGGTCATCACCCCCGTCTGGTGCGCCAACGGCTTCTTCCAGGCCATGCTCTGGCCCCCCCATGGTGCGGATCATGGCCGAATGCCTCAGCGAC
>OFGF01002135.1_pt1 | contig 10861 bp, 11 predicted proteins | sample 1521711 | NCBI WGS metagenome assembly OFGF01 (sample SAMEA3504092, study PRJEB24116) | mouse gut metagenome | biome: mouse gut; feature: mouse-associated habitat; material: faeces | place: Denmark | collected 2011
TTATTGGCATTATGAAGGCGATATTATATATCGACCCATTTTCAAACTAACACCATTCCCACATAGTTTCTGTTCTCCTAAAATGTTAATGGTGGTCGGAAAAGTTCCACTTCTCCATACACGAAAGCTCAACCGCTTGGGGGCTTTCCGCAAAGCAGTAACGGAACTTGTCCAGGTCATCTTTCGGGATATATTTTTTGCATAATGCCGCCGCTTTTTCGCGGTTTTCCAGCCCCTTGCCGGCGGTGAATAAAAACGCGGCCCGGAGATTCAGAGCCTCAGGGCGCAGACACTCCAGCCCGGCGGGGCAATTTTGCAACAAACCATACTCGCACATATAGCTCAGGCGGCGCAGCAGTTCCTTTTTATATAATCCATTTGTTTTAGGATTTGTTACACACTTCAGCATATCCTCAGCGTGTTTCTGTAATCCAGTTTTACCGCCGCAGGAACTTGCAGTGCATTTCAATTCCACAAGGGTAAAAGTATTCTCATTCGGAGAGAATATGACCATATCAAAAGTTGGTCTGCTCATTCCGTCAGAGAGCCATGCCGTTGGAATGCTGCTTTGGAAGTCGCATACCACCGTGCCATTATGTTGGAGAAAGCTTGTGTACGCACGGGAGATTACCGTCTGCTGATTGCGTTCCACATTTTCTCCCCATTGGGAGGAAAACTTCCTGTTGAAGCAAAGCAGAAGATCTTCCAAATGATCTCGCAGAAAGAGCTCCTTTTTTTCGTTGTCGAAAAGCCCTTGCGCAGCCGCAAACAGGGATGGATTCTCCGGAAGAAAATTTTTAAGATAATTATTGTCCAACAGCACGATCTTTGCCTGCGATTCTGTTGGGATTTCGCACAGTAAGCCCCCGTGGGCATACACACGCAGGTGCCTGTCATCATATTTTGGCCCGCAGATGTAAATATTGGGATTTCCGTTGAGCAGTTTGATGAGAGAGAGCATCTGCTTTTTTTCCATGGTGATTCTCCTTCTTTGTTGATTGTAGTCAGTATAGCAAAGGGTTCTATAAGTTTCAAGGGGATCGGTTAAAGGTAGGAAGCTTTCTCCACTCAGGATGCAGGAAAACTTGCCCTTGATTTGTGCTTATTCATCAATGGATTGCCTGTCATCACCTTTGAACTGAAAAATCAGCTCACAAAGCAAAATGTGGATGATGCCCGCATCAAGCTCTGCACTCGTCTTGCAGGCAAAGACAGTTGGTTTCTGCCTTTCGATAAGGGATATAATGATGGCGCAGGCAATCCGCCGAATTCCAATGGCCCAATGACTGATTTCCTGTAGAAAGATATTCTTACCAAAGAAAAACGGACATTGATTATTGAGAAGTTTGAACGTGACTTGGATATGACGATCAATGTGCGTGTGAAGGATGTGGAGGCGGCCCAGTGGGGAATGCTTGAAAAGATGGAGGAAGTAAAAGAATGTATGTAACGGTACATAGAGGGACCCGGCAAATCGGTGGAAACTTAATTGAGATCGGTACGAGCCAAACCCGGATGCTCTTTGACGCGGGGGCCAATCTGCCGCCTCTGGACGGTCCAAAGACGGAGGATTCCTTTGAACTGAAGGGGCTGACTTTTGGGGAGTCCGCCTTCGACGGAGTGTTTCTCAGCCACCACCACAACGACCACTGTGGCCTGCTGGGGAAGCTACTGTCGGGCATTCCCGTGTTTGCTGGGGAGGAGACAAAGCGGATATTGAATGTTATCGCCGACTTCACCGACCAGCCCCGGCCTGATATCAATTTCGGATTTCGGGACGGCCGTCCCCTTCAGTTGGACGATGTCCGGGTTACTCCCATCGGCGTGGAGCATTCCGCCAGGGACGCCTACATGTTCCTGATTCAGGCGGAGGGCAAAAATGTGCTGTATACTGGGGATTTTAGAACTTCGGAGAAGGCGATTTCCGCCGTTCGGGAGCTGCTGGGAGAGGGACAGAAGCTGGACCTGTTGATCACCGAAGGGACCAATATCCGCCCCGGCAAGGAAGAACGGGCCGGAGAATTTCAGGGAGAGGAGATGGTCAAGCGCCGGGCCGCCGGGCGGATGCGGCTGTATCAAGGAACTGTATTCGTCCTTTGTTCCTCTGCCAATGAGGACCGGATTCAGGCGATTTCCACGGCGGCGGCTTGGGCTGGACGCACCGTCTGCGAGGACCTGTTTCAGTCTGCGGTCCGAAACTGTGCGGACGAGAACATACAGCGGTTTGTGGCCAGCGGAGTCAGGAAGGACAGCCGGGCATGGCTTTACTTTGACAAATTGTACCGGCAAAAGGCCCTGGTGGGGGCGGAGACGCTGGCAAGGCTCCCGGAGAAAAAAGTCATTTTTGTCCGCACCTCTATGCTGGCCTTTTTGGCAAAGTACATGGATGCACGCTCGACGGAGAAGGAACAAAGCCCTTTGCTTCTCTATTCTATGTGGCAGGGCTACAAGCAAACGGCTTCGGTGAAACGTCTGCTGGATTTCTGTGGGGAGCGGGGCATTACGGTGGAGGACCTACACACCAGCGGACACGCCGGCCGGGATACCGTGAAGGAGCTGATTGACGGCCTATATCCTGCCGCTCTGCTGCCCATCCACTGCGAGGCGGAGAGCCGGAAGGAATTTTTGTCCCTGCATGAAAACTGCCTGATGCTGGAAGACGGTCAGCGCTGGGAGGTGGGATAATCATTTCCGCAGGTCAGCCCGGCAGCCTGATACGGATATGGCTTGGAAGGCGGGAGAACCCTTCTCTTGATTTCCTGTCTTGGTGTGCCGTTCTGTGTGGAGGCAGTTATTCCGTTTTTAGATGGCAACAATTCTATGGAGTGGAATTTATCTATAAAACGCAATATAACACGACAGTAAAGGTAGGGTAAATTAGGCGCATACGGGAAATGCTGCGGGAAAGCTGCCGGGACATTGCAGAATTGCGAACTATTCTGCAATGCTCCAAGGTATGGCAACAGTGAAAGTGCATCCGCCCCCAGGGGTATCGTTTAAATATATCTTCCCATTAAGAAGTGAGACCAGTTCGTTTGCAATACTGAGACCTAATCCATAGTGGTCTTTTTTGGTGCGTGATTTATCGCACCGATAAAAGCGGTCAAATATATGCTTTTTATCTTCTCCGCTTATCCCGGTGCCATGATCTATAATGCTGATGGCCAGATTGTTTTTTTTATGGAAGCCTCCAGCAGGATAGAAGAATGTTCCGGTGAATAGGAAATCGCATTGTCCAGAAAAATACTGATAATCTGGCTTATACGATCTTCATCAGAGAAAAGAGGGGGGAAGCATTCCTCCGGCATCTTTATCTGTAAGGCAATTGCTCTTTTTTGACAGATAATTTCAAATTTTTCATATAAGTTGATCAGTAAAGTATCCACATTTATTTTTGATTTATGAAACATCCAGTTCCCGGCGTCAATGGAAGAAAGCAGGAGCAGGTCCTGGATCAGCCTGGCCATGCGGGTAACTTCAGTTTCGATGAGGGAAAGATCATTTTTTATATTTGGAGTACAGTCAGGAGAAGATTCAATAGCATCAGCAGTAGACAGCAGGACTGCCAGGGGCGTCTTTAATTCATGAGATACGGCAGCGATAAAGTTTTTCTGGCTTTGCATGGTTTTTACAGTAGGCTTCATTGCCTGCCTGATGATAAGGACTGATACAAACAGTACAATCATGAAGACCAGGAGCCATATTAGAAAATAATGCATGACAGTGGAGGAAAAAGCAGTTATCCCGCTTTTTTCTTTTACTATGGCAAGATACAGGTATCCGTCATCCGTATATATGGAACAGAGTATGCCATAATATGTTCTGCCGTTTTCAGAGCGGAATGTATGTGTGCCGCTCTGGGTGCTGTAGCCGGATTCGTTGCCGTAGCCGGATTCCTCGCTGTAGGTGCACTCTGAGGATTTTAGGTATGCAAAGAGGTACTAAGTTGAGTAAAATGATTTTGGGTATGAATATGAAGAAAAGCAAACCATATGCTCTGATTGTACTGTTTCTGCTGTCGTTTGGAGTCGTAATTGGCGGATGGTTTCTGACAGAAGCGTTGCTTCTTCAGAAACAGGAAGAATTTCTTGCCAGAACCGGGCGGATTGCATGGCAGACCGGAATGCCCTCTGCTCTGCAGCCAGCGCAGCCGGGGGAACCGGGCGGGGATTTGGCGGAGGGCATTTTCTTTGAAGGGCAGCACTTATCCGAGGAGAGGATGGCGGAGGTGCTGGCTGTCTGGGAAAATGGAGGAAATGAGCTGCCCCATGAACCTCAAAAGGGACAGATGAATATGGAGCAGGCGATTGAGACAGGGAAAGAGTGGATCGCAGTTATGGTGGAATGCGGCATTGTACCGGAGGGATTGGCAGAATGTGATTTTGATAAAGTGGCTGCGAGACTGTGTACCCTGGATACACAGGTTGATTTTGACGACAGCCTGCTCAGCTGGTGGCTGATTCAGTATACGGAGAAGGACGTGGTGGTCAGCCTTACGGTGCATGCGTCCACCGGAGAAGTATGGAAGGCCAGTCTTTCCATGAAAGAAAGTGACAGGGTATCAAATGAATACCGTTATAAAGAAATGCTGGGGACTGCATTTCCATTTATTGGCAGAGAAAGTATAGAAAGCGCAGATCTGATAAAGAGTGATTTTTGTGAAATCATGCCAAAGGGACTTGTCTACGCAGCGGTAAAAGAATATCAGATTGCTGTTAAGAATCAGGATCCGGTTGTGGTGATAGATTTTTGGCTGGGTACGGTATAAAAGAAAAGTTTGACAGTTTTGACACATCACAGACGAAAGTATGAGACATCTCCTTGCTAAACTATTTTACAAACAATTGTAAAAGATTTGGCAGGGAGGTTTTTGTTTTATGAGAAAAGGAATAAGTCTGCTGTGGGTTCTGCTCATTGCGTTGTCTGTTCTGTGTGGATGCGGCAATGGAACTGTACCGGAAGACAATGGGGGACAAAGCGATGCTCCAATGCAGCAGGGAAGCGGGGCGTCAGGGACAGAGGAGCGTTCGGGAGCTCAAGAGAAAACGCCGGATGTACAGGAAGCAGTACCATATGTGCCGCCGGAAATGAAGGGCGAGATAACCATATCCTGTCTGTTTGCGGAAGAATTTCTGAATACTGCCGCAGAGCAGTTTATGAAGCGGTATCCTGATGTAAAGGTGATCGTCAACAGCTATAAGGAATCCTCCGGCGAGAGCACAGTGGAAGATTACCTGACGTACCTGAATACAAAGATTATGACAGGTAAGGCGGAAGACATTTTGTTTACCGGCTTCCTTCCCATTACAAAATACAGTGAGATGGGCGTGTTTGAAGATTTGAGCGGATATATCCAAAAAACACCGGAACTGAATGATGAAAATTATTTTATGAACGTACTGCAGGCGGCGAAAGAGGATAGCGGCGAAATCTATATCATTCCTTATATGGCGAGATTTGACACGTTGGCGTTTTCAGCGGAGCTGATGCAAAATCATGGCGGCTATGAAAGTGGCATGCAGGGCATTCACTTTGGGACGGCAATGGATCTGGCGAAACAGCTGGTGGATGAGACGGATAAAAGCAATGTGTTCCTGATACAGATGAACGAGGTGTCCTACGCACATTATCTGATCAAAGATTCCATTGGGAAGTTTATCGAGGAAAGCACCAAAGAAGTAAACCTGGACTCTCCGGAATATATTGCACTTTTGAAGTCAGTGAAGGATCTTTCTGAAAATGGCTATTTTAATTCGGAGATTGATTTTTACAACATGGAATATTATTTTGCTGCAGAATGTGATTATGATATTCAGGCTGCTTATTACAGCATGGATACGAAAAGCGGAACGAAACATTGTATGCCTCTTACAGATGCGGAAGGCAGGACGCTTATGAAATCAAGTTCCTGTGTGGCCATAAACAGTGCGTCGGCCAGCAAGGATCTGGCATGGGAATTTATCAGATACCTGCTGTCTGACGAAGTGCAGACGTTTCCTTCCTTTCATGGACCCACAGTGAGCCGGAAAGGACTGGAAGCAGTGGCAGAGCGTTATTATGCATTTTATAGAGAGGGCAATGACGGAGCCGGGTTTGGAAGCGAGGCGGAATACAAGGCTATACTGGAAAGCTGGATGGAACAGATTAATGGCTGTGACACTCTGGATGGGGCAGTTATGGAGTTAGTAGATGAGGAGAACAGGAAATATTTTTCAGGCCAGCAGACAGCGGAGGACACGGCAAAGAGACTTAAACGGCAGCTGGAGCAATATTTTAAGGAATAAGGAGAAGAATCACTGTGACGAAAAGGGATAAAATGCTACCCTGCATAATGCTGCTTATTAGTCTGATAGGTTTTTGTTTCTTTTACCTGATCCCGTTTCTTTTGTCTTTTTTCTATTCTGTGGTGGATAATCCGGTAAGGGGAAAGTTTTGCGGGATACAAAACTACAAGGCACTGTTCCAAAATATTTATTTTCTGCGAACTGCCCCATTTTGGCGATCTTTACTGCGCCAGCCCTGCCGTGGTTATAATGCCGGTCAATGATATTTCCAATCAGCACCTCAAAGGCGGCAGAGGAAGACAAACCGCTGCCGGACAGGACGTCCGAAGTGATAAAAGCGTTAAATCCGCCCACCTCTATCCCCATATCGTGAAACTGGGAAACCATTCCCCGGACCAGTGCCGTGGAAGTCCCTTTTTCTTCTGGCTGTATACCCAGATGGTCCAATTCTATAAATTCCTGTTCATATCCCACCGACTGGAGACGGATCACATGATCATTATGAAAGGATACGATGGCGATGGCATCCAGATCAATGGCAGCTGCCAGTACGCAGCCATGCTGATGATCCGTATGGTTTCCACAGATCTCGGTCCTTCCTGGAGCTGAAAAGATGGAAATATCTTCGCTCTCCGGATAAATTGTCTCAAAGCTCTTGATTGCCCTGATATATCGTTTCCTCTGTGCAGCCAGTGTTTCCTCGTCGTCCCCATATAATGTGATCAGGGCGTCATCAAAACCGCCCAGAGTAAGTTCTTTTGTCACCTCATCACGATTCATGATCATCCTCCATTCTCGCACACTTTTTGAACCTCAAATGTTCTAATCTGAGTTTAGCATATAGTATGGAAAAATAACATTTGTTTTTTTATTTTTTATCTTAAAATTTTTATGGTCTCAATACGATTCCCCATTTGTGTTTTTTTATACGCTGTTTTTAATGCTATTGCTGTGCAATGGTATGTTTTTTGAAGAAGTTTGTAGATAATAGATGGGAAAGATGGTATAATCAGAGAGAAGATGGAAGATGTATAATGGCGGGCATTTATCTTATGAAACATTTTATGACAAGGGGCTTAAACCAAATAAACAGTATTGATATAAGATTGAAACTCTTGGCTGGGGTGAAAAACTCTGGAGTGAGAAATCTTCCAGTGAATCTTTTTGGACGGCACCAGAAAAAGTGAAAGTAAAGCGCTCTGGCAATACCTTACGATGGAATAAATCCAAAGGTGTAGTAGGATATATAGTTGTCGAATCATGGCATACAAAAGTAGGATATAATATATTTTGGCAGGTGCTTACAGATTATTTCGAAAAAGCATATTTGACTAAAAAAAGATCCTATACACTTAAGCACAACGTAGATTATTATGATGTTTATGCAATTGCAAAACATAAGGGTAAGTATTATGCGAATAATTTTGAAGGAATCATTTTCAAAAAGATGTCCAGTTTCAAATTTACTAATTCAGAACGGCGTGTGGGATGATCTATAAATAACTATGGAGGAAAGGTTAGAAAAACTTAAGCCATGCACTTTGTTAATGCGAAAAGTATATTATCAGCTAAAAATGGAATGAATTTATATCGTGGCTGCTCCCATGGGTGTATATACTGCGACTCGAGGAGTAAATGCTATCACATGGATCATGCTTTTGAGGATATCGAAGTTAAGGAAAATGCTATTGAATTATTAGAAGATGCTCTTAGACGAAAACGTTCAAAATGTATGCTGGGTACAGGTTCCATGACAGATCCGTATATCCCCCTGGAAAAGGAAATCGGAAATGTCCGAAAAGCATTATCTCTGGCAGATCAATACGGTTTCGGGTTTACTTTGATAACGAAGTCTGACCGGGTGCTGCGGGACTTAGACCTGCTGAAAGCGATCAATGATAAAACGAAATGCGTTGTACAGATGACATTAACTACCTGTGACGAAGACTTATGTAAAAAAATCGAGCCAAATGTTAGTACCACCAGAGAACGGGCTGCAGTTTTACAGAAATTGCGTGATGCAGGCATTCCAACGGTTGTCTGGCTCAGTCCTATACTTCCCTTCATCAATGATACAGAAGAAAATATCAGAGGGGTCCTGGAATATTGCATCGAAGCCCAGGTATATGGTGTGATTTGTTTTGGAATGGGGCTGACTCTCCGTGAGGGAAACAGAGAGTATTTTTACAGCCAGTTAGACCGTTTGTTTCCACATCTGAAAGAAAAGTATATTCGGACTTACGGCATGCAGTACCAGATAAGCAGCCCTAGGAATGATATGTTGATGAAAATATTTCATCAGCTATGTGAGGACAACGGAATTGTTCATGATAATAATAGGATATTTGAGTACCTTTGCAGATTTGAGGAGAAAAGCAGTTATATTCAGTTAAATCTCCTCGATTATTTATAAAAAGTGGTCTATTTATCTTATAGATGGTATTTTACAAAAGGAGAACAACCGGCGGGGTTTTGGATATCCTCCGAGGCTGTAAAAAATCTTGTGTCTATAGAAGTTAGACTTTTCTGATAAGGAGAGTGTAATATAAAGTGTGTAAGTTACCGTTAACTAAACTTACGCACTTTATTTTTATGATAAGGTGCGGTATACTCGAAAGAAAGGATGAAAGGATTTATGAGTACAGAAATTATGGCACCCAGAAAAAACAGACGCAATAAAGCTGGTATGGCTATTGCACAGGCAATTATTAATGAATACCAGCCACAAACTGCCGAGGATATGCAGGCAGCGCTCAAAGACATATTTGGACCAATGTTTGAATCCATGCTTCAGGGAGAGATGGATTCCCACCTTGGCTATGAAGCCAACGACCGTGGATACAAAGCCACGGATAACCGCAGAAACGGATACAGCCATAAAACGGTTAAAACAACCTATGGGGACATTCCTGTGGATGTCCCAAGGGACAGGGATGCTTCCTTTGAACCGCAGGCGATACCAAAGCGTTCCAGGGATGTAAGCGGCATTGAGGGTAAGGTTCTGTCTATGTATGCGAAAGGAATGAGCCAGCGGGATATTGCAGATACCATTGAAGAGATCTATGGTTTTGAAATCTCCCATGAAACCATTTCAAATATCACAGACCGTGTCATCGAAACAGCAGAGGAATGGCAGAACCGTCCGCTTAAAAGGTTCTATACCTTTTTATTTGTGGACTGTCTTTATGTCTCCATCCGCAAAGAAACAGAAACCAAAAACTGTGCCGTATATGTAATCCTGGGATATGATGTGAATGGGATAAAAGACATCCTGGGACTGTGGATCGGTGAGGCAGAAGGAAAACACTACTGGATGCAGATCTTTGACGAGATCAAGGCAAGGGGTGTGGAAGATGTGCTGTTCATCAGTATGGATGGTGTTTCCGGCCTGGAAGAAGGAGCGGCGTCCATATTTAAGGATGCCGTTGTCCAGCGGTGCATTGTGCATCTGATCCGAAACTCCATCCGGTACATACCATCAAAGGATTACAAGGCATATACGGCCCAGATAAAGAAAGTGTACGGTGCTTCCAGCCTGAAAGCAGCGGCAGGGGAATTTGAGCGCTTTAAACAGGCATGGAGCCGTTATCCGGGAGCTGTGGATGTCTGGGTCCGCAACTGGCAGCATGTGGAGCAGCTGTACAATTATGGAAGCGCCGTCCGGAAAGTAATGTATACCACGAATGCCATAGAGGCTGTCAACTCCAGTTTCCGGAAAGTAACGAAAAAAGGCTCTTTCCCCAGCGAGGATGCGGTACGCAAGGCACTTTATCTGCGTATAACAGAATTATACAAAAAATGGAACAACCGTCCTATACCCAACTGGGCTATGGTCAGAAACCAGCTTTCCATGGATGACAAGATACAAGCCCGGATATTGAAATATGAAAATTTTTAAGGCAGTTTCTGTATAACTTAGTTACATATGCAAAAAGGTGGTCGATTAACTCGGCCACCAAAAAAATCAAAAAAACTTACACACTTTACTTGACAAACCCAGAACGGCGTGGTAACCGTTCTCTATTTTTTACAGAAAAAAAAGAGTAACCCTCGAGTCACGAGAGACTTTTGGGACACCCTCTTTATAATCCGCCGTCAAGCAGATTAGGAAACTTCATTTTCATTGTACCAGGACGTGCAGAACCTAGGAATAAGTTTTCAGACTCACCCTAATCCAGTTTTTTGTTGATAAACTCGTCCCACTTGCTGTCGTCCTCTGCCTCGTCCTCATCTTCGTCAAATTCTTCTTCGTCCAGCATTTCATCAAAGGCATCCGCCAGTGCTTCCAGCGCTTCCTCATCATCGATCTGGAGAAGCGTGATCTCCGGCTCTCCTCCCTTATCTTCGATCTCAATTCCAAAAAAGTAAATCTCTTCAATGCTTTCGTCTACCGGAGTAAGAGCGGCATAATCATCTCCACCCCATTCAAAAATATATATAACTTCACATTCCAGCGTGCTTCCGTCCTCCAGCTGCAGATCTACCTTCATTTCTTCTATATCTTCCAAATTAAATTCCGCCATGGATGAAACCTCCTTAAATTTTAATCATTTATCCTATCATAACATATCATTTTT
>OFGF01002136.1_pt1 | contig 10856 bp, 11 predicted proteins | sample 1521711 | NCBI WGS metagenome assembly OFGF01 (sample SAMEA3504092, study PRJEB24116) | mouse gut metagenome | biome: mouse gut; feature: mouse-associated habitat; material: faeces | place: Denmark | collected 2011
CTGCGGGGCGGTGTGGCTGGCCGGGGGACGCGTAAGCGACCCCCGGCCTTTATCCTGCACTTTTTTCGACCCCCCGGTTCACCTGCCACTTTCGGTTGTGCTGATTTCGCCGGATGGCACACACCGGCCACACGCTTTTGACACGGCGGCGTTTGCGATGGACTGCGGCTTGTTTACCCTCCGAGCATCAGCGAGGCCACACAGCGGCGCACAGGCTGTCACGCTGAGTGCGTACTATCGTTGCGAAGTGCGAGAGCGTTTGCGACTCGCTGACGCTCAGCCGCCACATCTATCTGCGCCAACTGCTGTTCGTAGAACTGGTCCAGCGCCAGCTGAATCGGACGGATGGTGTAGAGCAGATTGCCGTTGCGCTTCAGACCAGCCTTGGTGGTGACGGTCGTGCTCTCTGTACTGATGAGTTGTCGTTCCTCCAACTCGCACACATACTTGCGGACGGTGTTGGCACTCATCTTCACCGCTCTGCCGATGGTTCTGTAGCTGGGCCAGCATTGGTAGGTGTTACGGTTTTCACAGCAGAGCAGGTAGGAGTAGACAGCCAGAGCGCTGGGCGACAGACCCAGCAGGAATATCTCGTTGGGTAGTTGGAAGTAGTTCTTGATTGGATCACGCTTGGGCCACTGCTTGTACTTCAATCCGCACCTCCCTGGGTGTGCCGAGACGCCCAGCACTCTCGCTACCGTTGCCGCATTCAGGAACAGCGGCAGTTCATCGTAGCTCTTGTAGCTGGATTCTTTCATGTTGTACTTGCCCATCCTTTCTGTTGAGTCAGTTTTTCCTCTGCCCTTATGCGCTGACTCCCTCATCCATCTACCACAACCTCCAGAGTCCAAAAACGACATTTTATTTTTCATGTGCCGAAAAAATTTTTGCTGTATAAAAACTCACCCGCCAGAACTAAGTCTGACGGGTGATCGTAACGGAAGATGTTGAGGCTGATGACGAACTGTTCTATATGAGTAGGAACGGGGCTGTGCGTTCTCATTCAGAACGCTGAACGGTCTCAATACTTTCTGGAATCATACTGCCCTTCCGGAGCCATCTGACCCTCGGAGGTCCATTGGTACATCCGCCACTGCCAGTTGGGCGCGTGGAAGCCGGAGGCCAGTAGTTCAGACGGCAGGGTGTAGGGGTACTGCCAGCAGCTGCGCTTGTGGGCGGCAGTCACGGAAAAATTGTATAGCGAGACGATCTCCGGAAAAGTAGGCGTCGCTTCCCAGAACAGGAAACCTTCCGTGGGGCCGCTGACATCCTCCGGCAGAGAGAAGTTGGCGTAATAGCAAGCCGTTCCGGCGTTGTCCGTGTCAAACCGGAAGTTCAGCGGCATGGTATAAGCGTTCCCGGCGCTGTCCTGCCACTTCAGAACTCCATCTGGCTGCGTAGTCCAAGCAGTAACGCCCTGGTAGTCCTGGGCGATCTGGACGCCCTCCATATAGCCGCCGGACGCCTCATTGGGATTCCAGTGCAGATAGGCCAGGTAGACCGTGCGGAACCCGTATTTCTCGTCCCGCACCGGAACCTCCACGGTGACAATGCTGGGCATCCCGTCAGGAAGGTCGCTTTCGTCATTGCGATACCCCTCCTTTTTCAGCCCATAGGCCCCCTCAAACCGGACCAGCTCGCTGTCGTCCAGCCGGCTCAAAATGTCCTCCGGGAAGCCAAGCTCCAGCAGTTCAGAACGGAGAGGAGAATCGCTGGCAGTTGTACCATATACCTGCGTCTGAACACCGGCGGGCAGGCGGGAGAACAGCAGCGGCAGGGCGGCGATGATCAGGAGATGAAGGCCCAGCCACACCCCCAGGGCCAGCCTGTTGGAGACGGCCATAGGAGCGGGCTGCATGGTATAGCCCGCCTGATCCAGACTTTTGCCAATTCTGCGCAGGCTCACGATCAGGCAGACCCACAGGATCAGGATGGGTCCCACCAGCAGCCATCCCTCCAGCCCAACGAGGGCCATCGGAAGCAGCAGAACCTCCAGCATGACCAGTCCTCCGGCAGCGGCGGTGCGGGGCTTCTGTCCGGCTTGATGGAATACCCCCTTCAATCCCTGCCACAGTCCGCCGACCGCAAAGACCAGAACCAGCTGAATCAAAACAGTCCACAGCGCATAGTAGAGAGGTACCGGGCCGGTAGTGGTGTTCCACTCCTGGCCGATCAGACTGGCAAGCCAGTGATCCAGGGGCGTGGCCTGGAGCAGTATAACGGTCAAACGCAGCACGGCGTACAGGGTGGCGCAGGCGTAGGCGAAGCGGAATCCGCCGTTCTCCCGCCGCAGAGGGGCCAGGCCCAGCCACAGCAGCGCCGCTCCAACCGCCGGCAGGATGATGTTCAGACCGAAAAAGTTGAGGGTGATGGTAATAAGTGCCAGCCCCCAGCAGATTTGACCAATGGGCTTTTTCCAGGGACGGGGCGGCGCCAGTTCGGACAGCTCCGGCGGCAGCTGGGCGGAGCCTTCATAGAGCAGACGGTCAAATTCATCCATGGATCACACCTCCCAGTTCTGACTGTAAATGCTTGCGGATGCGGTACAGCTTCCCCTCCACTGCCCGGACGGTCAGGCCCGATTCGGCGGCGATCTGGGCGATGGGCTGGTAGTAGTAATATTTGCGCAGGAACAGCTCCCGGTCCCTGCGGCCCAGCCGCTCCACCGCCGCCCAAAGGGTCCGCGCCGCTTCCGCTTTGAGAAGTGACTGCTCCGGGCCGTCGGCGGAATCCGGCATGGTTTCGTCCAGTGTGCCGCCCTCCCTGCGGCGCTCATTCCCCCGGCGGCGGTTGAGGGCCGCGTTGCGGGTCAGATGGGTGAGCCAGGTGGTCAGAGCGGCCTTGCCGGGGTCAAACGTGCCGATGGAGTCCCACACCCGGAGCAGCACGTCGGACAGGCACTCCTCCCGGTCCCGCGCGTCGGGGAGGATGGGGGCGATGATGTACCGCAGCAGAGGGGTGTACGCCGTCTGGAATTGTTCCATCGCGCCATCCTGACGGGTTTGCAGGGCGTGGACCAGCTGCACATCCTCCACAATGTCTCCCTCCTTTTTCTTCGTATGTCCTACTATACACCGGAGACGGCAAAATCCCACAAAAATTTTCTGCAAAATTAAGACACAGAAAATGCCTGCCCGCGCTCTGGAGAAGGCGGGCAGGCGTTCTTTCAGGCTGCACAATGATTCGTCTGTACTCAGATGTTATCCTCGCACCACCTCGCAATCTCCCCAATCAGCTCCAGCGGGAGGGGCTTGCTGTACGGGAGCTGGATCGTGCCCTTGCTGGTCTTGTACTCCGTCAGCCGGGCGGCGAAGGCATCCACCGCCTCCGGGCCGGGGTACAGGCCAACGTGCCGCTTGGAGGCGGCGAACTGGATCAGGTTCCGGCCCTTCCAGTAGGTGGGCATACTCCAGGAGATTTTCTCCCGGGCCTCCGGCAGTCCGGCCTTGACGGCGGCGTTGATCTGCCGGAGGTAGTCCTGCGCCTCCTCCGGCTGGGCGGCGATATACTCCGCAATCGTCGCCGGAGGCTTCCCGCAGTAGTGGCCTTGCTCCCTGTTTTTGAATGACCGCCCGCACTTGGGACATACCCACATGGCTTTCCCCTCCTATTTCCGCAGAATCTTCTCCATCGGCTTCCCCTTCGCCAGCTCGTCGATCAGCTTGTCCAGGTACCGGATCTCCCGCATGAGGGGGTCCTCCACCTTCTCCACCCGGACGCCGCAGACCACGCCCTTGATCAGCGCGCGGTTTGGATTGGGCTGGGGCGCGTCCCGGAAAAAGTCCCCGTAGCAAAGCCCGGTGGAGCGGAGCTCCTCCAGCTGTTCCGGGCCGTATCCGGTCAGCCAGCGGATGATCTCGTCCACCTCCGCCTTCGTCCGCCCTTTCCGGGCAGCCTTATCCATCAGAAGCCCGTAGACCTTTTCAAACTTCATTTGAAATACTTTCTCGCTGTTCATACTGTGTTCCTCCGGTTGTGATACCGTATTCTACCACACACCGCGCCCTTTTGCAAAGGCTTGGTCCAAGCCGTCCCCCTATTCTTCCCCCTTCGCCTCGGCTGAAAATGGGGAAACTATGATTTCCCCTGTAACGAATCCCCTCTCCGGGGGATATATCAAGCGAAAGGAGGGAACCGCATGGAGGATATGGACGCCATCTACCGCCGTCACGCCCACACGGTCTATAAATTTCTCCTGGCGCAGTGCCGGGACCCGGACCTGGCGGAGGAACTGACCCAGGAGACCTTTTACCAGGCGGTTCGCTCCATCGGCCGCTTCGACGGCTCCTGCAAGCTGTCCGTCTGGCTGTGCCAGATCGCCAAGCACCTGTGGTACCAGCAGCTGCGGAAGCGTCAAAAGGCCCCCGTCCCTCTGGACCGCGTGCCGGAGGTCCCCGTCCCCTCGGCGGAGGACGACCTGCTGGAGCAGGAGGGGCGGCTGGCCCTGCTCCGGCAGATCCACCGCCTGCCGGAGCTTCAGCGGGAGGTGGTCTACCTCCGGGCCTTCGGCGGCCTCAGCTTCCGGGAAATCGGGGACGTGCTGGACCGGACGGAGGCCTGGGCACGGGTGACATTTTACCGAAGCAAGGAAAAACTGCGCAATGGAGGTGCGGAAGATGAAAAATGATCTGACCTGCGGCCTGGTCCGTGACCTGCTTCCCAGCTATGTGGAGGGGCTTGTGTGCGGGGAGACCCAGGAGGCGGTGGAGCGGCACCTGGCGGACTGCCCCGGCTGTACCGCCGCCCTGGACGCCATGCGGGAGCCGGTTCCCGATCCAGAAGCGGAGACGGCGGAACAGAACCGGGAGGTAGACTACCTGAAGAAAGTCAAAAGGCACAATCGCTGGAGAATTGCCGCCGCCGCGGTTCTGGCCGGGTGCGCGGTGATCGCGGCCTTCCTGTTCCAGCTCTTTGAACGCGGCGTTCCTCTCAACCATGAGACGGTGGCCATTACCGAGCTGTCCTTCCTCCCAGAGGAGGGGCCGGAGGGCTGCCAGGGCACGCTCAGCCTGTCCCTCAGCTCTATCAGCTCCGGCAAAGCCTTTCACAGCTGGCGGGTGGCTGCGGGAGACAGCTTGGGCGTTTCCTATATCACCGCCCGGGAAGTGCTGGTATCCCCCCTGCACTCCAACGGCAGCGGCGGCATGAAAAACATACCCATCGGCAGCAATACGCGGGAGGTGCGGCTGGGCGGTCCTTCGGGCAGGCTTCTGTGGCAGGACGGCATGGTGATCTCCCGGCTGGCCCTGAAGCTCATGGACGCCACCACCCCCTACTGCGGCGATCCCACCGCCGCGGCGCGCATTACCGACCTTCTGCGCCTCCCCGTCTACTTTGGAAGCTATACCTTCAGCCTGCAAACCGCCCAGCCGCCCTATGGCTGGACCCTGGAATCCGCCAACCCCATTCGTCCGGAACAGCGTTCCCTTGTAGACGCCTACAATATCCTGGCCCTGGCACTGGTGGGCAATCTGGAGGTGTCCCGGTGCACCCACCCCTCCCAGGATGGGACGGTCCTGGAGAACAGCATGACGCTGGAGGAGTTGGACGGCACTCTCCTGCCCTCCATGGCGAAGGCCTATAACGCCGCCAACGGCACGGACTGGGAGATCAAGGCCAGCGTCAAGGACTATGCCCGCTCTCCGGCGGATCTCCAGCGGCTTCTGCTGATCCTGGATTTCTCCTATTCCATTGGGCTGACCGAACTTGGAGGCTGAGAACAGGCTCGGTTCACTGCCCCGCTGCCTGTCCAGCCCGCCCGCTTGCAAGCCACAGCGAAACGCCGCCTGTGCCATCCGGTACGGGCGGCGTTTTCTTCGCGGCTATCCTTTTCCCGTCTGGGGAAAACGCGGCCCCTGCCGCCTTGAAAGCCTCCCCTTTTACGCTCTGCCGCATCAGGCTTGGCCCTCCCGTGATGGCCTTTGACCGATTATCCGCCAAAACATACCGACTGCCCAAAACCCGCTTGACGGGCCGGGGTCTTTTTCCTATACTCAAACCGTGATTGACACCAACTGTAAAAAACCGCTGTGAGGTGACCGCTGGACATGACTGAGTTAATCAAGTATATATTCTTGTAATTTCTCTCAGCTCTTAATTAGTTGTAATTTGAGCAGCGAGCAGGGTTTTGGCCTTCAAAATTCTGTTGTAATCTGTTTTGAATCACCGTCAAAATACACTCCATCTGCTAACCTTTCATACAACCTCCGTTCTTCCTCTTTTCACAACGTTTCAAAAGAAACGCACTTGCCTTATCCAGCCGTTGCCCCCTGCCCGTGATCCTCCATCACGGCCTCTGGAACAGCACTATAATCCCACTGGTGGTTAGTCCGGGCCATGTAACTGCTGGTTACGTTGAAATAACGCCATGCCCGTCCGCCAACCTCCCAATTGTTTATGTCCCAAGTGGCGTCGATACAGTACCACGCGCCATCCAGCCGCACCATGTTCCAGGCATGATCCTCCGCACTGCTGTGGGCCGCGCCCGTTACCGTGATACACTCCACACCGGCCATATCCATCAATAGCTGGAAGGTTGTGGAGACGCCCAGGCAGGACGCCACCCCATCCACCAACCCGCCATAGGGTGTATAGGAGGCCCGATCCGTCTGAGCCAGCACATCCGCGTGGCTCCAGTCATAGCTGATATTCCGCATCATCCAATCGTAGACAGCAACCTCTTTCTCATAATCACTCATGCCGTCCTGGAGCACATTGTCCAATACCGCCGTAGCTTTCTGATAGATGGCCTGATCCTCCTCGGATAAGCTGGAAGGGTCACCGGCTTTCCAAGCAGCGAGGATATTAGAGCTATCGTAAAGGGACATATCCACTTCGTTGGGCTGGTCAAATTTGATTCGGCCAGGATGATCCGGGTCACCCTCCCCCTGGGGCTCCGGTCGCTCTACTTCCTCGAACACAGGTCCCGATGGCTGGGCGGAAGGTTGGGGTGTTTCCGCAGGCTGTAATTCACGGATAGCGGACTCGAACTCAGCCTTCACATCCTCCGGGTTTCGGCATACGAATAGGGCTGCGTACTGCCCTATCTGAACTACCACGCCGTTTTTCGCCAGCTCTACCTGTTCGGGGAAATCAGCCAAATATTCCGAAAACACCTTTTCCCGCATATGATACCGAAGCCTCTGCGCAGCCTTGCCCGCAGCAGCCACGTCATGCATATAAAGAACAGTCAGCTCAAAGGCGTATTGCTTGCCTGTTTCATTGTCATAGGAGGGCGCAATCTGAATACCCTGCGCAACCTGCTTCTTATCAATATAATATTCATTCGAATGGAGAAATGGCCACCGCCACCAATCTACCGTTGGGGTTTCGTTTATTTCATCTTGGCAAAACGCCATAAGACGCTCCGCCAATACCTGCATATCCACTGGTTGAAGTTCTTCTGTTGACGTTGGACCATCCACAGACGCCGGGTCCAGGAGGGCCGTTTCAAATGCGTCACCCACTGTTTTGGGGGTTTGGCTTACAAACAGGGCCAGATATCGCCCATTCTGAATAACCAGGCCATTTGCCGCCAGTGCCGCTTCCTCTGGTAACTCCATTTCTGTGAAGACGTCCTCCCAATACTCCAAAAAGGCTTGGAACCCTTTTGTCCCTTGGACCGCAGCTTCCTCATTTTTCATACACAGCACGGTCAGCTGAAAAGCGTGACTGGGGAAATCGGGCCGCGATGTCATAAGATTAAAGCCCGATTGCACCTGATCCGTATCCACACCATAGTATGTAGCCATTATTTCTAAGAAATAATCTGAACTTGTCTGAGACGAGGAGTCATACATTGGCAAAAAGCCTACGTCACCCAAGGCATTTATTTCATCCTCGCAGGAACTACGGAGCCAGATCATCAACGACTCCATATCTATCTCTGGCTCTGGCTCCGGGCTGGATGCGGGTTCCGGCAGCTTATTAGTTTCCAGGATGGACAAAAAAGCGGCTTCGGCGGCAATGGCCTCCTGGCAGATAAACAGGCCGGCATACAGCCCCTCCTGCCGAATCACAGCGTTGGATACCAGCAAAGCCTGTTCTGGAGCATATCCGGTAAAGTTTCCCTCGCGGGCGGTGAGGTATTCCTTTAAGCACTCCACTCCATGGCTGGCCTGATCTTTACTGGCAAATCGGATCACTGCGATTTCATAGGCTTGAGCACCCGATGCCCGAATCACGGCGGATTCTGCCCATGTCCCGGCGGGCATACCGTAGGCAGCTTCCATATAAGTATTCAGCTTTTCAGAATTGCTATCGTCCAACTGTTCCAGGCTGCTTCCCAACGCATCCCCAACAGAGGCCGATATCGCCGATGCCATGTCCAGTGCCGAAAAGGGTGAGGTTGGCTCGTTTTGAGGCTCCGGCTTGCAGGCGGACAGAAGGGACAACAGCAGGCTGAGAGATAGAAAAATGGAACTAATCTGTGCTTTTCTGTTTGTTCTGCTCATGTTCAGACCTCCAATTTACATTGCCTCATATACACAATCTTTCACATCACGATGCTGATTTCAGAGCAGATTTTTCTCAATTCTTCTGCTATTCGGATTTTTCTATCTGTGAAATTCACGAGTTGTCAGTATAGTTGCTCTCACCTCTGTTTGCTTTATTTTACCACAAATTTGCAGCTGTGTCCACACTTTTTAAGGGTCTGAAAACATTCCTGTCATTCTTGGCCTGTCTTTATCCTGCCCAGGTACTGCGTTGTGGGCACGCTGAACTTCACCTCGAGCCCAAAATGGTTTCGGAGGACTGGATGATGTTCTAATCAATCAGTGGCCATGATCTTACTTAAACTGTATCAAAATTTTATAGACACGAAAGAGGAAAATCTATCTCTGTACAGCCGAAAGTATGGCCGCCCCCCATTGACCCAGTAGTGATGGTAAAATACCTGCAGGTGGGCTTTTTATACGGCATCCCATCGGAGTGGCAGATCGAGGAACGGCGCGCGGACAGCAACGCGTTTCGCTGGTATTTGTGGATAGATTCGGATGAACGAGTGCCGGATCACAGCACAATCAGCCAGCTGCGGCGGCGGAAACCGGCCTTTCGGAAGGTGTTCTGGCGGCTGTTTGAGCGGGTGGCGCAGCAGTGCATTGATCTGGGCCTTGCCGGCGGACGCTTGGTGGCGACGGACTCCACCCATGTGAAGGCCAGTGCCTCTCGGGCCTCTGTCTATTTGACGGAAACGGCGGAAGAACCGGGCGCATATTGGGAACGGTTGAACACATACGAGGAGAAAGCCGGAGAATATCTGGCCCAAAAGACGGGAAAGCAAAAAAGAAACGGATAAAAATTCTGAAACGGAAACCAAAACACCCCCACAGGCGGGTAAGCCGGACAGATCCAGACGCAGGCTGGCTCAATCGCGCCAATAAACCGCACGGGATGTACTACTTGAGCCACCAGACCTTGGACACAGACCACGGTATTGTCTTGGACGTTGCGGCAACGGCAGGGGATGCCAGCGATAAAACGCCGTATCTGGCGCAGATGGAGCGGGTCATGGCTCTGCTCCCGGTGCAAAAAGCCACAGCCGATTCAGCCTATGATTTTGGTTTGGCTCATCAGGTATTGGCAGAGCATGGCGTTTCCTTTTTTGTCCGGCCAATGGCAAGCGAGCCCCATCCGTGCGTAGAATTCCGCCGGGAACATTTCCAGTATGACCAGGACAGCGACTGCTTTCGCTGTCCCAACGGGAAGGAACTTCCCTTGACCAGAGTAAGCCGGAGCGCGGGCAGCAGCCTGCATTGGGTGTATAGTGCCCGACAGTCTGACTGCCAGAGTTGCCCGGAGAAGGGACGGTGCCTGAACAAGAGCCTGAAGGATAAGGCCCGGCGGCTGACGCGCAGTGTTTTTGAGGATGCCGCCCAGAAAAATCTCAGCCAAGCGGACTCGCCGGAGTACCAGCAGGCCCTTCGGTTGAGACAGACCTGGTGCGAAGGCACATTTGCCATCCAGAAATGGAGCCATAATTTGACACGCGTCTTACGACGAGGGTTAGAGGCAGCGGAGGACCACTGCCTCCTTTCCGCCACGGCCTTGAACCTCAAAAGAATGTTAAAATACTCAGGGTGACGCCCATGGGCGTCTTTTTCATGCGCTATTTTCCCTCTTTCATCTATAATCCGGGACTTTGTCAACAAGCCCACAGCAAATAGAGTTGCAAGTATCATGTAGTACTTGCAACGAAATACAGCAGACAAATTATATATTGGAAGTTGAAGGTAGATATAGGGAGAATATTTTAAGAGTTAAGTGAACGGAAAGGGGTAGAAATCATAGATACAGAATGCTACCCAAATCATATCCATTTGCTTGTGGCAATTCCAACAAAATTCTACCACACATGAGTACGACACAGTACAGGGGTATTTGAAATGCAAGAGCAGCCTGATCATATTTGATCGGCACGCAAACTTGGCGTACGAGTATGGAAACCGCATTCCTGTTGCAAGGCTGCTTCGTGGATACGGTTGGAAAGTACGGGAAAGTACGAGGGGGCAATAAAGAAGTGCATTCAAAATCAGCTGTAGGAAGATATCATGAATGACCAGATTAGTTTGATAGAGTATGTAGACCCATTTACAGGTGCGCCAGTGAAACAGGGCAAATAAACAACCCCGGGAACAAAATATATTTCTGTTCTTGGAAAAGGGGGTTGACAGCAGGCTTTGCCTGTGCTATTATACTCAAGTGCCAATAAGCCGGAGTGGCGGAATTGGCAGACGCCCGGGACTTAAAATCCCGTGGGAGAAATCCCGTGCCGGTTCGACCCCGGTCTCCGGCACCATATATCGCGGGGTGGAGCAGTCTGGTAGCTCATCGGGCTCATAACCCGAAGGTCGTCG
>OFGF01002138.1_pt1 | contig 10856 bp, 10 predicted proteins | sample 1521711 | NCBI WGS metagenome assembly OFGF01 (sample SAMEA3504092, study PRJEB24116) | mouse gut metagenome | biome: mouse gut; feature: mouse-associated habitat; material: faeces | place: Denmark | collected 2011
AATGCCTGTTTTTTGTCACTCCAGCAACTCTTAGTTCCTTACATTCACCTGCACAGACTACAGAAACGTTGAGCAGTCTTTGTGGGGGAATAACTTTTGGCCTTGATATACTTTTTTTTTCAATCTTCAAACTTATTTAGCTAAATATTTTTCTATAGCTTTATTTTGCATATGTGCCCCATGGCAATCTCTGGTGTCCACAAAGGTCAGAACCTGGATTCCATGGAAGAGGCGTTCCGGTCTATGTTCTTTTTCGGCGGTAACTCAGATATGGACAAGCTGTTTCAAGCCCACGGGCTGAATCTGGAGTGTACCGTGGTCAGCCTCCGGCCGGAGTTTCTGGAGCGCTCTACCCGGAGCCTGACGGAGCTCCAGCATAAAAATATCTATTCCAACGTATATAAAATTCTGCCGCTGTCGGACCGTGACGTAATCAAAATTTTTAAGTCCCTGCGGAGCCTGAAGAGCATTGAGGCCCGGAAAAATGAGATGGAACCGCGGCACCAGGACCGGTATCCCTCCTGGTGGAAAGCACCCTATTATACTTGGCTGCTCCGGCATATTTTGAAACAGAATCCAAACAGCCTGTTTCATTATCCCATGTACATCCGCTACGCATATGCCTTTATGAAGCGGTACTGGGAGCTGGAGGACCCGCGGGAATTCCGCAACAACATCGCGGTTTCCTTCGATATCCTGCTGGACGCGATTATCAAATGGGAATACCATATTTACTTTGAAAACAAATCCGCCAGGAAAAACCCGAAGGAAATGGAGCAGTTTAAGCAGCGGATTGAGAACTGCGCGGAGGCTCTGGTCCTGAAACTGCTGGAGAACAAGGAACGGTACTTGCCGAAGGAGCAGTTCCAGGCCATTGTCCGGCATTATTTTGGCAGCGAAGTCAGCCGCTTGGCTATAGCCCACTGCTTCATGTCCTCGGACGACGAGGGTACGTGTTTTTTCTTCTGCCACCACACATTTTATGAGTATTTCCTGGCAAAGCATCTGTTTGAAAAGGCGGATTACCATCGCCGCAAAGAGCTTCTTTACTCCTCCTCCGGATCGGATTACCTGCGGACCATGTATTATTCGATTCTCTGCCGGACGGAAGAATTGAACGACCAAATCACCAACAGCGCGAAGTACATCGTGTCAAAGGGGAATCTGACGTTGTCCAAATGCCTGTTCTTGGAAAAAGAGGGGTGGATGGACCTGCACGACGAACCGGAGATTTCCCTGGTGGAAATCCTGGAATACCTGCCCTGCATTCAACGTTTCCAATACCGGGGCCAGGATTTTACGCAGAAGGCTTTGGAGGCACTGATTGACAGCGGGAAGCTGGACCTGAGCGGAACCGGCTGGGACCGCCTCCTCTATGCGGTGGGAGTCACTCCTCTGGAACGGATCAAAACCCTGCACATCAGCGAGCTCCCCCTGCGCGACCAGGAGACGCTGCGGCAATGCCGTAATATGAAATGGCTGGAGATGCTGTACGCAAACGAATCTGACCCGGTTTTGGAAAACATTCTGGACGCTCTCTCTGGCCTGTTCCTGGGCTGGATCCATATTCAATCTGCCGACGGCTCTTTCTGCCGGATCGTACAGGACCGCCTCTGTTCCGAGAAACTCTCCGTGGCCCGCGTCTATGTGAAAACGTCCAACTACAGTCAGGCCCATCTGGAGCTGTACCAGTTGAATCAGAGTTGGAAAGAGTTTAACCAGCCGCCCCGTTTTTATCTCAGTGTACGCTCAAAGCTGGAGGAGGCAACGGACATTTTCCATCGCGCGGACAGTAAAAAGGACGTCGAAATGCTGACGGCGGTGTTTGAGCTGGAGGCCGATGAGGGCGGAATGCTGGGCTTGTCCGGCAAGTCCCCGGAGGCAACATATTGGAACGGAATGTCGCTGGCGGCCTATTATAAGTATAAGGACTCCATTGACGAGGATCAGAGCGCGAACCGGATTTGCCTCCGGCTGGCGCCGTATATTAAGAAGAACGACTCCGAGCTCAGCGTTCGATTCGGAGAGTGGTACGGCCAAATACTGATACTCCACGGCAAATACGCGCTGGCGGACTCCTGGCTTACGAATTCCTACCGCCATGGTAAAGAGCATCTTTCGGAAAAAGGGCTCATAGAATGCGGAATTTATCTGTATAAAGCGCGAATCCGTGCCGGGAATCGAGAAAAACTGGAGACACTCGTGGAGGATCTGGAGAACCGAATTAAGAAGCTGCCGGAATACCGAAAGAGTTGGTATTACAGATTCTTCTTAAGAATATTCTGCGCGGATCAGCTGGATATTTGGGAAAAGGGGACGTCCGTTCCGGAGGAGTTGGAAGAAGCTTTAGCATATTATAGGGACGCCGTCGCGCTTGAGGAAGGAGAGGATTCTTTTCGCCGTTTTCACATGGTTTATTTCGAGATGGTCCATGCCAATCGGAGCGAAGACCTGAAACTAGGACGGAAAACATTGGAAAAACTGACGCATGCTTGGGAAATTTTCAACGAGAAGCCCGATCCGAATGTGCGAGTCCAGCAAGCGGCATGGATTCAATATCACGAGCAAGCGCTTTATCTGGCCCTTCTGGAGGACGACCGGAAATGTGTGCTGGACTTGGTTGGAAAGCTCCTCTCCTATCCCTACCGGCGCGGCAACTTGCCTTTGAAAAAGCTCGGCAGCATCCAGCGGGCCTATCAGGAGTCAGAGCACCCGGATATTGACAAACACCTGTTGTGGAACTCAGTCTGGTATTAAGCCTTTCAAAAACAGCGGAAGCGAACAGGCCGGGGGGCCCTGGTTATCCCAGAGGCCTCGGGGTCGGAACCCCGGAAACGCAAAAAGCAGATACTGCACACCGGATCGAAATGCGCATCCGCAAGGCTTTTTGCGTATTTCAAAGAGGAACGCAACATGCTATCTCCGAATCAAACCGCACTGGCAATTCGGATTCTACCGCCGGCCCTCATAACCGCACTCTCATTCTTCGTTGCCACCGTAAGCTTCTGGAGTCCGATTTTGTGAAGGACTTCCTTAAAAGCGTAGAGGTCGGCAGCGATATGGCGACAAAGTGTTCCGCCGCTACTCTTTCCGCCTCCCCGGCAATTTCCACACTGCCGGATGACTTCGCGACATCTCTAGCAGTCCTCATCCCATCGGCCCGCCTGGTGGTCCTGTTTGCTGTTACCAGGAGAAATCTCCTGAAAAGCCTGGCGATCCGGCTTTGCGTCTTGGTCCTGGCGGTGGCGTTCATCATTCCGTGCAACACCCATATTACCGACATTGTCGCGTTCGACCTCACGGCCTATTTCTGGGGCACAATTGAAGAAATAGAGGGCGGCACCGGCAAGCTCCAGGAGGCCATGGAAGGCGGCGGAGAGAAAACCATTTTCGAAAAGCTGTCGGACCTCTTCCAGACGGTCATACGCGATCTCTCGGATCTGCTGCTCTATTTCCAGAACACCTTCGCAAGTATGTGAATTCCATCGCCACCCTGATCATGACCAACTGTCTCATGCCGTTGCTGATGTTCTTCATCCGCAAATGGATGCTGTGAGAACGGTTTCAAATCGCACTTCCCATGCCATCGGCGGGAGTGCGCCGGGAAACCGCTTTGGAATTGGAGCCCGCGGGAGGAAATCGGCCATGAAAAACCGTCAGAAACGTTTAAATACTACTGCCAGCATGCTTACCGCACTGCTCGCCGCAGTGGTCCTCTGGGGCATCCTACATGGCACCAGCTCTTTACATACCCAGGTTTCCGACGGCATCGAATCCGGCGATCTGGCCTCGATCTACCTTCATTTCAGCAGTGTGGAAGTCGGCTTCTCCGATGTTATCTGCCCGGGTCAAAACGAGCCCCGAAACCTGAACGCCAGCACACAAACTGGCAACACCTCCACAAAGCTGACGGACCGCCTCATCAAGCAACTGGACTTTGACTTCCTGAAAAACCCAAACGACGTCCTACACAGGAACGGAGTACTTCCTTGCGAACCTGGACCATTTGACCGCCGCCAATGTCATCGAGGACCACAGCGCGAAGACGGTTATCATCCGCATCGACTACGCCTATTTGCGAGCCATTGAGATCGATCCGGGCCAAATCATCATAGAGGATGAACAAGAAAGCCTGTTAGCCCGAGAGAACATCAAGCCGAAAGTGGTGGACTACACCGCCTTTGAGCAGGACATACCGGCTGGAGGAGAAATTCGATACTGCGGCAAACGAGTGGGCCGCAGATGCCCTTGCCGTCAAAATAGTAAAAGCGGTCTACGAGTCCATTGTCAAGGCCGTTGACCGTCGTTACAGTGTTATCGTGGATCTGAAAATAACGGGTTCGATATGAAACAGGAACGCAAGTCGACTTGACTATTTTTACCCTTAGTGATATCATGACAATGCAGACACTGCAAGCAAACAAGAACTCTGGATTCAAACTACAATCGAAAGCAAAGTACACGGACGAGCAAAGTATCTATCATCTTTTTTGCGCAGTTGCTGAACAAGGTCCTGATCGAAGAAAGAATGCACTTAAAAGATTCTTGGAGTTAAATAGTGATTATGCTTTGTTTGAAAAGCTGCCTCTTTTAAGTCTCACATACACTGGCTGGGGGGGTTTGATTCCTAATATACAGCGCCGTATTGATTATCTGAATTCCTTGCTACCAATGCTGACAGGGACAACATTTCTAAAGCACCGAAAGAAAGTTGAAGAAGATATCGAATCATTGAAAGAATATATAAAAAGCGAAGAAGTTAGAGAACTATTAGAATTCCTTGGTTAAGCTAAGTGGAAAGATTCAGTTGAAATTGTGAAAGCGAATCTTAACTATACAACAGGACAGAAATATTATCAGATTCCTGGGATGGTAAAATAGACATCTTTCCATATGTTTTAGGGCTGAGCCCCAAGGGAAAAGGAGATTCTTAGGAAAGCAGCATCACAGTCCTATTCCACAAATGTATATGCATTCCCTCCTAAGGAGAAATATCCAGATTGTTCGAGGATTCCACAAAACAGCCGGGTTTGATTCAAAACCGGCTGTTTTTCTAACTTTTGCAGCCGTTTTCCCCTGGCGCGTCTATCAAACGTCTATCAACGCCGATTTCAGCCCGCCAACAGCTTTTCCAGGTCCTTGCCGTACCGCTCCGACATGGCGGCGTGTGCGCCCTGCTCCGTGTGGACGTAGGTATCAGCCGTAAATTTATAGTTGCTGTGGCCCAACCAGGTTTGAATATCCTTCAAGGAATACCCCAGGCCATAGAGGATAGACGCGCAGCTATGCCTTAAATCGTGATAGCGAATGTGCCGCAAACCGTTCTTTTTCAGCTGCTTTGCAAAGGTCTGGGACACATAGTCAGGGTTGATAAGGGTCCCCATTTTGTTTACGCACACAAAATCCAGATACCAGGTATCATAGCAATCGCCGCAAATGGTCCTGAAATGGTCCTGCCGCTCCTTGATGTGCCGCAGCTGCTTCATGGCAAAGTCATTCAGTGGCAGCGTCCGGGCGCTGCTTTCGGTCTTGGTGGTCCCCTCCCGTATCGTTGTGACCAGCTTGCCGTCCTGATGCTGGCGTACAACCGTGGTATCAATGGTAAAGGTCCGGGCTTCAAAGTCGATAGCGGACCAACGCAAGCCCAGGGCCTCCGAACGGCGCAAGCCGAATACAGCCGCCAGCAGGACCGGAACATAAAGCGGGTCCCCTGCCAGAGCTTTCAGAAGCTCCGCAACTTCCACCTCGGCATAGGGTTGCTCTATCTGGGGTTTCCCCTTGCTCGGCTTGTCTGCCAAATCTGCCACGTTCTCCCTCACCCAGCGGTGTTTACGCGCCCATTGCAGGGTGGAGCGGATAATGGCGTGCTGCTTGATAACAGATGAAGGGGAAAGCCCTCTCTTTATCAACTCCGAATAGTAGTCGTCCAGGTCCCCGGCTGTCAGGTCTGCCAGCGTAACGCCTCGGCCGTCAAAGTATGGATTTATGTAGCGGTGGGCCATGCGCTCATACTCATCAACGGTCGTGTTGGAGCGGTGGCCTCGAAGCCCCTCTATCCATTTCAGGAGGTAGTCGGAAAAGGGAGTTGTCAGCGGGTCGGCGCTTTCTACGCCGTCATACTCTTGCCGGATTTGCTCAAACTTTTCCTTCGCCCGCTTCAATGCTCCTTTTTCATCCTCCCGGATTCCTAAAGAAATCCATTTCGCCTTACGCTTGCCGTCCGGCTGGGGAAAGTAGATAACAGCCTGATAAATCCCACGCTTTACCGTTAGGGAATACGTCTTTTTCAACCTTTTCATGATAAATCCTCACTTTCAATGATTCCTTTTCAGGCAGATGCCGCAGATATGGCACCTTGGAGGCTCGCCTCTCCCTCCCGCCGTCAGGCCCCTTTACAGGCGTTCTCCTGGCGGCAGGAGGGAGGGGCGCTGTTACCCCGCTCGTTTCATCTGACGGAGGATATAATCCTCCACGGAGGACCGCAGAATACGAATAGCGCGGCCCACCTGAAACCCCTGGATTTCCTTTGCATGGTACAAGATGCGTATTTGCTTTGTACATAGTTGAAGCGCCTCGGCGCATTGTTCTACGGTCATAACAGAGCGGCAGCCGGTGAGGATTTGGGGCCGCTCCTGGATAGTATTTTCCGTCATGGTGGAACACACTCCTTTTCAGTTGGTGGAGTATGATATGCAAAGCTGGAAAATTTGATTTTGTATAGAATTGCGCAGCCTCTCTCCCAAAAAGGCGGGAGGCCGCTATTTGATAACTTAACGGCAATCCCGCTCATAGAACTCCCGAAACGGGTTTTCTAAAAACGGCGTCCTTGCATTTTGCGGGATGGGAATGGGGCAGATTCCCAGGTCTGTCAACGTGTTTGTGTACTTATTTGCAAGATACCTGGACCCGGCTTGCCTGACGGCGCAATCCATGCCGGACCTGGAAATGTTCGTCATGAATTGCCGGATTCCCTGAAAATCCTTTGAGGGCAAGCCCGCTTTTCGCAAGAGGGTTTCCGCCCGGCGGAGGGTGTAAAAGTCCCCACGGAAAAACAGGCGTTCCGTCTGCTTGAGGTATGTGGCCCGGAGGCTCCAATCCGCCCAGGCGTCAAAGCTGCAAGGCGTTCCATACCTCTGCCAGTGATAGAGCAGGTGGTCCCTCCGCAGCTGGTATTCCAGGCGCAGGACGCCTAACTCGTAGGATTCAGCGGCGAGGCCCTTGTCCTCCCGTTCGGTCTGCTTGTTGTACAGCTGGACCCGGTAAAAATCATCCCGGCACTTGTAATAAAGCCTGTTCTCGTTTTCGCTGTGCTTGGGGTCCATCCTCTCGGCTTTCAGGAAATGCCTGGAGGTTTTATGCCACAGGCGCATGGCAAGCCGCCGCTCCTTTGGGTCCATGACAACGACATTTTGACAATAGTCGATGCGCTCCAGGGCCAATTCCTCCATGGAAATCCCCAGGGGCGCGATTACATCCAAAATGGCGGCGCGGATAATGGGAATGTCTGACGGGGCCATGTTTGTCTTGTTCAGATGGTTCAGGCAGTCCACGAATACGCGAATATCCGCCCCCTGGAAGAAGATACTTTTCTTTGGCTTGTGGTACACCATGCTGACGGTGATTCCCGGCGCGGAGGGTAAACCGCGTTCCAGGACCCAGCAGAGGTGGCGCATACGGTCGGCAAAATCCGCCATGCCAAAGCGCAGGGAGAAAACAAGCAGTAAGGTGTGCATATGTGAGGTTCCCCTTTCAAATTGACTTTTCCTCTGCCCGAATTTTCACGTTCGGCGGGTACTCTCAAAGCCCGGAACAGGTAAAAAACCCGCCCGCAAGCCCCGCCCCGGACCGCGTTCAGGAGGTCAAAAGGGAGGGGGAGAACGCCGGAAAACTCCGAAATCAGGCAAAAGTGGGCCATTGTATGCGAAGGAAGGGGAAACCCATAACAACACGGGTTTTTGCAGTTTCTTGTACTTTTTTAGCCGAATTAGAACGTATGTTCTCGCAATAGCCGAAAAAAATTTGTACATTTCTCCGCCAAAGCCGGGGACCGCCCCCAAAGCCTTGGAAAAGAAATGTAACAAACTTGTAACATTGCAAAATCGGTCCGTTTGGACAAGCCGTCCGAACAGAGGCCGGACCGTTTTTGGTTTGGCAAAAGGAGACGGTTCAGGCCGTGCCGGGAAGATTCCCCCGCAGACCGACACAGCAAAAAAGCAGGGGCGGGAGGGCAAAGCCTCCCCCCCCCATCCTATGCCCGCAGGCATGACAGCGACGGCAATCCTCACGGGGACCCGCTGGCGGATTTTGCCGGACCTCCGGCGGAGGATTGCCATGAAGCGGGACCAACCTTATTCCCCGCCTTGCGCCCGCCGCCCGTGACAGCCCAGCCCACGCCCGTGGCGGGCCTCCCGGCTTCGTGATGATTCATGCCCGCTTGATTACATTCTACACATAATAAAATCGGGCAGTTGCCTTTATAAGCAACCGCCCGATAATCCGGAGTTTGACGAACAACAATGCTATGTACATATTTTATTTTATTCTATTCCTTAATATGTTCTAAGCGATTTCCCTTTTGGTCGAACAATTCGTATACTTCATACTCCCCGATTCCAGTCCCATAAAATAAGTGATAGCCTTTTATATTTAATTGTGTCAACTCTTGATTTTGATAGGTAATAGCGGCTACATCTTCATCATAAGCGACTGCCATCACAACATATTTATCACTTTTATTATACCAAGAAATCAATAATTGTGTTCTAAGGTCACCACTGTCAAGTTTTTGAGGCTTTTCAATATTTAGAGAGCCATTTACTTCAACAACAGCATAGAAAATACCCGTTTTTTGTATAATTGCGTTCTGGAGTTTGCTACTATCCTCTTTGTTGGTATATATTACTACGATAAGATTTTCATCGATTTGTTGGGTGGTTAATATTTCGCCTACTTCAAAAGGGTATTTTATTCTATTGAGTACACTGTCAATACTTTTAGGAAAATAAATAATAAAACCAATTACCACACCTAAAAGGGCAAGTAGACTAATAAAAAGAATTTTTCTTTTTTTCATATGTATCCTCCAACTTAAATTTATCTTTTTGTTATAGTTGAAGTATACCACTAGTACAAATGACATTCAACCCAGATTTAGTCGCTATTATAGTCAGAGAATAACCTGTCCAAAGTGGGCCGTGAAATCCCCAATTCCCGCGCAAGGGCGGCCTTACTGACCTCCCGGCGCTGGTATCGCTCATAATGCCGGGGCAGGTCCGGGACCGTCACGGCCTTGCGGCCCTTATATTTTCCCTCGCGCTTGGCTATGGCAATGCCCTCCTTTTGGCGTTCCAGCAGGTTTGCTCGCTCAAACTCGTTGATTGCCGCGACCATAGTCACCAGCAGCTTTCCCGTGGCGGTGCTGGTGTCAATGCTCTCCTTGCCGCTCACCAGAGCCACGCCCTTTTCCCGCAGAACGTCCAGCAGGTCCAACAGGTCCTTTGTGCTTCTGGCGATACGGGACAGGTCGTGGATATAAATGGTATCTCCCTCCCGTACCCAATCCAGCATTTTTTGAAACTCCGGGCGGTCCGTGTTCTTGCCGCTGGCCTTTTCGATAAACCATTTATCAATCCCCCGGACGGCCAGGGCCTCCCGCTGGCGGGCTTCGTTCTGCTCCGCCGTGCTGACGCGCACATAAGCAACTTTTGACATGGGGTAATCCCTCCTTGTAAATTTGAAATCAGGCTTGGCTTGCAATCTGTAAAACAATGCGGAAAGGCGGTCTAAATTGACAGCTTTCCCGCCCTTCCGCATTGTAAAGTTACGGTATACTCTATATTAACGGGTCCTCCGGCTCATAGGGGGAAAAGCCCATGGCTTCATCCAGCCTTTGGCCCCAGGCCAGGGCGTCCATCATGACCGGGGCCAGGGGCGCGGCCCCGGCCTCCGGTTCCCCGGCAATCCTCGCGGCAAGGGCAATCAACAGGCGGGTTTCCGGGGTGTTCCAGGAGGCCCGCCAGCAGCCGGGCTTGATGCCGTGGGCGCGGTTATCGTAGACCTCCCAGAAATGCGCCCGCAGAATGTCAGACGCCGCCAGCAGGTAGACCATGGGCCGGGTATGGGGGCCTTCGGCCCCTTCCAGGTCCCGCAGAATATCATCATAAAATTGCTCGTGGGCCGCGCCCAGAAAAGTTAAAATCAGTTTGTTCAAGGGAATACCTCCATTCTAAAAACAGTCGGTTCTATGGATTCCGCCGCACCAGCGGGCAATGAAATCGGTGTCCTTGACGGAAAGCCGCGCAAAGCCGTCCAGGTGGCGCTGTATGAGGCGTTCCTGCCAGTAGGGGGTAATCTTCCGCCCTGGCGCCGGGGCCGTCAGAGCGGCCCGCAAAGCGGCCCTGTGGGCATCGTCCAGGGCGTAAATCACCAACTGGCAGGAGTAGTAAGGAAACAGGGAATTGACCCAGGCTTGCGCGTCTATGAGCCAATCCATAACCCGTGCGGCTTTTGTGCGCCTCCCAGCAAACAGGGCCGGCACGACCGCGCGGCGGCTGGGAGAGAATCCCAGGATATAAATCCCCCGCCTGTGGGCCTGGGACAGCGTTGCCACGGACGGGGACAGGGGTTCTTCCTCCGGCTGGCGGAGGGCCAGGGCGGAGATTCGCGCGGCGTCAGCGTCCAGGCGGGCCAGCTGTTCCCGGTAGTTCTCCGGGCGCTCTGCCGAAAAAGTGGAGGCATGACGGCGGTAGTAGTCCGGCAAATCCGACAGGCGCAGGAACATGGTGCAGCCATGGCGGCGCAGATAGGTTTCCGCCGCCTCCATGGTGGAAAGGTGCTTTTGCTTTATGAGCGACAGG
>OFGF01002146.1_pt1 | contig 10820 bp, 7 predicted proteins | sample 1521711 | NCBI WGS metagenome assembly OFGF01 (sample SAMEA3504092, study PRJEB24116) | mouse gut metagenome | biome: mouse gut; feature: mouse-associated habitat; material: faeces | place: Denmark | collected 2011
GGCGGATTGTTCTGAAAGGCATCCCCCGCCTCCTGTCCGTTCATGGCCGCCGTGATCACCACGCCTTCCTCCTCCAGAATGCTTCTTGCAATCTCCAGATTCAGCTCGATATCCTCCACCAGAAGCGCCTTCATACCCTTTAGATTGGCATGGAAATCTGCCTTGTTATCGTCCTCCTTCGCATCCAGATCGATATCGAACCATATTTCGATCACAAAGGTCGTTCCCACATTCAGCTGACTCTCCACCTCGATGGTGCCGCCCATCATATCTACAAATTTCTTCGTGATTGCCATGCCGAGGCCCGTACCCTTGTAGGTCGTACGCATACCGCCGTCCTCCTGTGCGAAGGCTTCAAACAGATGCGGCAGGAAATCCTCCTTCATGCCGATGCCCGTATCCGCCAGCTCAAAACGATACAGCACTTTATCCTGCGTATTCTCCTTCTCTTTGGCCCGCAGATATATGATACCGCCATCCGGCGTGAATTTCACAGAGTTACCGAGAATGTTGATAAACACCTGGCGCAGATGCAGTTCATCTCCGATCAGCAGCGGATGAGCAAACTCATCGATCTCACATTTCAACTCCAGGTCCCGCACCGCCAGCTGCCCGCCGATGATGGAGGCGCAGTTGTTGATACAGGTTCTGATATCAAAACTTTCATGGTTCACTTTCGTCTTGCCTGACTCAATCCGGCTCATATCCAGCACATCGTTAATCAAACCGAGCAGATGCTGCGACGAACCGCTGATCTTGTTCAGGCAATCATATACCTTATCCTGGTTGCCGATATTTTTCAGGGCAATATCCGTCATACCCATAATGCCATTGATCGGCGTGCGGATATCATGGCTCATATGGGAAAGGAAATCACTCTTGGCCTGATTCGCACTGTTGGCCTCCTCCGCAGCCGTCTGCAGCAGCCGGTTTGCCTCGTCCTTCTGTTTCACAAGCTGTTTGTCTGCTTTAGAGATCATGGCGATCACGATGATCACCACCGCCGAAGCCAGAAAGACAAGAGAAACAACTCCGAAAAAGAGTATTGTCCGGTCTAACAGCCGCGACGTGTTCGCCCCCAGTACTTCCGTGGGAACGAACAAAAGGATCTGCCAGTTTTCCGAGGAAAGTACGCCGTTTGACACATACCAGTCACTCTTCTGTCCTTCCTCGTCGGTAAACCGAAATTCCAGCGCCGTATTTTTCCGCTCTTTCATCTGCCGGACAAAAGCTTCATAGGTGCCTCCATGTATGATCGTGAAATCCTCCATAGCATTCAGCACATTATACCCCTCTATAAAGTTGTCAGCATAAGTATACTTATAAAGCCTTCTTCCGTTCTCATTGATCAGGTAAGTATAGCACTGTTCACCGAAACCTCTCACCGAAATCCGCTCCCGCATGGTTTCCATATCCACCGCCAGGGCAAGATGTGTGATCTCTACGCCGTCCAGGACCCGGACAGGTTCCGAAAGCCGTTTCATAAATACAAAATAGGAATCATCCCTGTGTGGTATTTCCGTCACCACCAGCTGCCTGGCATCCGATCCTGCAGTCAACAGCTCTGTCTGCTGCCAACGACCCATACTGGCATCCGACGCGTAATAATTCCCTTTCATATCATATGCGAGAACAATAGAGTTGGTCTCGTCAATAAAATCCGATGTAGATACCAGAACATCCAGCAGCTTTTGCGTCGTCTCCATCTGTTCATGCCGAATCACATGCTCACAGGCCAAAACCTGCTGCCAGGAATGCTCTATCACCCCATCCACGATCTCAGATGCCTTATCCGTAAACTCTACGATATGCTTCCTGCGTTCCTCAAAAAGCTGGTACTCCAGAAACGTAACATAATTCCCCGATACCGCAATCAAAACTAAAACCGCAAACAGGATGAAGATCGTCGGCGCTCCTTTCAGATTCCTTTCTTTCAACTCCTGCAATTCTCTTTCCTCACTCATATACATCTCTTCGATTTACCCCTTAAAAACAAAATCACCCAAAGATGTTCAAGGCATATTCTCAAACATCTTTGGATGATCCGTAAATTATCTTTCCAGCATTCCTGCATCCTGCCGAAATGACCCTGTATATCTCAAGAATACCCCTCTGCAATTCCTTATTTATTTTATCATAGGGCAATCTCATTTACAATATTTTATGGTGAGTATTTTTTTAGCTCCAAAAAGAAATCTCAGCTTTATCGTCCGGATACCCTGCAGCGGGAAATCTATCGGTTTCCCAGCAGCATCTCCCCACTGAACTTCCTCAGCGATATCTTCAGCAGGATCCACGCCGCCAGACCCAGCACCACTGCCAGGCCTGCCAGAATCCAGGCATTGATGAGCATCGCACCGATAAACTGTCCTGCGATCAGGAAGACCACCGGCAATATAAGAAAGGCTGCCTTCTGCTGCGCCTCCATCACGTTCTGCGCTTTCGCCGACCCACGCACAATCATCGTAATGGCGATCAGTGACACCGCCGGAGACAAAAGCACCAGCACCAGAAGCCAGCTGATCCCCGGAATCAGCATGACACCGGTCAGTGCAAAGCTCTCCGCTCCCAGCACCAGAACCATCAGCAGAAAGGATATCCATGATATCAGCATACTGAACAGGAAGGAGGCCAGTACCTTCGCATGAAACAGCTGCCTTACGGTCAGCGGACTGTACAGAAGCGTCTCCAGCGTATTCTGCTCTTTCTCCCCCACAAACGAGCTGGCCGCCATCACAGACGCCGCCATGATCGGAATGATCAGGAAAAACACAGGCAGTATATTGTCCATAAGAAGCCTAACCATGATCGCCTCCGTCCCCATACTCTGCACGTCCTCCGGCAGCAGTCTCATAAGAGGCTGCAGCTCATCCACCTGTTCCGGTACAAAGTGGGCCGACAACAGAAAAATGGTCGGTACCACCAACGTCAGCACCAGAGGTACCATCACTATCATAAGCAGTAACTGTTTGTTTGCGGTAATCTCCCGCATATCTTTTTTCACGATCGCACTTATCGCTCTGTTCATGACCTCTATCCTCCGTTTTCAACAATTCAGCCAATTTTACCACTGTCTTTGTCTGTCAACATTCGAAATTGTAATCCGGATAACTTTACTGCTGCCTTCGTTGAGCAGTTATTGCAAAATAAATATCCTCCAACGAGGGCCGGCTGGCCGATACATGATAAATCTTACTGCCGTTTTCCACGATCTGGCTGACAATGTCGGGAATCTCTTCTTCCGATCCAACCGCAATTTCAAACTCCTGTACTTTCATCATCTCTGCCGTTTTCCCTGTCCCTCCACATGTATCGTTCTCTGTCCGCTCCGGCAGAGAAATCCCCGGCAAATTGGGCAGATGATCCGTCTGGATCCTCACCTTCATGCCGGAACCCACTCCGTCCCGCAGCTGTTCCAGCGTTCCGACGCTCAGCAGCCTGCCCTCATCGATCAGTCCGTATCGGGTACAGATCTCCTGCGCGTAGCGCAGCTGATGTGTACACAGAAAGATCGTCATCCCCTGCTCCTTCGCCAGCGCCAGGATCATCTGGTTCACATGATGCGCACTCTCAGGATCCAGACCGGATGTAGGCTCATCCAGGAAAAGGATCTTCGGCTGGTGCATCAATGCCCTGGCAATCGAGAGCCGCTGACGCATCCCCGTCGAGTAGGCCGACAGTTTCTGCCCCGCATCATCTGCAAGTTCCAGCTGCTGCAGCAATCCTCTTGCCCGCTTTCTGCTCTCCTCCTCCCCGATACCGAACATGGAGCCGTAAAACACAAGATTCTGCATGCCCGTCAGATTATTGTACATCTGTGCGTGTTCCGTCATCACTCCGGAAACAGCGTGCACCTTCTCCGGATTTCTGAACGGATCCTCACCAAACACCAGACAATTTCCTTCGGAGGGCTGCAGCATTCCGTTCAGCACCTTGACGGTGGTAGTCTTGCCCGCACCGTTCGGACCCAGAAATCCAAATACTTCTCCCGTTTCCAGCGTAAGACTCATATCCGCCACTGCCATTTTTCCACCCGTATATACCTTTGACAGATGCTCCATCACTACTGCATTCATCCTGACTCCTCCCTTTCCTGCATGGACAGCATACTAAATGCTTATTATTACACTTCGCCGTCTCCGGCCTGTCTTTCAAATTTCTCCAGCCTCTTTACAATCTCCCGGAACACACTCTCCTCCTGCAGTGCAGCAAACGCCGGATTTTCCACAACCGCTTCCACGATACTTTTGCGCACCAGCTTCTCATCCCGGGGCATATTTTCTCCCAGGATCACCCTGTTTTCCAACCAGTCATCCAGCTGATCGAAATAAGCGTCACCGTGCAGCTTAAGCGGCCAGTCAGCGGTAACCGCCAGATCCGTATACCGTTCCAGATAAGCGCAGGCCCTGCTGATATCTGAAGCGGCCACATATCCCTGCGCCGCAGACAGATAATATGGAAGCAGAAACGCCGGATGCAGCTCCGCAATCCGAAAGGAATCTGCCAATGCCGCGATCCGTCTGTGGGTCTCATCAAACACGGTTTTGTCCCCCACGCATACTTCCTGATAACTCGACAGCATACTCAACAGCGCCAGCAGATAATGGTAAATTCCCACCTGACATACTGCCTTCGCATCCTCTGTTCTTCCCGACATCCTGTATGCCGTAGCCAGCAGCGTCTCCTGCGACATCAACGGAATTCCCATCCCGTCGATCATCTCTGTCACTTCCTCCGCATGCCCCAGCGACAGCAGACAAACCGCCTCCATATTTCTGGCCTCTTTGGCCAGTTCAACATCACTGCTTTCCGTACGGACACGAATAAAGAGTTCCCGCGCCTCTTTCAAAATCTCCTGTACCTTCCCGCCTTCTCCTGCCATCATACTGTGATTGACCAGCAAACTCCCCATTTGAAATAACAGCGGAAAACAGGCATTATATTCCCGGATCACCGCTCTGCACTCCTCCAGCACTTCTGCGAAGGGATGTTCCGCAAAGTCTTCCGACAACCGACAATACACCTTCCGAATCTCCTCCTTTGACATCTGGGGTTGATATCCCATAAGTTCATCGATACTGATATGGAAAAGTGTCGCCAACTGCGGCAGGAACGTGATGTCAGGATAACTTTGACCTGTCTCCCACTTGGACACAGAAGCCTTTGAAACTCCGATACAGGCGGCAATATCGTCCTGCGTCAGCCGCCGCTCTTTCCGTTTTGCATGAATAGTCTTTGCCAGATTGATCTCTTTCATGTGCACCTCCCTTTACTGTTTGTATTATACAGGTTGATAAAATCAATTTTCAAGCGACTTGCATTCTATTTTTCCTGATAAAATCAACTACCAGGAAACATAACGGCAGCTATGGAATTGCCAGAAGAACTTTTACCACAAATATAGCAGGCGACAAAGAATCTGCCGCCTGCCATATTGTTTACCTTATCTATACAAATTATAAAAAAGTTTCGAAAACAGAAAAGAAAGTCTTACTTCACAGCCCTGCTCATCTTTTTCAAGAGAACCGCCACATCGATCGGCTTCGTCAGGAAATCATCCATGCCGCTTTGCATCGCCCGCTCCCTGTCTTCCTGGAAGGTATTGGCAGTACAGGCATAGATCTGAACCGATGCCGCGTCTTCACGCTCCAGCCTGCGGATCTCGGCGGCCGCAGTGCAGCCATCCATCACCGGCATCTGCATATCCATAAGAATGATATCAAATTCCCCGGGATCGGAATTACAAAACATCTCCACCGCTTCCCTTCCGTTTACCGCATGTGCCGTCTCAAAGCCTTCCATCGACAAAATCTCCAGCAATACCTCGGCATTCAGTTCCACATCCTCAACCACCATGATCTTCACCGGCCGGCCTTCTGACCTACCCGTATCCATTTTCAGAGCTCCGGCCCCTGCTTCCTCCATTCCCTCCTGCAGATATTCCGGTATCTCTTTCATGATAACGGAAGGAATCGTGACCGTAAACGTACTTCCCTCATTCAGTTCGCTCTCCACGGTGATGTCGCCGCCCATGGCATTTGCCAGCAACTTGCTGATGGCCATACCAAGTCCGGTCCCCTTAATCCCTTCCGTATGCCGATTTCTCTCCTGACTGAAAGAATCAAAAATCTTCCCGATATACTCCCTGGAAATCCCGATTCCCCTGTCTTCACACCGATAGGTGGTGATCACATGCAGATCATCCGTCTGCTTCTGAGAAACCGACAGCCTGATCCACTTCCCCTTAGGTGTAAATTTGGCGGCATTCCCGACAATATTCATCAAAATCTGTTTGGTCCTTGTCGCATCTCCTTCGATACATGGCACCATTATCTCCTTTTCAACAATGAATTCCACGCCCCGGCTCCTGATATTGTCCGCCTGCATGGCAGTGATCTCATCAACCATGGCGGATACCAGAAGCGGTTCGCTGATAAGATCCACCTTACCCGCCTGCAGCTTGGACATATCCAGAACATCGTTCACCAGGGACAATAGATAATTGGCCGTGCTTTGAGACTTGCGCAGCCATTCCTTGATCTGTCCCCGCTGTCCCTCATTATCGATGTTGCCCATGATCAGATGATTCATACCGATCAGACCGTTGAGCGGTGTGCGTATCTCATGGCTCATATTGGAGAGGAACTCCCGCTGCGACCTGGCCCTTTCCGCTGCGATCAACGTTTTCGTCTGATATTTCATGACAATCAACAGCATAACAACTACCGTCATCATACTGAATACCAGCATCACCATACTCATGGTAACAAATTTCTTACTCTGTTCCGTAAACACCGACTCACTCAAAGACATGATGAAATACAGATCCATCTCTTTATCAAGAGGAATAAAATAGAACAGCTCCTGATGTTCCTCCCCTGCATGAGAGTGATAAAAGGCGAAGGTTTCCCGATTTTTCAGCTTCGCCGCCACCTCCTCATTGGTCATCTCCGATGATATGGATTCCGACAGATGGTCAAACAGGTTGCTGTACTTGTTCCGGTAACCTTCCTTACTGATGTCTACAACATAGTTGCCGTCCATATCAACCAGCGCACTGTGTCCCCGGCTCCGGCCGTCCTTCTTGTAGCTGTCGATGACCATTTTATCCTGAATGGAAGAAATGTCACTGACGCCGAGCATGGCGAGCATCTTCGTCCCGTCCACTTCATAATCCTGCAGTCTGACGCCATAGAGGATCCGCTCCTTCACCTCCCCGTCTTCCGGTATCCGCTCATCGAACCGGGCCACCACACGCTGCTCCCCATTGGCAAAATACGGCAGCAGATCCCGCCTGCCGTCTACACCGCCAAAGCTATCGGTTCCACACCGATCCGTATAAAGCGCACCCTCTTCCGTCAGCAGATAGATATGGGTAAAGCTGCTGGCCTCACATTCCAGATCCATCCTGCTCTCAATATCCTCAGTCGTCTCACATCCATAGCTCACGAAACGCTCCTGGATCTCCGCAAGATCCTCCCAGCATATCTCAATATACGTCTTGATCGTGGACTTGTCATGCTCTGCAATCTCACTGATCGAGTTTATGATATTATCCAGAATCGTTCTGTTCAGCTGCCCAACATAAATAAATGTGACAAAAAAGATAATGACCAGTGCAGAAGCAATTAACAGCAAATAAACATATCTGTGTTTCTTTTCCACCAATTCCATCCCCTTATTTAAATCCTTCGGCACTGCCGCAATATAACCTGTCGGCTCAGTTCCGGCCATACAGATTACTTTGAAACAGTTTCTTACAGCCTGTCATACACCATCTCCGATACAGACTGCAGTTTAATCATAGCTCTTTTTAGTAAAAAAGTCCATATTCTGCTGTAAATGCCTTCCTGTAAATATAGAAGTTAATGTTACAGTTATCGGCCGGATGCCCTGCAACTAAGCGCAGGGTCCCATGAATGGCAAAACAGCCAGCCCTGCAGGCAGGGTACTGGCTGTTTTGATGATCTTTCATTTTCTTTTATTGCTTTCATGGCATCTTACTCTCATTCCATACGCAAAGCAGTATCGGCTCGTCACTGATATAATCCTACCAGATGCTCGATTGCCGCCTGTCTCATTTCGCTCTGTGCTATGAAAGCTTCCCCGTACATCTCCTTGATACTGTCTACATATTCTTCGCCCATTTCCTCAGTCTGCTCCGCAAAGAAAGTATCAATATCAAAGGAAAGGCCGGCATCCTCAAAGATTGCCTGATACACCATGGCTTCCTTCGCCTGCTCCTCGGCACGCCCGGTAAGCTCCTTCTCATATGCAATCTCATCCTCGATCTCACTTCCCGTGTTATTATCTCCATATTTTAAAATGGATTTGGTTGCCTTGATATACTTTGACGGGTAAGTATTCACCGTGGAATTCTCCACCACATAGTCGGTCAGATAATCCCGCAGATGCTCTTTCCGGAAATCTCCTTCCACCTTTGCACGACTGAACTTGGTCACCCGGCTCCTGTGGCAAGCACTCTAACCACCAGGACATCTTTCCACCTCCTGCCACAAAGTCATCCGTCAGTTCCGGTGTCTTATTAATCCCATTGACTGTCACCGCAAAACTGGCGTCCTTACCTGCCATCTCTTCATTATAATCCTCCGGGAAAGTAACCTCTACCGTCAGTTCCTCTCCTGGCTTATGCCCGATCAGCTGCTGTTCAAAATCATCCACCAGCGATCCGGAACCAATCGTCACATCATAACCTGCCCCACCGCTGTTGCCGCCTTCAAACTCAACTCCGTCCACAGTTCCTACATAATCTATATTGACTTCATCGCCATCGGCAATTGTCAGATCCGCATCCGTCTTAAGCTCCTTATAGGATTCCAGCATGGAGTTGATCTCCTCCTCTACCTCTTCCTGTGTAGCGGCAACTTCATCCTCCGGCACGGAAATATTCTTATAATCAGCCAGCGTAAGCGCCGTTTTCATATCGGCATTCTCGATCCTGCCATCTGCCGTGAGTCCTGCACTGTACTCCGTCCCCGGTGTCGTCCGGATCGCCAGGATATACAGCTGTCTGCCCACTGCTGCCACAATTGCCACTCCCACGACCAAAGCCACTGCAGTGCCGACTATTCTGGCTGCCCTTGCATCCCGCTTCGCCTTCTGAACCTGTTTCCTGCGCTCTTCGCGTTTTGCTTTGCTTTTACTCATCTCAGTCCCTGTATTCGTCTGAGTTGTCTTGTTCTTTGCCATTTTATGTGCCCTCTTTCCATCGTATAATAATTTCTCTAAACAAATAATTTAACACATTTAGACCGCAAAAGATATAGTTAAAGCAAAATTCACAAATAATGCACAAATTTTTTATGGCAGCCTCGCTTTAATCAATGCAATATCATGTCGACTTCCACTTTATGTAAACCATTCCTTCATCGTATCAAGCACTCTCACCAGCTCCTCTTCCGATATAATATAAGGCACCATGGCATACATACAATTCAGAAACGGCCGGCTGAACACCCCACGTACACCGGCGAACCGCTGATATCCTTTCAGGCAGCCTGCATCCTTCACCTCCACACACACACAGCCTCCCATTATCCTCACTTCCCTGACCTCGGGAGCCTCAAACCCTTCCATCTCCCGCCTGGTGATCTCTTCAATGCGGTGGATCTTCGCCATATAGTCCTCCCGTTCAAAAATCTCGATGGACTTCAGTGCTGCGCTGCAGGCCAGCGCATTGCCCATAAAGGTAGGCCCGTGCATCAACGCTTTCTCCGGTTCATCGCTGTAGAAGCCGTCATACACCTTTTGATTCGCCACCGTGACAGCGTGGCCGATATAACCTCCCGTCAGCGCCTTACCAAGCACCAGGATATCCGGCAGCACCAGGTCTGCCACGAAACGATTTCCGGTGCGTCCAAATCCTGTCGCCACCTCATCGAAAACCAGCAGCACTCCATACCGGTCGCACAACTGCCTGGCCCGCACGAGAAAAGATACGTCATACATGCGCATCCCGCCTGCCCCCTGCAGCAGCGGTTCCACAATAAAGCAGTTCAGTTCCTGATGATATTTCTCGAAAACTTCCTCCAATGCCGGAATCTCCGCAGGGATATGAATCACATCCTTCTTCTCCCCATAAGCCTCCAGAATAAAATGATAATCCGCATCATCTCCCACTTCCATGGCCTTAAAGGTGTCGCCGTGATAAGCATGAGTCAAGGCGAGCACCTTCGTCCGCTGACGCTCTCCTTGGTTTACATAATACTGCAACGCCATTTTCAACGCCACCTCCACCGCCACACTTCCGGAGTCGGAGAAGAAACAGTAATTCAAATCCCCCGGCAGAAAGCTGCGCAGCTTATCGGAAAGTCTCTGCACCGGTTCGTGGGTCAGCCCGCCCAGCATCACATGACAAAAACAATCAGCCTGAGCCTTGATGGCCTCCGTAAGCTCCGGGTGTTTATACCCATGGATTACACTCCACCAGGATGAGATCGAATCGATCATCTCCCACTCCGGTGTTTTCAGCCAGACACCTTTCGCATCTATGATCTGAAAAGGTTCTCGCATGGTTTTCATCTGTTCATAGGGATACCAGATCATCTTTACCTCCTTCTAACATGTTTCATACACCTTATGCTATATGTCCTTACCGTCCTCATACAATGCCAGCAGTTTCTCAATCTCCATAGGTAGCTCTGATGCCCCTTCTTCCACACAGGCAAGCACCGGCAGCTTCGTCCTGTACTCACACATGCGCAGGTTGTCCTCCTCCATCCTGTCGCCCGGATGAAAGCGATTGAAGATGATGCCCTTGACAGGAAGTCCCTTTGCCCGCATATATTCCACCGTCAGCA
>OFGF01002147.1_pt1 | contig 10818 bp, 10 predicted proteins | sample 1521711 | NCBI WGS metagenome assembly OFGF01 (sample SAMEA3504092, study PRJEB24116) | mouse gut metagenome | biome: mouse gut; feature: mouse-associated habitat; material: faeces | place: Denmark | collected 2011
CGGAGCCTGCCACCATCAAATATACGGGCGGCTCAAACTGGACGGAGACCGGGGATAGGGAGAACACGAAGAACCATGTGCTTCCGTGATAGTATGGAGTTTTGCATGATAGTATGCTGTAGATGTTAATGGAATATTGAAGATAGGTGTGGTGTAGATATAGTAATAAAAAGCATGGAGCCTTATGAAAAAGTATAGGTTTATAACTGCCTGTCTGCTAATTTTACTGGCATTTCTGTTGTTCAATATTTTTAATAGGAATGGGAATTCGACCATAGAGACATTCAATATGGATGCTGCAACAAAGGAAGAAATTACTGATGAACTGGTCATAGCATTCCTCATTGTCAAGCACAAAAGAATACCTGTCCTGTTTATTATCATAACTCTCATACTGGCTGACTATCTCTTTGACAGCAGAATCATCCGGCCTGCCGGAGAACTGGTAATAAATGAAATGCCATTTGCTCTGGCATTCACCTTTTTCCCGCTTTAGGATTATATGCCGGATATCCGCGTCAATATCCTGCCCTTCATCAGATTCGTATATCTCCTGTGACTCCATATCATCAGACACTTCATATGTCTGATGGTATTGGCTGTATATGTAACGCTGCAATGCTTCCGGGAGTGGCGGAATCCTGTATATGGGAACATAAGCAAGCTCCTCCGCACGTTTGATTAGTTCCAGCTGCCCTTCGTCCGATAGTCTGTCAAAAGCGGCTGTCAGCTTTTTAAGCCGCCGCGCATGTACATTTTCAACACGGCGTACCGTTGGTATATCTTCACTGCTGTTTTTGTCTGTGCTTTTCTCATATAGTTCAGAGACCGGGACGCCCAGCGCATTTGCGATTGCTTCTGCCGCTGGGTATTGCGGGCATCGCTTGTTGCGCTCATAATTGGACAGGCTCGCTTTTGTAATGCCAGCCGCATCAGCAAGTGCATCCTGCGTCATATTCTGCGTTACCCTTAGCTGTTTTACTTTTTCACCGAAAGTCATCGTTATCATCTCCTTTATTACAGTATATATTAATATGAAAAAAATGCAACCAATTTTATAATTATTTAAAAAATGTTTTTGTTAAAAATATGTTGACATATGAGGCGCAGTAGACTAATATATAATTACGTTGATTATTTCAACTATATATTTTGTTATAATAATGACTATAAAGGAGGAAAATGCCATGATGATTGACAGGGAACGAATCGACACACTCCTTGCAGAGCAGGGTATCACCAAAGCGGTCTTGGCAGAACGCTGTGGAATATCCAGGCAGAACATCAGCATAATTACCCGCCGGGGCACTTGTGAGCCCCGGACTGCCGGGAAGTTAGCCGCTGGTTTGAATGTTCCGGTATCGGAAATCATCAAACAGTAAAACGCTGTCTCCAAAATGATGCCGTCACGCGCTAAGCGTGGATATTGTACCTTGACAACTAAATATGGGAAAAGAAAAAGATATAGGAAGGGAGAAGATATTATGGCTTCGAAATCACGTAACCAGCTTATTATGGAAGCGGCAACAAGCTATCTCTCAACGCTCAATCCAGGTTCACTGCCATGTGCCGCTGATATGGAATCGGAACTTTTAGAGTATGCCAACGACCAGATTGAATTGGCTAATGCGAGCATTCTGTCCAAAGACAGAAAATATAAGATGCTCAGCAGTCTGCCCGCAAGGACCATCGCCCAAATCATCCTACGGTTCTATCCTGTCGCAAACCTTAAATTAGAGGGCGGCACAAAAGCGCTTGCTGTCTATTGCGGTTCGGGAAAGAATAAAGGGCTTTATGATATGGATGAAGATGCGATAAAAAGGATAATCGAGCAGTATGGGGCAGACATGTCAGAAAAAGAGATTTCTGATGTATTCGCAAAACTTGAACGTAATGCGCCGTTCCTTAGTCTGACAAAAAATAAGGACTTAATCCCGGTCAATAACGGCGTTTTTGACTATGAAAAGAAGCTTTTGCTGGATTTTAGCCCGGATATGGTGTTTACCTCAAAATGCGGCGTTGATTACAATCCTTCCGCTCAAAACATTACTATACACAACCCGGAGGACGGGACCGACTGGGATGTGGAGAGCTGGATGCTGTCATTGTCTGATGATTTGGAAATCGTGAACCTCCTTTGGGAAATAACGGGCGCGTGTATACGGCCAAATGTTGTATGGGATAAGTCAGCCTGGCTTTTTGATGCAAACGGCAATAATGGCAAAGGAACGCTTTGCCGGATGATGCAGAATTTATGCGGCGAGGACTCCTGCGATTCTATTTCCGTGGAGGATTTCGGGACAGATGCCTTCCTGGAAAACCTTATGCGGAAAACCGCCATTATCTGTGATGAAAATAATGTCGGCACTTACCTCGATAAGGCAAAAAATTTTAAAAAAGCTGTCACGGGCGACCCCATCACAATCAACCGCAAATACCGTTCCACTGTGAAGTTCAGGTTCTGCGGGTTTATCGTGCAGTGTATGAATGCGCTCCCCAAAGTCAAAGACCGTTCTGAATCCTTTAACAGGCGGCTGATCATAATCCCAATGACCAAATGCTTTACCGGGATAGAACGGAAATATATCAAGGAAGATTACTTGGGTCGCAGGGAAGTATTAGAGTATGTCCTCCATAAGGTGCTCCATATGAATTACCACAGCCTTAGTGAGCCTAAAATCTGTAGGGAGTTGGTTGCTGAATTTAAGGTATACAATGACCCTTTGGCCGAATTTTGGAACGATTTCCGCGGGCAGTTTGTCTGGGATTTGCTCCCATTTGCGTTTTTATATGATTTATTCCGTGAATGGTCACGGCGGTTCTGCCCCTCTGGCAAGATTATAGGCCACAACAGCTTCTGCCGTGAACTGCGGAAATTGGCCGCAAACGATATGGAATGGGAAGCGCCAGAGACCCCAAGCACCACTGGCCGGAAATTAGACCGGCCCGAACCTCTGATTGATGAGTATAACGTAAAAGGCTGGCAGAACCCTAACGTGTGTGCTGTTTATACACTCCAAAGGCAGCATACAAAAAGCTCATACAGGGGCTTGGTGAGGAAGCTGCCGCCAGTCTGCCCGTCTAACGCAGATGGCTGTGAAGAACATTAAAAATCCAGAAACAAAAGCGCCTCAGCCGGCAAGCAAAAAAGCGCATAGTGTTCTGGATCAGTAACTGGATACGGTTATTATAATACAGAATATATGTAAATGGAAGCATTTTTTACCGCCCTTGTTGCTTTTTACAGCGGCACTGAGGCGGCGCCATTCCAAACCGTCTGGAAAATTTTGGGGTTTTTATTATCCTTTCTGAACGGAAACTTTTTACAATGCAGGCACTTTTTAAACGATTTTGATTCTCAGGCATCGCTATGTATGATGCCTTATAACAAGGAGGAGATTATTATGAACGATACCACTACAGTTCCAATCAGTGAAAAATATGTCCTCACAATCAAAGAAGCTTCGTGCTTTTTTTGCATCGGTGAGAATAAACTCCGGCGTCTTGCGGCAGAGAGGCCCACAGCGAGATGGGTCGTCATGAACGGAAACCGAATCCTGATAAAGCGCTGCCAGTTTGAAAAATTCCTTGACAGCACGGACGTAATTTGATTAACTATCAATTTTTTCAGCCAGGATGGACCTGGCAGGAAAGGAGGCCATTATGCCATATGATTTTAGGCCTAATGAGATTTTCGGCATTGAGGATGCTGCGCCATCCAGTCTCACGGGCACGGAACTTTTGTACGAATCAGAGCTCGGAAAGCCTGGAGGTCCTGACTATCTTAGGGAAGAGGTAAGGCGCAACAAGGCTGGCAAGTATTACATGTATGTAAAACGTGGCGGGCGTGCCTGCTATTTCAACAACTTATCCTATGATTCTGCGGGTCAGGAATTTACTTTCCCAGTTACGCCAAAAGCGCTTGCGCTATGGGCTGGGAAGCGTTTATGCGGCAGCGATTTCTCCCGTGCCTTTAAGGGCTTTAACAGCAACGTTAAAATCAAGGAAACGGTCTGGGAATACCAGCGGGGCACAGATGAGACCCAGCCCGGATTCATCTATGAATACCTGAGGAAAACGGATACCGATACATATGCACTGTTTTCTACAGACTATGCCTACCCATGCTTTGGGTGCAATATCGCAGAAGCGAAACTGGGCAGACGTAAAGTGCGTTATGACCTGTATCTGTATTATATAACGGAAGACGCCGCACGCCGCTGGGCGGAAGCAAGGGGTATGGACCAGTATACCTTCAGGGAAGTCTTTGGCTGATGAAGCTGCTGGTTTAGTCTAAATCCTTGACGGCCAGGACAAAATCCAATGTGATTTATACGTAATACAAAATAATAACTTATCAAAATATGGTTGACAAAGAGCCCGGGATATGGTATAATATAAGTAGCATATCTGGGCCCTTTTCAATCAGGAAAGGGGCTAAATATGTCAGAGAAAAGACGTGATAATAAAAACAGGATATTGCACAAAGGGGAAAGCCAAAGAAAAGACGGTCGATATTGCTATAAATATGTAGACAACTGCGGGAAACCACAGTTTATTTATAGTTGCAAATTAGTGCCCACTGACCGTGCGCCCAAAGGCATGCGCGATGATATTTCGCTGCGGGAAAAGGAAAAAGGAATCCAGCGTGACCTTGAAGATGGGATTGATGCGTCGGGCAGAAAAATGACTGTGTGCGAGTTGTACGAGAAATATACACGTGTCAGGGGGAACGTCAAGCCAAAGACCGTGGATGCCCGTAACAGCCTCTTAAGGAAGCTTAAAGGCGATAAGCTGGGCAATGCACAGATAAGCGCCGTAAAGCCCTCTGACGCCAAAGAATGGGCTGTCAGGATGCGTGGCAAGGGGATTGCCTATACGTCCATCAGCTGTGATAAACGGTCGTTATCTGCCGCATTCCACATGGCTGTGCAGGACGACTTAATCCGAAAGAACCCTTTTGACTTCAAACTCAGCACAGTGATTGAGGACGACAGGGAGGCGAAAGCGCCGCTCACGCCGGAATTGGAAAAAAGCCTGATGGGATTCATTCAGGGGGATTCCATATACAGAAAGCATTATGATGAGTTTATTATCCTTTTGGGCACAGGGCTCAGGATTTCAGAGTTCTGCGGGCTTACGGCAGGAGACATTGACCTTGAGGGGCGCAGGATTACCATTGACCACCAGCTCCTTAAACACACCGGGAAAGGCTACTATGTGGATAAGCCGAAAACCCAGAGCGGGACAAGGGAAATCCCAATGGGCAAACCTGTGTATGAAGCGTTCAGGCGTGTACTCGAAAACCATAAGGACACGGGCATTGTGATTGACGGGTATGGCAATTTCCTGTTCTGCACCCGGAGGGGATACCCAAAGACGGCTATCAGCTTTGAAGACACTTTCCACGGCCTTAAAGAAAAGTATAACAGATACCATGAGGAAAAACTGCCTGAGAAGTTCACGCCGCATACATTAAGGCACCCGTATGTCAAGCACAAGACAAAAAGTTTTTTAAGAAATTCCAGAGTTTTTAAGGCCGATTTTTGCGCCCCATCACATTCCCTCTGTACAGAAGTCTTTCATTTTCCAGACAATATCAACCTGATTTCCGGGGTGAATATCCACACGTTCAATCAGTGCGTCAGCCAGGGCGGTATTTAATCCGCTGGCGGCTGAAATTTCCTGCGCCAGTTCCAGTCTGGCGTTTTTTGTTTTTGCGTCCATTTTCGCTTGGGCGATTTCAGCGGAGAGTGCGCCCTGGACTTGCCGTAGCCGTTCCAGTTCCGCATCCACATCGGCTTTCTGTGCCTTGTAGTCCTCCAGGGTAATCTCTTTCAGTAAAACCTGCTCATATAGCACCCGTTTCCGGTCAAGACAGCTTTCTACGCGCTGGCTGTATTCCGTATGCGTTGCAATCTTAGTATCCAGCAGGCTGGCATTTGAAAGGTTCTCCACGTTCAAAATCACCTGCGCCTGCCTGGAAATAATCTCATAGAGGATTGCTTCCAAGTCCTTTTCAGCAATCCGCAGGCCGTGGCAGGCAGCAGACTGATCCACCTCTGTATGCTTGCAGACAAAGAAATGGCTTTTACTTGGATTGCGCGGCATTGCGTGTCCGCAGCAGCCGCAAAAGACCTTGCCGCGCAGGGGGTACAGATGGACGTTTTTCTTTATGCAGCGTTTTTTCGGCTTTAATTCCTGCACCCGCTGGAACAGCTCTTTGCTGATAATAGCCGGATGGTGGTCGGGAATCCTGAACCATTCGCTTTCATCACGGTTCCGTACCCGGCTGCTCCCCACCTCGACCACCTGTTTCCTGCCCATGACATAAGTGCCAATGTAGCGTTCATCCAGCAAGATGTTCCGAATGGTCGATCTCTGCCAAATCTGATGGGTTCTGGAAATATCGTGAATCTTTCTTCCCTTGGATGCTTTGTATTCGCCTGGTGTGGGGATTTTGCGCTCGTACAGTTCCTGAATGATTTCGCTGGAAGTACAGCCGCGCCCTGCCAGTTCAAAGATAAGCCGGACATTGGGGGCTGTTTCCTCATCCGGCTCCATGCGCCCGTCCGTGCCTTTCTGGTAACCGTAGGGACATAACACGCTCTGGTATTCTCCCCGCCGGAATTTCACATACTTGGCGGTTTTGTACTTGATGGAGAGGTCACGGCTGTAAAATTCGCTGATCAGGTACTGAAACGCCACATTGATACCGCCCGTGTCGCCATGCAGCGTATCGCTGTCAAAGCCGTCATTCAGGGAAATAAACCGTACCCCATACAGCGGAAAGACGCGCTCCATAAAATAGCCGACCTCAATGCTGTTGCGCCCAAAACGGGTAAAGTCCTTGACGATGATGCAGTTGACCGCGCCCTCGCGTACCTTGTCCAGAAGTTCCTGCACGGCGGGCCGTTCAAAGTTTGTCCCGCTGTAACCGTTGTCTACAAATTCCAATACCTCCGCATGGGCGGCATCCTCCATCGCATCGGCGTACTGGTGAAGCGCCCGCTTCTGGTTCTCAATGCTGAAACTCCCCACCTTGCTGTCCTCGGAGGAAAGCCGGATATAAAGGCCAATCACATAGGGTTTATACATCTTCCAGCACCTCCATCAGCCGCTCAAAGCCGCTCTCAAATTTGAATTTCACATGAATGTCCTCTGCGCTGTTGACGGTAACGCAGTCAATCAACTGGTTTACCAGCAGGGCGGAGAGGGCCGTGTCCTTGTCCACCGCCGCCAGCTTATCGGCCATGCTGGTATAGCGTTCCATCTGCCGCTCCAACTCAGATTGCCGGGACTGAAGCTGCTGAACACGTTCCACCGCGACGCTGATCTTCTGGTTGTAATCCTCCTGCATTTCCTGATATTCCGCTCTGGTGAGGATTCCCTTGACGAAACTCTCATAGAGGCCAGCGCGAAGGGCTTTGTTTTTCTGCATCTGATGCCCCAGCTCGGCAATCTCCTGGTCCACCTGGGCCTTCTGTGCGGCAATCTTGCTGTCACACTGTTTCAGCCGCAGGGCTTCTCCCATTACAACCTCGGCTTTCTGACGGATAATTGTCAGAATCGCATCGAATAAATCAGGCTCCGGCAAATGGATGATGCCGCCGGTGCAGGAACCTTCCCCCATGCGGTCATTGGAGATACAGCGGTAGAAGTATCTCCCGTGACTTCTCTGCCGGTGAAGGTTCTTCCCGCAGTAAGCGCAGAACACGCGCCCCCGCAGAATGTTCTCGCTGTAAGGATTTTTCATGGTCCTGGTGTACTTTGCCGCCATTTGCTCCCGGACGGCCTGGGCCTTTGCAAATACCTTCCGGCTGACCAGCGGCTCATGGGTATTGCGTACCACAATCCAGTCCTCCGGCTTGGTAAGGACCTGCTTATGGCCGACATTGGTGTGCTTGCCCTGCACCATATCCCCGGTGTAAACTTCATCAGCCAAAATCTTCCCCACTGTCCAGGTCTGCCACTTGCCGCTGCCAGCCAGCTTGTTGTCATAGCTGAACAGTCCGCACGAAGCATGATAGTAACCGGGGGTCATAATGCCCTGCTCGTTCAATCGCTTCACGATCACATTCAGCGCAGTGCCGTCAACTGTCCATTGGAAAATCTGCCGGACGATGGGGGCGGTATCTTCATTGACCAGCAGGCGGTGACAGTTCTCCGGGTCCTTCCGGTAGCCGTAGGGCGGACGCGCCCCCACAAACTCCCCGTCCCGCATGGCCTGATTCTGCTGTGCGCGAACCTTCTTGCTGATGTCGGCGGCGTAAGCCTCGTTTATCATATTTTTCAAAGGCACAATCAGGTGGTTGCCGCTGTTTTCGGAATCCTCGCTGTCAAATTGGTCGTTGACGGCGATAAACCGCACTCCATGGAGCGGGAAATACTTCTCAATGTAGTACCCGGTGTCGATAGTGTTCCGGCCCAGCCGGGAAAGGTCCTTCACCACGATACAGTCAATTTTGCCGTTCTCTATATCCGCCAGCATCCGCTGAAAGGCTTCCCGCTCAAAGGTCCGGCCCGTGGTGCCGTTGTCGGTGTAGACCTCCGCAATCTCAATATCCGGGCAGAGGGCGATATATGCCTCCATGATCTGCCGCTGTGTCTCCAGGGAATCGCCCTTCTTGCCGTTGAACTCCACCGACAGCCGGATGTAGAGCGCCGCCCGCCAGATTTTCATGGCGGCTTTCTTCGGCTTCTCCTGGGTTACAACGTCTTTTCTGCTTTTCCGTGCCATTTATGCCGCCTCCTTTTCCATTGCCAACAGCGTGTCCAGAATTTCCCGCAGATCGGGCGGGAGTTTCCCCAGCCGGTCCAGACGTTTCAGCACCTTGACATACTCAATCAGATAGCGGAAGGTGATAACCAGATCATTCTTGCCCCTCACCCGGATGGACTGAACCATAGCGATCACCGCTCGCCGGTCCAGCGTGGTCATAGCGGAAAACGCCTTGAAGTGCTGGGTCCACCGCAGGCGAGAGCTGCTGTTGTTCGTCACCAGCTCCATTTCGGCCCGCAGTCGGTCAATGGCCTCCTGCGCTTCTTCCGCTCGCCCGGTGTAGAGATTCTTCAAATCCTGATAGTCCTTTTTGCTGATAAGATTGCTGATAAAATTCTCGTACAGCGTGGCTTTGAACTGGCGGGCTTCTTCCAGCTTGACTTCGTTATCCGCGATCTGCGCCTTAAACTTGGCGATTTCCTCCTGATTGATCTGTTCCTCGCTGATGCTGTCCAGCAGCTCGTCCAGGGAGACAACGTGCTGGATGTGGGCTTGCAGACTGACCAGAACACAGTCGATTAAATCAGCCTCCTTCAGCATGACCGGGTGGGTGCAGCCCTTTTTCTTCCCGATAGGACAGTGATAATAGATGTACTTCTTGCCCTTGACCGTGTTGGTCTTACGGGTCATGCGCCCGCCGCAGCAGCCGCACACCAGCAGGCCGGAGAACAGATACACCGCTTCGCCGTCCGGGGCTGTCCGGGTGTCCAGGCTGGAAATCTTCTGCACAAGGTCAAAATCCCGCTTCTGAATGATCGGCGCATGGGTGTTCTCAATGCGAATCCATTCCTCCACTGGCTTCTGGATAATGTTCTTCAGCTTGTGGTTGTGGGTTTCCTGCCGCCCCTGCAAAAGAACGCCGGTATAGGTTTCCTCCTGCAAAATGCGGATCACCGCACGGGCAGACCACTTGGCGTCCGGCACATCCGCAAAGCCGCCAGTAGGGTGGGGCAGGCCCCGGCTGTTCTTGTAGGCCATGGGGGACAGGACGCCCAGCCGGTTCAATTCCTCCGCGATATGCTTGGCGCTGGCCCCGTCAATGCGGCGACGGAAAATGTCCCGCACGACCCGCGCCGTGTCCTCGTCAATTACAAGCTGATTTTTGTTTTCCTGGTCTTTCCGGTAGCCGTACACCGGGCAGGCTCCCACATATTCCCCGTTTTTGCGCTTGCTCAGTAAAGCGCTGCGCGTTTTCACCGAAATGTCACGACAATAGGTGTCGTTCAAAAGGTTTTTCAGGGAAATGTTCAAATCGTCGCCATTATGCTCATTGGCGGTGTCAATGCCGTCGTTGATGGCGATAAACCGTACCCCGTAGGCGGGGAAAATCTGGCGCAGGTAACGCCCGGTTTCGATGTATTCACGCCCCAGGCGGGACAGGTCTTTGACAATCACGCAGTTAATGGTTCCCTGGGTGATGTCCTGCATCATTTCCTGAAATGCGGGCCGGTCGAACAGAACGCCGCTGTAACCGTCGTCCACTCGCTCGTTTACCAGCGTAATGTCAGGGTGGGCGGCTACAAAGTCCTCCACCAGTTTTTTCTGGTTGGTAATGCTGTCGCTTTCCTCGCTCTGGTCAGCCGTATAGGAAAGCCGCAGGTATGCCGTTGCATCGTATTTTGCCATAAAAAAATCACTCCTTTGAAATTTACGGACTTTCCCCATAAATCAAAGAGTGATTCGGATTTACCTGATGCAATTCTTTTTCCACTGTCAGTATAGCACAGGCAGGCGGGGAAGTCAACACGTTAAAGCGCTAAATTAAAACTTGTTTCAGGCAGTCCTCCAAAGATACGCCGTTTTCCGCAAACTGTGCCCGGACGGTAAACTTGCCACACTTGAAATGGCAGGGGTTTTTAATCTGCCGGAGAAATTCTGCCACCCGTTCCTCTCTGGGCAGGCTCTGATCCACGGATATGTCACGAATATCGACCAGAGCAGTATCGGGCTGGTTGTTTGCTGTGTCCTGCATCGTCATGGTTTGCTCCTCCTCTATGAATGAAAAGGGCCGCAGACGGGGTAGTCTGCGGCTCCTA
>OFGF01002150.1_pt1 | contig 10799 bp, 9 predicted proteins | sample 1521711 | NCBI WGS metagenome assembly OFGF01 (sample SAMEA3504092, study PRJEB24116) | mouse gut metagenome | biome: mouse gut; feature: mouse-associated habitat; material: faeces | place: Denmark | collected 2011
ATTTTGGGGCCACGGCTGCGGCTTTCTCCGGCGGAAGCGGCGATTTTACCGTTGAGTTTGACCCCGGCGCCACCACTCTGGAAACCGAAGGAGCCGGCTACGTAGTGGCCTCTCTGGGCGTGGATTCCGGCTATGTGCCCTACACGGCCTACAGTGCAAAGCAGAGCTTTTTAAAGGAGCACCCGGAACTGGCGCAGGGCTTTACCAATGCACTTCAAAAAGGCATGGACTATGTTCAGAACCATACGCCGGAGGAGATCGCTAAAGTGATTGCGCCCCAGTTCAAGGAGACGGATCTGGAGGTCATCACAACCATTGTTACCCGCTACTATGAGCAGGATACCTGGAAAGAGGATTTGATCTTTGAAGAGTCCAGCTTTACACTTTTACAGGATATTCTGGAAGAAGCAGGTGAACTGCAGGAACGTGTTCCTTACGAAGATCTGGTGACCACGGAATATGCAAAAAAAGCTGTTGAATAACAAATACAATACCCTTTGCCGACGCATGGCCTGCCTGCTGTGAAAAAGCATACGCGAACAGGCTGCCCCTGCCTTCGGCGGACAAAGAAACCTTAAAGCAGGATATCAAAAATGGAATGGGACAATCGAAAAGCATTGCCTCATTCCATTTTCATTTATTAAAAACATGCCCGAACCGTTACTCCTTCCGAATTGTATATTCGTCATACACGGTCCAGGTGTCCGCCAGATAAGTCCGCAGATGAAGCTCTGTATCCGTCACATCAATTCGGATGGCCGAGGGTACTTCCGGCTGTCCCTGATACACGATACGTATTTCTTCCTCAATCGGATGATACAGGCATCCACTGGAGGTTCCGCAGGTTACATACATGGTCCCCTCCGGATTGGTTACGGTATCTCCTGATGCATAATCGTAATCATTTAAGGTCTCCATCTCCCGGTTGACAAAGGCCGTTCGGGAATAGGCATGATCATGAGCGGACAGGACCAGGTCAATATCATTGTCAATGGTAATGCGCGCCAGATATTCCTTGATGCTGCCGTTGCCGGATCCCGTAGTTCCCTTATACGCCGGATAATGCTGCACCAGGATGCGCCACTTTGCCTCGGGATGCTCGGAAACAATCTGCGCCACATAGGCCTCATGAACCTCCGCCGGCTGAATGGTGCTGCTGTTTAAAACAATGAAAAGTACATTATCTCTGATAAAATAGTAATCACCGTCTGTATCATACTGGCTCTGCCCTGCGTTAGAACGGTTCGGCACAAAAAAATGCTCGAAAAAATAAGGGCCGCCCGGATGCCCGTTCTCTTCGATACTGTAATCATTTGCCACATCATGATTTCCAACTACAGGAGCCAGAGGGATCCGATACAAAGCAAGATGATCCAAAAATAAATCATAGTGCTCCGCATTTCCGAAATCCGCCACCTGATCCCCTAGATGAAACAAAAAATTCGCTTCCGGAACACAGCCGGCGAGCCTTGTGAGCACACTGTCCCAGCGCTCTGCCGTTTCCCTGGGATCTTCCATCTCCGACTGTCCCACCTGGGCGTCCGCCGTCACCAAAAAGGTAAGGCTCTCCGTATCCTCGGGCGCCTGATATGTATATTCCGGCGACCATGCCTCGTCATTGCCCACACGATAGCCGTAGGTTTCTCCCGCCTGTAATCCCGTTACCTTTGCTTTATTTACATAATATCCCGGGAGAGTTACCGATGCCGTACACTGAGCATCAAAGCTTTTTACATTCCCTGAGGAGTCTTTCCACTCTACCCGTCCCTTTGCACCGCTGGGCGAAAACCAGTTGAACTGTAGCTCGTCCGCATTGGCGCCCACCTCCATGGACAGGCACTTGATCGGCGTTGTGCTTAGAAGGGGAGCGCTTGTATAATCCGGCAAAAATTCCGCCAGTTTTGCCGGCTCGTCCAGAAGCTCCGCCGGCTCTTTAAGCTCTTCTGCCGGCTGTTCCGGTTCCTGCACCGGTTCCTTCGGCTCCGCCTTCGGAGGCTGCACATCGGCCGTTTCCTGCTTTGGCGGCTGCTCCTTCGGGTGTGCGCTTTTCAGCTTCCATGCCCCCAGAGCCACCAGCACCAATAAAATCAATGAAGTAAATACTACCCTTGCGTTGCCTGTTCGTTTTCTTTTTTTCATAATCTTCCTCCATGATAAGCTCTGCCTGACCTAAAAGCCTCCCCATCTTTATACTCTACCCGCAAAAGACAGAGTCCCTGAGCCGGCGCAAGCACTCCGGAACAGGCGCGTTCCCCAGTCTCCAAAAGCTGCGGCATTTCTTCCCAACGGCGCTTCCCAAGCCCTACCTCCAAAAGCGTTCCCACCATAATCCGGACCATATGGTATAAAAATCCGTTCCCCGTAAAGCTTAAACGCAGCTCCTGTCCGTACCGCTCTATCTCAATATGCTCCAATGTGCGGACCGTGGATTTTTTCATTCGTTTGTTTGCACAAAATGCCCGGAAATCATGAGTTCCGCACAGCAAAGCCGCCGCCTGCTTCATCGCTGTCACGTCCAAGGGTTCCTTTACCTGGTACAGATATTTCCGCTCAAACACATTGGAAACGGAGCTGTTCCAGATACGGTAGACATACGTCTTGCGAAGGGCGTGAAGCCGGCTGTGAAAGCGGAGATCTGCATCCCTCACTTCCGTTACCGCCATATCCTCCGGTAAAAATTGATTGATATCCCGCAGCAGCTCGTCACAGGAAAGGGGCGTCATTGTGCGGAAATTGGCAACCTGCCCTGCCGCATGGACACCGGCATCCGTCCTTCCGGAGCCCTGAAGCTCAATTGTTTCTCCCAGCATGCGCTCCAGCACTTTTGTCAGCCTGCCCTGAATGGTCTGTTCCGTATTATCCTGGCTTTGCCAGCCTTTATAGCGTGTTCCGTCATATTGTATCAAAAGCTGAATATTTCTCATAAAATGCTTTTCCTCATGAATGATTTCATGTAATATAGTATTATAGCTATTGAATTATTTTCCCATGTAAAAACTTCGAAAGGGTGAGCTCCATGTTTGAACTTATATTTTTCATTATCCTGGGTGTATTTGTTTTAAAATTTAAGAGCCGTTCCAATGACACATTCTCTCAAACACCGCCCGCCATCCGTGACGTACTGCCAAAAAAGCCCGTTCTCTCCCAACAGGAAGTCACCTGTCAGGTCAATAAGCAAATCTACGGCACGGAAAATCCCCAGGACCGGGTTACCGTCTACAACCGGCTGATTCTCACGGACCGCTATCAGAATATTGAAAAAATCGCACATGAGCTTGGCATCAGCAAGCACCAAGCGCTCCGGGAAATCAAAAAGCTGAAAGATGAGGGGCATTATCTTCAAGTCGAAATCGACGAGCGGAATTACCGCTTGATTTACCCATCCTCCCGGAAGACCTCTTCCGCAGATAGTTCTTCCCCGCAGACCTCTTCCCTCAAGAAGCCTGTTCCTCCCAAAAAGGAACCTGCGCCGAAGCCTCCCAAAGAAACGCCGACCCATACCTTCGTGGAACCCTCCAAGTCCTACCGCCCCTCCGCCAATTCCGGAGAGCGCTACGAGGAATGGATGAGTGTTCCCGCCGGAAAAAAGGTTGTCCACTGCAGCTACTGCGGCGCTGACAATCTGATTTCCGAAAAGCAGGATGCTCATAGCTGCTCCTGTTATTTTTGCCGGGAGAAGCTTTAAGTATATGCGGATTCACAATCTATCCGGTCTGACTTCAAAAATACCCTTCAGAGATGGAGTGTTTTACTGCTTCATCTCTTTTTTGATCCGGTTTTCCGCCTCTTCGAGCCGTTTTTGCAGGGCTGTCTCCCTGTCTTTCCCTACCGCCTTTATCATCCACTCGTATTCATCCAGAAGTCCCTGCCCGTGGGGTACAAGATAAGCGCCCGAATCGCTGCCCAGGCCAATCACGGCTCCTTTTTCAAATGCATAGCTGATGCCTTCCATCTGGCGTTCCAGAATACGCCTCACCTGTGCATCGGGAAAACGGCCGCAGCCCAGAAGATTTCCCGTAGGCGACAGGGTGGGAATCCAGATAGTACGGCTCCTTGCCAGCTGGTCTAAGGTATCCTGCTCCAGATAATTTCCATGCTCCAGCGTATCAAGTCCGGCTTCTATGGCCGCCCGCACCTGCCTGTCCCCATTTCCGTGAGCCATCACAGCCATGCCCTCCCCGTGGGCAATGCGAATCATCTCATGTATCTCATGCTCCGGCAGCCCCTCCTCGGTGAGCACGCCGAAAGCGTCAAAGGACATAATGCCGCTTATCATGATCTTGATAAAATCCGCACCTTCTTTTTTTGCCCGGAGCACAAGGGAGTGGTATTCCTTTAGATCTGAAAAAGCATGTCCTACAATGCCGCCGTAATGCCCCTTTTTATGAATGGCAAAAATCGGTGTGCGGTAATCGATTCCATACTCCAAAGCAAGCGCCTTTGCCCGCCGGGAGACACCCAGGGCATCTCCGCCGTCACGGACAAAAGTAATTCCCATTTCTTTCCACGTTCGGAAATGCGCCCGGATAACCTCTTCTCTCACACCGTCTTTATGTAAGGCAACCGCCTCTTTGTAGTTCTTTCCGTTCATAATAATATGGGCGTGACATTCTCCGAGCATTTTTTGCTTCCTCGCTTCTCACCTGGCAGATCCGGCATTTATACCGCTGTAAAAAATATTGCTTGATTTCAAATCATTACTCGTAGTTTAATACAATTTATTTTTAAAAGCAATCTCTTTCCGCTCATATTAAGCTCATATTAAGCTTATATTAAGATAATTCGGTTATATTAAAGCAATTATACTTTCTTAAACCTGAGTCTTGGAAACATCCATACAAAGCATCACATTAACCTTCCTCACCCGTTATTCCCTCATGTCATAAATCCGATACCACTCCTTAGTAGCATCATTCCGCGCACACTCGCTCCGGTTCCGGTAGAGGAACCTCACAATCTGATAGCAGTCAATCCATATCTCCGAAGCCCCTTCCTTCTGGGATTCGTCAAAAATCAACTGTATCCCAAAGTGCAGATGAGTCTGGTCAATATTATTCACATCCTCTTTGGTGCTGTATCCGGTATGCCCCATATATCCGATCACATCCCCTGCCTGAACCTCGCTTCCCTCCTCCAGATCAAGGGCATAAGGAAAGCCCTGCCTAAGATGGGCATAATAATAATACCGTTTCTTATCAAAGCTGCGGATACCGATACGCCACCCGCCGTACTGATTCCACCCCAAAGCCTCCACATAACCGGACTCCACCGCAATAATCGGCGTACCTACCTGCCCCATCATATCATGCCCCAGATGCTTCCTTCTGTAACCGTAACTTCGCGACACCCCGAAATCATCATAATCACTGTAAGGAAAGTCCTTTGCAATCGGAAGAAATGCCTTAAGTCCATACCGTTTCTCCCACACAAGAGGTATGCCATCCTCCGCCTCCTTCTCCCCCTGTGCCTGCCCTGCTGCCGTTTCCGCCGGAACCTGGATCTCATATTCGCCCACCATGCCGCCTAAAACAGCCGTGTATGCCTCAAGATAATAACTGTAATATTTCATGCCCTCGGTCAGCTCTCCTATAGCCTTTCCCTGGGCCAGCTCCTCCGCCGCCTCTTTCAGATATGCGTTTACCTGACTTTCCTTTGAAAAATCTCCTCCTGTCCTGGCAGCCGTGTAGGCCAAAAGCTCAATCCAGTTTAAATGCACCTCCTGCCCGTAGGTATCCCGATCATACTCATAGGCTTTCCCAAGGGCCTCCGCAGTCACCTGAAAATCCACCCATTTAATAAATTCTCCCGCCTGTTCCCCGGTCTCCGCCACCGTAGATGACAGACAATGAATCTCTCTGTTTCTATAAATACAAACAATGGACAAACCTGCCAGAAGCAGTACCTCCAAAAGAATCAATCCTCTGAAAATTCTCTCTTTTATCATAAAAAATTGCACTCTTTTCATTATTGCATTTTATTCAAATAAACGCGAAAAAAGACCCGGAAAAGCGTAAATTTTATTGACAGCTTTTCCCGTTTATGATAATCTATTACTGTTGCCGCTGTGCAACGAGACACTTTTTAATATTTTCGGAGGTATTATCGCAATGCAAGGTACAGTTAAGTGGTTCAACAATCAAAAGGGTTACGGCTTCATTTCTGACGAGCAGGGAAACGATGTATTTGTACATTACTCCGGCATCACCATGGATGGTTTCAAGTCTCTGGAAGAGGGGCAGGCTGTTGAATTTGATGTTGTAGACGGTGCAAAGGGACCGCAGGCTACGAATGTAACCAGAGTTTAATCAGCCTAATTATCCATGCGTTTTATTTTATATAGATCGCATTCCAAAGAAGATAAAAGCAACTGGTTAAAGCAAAATCGAAAATGAGCCGTTTTGACAGAAGATTTTTGTCAAAACGGCTTTTTTCCGTTCCCGGACGCTTTGTTTGATAAAGTTCTTTTCTTTTTTGCAGATTCTGCTATAATAGACTTCGTATTTTAAGTACCAAAAACGTTTTAGAGGAGATTTATTATGGAGCATCTATACATACCCAAGGACTATCAGTCCCAGCTTAGCCTGTACGATACGCAGGTAGCTATTAAAACGGTAAAGGATTTCTTTCAGCAGAGCCTTGCCGAGCAGCTGTATCTTCTCCGGGTTTCCGCGCCTCTCTTTGTGACGCCGGAGTCCGGTCTCAATGACAATCTGAACGGCGTGGAGCGGCCCGTCACCTTCGGCATTAAGGAGCAGAATGAACGTCCTGTGGAGATTGTGCACTCCCTTGCCAAGTGGAAGCGCAACGCTCTGAAGCAGTACGGCTTTCACATCGGGGAGGGACTTTACACGGATATGAGCGCCATCCGCCGGGACGAGGACACGGACAATATACATTCCATCTACGTAGATCAGTGGGATTGGGAAAAAATCATTTTAAAAGAGGATCGGAATAAGGATTATCTGAAGGAAACGGTCCGCAAGGTTTACAAGGCCCTTAAAAAAACAGAAAAATATATGTCCATTCGTTATGATTATATAGAAGAAATTCTTCCCAGGGATATCTTCTTTATCACCACCCAGGAGCTGGCGGACCGTTACCCGGACAACACGCCCAAGGAGCGGGAGAATCTCATTGCCAAGGAAAAGGGCGCCGTATTTCTTATGGAGATAGGCGATAAGCTGGCGGACGGAAAGCCCCACGACGGCCGTGCGCCGGACTATGACGACTGGCATCTGAACGGCGATATTATTGTATGGTATCCCGTTTTAGGGCATGCACTGGAGCTTTCCTCGATGGGAATCCGTGTGGATGAGGAAGCGCTTAAGCGTCAGCTGGAGCTTGCCGGATGCGAGGAGCGGGCGGAGCTGCCCTTCCAGAAAGCAATCCTGGAGCAGAAGCTTCCCTATACGGTGGGCGGCGGAATCGGCCAGTCCCGTATCTGTATGTTCTATCTGCGCAAGGCCCATATCGGGGAAGTCCAGGTTTCCATCTGGCCGGAGGACGTCCGCAAGACAGCCCGGATGCACGGAGTGATGCTGCTGTAATGCTTTTTGCGGAGCATTTTGATGCATAGCTGCAAGGTTATAAAATGAACGGGCGGCCTTGGCCATATCCCCTTGGCCCGCTGCCCGTTGGAAACGTGCTCCGCCGGGCGCACATAAAGAGGCTGCCGCAGAATCCGCCGACTGATTCTGCGGCAGCCCATTATTTTAATGCCACGAAAAATCCGTTTTCAATTCTTCCGCAGTCCCTTGGGATAATGATTCTTTACCATCCCTCCGGCCTGTTTTCCCCAGCCTATGGAATACCCCTCCGCAAGCATAAGCTGCCATCCCTTTTCTCCCTGTCTCTCAAAGACGGCGCCCCTTATATATTCCTCCGCCTCCCCCGCATTCAGAAGACAGCAATGAGCCGCTTCCTGCGGCTTTAAGGCCAGAGCCAGGGCATGGGCAGGCTCAAACCTGTTCTTTTTCAGCGTCCCCAGGTGAAGCCCCGGGCGCAGCACCTTAAGCCCTTTTAACGGAAATGCCTGCGGCAAAAGATACAGCTGTTCCCCAAACAGCACCGGAATCCCCGCAAGCTCACAGCGCAGAGCTTCCCTTTCAAACTCCTCATACAGCTTCCGGATACTGCGGTCTATCGGCTGCATTTTCCAGGAAAATTCCTGCTGGAAAGCTTCTCCCTCTCTTTGAAGAACAGCCGCGAAATGTCCCTCCCCCTCAAGGCGGTGGGGCCAGAGCCGAAAGGTATCCGCTGTCTCCGGCCGGGCGCCGATCCACTCCGGCCTTCCGGCCGAAAACTTCTCACAGGCCGCTGTCTTTTTTACGGAAAACTCCGGATGTCCGTCTAAAAAGGCGCTGACGCTTCCCTCATTTTCCTCCGGCGAGAAGGTGCAGGTGGAATAAATCAATACCCCTCCCGGACGAAGCATCTTAGCCGCCGCTCTTAAGATCTCCTGCTGTCGCTCGGCACACATGGAGACATTTTCCCTGCTCCATTGTACGGCCGCCTGCTCCTCCTTGCGGAACATTCCCTCTCCCGAGCAGGGCGCATCCACCACAATCCGGTCAAAAAAATCCGGGAAACGGTCCGCCAGACATTCCGGGCGCTCGTTTGTTACCACACAGTTTCGGATGCCCATGCGCTCCACATTGGAGGAAAGAATCTTGGCCCGGGCCGGATGGATTTCGTTGGACACAAGAAGGCCCTGACCTTTCATGGACGCCGCCAGGTGGGTCGTCTTTCCCCCCGGCGCAGCGCAGAGATCCAGAACACGTTCTCCGGGTCCGGCATCCGCAAGGGTTCCCACCGCCATTGCGCTCGGCTCCTGAATGTAATACAAGCCGGCTTCGTGGTACGGATGCTTCCCCGGCCTGTCTTCCCCTCCGTAATAAAACCCGTTCTCCGCCCAGGGAACAGGGCGCAGAGAAAAGGAGGAGAGCTTTTCGAACTCCTCCAAAGTGATTTTCAGCGTATTAACCCTGAGAGCCTGGGCCGGTTCTCTCTCCCAGCTCTCTAAAAACGCCTGGTACTCCTCTCCCAAAAAGCCCTTCATCCGCTCTTTAAATTCCTGTGGCAGCTTTGTCATATTCTGCGCCTTTCTGTTTGCTCTTTTTGATATTTGTACTTTGCAAAGCGGCGTTTATTGAAAGCTTATTTCTCATCGCATACCTGAAAAATATAGAATTTCAGATAATAGGATTCCTCCGCCGCCCACAGTATGGGGTGATCCGGCGCCTGGGTACGGTACTCTACCTGGCGCAGCCGCTTATGCACGCTTTTTGCCGCCTGGCGTATGGTCTGGGTGAACAGCTCATACGTCATAAAATGCGAACAGGAGCAGGTGGCAAGAAAGCCTCCGTCCCTTACAAGCTTCATCCCGCGCATATTGATTTCCCGATAGCCCTTCACCGCATTTTTTACGGAATTGCGGGACTTGGTAAAGGCCGGCGGGTCCAGTATCACCACGTCAAACAGCTCTTTTTTCTCCCCAAGCTCGGGCAGAAGATCAAAGACGTCGGCGCAGAGAAAGCTTACACGATTCTCCAGGCGGTTGAGAGCCGCATTTTTACGTGCCTGCTCCACGCCAAGCTCAGAGGCATCCACACCCAGAACTTCCCTGGCTCCGGCAATGCCCGCATTGAGAGCAAAGGAGCCTGTGTGCGTGAAGCAGTCCAGCACCTTTGCTTCCTTACAGAGCCTTTGAATGGCCAGGCGGTTGTATTTTTGATCCAGGAAAAATCCCGTTTTCTGTCCGTCCTGTACATCTACCAGATAGCGGACGCCGTTTTCCTGAATCTCTACCTGGGTATCAAACGCCTCTCCGAGAAAGCCCTTACGCCGCTCCATCCCCTCTTTTTCCCGTTCCTTTGCATCGCTTCGCTCATAGACGCCCCGGATTGTGATGCCGTCCCCGGCCAGTATTTCCTTGAGAAGCCGGATCAGCGTCTCTTTCATCCGGTCAATGCCAAGGGCCAAGGACTGGACTACCAGAACATCGGAAAATTTATCTACTACAAAGCCCGGCAGAAAATCCGCCTCCCCGAAGACCAGGCGGCAGCTGTCCGTGTCTGCGGTGCGTTTGCGGTATTCCCAGGCGTTTTGAAGGCGCATACGGAGGAAGCTCTCGTCTATCTCCTGATCTTTCCGGCGTGTCATCATGCGGATTCGTATCTTGGAATGGGTATTGATAAATCCACGGCCCAGGCAGTACCCGTCAAAATCACGGACCAGTACCAGGTCTCCGTCCGCAAAGCCGCCCGTCACGGAGGCGATTTCATTGTCATAGATCCACAGGCCGCCTGCCTTGAAGAAACGGCCCTCTCCCTTTTTCAGATTTACTACCGCGTGTTCCATCTGTGTCTCCTTTTTCTATTCTTCCAATGACCAAGTGATTCCTACACCGGCATATCAAAAAGATCCGTTCTCTGTCTGTTAAATGCCTGCGGGTAACCGGTCAGGGTATGCTTAAAATCCGGCAGTGATGCATATGCCGGCATGTCCTAATGATCCACGCCGTTTTTGGCACAGATATCCCTGACGCAGCATTTGTCGCAGTAGGGCTTCGTCCGGGCCGTACACACGTCTCTTCCGTGATACACCAGGCGGTGGCAGAAGTCGCTCCCCTCTTTTGGAGGGATGATCTTCCACAACTCCATCTCTACTTTTTTCGGTTCTTTGATCCCGTCTACCAGCCCCATTCGGTTGACCAGGCGGATGCAGTGAGTATCCGTGACAATAGCAGGCTTTCCGAAAATATCTCCCATAATCAGGTTGGCGCTCTTTCTCCCCACACC
>OFGF01002152.1_pt1 | contig 10796 bp, 9 predicted proteins | sample 1521711 | NCBI WGS metagenome assembly OFGF01 (sample SAMEA3504092, study PRJEB24116) | mouse gut metagenome | biome: mouse gut; feature: mouse-associated habitat; material: faeces | place: Denmark | collected 2011
ACCTTCCGATACTGGCTGCCGCTCTCCCCGTCCGTCTCAAAACCGATGCCCGTGATATAGTTAGAGAGCGCATCCATCCACACATAGATCACATGCTTATCGTCAAAGTCCACCGGGATCCCCCATTTATAGGAAGTCCTGGACACACACAGATCCTGCAGGCCCGGCAGCAGGAAATTATTCATCATCTCATTCTTGCGGGATACCGGCTGTATAAACTCCGGATGGGTATTGATATGCTCGATCAGCTTATCGGCATACTTGCTCATCTTGAAGAAATAAGCCTCTTCTCTGGCAGACTTCACTTCCCGGCCGCAGTCGGGGCATTTGCCGTCAACCAGTTGCGATTCCGTCCAGAAAGACTCACAGGGCGTACAGTACATGCCTTCATAATATCCTTTATAGATATCTCCCTGATCGTGCAGCTTGCGGAAGATCTTCTGCACCTGTTTCTCATGATAGTCGTCCGTGGTACGAATGAACTTGTCATAAGAAGTGTTCAGCGCATCGCAGATCCTGCGGATTTCGCCAGCCACATTGTCTACAAACTGCTTCGGCGTCACACCCTGCTCCTGCGCTTTCAGCTCGATCTTCTGGCCGTGCTCATCCGTTCCCGTCTGAAAGAACACATCATACCCGTCTTTTCTCTTAAAACGGGCAATGCTGTCCGCCAGCACGATCTCATAGCTGTTCCCGATATGCGGCGTACCGGACGTATAGGCGATCGCCGTCGTGATATAATACTTTCCCTTATTCATGTCACTACCTGTTCCTTTCTCTCATCCTTTTCATGATACAAAAACCGCCTTCCCATATTCATTATGCCCAACCGGAACATAGCGAAAACAAGAAGACGGGTTTATACCGTGTTACCACTTCTCTTCACCGGCCTCTCACAAGACCGGTCTCAGTGAGTACTATCATACTCTGCCGCTGTAACAGGCGGAACCTGTTGTACCCTGACCATTGTCGGCTCAGGCACACCGCTCAGAAGCCATCTTCAACAGATTCACCGCTTCGTTCCTCTCAGCATACGGAACGTTCTCTGGAAAGGACTCCTCTGTCTACTCTCTTCGTCATTGCCTTATCTTAATACGCAACAGCTATAGTTAACGATATTCTATATTTCACTTTCGGCCCTGCAAAGGCTTCCGTATATGGCTCTGACCGGAGCCGTAAGCAGAAATCCGGGAAGCAGAAATCTGTTATGTCGTTACTATAATTATGAAGGTAGATTACCACAAACGGCGTCTCTTGTCAAATCTATCCAAAGGATGGGTTTGCGTATGCGAAAGGGTCAGTCGTACCGCTGCCGTTAGTCGTGCCGCTTCAGGATCAGGCCGTTGATCCGCACGCCAACGGCTGCCGTCCTGTTATCTATGTCCGTATTGTTCACGTCTATGCTGCAATAATAAGTTCCCGGCGACTGTACCGTCAGTTCCGGGCCTGTGCCCAGCACACTGCCGCCGGCGTCTGTCCACACCAGCCTGTCTTCACTCTTCCAGGAAAGCCGGCCGAATTCGCTGCCCTCTTCCAGAACCGCCTCCAGTCTGACCGCCTCATCCGTATACTCTGTATCCGTTCCGCTGAGCCGAATGTTCGCATAAACCGCACCGTCCAGCCCACATACAAGATCGTGGCTCCATGTAGCGGTTTCTACAATATCCTCATGTCTGCATGTTCCCGGTGACTCAAAGAGTCCGCCGTGATTCCCACATGTATATCCGCCGCCGTGCCAGGAACCTCCCTCCGGCTCGTCCGGATTCGGCCGCCAGTCAACATCCGTCTTATACAGTTCTGCCCCGCAGACGAAGATCTCCCGGTGCACATGGAGGCTGTTCTGATAACACCCGGACCGTCCCTCCGTCTGCGCCGGAGCGCCTGCGTGTACATGCCTGACCGCCGCCACCGCTTCCCCCACTCCAAATATGGGATAGAAAAGATCCGGCACTTCTCCCCTGCCACCGTCGCCACGGCCTTTCTCATAAGCCCTGTCGTTATCCGCTCCGTTGCCGAGAAGCAGTTGTCCGTCTGCCCACGCCGCTTTTCCGCGTGATATATTGTCCGCAACGGCCGTCACATAACAGTCCGTAGACTCTCCCACCCCCTCTATATGCAGGGCCGCTTCCGGATTCAAGACCTTTAACCCTTCCGGTACTTTCTGGGAGTCTGTCACGGCCTGCAGGATCATCGGCCAGCCAAGCTGCGTCACATCCGCGTCCCCCGGCCCGGAATCCGGATTGCGGTCACAGACGATTCCCTCCGGCCCCTGCCAAAATTTCGTACCAAGCTGCAGCAGTGTGCCGGCTGCGGCATTCTTTTTCTCCGTAATATATGCATGGATCTCCTGCAGGTCGGCGGCATCCGCCACCGCCTCCTCATACCGGAGCACGCCCCGGCTTCTTGGCGCGCCTGCTTCCCTGGCCGCCGAGACCGAAGCCGGATGCACCGGCATACCTGCAAAAATCCCTGCCGCAAGCGCTGTTAACAGCCCGCCCGCGCACACCCGCCGGGGCCAGCTTCTCCAGTGACGGGGCGTCCTTCTTCCTGTCTGCGCAGTGCCTGCATTGTGCTCGTTCTTTCTGGTTTCTTTCACGATACCCGGGCCACCTGCCTTTTCTGTATTGTTTTTCATGATTTATCTTCCTCCTGATTTTGCTGCTGTTTCATATAATGTCTGTTTCATCCGCTTTTTCGTTCCTGCTTCTCACGATACCTGTTCCTCCTGATTTCTCGCTGCTTCTTTCCGTGCCATCTGTTGCCTTCGCTTTTCTGCTGCTGTTTCTCATAATATCCAATCTGCTGGCGATCCTTCCATCTTCGCTACTGCTTCTTTCCGCGGTATCTGATTTGCCCGTTTTCTTCGCTATTGCTTCTCACGGTATCCGATCCATCTGCCTTCCTCATCATATATTGCCTCGTATGCCGTGCAGCCGCTGCCTTCAAGCCAGCCCCGCGTGTAGTGTTCTATCAGATCCTTGTTGTTGCCCCGGGCCAGGGTGCCGTCTGCCCAGGCGGCCCTGCCCAGTGTCATATTGTCCGCGCAGGCCAGCGTATAGTTTTCCTCATAGCCGGCCGGCAGAGTCTGTGACTCCGCCAGTGCCTGTATAAGCATGTCAAAACCGACTACCTGCAGTTCTTCCGCCGTCTCAAGACGTCCTATGGACGCTTCTGCATCGGGATTTCTTGAATACTGAAATCCCTCCCCGTCTCCGATCAGCTTCGTCCCAACGCCGCCGAGCGCCTGGGATAATCCCCCTTTGCCCTCAGCGGCATATTGAAAAAGCACTTGAAGATCCTGTGCATCAAGAATGATTTCCTGCCCTTCCGCATTCGTATAATGGATCACGCCCCGGCTGCGGAATTGCCCTGTCTCTCCGGCCGCCTGTGCCTGTGTGCCGAGGAAAAGAAGCCCCGCCGCCGTCACGCCTGCGCACAACATGACTGCCTTTCTGATATACTTCACAGATTTTATTTTCAGCCGGTTTCCTGTAAGCCTGCTGCTCCTGGATTTCATGGTGAAAATCCTCTGTATTTTCTTTCCGTGCACCATTCTGTACAGGGAGGGCCGTTTGCTCCTTCTTTTCTTTCGGATCGTCTTTTTTCTCATATTTTCGTTTTCTTCCTTTCGTGTCTTCTCATAGTCTCTTTTCCTGTTTGTTTTATTAGCTTTTTATTCCGAATAGGGTTCCAGATACAGCGTATTATTTTCCGCATCATAGTGGTACTTCAACGTCTTCGAAATCAGGCCCTGCAGTCTGTTTTCCACATTCCCCAGCTGGTTTAACAGTACATCCAGCTGATTGTTGACCTCGGTCATGTTCTGGTCGATCGCTGTCTTAAGCGTCTTCTCCACTTCGCTGATCCCGGCCCACAATTTGGCATCTTCCTGCTCCAGCGCCGCAATCTTCGTATACAGATTCGATATATCGGCATGTACCTTGTTCATATTCTGCTGAATATCCAAAATCTGCTGCTGAATCTGCGGAATCGTCTTCTGATCCAGCACCTGCACGATATCCGTCAGGTCATACAGTTTCGTCTGCGTCTCTTTCAGGTTCTGTACGATGTTCGTCACCTCCCCGTGCAGTTCCTTCACCTGCTCCAAAATCGACTGGTCGCCTTCCTGATACTTCACGATCGTCTCCGACAGATTGTTCTCAACCTGCGTCATGGATTTTAAAAGCTCCTCCACTTTTTCACGCAGGAAATCAATACTTCCGGAATACTCCTCCCTGAGCAGGGCAAGCTCCTTAAGTTCCTGTTCCCGGCCGTCATTGCGTGACATATATTCTTCGGCCTTCTCTTCATGTGTCTCGGCCACCAGTTCTTCCTCCTCGACAGGTACTTTCATCTGCATCTCTGCTTCCAACAGAGCTTCTTTGGCCGCCTCCTTCTGCTTCCGTTCCTGTTCTTTCACTGTGTACGTCCAGAACAGCAGAAGCAGCAGAATGATCACAACAACCGCCACTGCCCCGATGATCACAATGGACAACTGGTTCTCTCGTCTCTCAGGGTCATTTCTTCTTTCATTCAGATAATCTGAAATCTTCGTCATAAAATCTTTCATAGAACATCCTTTCCTCTCGTTGTTTTTGATTGCAAAATTTGGAAATCAGTGGCGAAGCGCCATAGATCCGTGCCGCGCGATGCACGAAATAAAGTATACTTCAAGATAAATCCAAAGATTGTAAAGATAAGATAGCAGAATCCCTTTTATTTTACAATACCGGAATACTGCACAAACTTTTCCCCGAAAAAAAGTCAGGAGACACCTGAAAACCAGATGCAGCCTGACTTTTACCCATCCAAACGAAATTTCGTATGCGCCCTCTCAGCGAAATTACCAGGTCAAAACTTCATACCCGTCTTCCGTCACCGCCACAGTCACTTCCCACTGCGCGGAAGGCTTCCCGTCCTCTGTATAAACGGTCCAGCCGTCTTCCTCGTCGATATAGATATCGGCTTTGCCCATGTTCACCATCGGTTCTATCGTAAATACCATCCCCGGCACCATCAGCATTTCCGTACCCTTTCTGGTCACATAGCTGACAAAAGGATCCTCATGAAATTCCAGTCCCACACCATGACCGCCGATCTCGCGTACTATGGAATACCCGTTGGCCTGCGCATGGTCATTGATGGCCTGTGCCATGTCGCCAAGAAAGTGCCACGGTTTCACCTGTTCCAGTCCGATATCAATACATTCCCTCGCCACCTGCACCAGCTTCCGCGTCTCCGGCGCCACATTTCCCAGCATGAACATCCGGGATGAATCCGAAAAATATCCCTTATAGATCGTAGACACATCTACATTGACGATATCGCCGTCCTGCAGCAGCCTGTCCTCGCTTGGAATTCCGTGGCAGACCACCTCGTTGATAGACGTGCAGACGCTCTTCGTAAACCCTTCGTAACCGAGTGTTGCCGCGATTCCGCCCATCTGCTTTGTCATATCCACCACAATGCGGTCAATCTCCTCCGTACTCATGCCGATATGGATCTGCCGCTCAATCTCGTCCAGAATCGCTATGTTCAGCCTGCTGCTCTCCCGAATCCCCGCAAGCTGCTCCGGGGTTTTGATAATATCATGGCTCGGCACGATATGTCTCTGCAGCGCATAATGTTCAATCTTCTCGTCAAATGCCATATGGCATGTCTTGTACTTCTTGCCGCTCCCGCACCAGCAGTGGTCATTTCTTCCTAATTTTTTCATGATCACAGTCATTCCTTTCCAGGGCGTACCGCCCGGCGTTTCTCAACCATATTACATACTACTCCTTAGACGTGCCGTTTTCAAGGTTTCATTCTATAAATTTATAGTTAACGACATTAGAAATTTCGTTTTCGGCCTTGCAGGAGCTACCGTATATGGCTTCTGCAAGAGCCGGAAACAGAAATTTGTTATGTCGTTTACTATAGCTGTATATGGCAAAAAGCAGAATTAATGCTACATGTTTAATACTTAATGTTTCGTTAAATTATATGGTGTATTTTTCCATTTTTTATTCGTATTGTTTAATCTCATTCCTTTTATCGTTAATTTGGCCTAAAATTTATTGAAACAATTTTATTTCTACAAAAGATGGGTGCAAGGGTATACTTGGTCCCAGCTTTATTTTTTACCGGAGAGAACTATGAAATTTGGGGAACTACTTGCAAGTCTGCGTAGGGAGCGCGGTATTTTGCAAAAAGAACTGGCCGCTTACCTGAATGTAACTGTGGCAACAATATCAAACTATGAAAAGGGCGTTCATGCACCAGACTATGAAACACTGGTCAAACTGGCAGATTTTTTCGATGTATCTACCGATTATCTGCTGCAGAGAACGGAATACAAATCAAGTATCCAAACTCTGAACCAGAAGCTTGTTGTCAACTATACGGTGAGCGAACTGGTGAATGCGATTCTGCAGTTGGATCAGAACAGCATGACGGCTTTGATCGATTATTACGAATTGTTGTCGCTGCGTAATTCAATGAATGCGGTAAAGCAGGGAAAATAGCATAAAGAATTGTGAAATTGGGAAAGTGGGAGTACCGGTTTAAAAATGCGGAGACTGGTACTCCTTTGTTGTTGTGCAATAAAATAGGGGTTAGATGCTGGATTTGGGTTGGATTGGATTGGTGGATTGAGAGAATGTGTGTGTTATGTCTAAAAGAAATAGTGCCGTGAAAGCTGGAAAAATTTCACGGCACCATATCTATGGTCTGTCTATTAACTTCACTCGTGTCAGTCGTACCTTCCTGCCAGCTCCATCTGTTACCTGATGATGGTCGCCTGAGCATCCAGTACTCTGGAACTGTCCAGATTGGTCACAAAGAAATAGTATCTGCCTTTAATAGAAATAGGAAACGTATAGCTAGTATCACCAGACCCTTCCACATACCGCATGACTTGGTGTGGGTCTTTGATTCCCGTCTGATACTTGATATCCGATGGGCTTCCTACAGTCGTAACTGTAACTGCATCTCCCTCTACCTGTGAAAATCCACTGGACATATAGGTCCGGCCAGCGGGAATACCCGGCCAATTAATATTAATAAAATCCCCTGTCAGTTCAATACCCTCTTCCCCCATCATTACCACATCATCGGGGTCCAAGTCATATGCCCTTGCAAACTCTTCTATGATTTCTTCCTCACTCAAAGTGTCTGCTGTCTCTACGCTTCCTTCTATATCTACATTTTCTTCTACCCTATTATCCGTCACATCCGCTACTGCCCTGTAAGCTACTGTCACCCCGTCGCCTACCGCCAGTGCCGTGATGCTGCTCCCCATCAGGAAACATGCTGACAACAGGACTGCCGTCCCTTTCTTTATATTGCCGTGTAAACGGTTATTGCTCATACACTCCACTCTCCTCTCATAATCCGATCTTGTCTCTGCAAACGCTAACAGGTTATAACGCTCCCTCTTCCTGTCCTCCTTCAGCTCGTCCAGGATCATGCCATAGTATTCCTTATCCGTAAAGAGTCCCTCTCCCTTACGGCAGGCCACACTGTCACAGTACTCCTCACATGCAATGTTCAGCTCGCTCGTTGCTTTCCGTACTACAGGGTTGAATGCATGGATCAGGTTCGCAGCAGTCCCGGCCGACTTCCGGTAGAGGTCGCCGTTCAGGTAATGGCATATTTCATGGCTGAAGATGATCGCCGCTTCTTTCTGTGTATAACACTCCAAGGGGAGTACCACGGTATATCCCTTATGGTATGTGATGCACGGCATGTTCACGGAATCGTTCCTGCACAGCGTCACCTTCCCGCCTGCCCCAAGCCGTTCACAGATCTCCGTGAACAGTGCCTGGATCTCCATGTCCTCTTCCGGGATGTTCCCCTGGCATATCTGCATCCACCGGTATCGGCGGCTCACCCTGCCGGCCAGCTGTCTTAGGAAGAATACGATCCATCCGCATGTCAGCAGGATGCTCATCCATAACGTGGCCGGCGTATGGTAGAACAGGTTGACATTGCTCTTCATCCCCGGCAGATATACACGTGCATGCACATACAGCACGATATACACAAAAGGCACCAGGAATGCCCCCTGCGTCACCCGTAGCTGGAACCGCAGGAGCCTGATGCTGTTCTTGAACCATATCTTCCTGAACGGTATCCCCATCACATAAAATATGGTCCCCGTTATCGTTGTCAGTATTAATACTACAAACAGGTTATTCATCCAGTCCATCGATCAGTGTTTGGATCCTTTCGATCTCATCCTGTCGTAGCGGCCTCCCCTGTGCCAGTGCGCATAAGAATTCATCTGCATTGTTGTGGTTCCAGAAGTCAACGTAATCATTCGTCAGCTGGCCTTTGTACTCCTCCAGCGGTACCAGGATCTGGTAGAAGAACACTCGTCCCTGGCGGTAATGCCTCAGATATCCTTTCCTTACGAGCCGGGCTAAGAACGTGGATACCGTCTGGGGCTTCCAGTCTTTGTGGTATCTGTCGTTCACCCTCTGCATGATCTCCATCAGGCTCAGCTCTTCCTCGGCATCCCATACCGTCTTCATTACCAACTGTTCGCAATCTGTTAGACTCGCTAGTGTCATATCTGCCTCCTGTATTCTCTACAATTAGCATTGTAGTTATGGTATTTGAAATTTTATCATACTTCAATACTATTTTATTGTTCATAGAATATCAAGTGTTTTTTTCGGCAATCTGACCGCAAAGTTAAACTGTTTGTGTAGTTTCCTCGGCAGGATTCGACATATTTTCGGCTTTTGTACCATACTTTTGACATCTTTCTCTGTCCACTGTTTGGTACTTTTTTCCTGTTTTTATTTTATAATTTATAAATTTTCTAATCGCATTTCAAGCTATATTGTAATTTATCAGTTTGATTTACAATTTTTTGATGTATCCTTTTCCCTCTATCTTTCGCCATTAGCTTTTAGTATCAAACAATCATATATTTTTGATTTTGATATCCGATGCATTACTAACCCTGACTCTTGTTTTAAACAATATTTTAAAGTATAATTTTCATATCATCAATGCAAAAACACTAAAAAATAACAGTTTACTTAAAACATCAGTTATATAAAGGTGGTGTGACAGTATGGCAAGAACAGTCAGCATAGGCGCACAGGATTTTGAAACGCTCCGGCAGGAAAACTATTTTTATGTAGACAAGACAAAATTTATTCAGGAATGGTGGGAAAGCGGAGACACTGTTACACTGATCACCCGTCCCAGACGATTTGGAAAGACTCTGAATATGAGTATGGTAGAAAAATTCTTTTCCATCAACTACGCAGAAAGAGCCAATTTATTTTATGATCTGAATATATGGCAAGATGAAAATTATCATAAATTACAAGGAACCTACCCTGTTCTTTTCTTAAGTTTTGCCGATATCAAAGAAACTACTTTTAACGAATCCCGCAAAAAAATATGTAAAATCATTCAAATGGTTTACAACAAATACGATTTTCTATTGGAAGGCTGTTTACTCAATGCTAACGAAAAAAATGACTTTCTCAAAATAACTGCCGACATGGAAGATTATATGGCATCTCTATCCCTGAAAATGCTTTCCGATTATTTATATCGTTACTATGGCAAAAAAGTGATCATTCTTTTGGACGAATATGATACCCCCATGCAGGAAGCCTATGTAAACGGATACTGGAAAGAGTTAACCGCTTTTACCCGAGGTTTGTTTAACTCTACATTTAAGACAAATCCCTATCTGGAGCGCGCTATTATGACAGGTATCACCCGAGTAAGCAAAGAATCCATTTTTTCTGATTTGAATAATCCAGAAGTGGTAACAACAACATCAGAGAAATATGCTGACTGCTTTGGTTTTACGGAAGAAGAAGTATTTGCCGCATTAGAAGAATACAACCTGAGCGATCAAAAACAACAGGTAAAATCCTGGTATGACGGGTTTACTTTTGGAAAAAGAAAGGATATCTACAATCCATGGTCTATCATCAATTTTCTTGACAAGAAAAAAGTTGGGGCTTATTGGGCAAATACCAGTTCCAACACCCTTATTGGAAAACTGATCCGTGAAAGCAGTCCAACCATCAAAAAAACTTTCGAGCATCTACTACAAGGAGAATCCATACATCTGGAAATTGATGAACAGATTGTGTATCAGCTATTGGATTCCGATGAACAGGCCATATGGAGTCTTCTACTCGCAAGCGGCTATCTGAAAGTAAAAGACTTTACAGAATATATTTCGGCATTCGGAGAATGGAAACAGGAATATGATCTGGAATTGACTAATTTCGAAGTAAAATCAATGTTTCGGAACATAATCCGTAATTGGTTTGGAAATGTCAAATCTGATTACAATGATTTTATCAACGCGTTACTGGCTAATGATTTAAAAGCTATGAATACTTATATGAACAAAGTAGCCTCAGAAATATTCAGCTGTTTTGATACCGGAAAGAAGCCTTCCTCTAAAACACCTGAGCGGTTTTACCATGGCTTTGTACTTGGTTTAATGGTGGAATTGACTGACAGATATATAATTACTTCAAACCGGGAGAGCGGTTTTGGTCGGTACGATATTATGTTAGAGCCGAGAATATCCGGTAATGATGCCTTTATTATAGAATTCAAGGTTCAGGATTTTGATGAAAAAGAGCTTTCCGATACCGTACAGAATGCACTGGAACAGATAGAAACTCTAAATTATATGGCCTCCCTCATCGCAAAAGGAATTCCCGAAAAAAGCATCCGCAAATATGGATTTGCTTTTTCTGGAAAAAATGTGCTTATTGGCCAAAATTAACATAGTGCCGTGAAAGCTGGAAAAATTTCACGGC
>OFGF01002157.1_pt1 | contig 10788 bp, 11 predicted proteins | sample 1521711 | NCBI WGS metagenome assembly OFGF01 (sample SAMEA3504092, study PRJEB24116) | mouse gut metagenome | biome: mouse gut; feature: mouse-associated habitat; material: faeces | place: Denmark | collected 2011
CCCGTCATGGACACGGCGGAGAGGGCCTGCCAGAATCCCATTCTCCAGGCCCACCGGGCCCACAGCACGACGCACAGCATGGCGCACAAGCTGGTGGCCCAGAAACGGATGAGAGTACCGCCGGGAAGGGCATACATGAGGAATATGTTGAGCAGGTTGTTGACCAACGGAGAGAGGAGCAGGACGGGCAGCTTTTTCAGCCGCCGCCAACTCCGCTCGTCCAGGACGGCGAACAGGTAGGCCGCCACGACGGCGTGGGCCAGCGTGGAATCTACGTATCCGATTAGAAGCATCATCAGCGTGGGCACGACAATCCCTCCTCGCATAGAGCTGACGGAAACAATATACCACGCTTGGGCGGATTTGTCCACGCTGAAGCTGGGTGGAAGTAGTTTATACGCGATGCTGCCCGCCAACTGGTGGAGGGGACCCTCCCCAGGATTTGGGGAGGAAATAAATCAACAAGACGCATAACAACAAGGAAAGAACCTTCCCGGAAAATGGGAACGCTTTTGAAAAGTTCACATTCCAAAAAAGATGATGGGAAAATTTTACCACGCCGTAATCATAGAGCCATCCTCTGCGGCAAGCTGACGCCCCCCAAAAGGTTCAGAAATCTGAAATCAGGCGGCAGGTTTTTGCCAGACAATTCTCTGCCAATGACCGCCTGACTGCATCGGGCACTGCGATGCCAAACCGAAAGGCCCCGTGTCAGCCCCTGTGATGGCTTGTGTGCCCCTCCTGCGAACCGGATGGCATCCGTACACCTCCGCAGGAGTGAAACGCGGTGTTGGAGGCTTTGTGCGCGATTGTGGAGGGAAACGGTTTTTCAAAAATCCGAACGTCAAAACAGAATGCGGACATGAGGAGGCTGGGCAGTTTCACCCAGCCTCCCCGCAGTGCGTTTGCCCTCCAGTCAGCGAATTTTCTGAAGCGTTTCCGATCGGCAAAATGCCCAGGATGAAGGGCAATCCAGAGGTTCGATTTTAAAGCGGGATAAAGGACGGGGGTCACAAGTGGCCCCCGCCCGAATCACAACGCCCCGCAGTGCGGGTCGTTTCAAGGGCTTCCAGGCTTTGAAACGTGGGCGTATACGGGGGTCACATTCTGCCCGCTGGGGTCATTGCTGGGGTCTGATATTGCTCAAATGCCCATGGATGGCCGCTTTGGGCGGGGGTCAGTGCGGGAATAAGGGCTGAAATCACGGAGATGAAGAAGAAAAAATTGTGTATTCCACTCAACAGGAGCTAAGCCTAAACAGTCAGAATTAGTACCATGAGCCACCTCAAAAAATGGGGCGCAGTAAACAATAAGAGGGCCTCTTTCCTCGGTTCCGTACACTTCTGAGGGAGAGTACGAATTGCACCAGTGTATACAAAGAGAAGGGCACCGCCAGCACGGCAGAAAAAATATGTGTCTGAATTGATAATTCTCGCTGTTCCCAGTAGCTATTCCCACCGAGGTGTGGTATGGTGTGTCGCTACGAAGGAGGTGGGAAAATGAGAAAAACACTGGAAGATTTCTACTACGGCAACATAAGTCCCGGCGCACAGCAGATGGCACCCAACTCAGAGTTGAAGCGGGCGGTGGATCGTGTCGCCCGTTTTGAGAACCAGCTCACAGAGCAATTGAATGAAGCCGGGCAGACGATCCTGGCAAAGCTCATCGAATCGCAACACGAAATCGATGACATCACAGCATTGGAAAATTTCATCCTGGGCTTCCGGCTGGGAGTTCGCATGATGGCTGAGTGTATGGACGATCACGACGGCGACACTCGGGAGGTGAGCGACAGTGGCTAAAAAGCGGGCCAACGGCGAGGGCAACATCCGCAAACGCAAAGATGGCCGCTGGGAGGGCCGCTATACAGCAGGCCATGACCCGGAAACAGGAAAAGCGATCTACAAAAACGTGCTGGCGAAAACCCAGAAAGAGTGCAAGGAAAAGCTGGCTGCGGCACTGGAACAGGCCGGAAAGGTCGATGCCAGCAAAACGGGCCAATTCACAGTGGATCAATGGGTGGAAACTTGGTTTGAGAACTACGCCAAGCCCTCCATCCGGGAAACCACCGCCGCTTACTACAAAAACTACATCGACAAGCATATCGTCCCCAACATCGGCAAAATCAAACTCAGCAAGCTGACCACACTGGACATCCAGAAGTTCTACAACAAGGCTAAGACCAAAGGCCGGGTCAAACGCTATGAGGGCATGAAGGATTTGAGCCTGAGCGCCAAAACCATCCGGGGCCTCCACGCCATGCTCCGTAAATGCCTCGACCAAGCAGTGCAGGAACGGCTGATTCCCTACAACCCCGCCGCAGGATGTAAGCTGCCGCCCAAGGAGAAGAAAGAGATGCACACCCTCCCGGCAGAAAAAATCAGCGCCTATCTCGCCGCCGCAGAGGAACACGGTGTCCTCCCCATGTTTTACCTGGAACTGACCACAGGTATCCGCCGGGGAGAGCTGGTAGCCCTTCTCTGGGATGACCTTGATCTGGAGAACCAGACGTTGACTATCTCCAAATCCGCCGGACGCATCAACGGCGAGGTAAAGGTGACCCAGCCCAAGACCGCAAACTCGGTTCGGACGATCTACCTGCCAAAAGAAACGGTGGATCTGCTCGTCCAGGAGCACACCAAACACCCCAGCAATCCAATCATGTTCCCCTCCCCGGTGACGGGCAACCTCTATGGCCCGGACTGCATTGGACGGCTGCACAAGAACCTGCTGAAGAAGGCTGGGATCGCTGAGAACATCCCCTTCCACGGATTGCGGCATACGTTCGCAACCTTGGCCATCCAGCAGGGCATAGACGCCAAAACAGTATCCAGCATCCTGGGCCACTACAGCGCGGGGTTCACGCTGGACACCTACACCCATGTCACAAACGAGATGCAGAAAGACGCCGCCAAGCGGATGGGCAGCTTCATGGCCCAGGCGGTATAAAATCCAGGCAAAAGAATGCGGAAGTACCGAGCAGACCAGCCCGGTACTTCCGCAAAAATTTCTGGTATGGGTCTTGTTTGGGTCAAAACGAAAACACAAAAATTTCAAGCAAACAAATTTGAACAAAAAGCAAGCAAAATCTCCTGATTCAGCCAAGAATCAGGAGATTTGTGGTCGGAGTGCCGGGATTCGAACCCGGGGCCTCTTGGACCCGAACCAAGCGCGATACCAAACTTCGCCACACCCCGATATTCCATTCAAAAAGGCATGAGGGCGGGCCGCAGCCCGCCCTCACATTCTGGAGGCGCCACCCAGATTTGAACTGGGGCATCAGGATTTTGCAGACCCTTGCCTTACCACTTGGCTATGGCGCCGAACACTATATTATATTCAAAAAGAAGTGCTTTAGCACTCCTTTTTGAAATTTTTATGGAGCGAGTGACGAGGCTCGAACCCGCTTCCGCACCCCACGAACTGCGTTCGCGGGGACCCCGCACCTCTTGACTGCACGGGAACGCGGCACACCGCGTTCCCAGGCGGAGGCAACGAGTTCGTCCCTCTCTTGCGCACCTCTACGGCAACCGACCAATACAGCAACAGAAAAACATGGAGCGAGTGACGAGGCTCGAACTCGCTACCTCCACCTTGGCAAGGTGGCGCTCTACCAGATGAGCTACACTCGCAGCGACAAAAGGGATTGTAGCAAGAATTTCGCCGTTTGTCAAGGGGGTACGGAAAATTTCTTTGCCGTATAGGATTTGGAATAATTGTCCAGACTGTACATAGAGTTTTGGTAAGGAAAGGAAGGTGAAGCCTATGGCACAAGCCATCCGCACCAGCCGCCGCCAGGCGGCGGCCCGGGAGGAGGAGCGCAGGCAGCTCATGGAGGGGATGCGGGCCACCCGCACCCAGCTCAACCACGCCTACGCCCAGTTCAATTTCTACAGCGACCCCGATCTGGTGGACGCCTGCGTCTACGAGATCAACGCCCTGCAAAGCCGTTACTCCTACTACGTCCGGCAGATGAAGCAGCTGGACGCCCAGGAGGACGCCGGATGACCGGCTGGGGTTGGTGGGCGGCGGCGGGGGCGGCTCTGGCCGCGCTGGCCCTGTTCCGCCGCCCCTTGGGGGCGTTGTGCCGTCTGGCGGTGCGCTCCGGGCTGGGGCTGGTGTTCCTCTGGCTGTTCCAGGGGCTGGGGGGCCTGCTGGGGGTGAGCCTGGGGGTCAACCTGATCAACAGCGTGATCCTGGGTGCCCTGGGCCTGCCGGGGTTCGCCCTGCTCCTCCTGACCCAGTGGATGGTACATTAGTTCCGTTAGTCAAACCGCCCCGGAGGCCCGGCACGGCATTTACAATATTTTAATAAAAAAACAAAAAATTTCTGTTGGAATCTTCCCCGCCGCTGTGGTATGATACAAGCTGGAACATCATAAGGCCCCCAAACGGGAGCCTATTGCAATCATACAGCCGCTGGGGAGGAAACATACATGGCTGGACGGAGAAACCGGAACGGTTACCAGGAATACCGGGGGCGCAGCGGTGCCCGCCCGGTGCTGCTCTTTATCATTGTACTGCTGGCGGTGCTGCTGCTGGCGGGCATCGCCTTCATGGTATTCATGGGCGACTACATTAAATATACGCCCACCGGAATGGAGATCGACTGGCCCTGGCGGCGGGACCCCACCCAGCCCCCCATCCCCAGCGATCCGGTGGTCATTGAGACGGAGGACGTGGTGGTGACGGTGGAACCCACCGCGGAGCCTACCCCCACCCCCACGCCGGAGCCCCAGTACGATCCCATCCGGGCGGTCACCGTCACCACCGCCCAGCTGCGGGACGGCTCCGCGGCCCAGAAGGCCGCCAACGCCGGGGCCAACGCCCTCGTGGTGGAGATGAAGGGGATCAACGGCAAGCTGGCGTGGCAGTCCGCCACGGAGCTGGCCGCCGCCCTGCACACCGGGGCCGCCGACGATAAAACCGCCCAGGCCGTGCGGGAGCTGGCCCAGGACGGCGGGCTGTACCTGGTGGCCCGGGTGCACTGCTTCCGGGACCCCGCCATGTCCAACGGGCGGATCGGCTCCCTGCTGACCAAGAAGGGCAAGATCTGGTACGACAGGCGGGGCGTGTGCTGGAGCAGTCCCGCCGACCAGAAGGCGGCGGACTATATCTCCGCCCTGTGCCTGGAGCTGGCGGACATGGGCTTCGACGAGATCCTGCTGGACGACGTGGGCTACCCCTGGGAGGGCGAGGTACACGTGCTGGCCACCGGCGACAACCGCCCGGAGGACCGCACCGTTCCGGTGTCCGCCCTCCTCACCCGGCTGTCCGGGGAGCTGCGGGAGCGGGACACCGCCCTGTCGGTGTACGTCTACGAGACGCTTTTGCCCGGGGAGGAGGTCTACAGCGGCCTCACCGCCGGGGTGCTGGCCCAGGGCGCGGGCCGGGTGTGGCTGGACAAACGGGTGGACCCGGCGCACTACGAGGCCCTTCTCACCGCCGCCGGGCTGGACAATCCCGCCGCCCGGATCGTCCCCCCCGACGCCGGAGGCCAGGAGGGAAGCTGGTACCGCTGATCCCCGGATCAGCCATGGATATACGATGGAAGGAGGGGCCCATGTCCACTGAACTGCGGGTCCGGAAGGCGGTGCCGGAGTACGACGGCACCCTGCGCAGCCACATGATCAAGATCCCCACCTGCATCTCCGAGTGCTCCGGCATCCGGGTGTTCGGGCGGCGGATCAAGTCCCTGGCCTTCACCACCGACGTGGCCATCATCCGCAACATCAACGCCGATGCCGTCATCGCCGTCTACCCCTTCACCCCCCAGCCCGCCATCCACCGCGCCGTGATGCAGGCGGCGGATATGCCGGTATTCGCCGGGGTGGGAGGCGGCGTCACCCGGGGGCCAAGGGTGCTGAACCTGGCCAACGACGCGGAGCACGAGGGGGCCTTCGGCGTGGTGGTGAACGCCCCCACCAGCAACGAGATCGTCCACCTGCTCAAGCAGGTGCTGGACATCCCTGTGGTGGTCACCGTGGTGTCGGAAAAGACGGACGTGGCGGCGCGGCTGGCGGCGGGGGCGGACATCCTGAACATCTCCGGGGCACAGCACACCCCCGCCATCGTCCGGCAGGTGCGGGAGCAGTTCCCCGACGTGCCCATCATCGCCACCGGAGGTCCCACCGACGACACCATCCTGGAGACCATCCGCGCCGGGGCCAACGCCATCACCTATACGCCTCCCACCAACGGGGAGCTGTTCGCCCAGTCCATGGCCCGCTACCGCCGGGAGCTGGACGTGGAGCCCGCGGCGGAGCGGTAAGCCCCGCCGGACAATCAAAACCGGAACGTCCCCGCTTTTTTTGGGAAGGGGGGACGTTTTTTATTCCATTCTTTGGATATTTGTCTGACATACCGGGACCTGATGTTCATTTTCCAAGGAAAAGGCTTGCGGTTTTCGGGAAGAAGTGGTAAAATCAACTTCATATGGGAGTGCGGCAAATATCCCTTTTTAGCTCCCACAAAGTGAAAGAGGTGAGGAATCATGTCTTTAGAGGCCATCCAAACGATCACCGGCGCGGAGCAGGCCGTCCGTGAGCAGAAGGCCCGGGCCGCCGACGAGGCCAAGCGCATCGTGGCGGAGGCCGAGCGCGCCGGACGGCAGCTTGTGGCTGACGCCAGGGCTCAGGCCGAGGAAACGGTGAAGGCCATGCTGGCCGAGGCCGAGGCCAGGGCGGGAGAGCACTCCGCCCAGACCCTGGGCGACAGCGCAGCCCAATGCGAGTCGCTGAAGCAGGCCGCGCGGGGCCGCCTGGAGCAGGCCGCCGGCCTGATTGTTGGAAGGGTAGGGAACAGCTGATGGCAATAGTCAAAATGAAAAAGCTGCGCCTGCTGGGCCTTCGGGCCGACCGGGAGCGGCTGCTTCGTCCCCTGCAAAGCCTGGGCTGCGTGGCGATACGGGAGCCGGCCATCGACCTGTCCGACCCGGAGTGGTCCGCCCTGGCCAAGCCGGAGGGCGCGGGCCTGGCCAAGGCCCGGGAGGACCGGCAGACCATCGACGCCGCCCTGGAAACCCTGCGCAGGTACGCCCCCGCCAAGGACGGCCTGCTCTCCCCCCGCCCCACCCTGACGGAGCAGCAGCTCTTTGACGACCGGGTATACGGCGAGGGACTGGCCGCCGCCTGGCAGATCGCCGACGGGGAGCGTGCCCTGGCCGCCTGCGTCGCGGAGCAGGCCAAGCTCCAGAGCCAGAAGGCGTCCCTGGAGCCCTGGGTGCCCCTGGACGTGGCCCTGGAGACCGAGGGGGACGGCACGGTGGAGATCCTGTTCTGCTCCGCGCCCTCCAAGGTGGAGTTCGCCTCCCTGGAGGCGGCGGTGGGCCAGGCCGCCCAGGAGGCCCAGCTGTTCCCCGCGGGCAGCGACCGGGAGCTGCAGTACTTCCTGCTGATCTGCCACAATTCCGCGCTGTCCGCCTGTACCGAGGCCATGCGGCCCTTCGGCTTCTCCCGGGTGACCCTGCGGGGCTGGCACGGGACGGCGGCGGACAACATCCGCCAGCTGGACAACCGGATCGCCGCCCTGGAGCGGCAGGCGGCGGAGCACAAGTCCCATCTGGCCGCCCAGGGGGAGAAACGGGAGGTTCTGCGGCTGTGCGCCGACCGGGCCTCCCAGGAGATCGCCCGGGAGGAGAACAAGGCCCGGCTCATCGACACCGACGCGGCCTTCCTGCTGGAGGGCTGGGTGCCCGCCGACAAGGAGGGGGAGCTGGCCCAGCTGCTGGGCGGCTTCACCTGCGCTCTGGAGACCGCCGACCCCGCCCCCGAGGAGTACCCCGAGGTGCCCGTCAAGCTGAAAAACAACGCGATCACCCGCTCCATGAACACCATCACGGAGATGTACTCCCTGCCCGCCTATGACGGCGTGGACGCCAACCCCCTGATGGCCCCCTTCTTCATCGTGATTTTCGGGCTGATGATGGCGGACATGGCCTACGGCCTGCTCATCGTGCTGGGCACCGGGGTGTACCTGAAAAAGGCCAGACCCAAGAACCCCTACTTTATGGAGATGTTCTTTTGGTGCGGCATCAGCACATTCATTGTAGGCGCGCTCACCGGCGGCTTCTTCGGGGACTTCATCCCCCAGCTTCTGGGCCTGATGGGAATTACCTTCACCATGCCGGCCCTGTTCTCCCCCATGAACGACACGCTGGCCATCATGGTGGGCTCGGTGGCTCTGGGCTTTGTCCAGATTCTCACCGGCATGGCCGTCAGCGTCTGCCACAAGACCAAGAAGGGCTGCTTCCTGGACGCCCTGTTCGACGAGATCACCTGGTGGATCATCCTGGCGGGGCTGGTGGTGTGGCTGTGCGGCTCCATGCTGGCGGTCCTGCCCCCGGTGTTCGGCACCGTGGGCCTGGGTATGCTCATCGCGGGCGGCCTCATGCTGGCCCTGGGCGGCACCCGGAAGGCCAAGGGCTTCGGCAAGCTCACCAGCCTTGTGGGCATCGTCTATAACGGCGTCACCGGATTCTTCAGTGACGCCCTCTCCTATGTCCGGATCATGGCACTGATGCTGTCCGGCAGCGTCATCGCCTCGGTGTTCAACACCCTGGGCGCGACCACGGGCATCGTCCCGGTGTTCATCGTGATCTCCCTGCTGGGCAATCTGCTCAACTTCGCGCTGTGTGTGCTGGGCGCATACGTCCACGATCTCCGCCTGCAATGCCTGGAGTTCTTCGGACGGTTTTATGAGGAGGGCGGCAAGCCCTACCAGCCTTTGTCGGTCAACACAAAATATGTAGATATTATTAAGGAGGAAAATTAACATGGAAGCATTCTTCAATTTCTTTGACGGCCAGGCCCTGGCCTTCCTCGGCTCCGCCATCGCGGTGGCCATGTGCTGCGTAGGCTCCGCCAAGGGCACCGGCATGGCCGGCGAAGCGGCCACCGGCGTGGTGTCCGAGTCCCCCGAGAACTTCTCCAAGTGCCTGATCCTCCAGGTGCTCCCCGGCACCCAGGGCCTGTACGGCCTGGTGGCGTGGTTCATGGTGATGCTGAACGTCGGCGTGTTCGGCGGCAGCCCCGTGAGCACCGTCCAGCAGGGCATGGCCTACTTCGCCGCCTGTATGCCCATCGCCTTCGGCGGCCTGCTGTCCGCCATTGCCCAGGGCCGGGTGGCCGCCTCCTCCGTGAACATCGTGGCCAAGCGTCCCGAGGAGTCCACCAAGGGCATCATCCTGTGCGGTATCGTGGAGTTCTACGCCATCCTGTCCCTGCTGGCGTCCATCCTGCTGGTCATGAACGCGGGGTAAGCATGGGCTTATACCAAACAAGCAAGGAAAGGCGGTAAACCAAACATATGAACGGAATTGAAAAGATTACCGCGCGCATCCAGGAGGACAGCCAGAAGGAGATCGACGCCATTCTGGCGGAGGCCAAGGCCAAGGCCGCGGAGATCACCGCCCAGGCCCAGGCGGAGGCCAAGGCCGCCGGGGACGAGGTTCTGGCCCAGGGCCGGAAAGCCGCCGCGGAGCGGGAGGACCGCATGGCGTCCACCGCCCAGATGGAGTGCCGCAAGGCGGTGCTGGCGGCCAAGCAGGAGGTCATTGAGGAGGCGTTCCAGCTGGCTCACAAGAAGCTGCTGGCCCTGCCCACCGACCAGTACGTGGAGCTGCTGGCCGATCTGGCCGTCCAGGCGTCCACCACCGGGAAGGAGAAGCTGATCTTCTCCCCCAGCCACCGGGCCCAGGTGGGCAAGGCGGTGGTGGTGGCGGCCAACAAGAAGCTGGCCGAGGCCGTGGCCCCCAAGCTGCCCGGCGAGGTCACCAGCTCCAAGGCCGGGGCCCTCCTGGACAAGGTGGTGGCTGGCGCGTCCGCCGTGCTGAACGGCACCGCCATGCTCACCCTGGCGGAGGAGACCCGCCCCATGGACGGCGGCTTCATCCTCTCCGACGGAGCGGTAGAGGTCAACTGCACCTTTGACACCCTGATCCGGCTCCAGCGCGGCGCGCTGGCGGGCGAGGTGGCCAAAGTGCTGTTTGAATGAGCGGCCCCTTTCAAGCTGAAATAGGAAAGGGGGAAACGACTTGTCTAAGAAACTGAAGGAAACGGATTTTCTGTCCATCTCCGCCCGGGTGCGGGTGATGGAGACCCGCCTGCTCACCGCTGAACGGATGGAGCGGATGATCGACGCCAAGGACGCCGCCGACGCCGCCAAGGTGCTGGGCGAGTGCGGCTACCCGGACCTGAATGAGGTCACCCCCGCCGCGGTGGAGGATATGCTGGCGGACGCACAGGGCGCGCTGTTCGAGGATTTGGGCAAGGCGGTGGACGATCCCCCGCTGCTGGACGTGTTCCGGTGCCGGTACGATTACCACAACGTCAAAACCCTGGTGAAGGCGGCGGCACTGGGCCTGGATCAGGACCGTCTGCTCCTGCGGGGCGGGCGGTACGAGCCGGAAAAGCTGGCGGAGGACTTCCGCCGGGAGGATCTGCGGTCCTACGCCCCAGTGTTCCAGGAGGCGGCGGCCCATGCCCGGGAGCTGCTTGGCTCCTCCGGCGACCCCCAGCAGGCGGACTTTGTGCTGGACCGGGCCTACTACCAGGAGCTGGCGGCCCTTGCCAAGGAATCCGGGAGCAAATTTCTGGAGGGCTATGTGTCCCTGGCCATCGACGGGGCCAACCTGCGCTCCGCCGTGCGGTGCGCCCGGCTGGACAAGGGGCCGGACTTCCTCCGGCTGGTGCTGGTGGAGGGGGGCGCGGTGTCCCCGGCGGATATCGCGGTTACCCCCGGCCCGGATCTGGCCCGGCCGTACCACGGCTCGCCCCTGCTGGCGGCGGC
>OFGF01002158.1_pt1 | contig 10786 bp, 8 predicted proteins | sample 1521711 | NCBI WGS metagenome assembly OFGF01 (sample SAMEA3504092, study PRJEB24116) | mouse gut metagenome | biome: mouse gut; feature: mouse-associated habitat; material: faeces | place: Denmark | collected 2011
CCTTTGCCACACTGTTCCTGTGCCTTACCTCCGCTGTGGGAATCTGCGAATTTTTCAAATCCCGGGATTCCCGGAAGCTGCTTTTTATCCTATGCGGGCTTTTGACGGCGTATACCACCGGAAGCTTCCTCTCCTCCTACTCCAATGACGCCCCCGCATTTGTTTCCTGGGAGAATCAGATGGATCATGTGATGGATACGGACACCCTTTACCTGCTCAGCGACAATCATGAATATTTCAGTGTGCGTAAGATGTGGCTTCAGGATGTGACCTTTACGCCCTCGGAGCAGGTAACTCTCACGGACTGCTCACGCAGGGGTACAGACGCAGCATTTACCTATGCCAAAGGGGAGGGTGTCTCCGACGCCTATGTGGATGTGCCCTATAACTACTATCCCTATCTGCGCGCCTATGACAGTGCCGGCAACCGGCTTGAAACCAGTCACGGAGAGCTGATTCGCTTGCGGGTTCATCTTCCCGATGCTTTGACGGATACCGTGACCATACGCTTTGAGCTTCCGGGCTATTACCGGGCGGGTGATGTAATTTCCCTTCTTACCGGAGCGCTTTTCCTTGCCCTTTGGATACTTTCCCGCCGTTCCCGTCCTCAAAAGGCGGAACCCCTCACTGCCGAACATGCTTAAAGATTTGATAGGGGAAAGGATTGAGCTATGGATATTAATTATGAGCTTTACAAGGTCTTTTACCATGTAGCTGTTTCCCTGAGTTTTTCCGAAGCCTCCAAGCAGCTTTTTATCTCTCAGTCCGCCGTAAGCCAGTCTGTCAAGGTTCTGGAAAAGAAGCTGAACCAGAAGCTTTTTATCCGCAGCACCAAGCGGGTCAGGCTGACGCCGGAGGGTGAGGTTCTTCTGCGCCATATTGAGCCTGCCATCCATCTCATACGGCGGGGGGAAAATCAAATTCTTGAAACCCGCTCCTTAAACGGCGGCCAGCTTCGTATCGGTGCCAGCGATACCATCTGCCGTCATGTGCTGGTTCCCTATCTGAGCCGGTTTCATAAGGAATTTCCGGGGGTACACATCAAGGTGACCAACCGGACTTCCATCGGCTGTGTGGAGCTTCTGGAAAGCGGACAGGCGGACTTAATTTTCACCAACTATCCCAACTCCCATCTGGAACATTCCGGACCATTAAAAAAAGTCCTGGAATTCCAGGACATTTTTCTGGCTAACCGCAATTATTTTCATCTGGAGCATCAGAGACTTTCCTTTCGGGAGCTGTTAAACTACCCGATACTCATGCTGACTCGAAAAAGCACCACCAGCGAATTTCTCCATAACCTGTTTCAGCAGCACCAGCTGGATTTGGTTCCGGAGATTGAACTCAGCAGCAATGATCTGCTCCTGGATATGGCCGCCATCGGCCTGGGTATTGCCTTTGTACCGGACTACTGCAGAAAAAGCGCTTCCCCGGATCTGTTTCCCCTTACGCTCACGGAGGCTCTGCCCAAACGTCAGATTATGCTCGTCCACAATGAACAGCTTCCCTTAAGCCCGGCGGCCGCCGCTTTTATCCGGCTCTTTTCCCAAAACACTCCAGAACTCTTCCAAAAGCCGTGATGTATCGGAAAGCGTACACATCTCATACTCCTCCCATTCCAGCGGGTAAAGGCGCTTATACTCACTGTTTAAAAAACGCTCGTCCAGGAGCAGCACAATCCCCTGATCCTCCGGCGTGCGGATTACCCGGCCCGCCGCCTGCAAAACCTTATTCATGCCGGGATAACGGTAGGCATAGGCAAAGCCGTCCATTCCCTGAGCCTCATAAAAATTCTTCAGGATTTCCCTCTCATTGCATACCTGCGGCAGTCCTGTTCCTATAACGGCCGCTCCAATCAATGCCTCTCCCTTGAGATCAATCCCCTCGGAAAAGATCCCCCCCATCACGCAGAAGCCAAGCCGGCTCTTTTCACGAGCGCTGCTCTCCTCACGAAATCCCCTTAAAAACTCCTCCCGCTCCTCCTCATTCATACCCGGACTCTGGATAAGACATTCCGCCTCATCTCCCCCATATAGCTCAAGAAATATCTCATAAACCTCCAAAAGCATCCGGTAGGAGGGGAAAAATACCAGATAATTTCCTTTTCTGCTCTTAACCATAGCCTCAAGATAGCCTGCCATCCGCTCATATTCCTCCCGGGAGCGCCTCGTATACCGGCTGCTCACATCGCGGCCAATCAAAATAAGCCGCTGCTCCCCGGAAAACGGCGAACGGGCGTAAACCGCGTAGTCCTCCTCGTCTCCAAGCAGATGTTTATAATAGGGCATGGGAAGCAGAGTGGCCGAAAAGAAAACGGTACTGTTCCCCTTATCCAGACATTCTCTCAGATTTTTGGCTGTCTCTATACAGAAAAGCTTTAAGCGGAAGCGGCCGTCCTCCGAAAACTCGCTGTAAACCACATAGCTTTCGTCCAGGCGGTCATAGATGTTCAAAAAATCCCGAAGTCCGAACCAGAACTCCTGCACCTCCTTTTGAAGCTCCGGCTCCAATCCCTCCTCCAGCATGGCTTCCAGCTCTCCCATCAGAGACATCACCATCAGTGAAAAAGCACCCACGTCATCATGAAGCCGGTAGGTAGCACATTCCCGTTTCAAATCCAGCAGATAACGGTTGCAGCGCTCCAGACCGCGTTCCGCCTTCCGATAACGCCCCTTAATCCTGCGCTTCAGCTCCAGAAAATCCTCCTTGCAGAGAGCGGCGCTGAACATTTCCCGCCCCCGCTCCACCAGGTTATGAGCCTCATCAATCAAAAAGAGATACTCTCCCTTTACACCCTCAGAGAAAAAGCGCTTCAGGCGCACATTGGGATCAAAAACATAATTGTAATCGCAGATTACGGCGTCTGTCCAGTCAGACACATCCAGGCTCATTTCGAAGGGGCAGACCTGATACTCATGAGCCCAGGAGAGAAGCGCTTCCCTATTCAGGTTATCCGGCCCCTCCGTCAAAAGCCGGTAGACGGCCTCATTTACTCTGTCGTAATGCCCTTTTGCATAGGGGCAGCAATCGGGATTGCAGTCCGTTTCCGTGCAGATGCATAATTTTTCCTTTGCCGTCAGGGTTACGCTTTTGAGGCGGAGTCCCTTGTCCCTGAGTATCCCAAGAGCATCCTCCGCCACGGTTCTTGTTATAGTCTTTGCGGTCAGATAAAAAAGCTTGTCTCCAAGCCCCTCTCCCATGGCCTTTACGGCAGGAAATACTGCGGACATTGTTTTTCCCACACCGGTAGGCGCCTGGATAAAGAGGCGCTTTTTCCTGGCTATGGTGCGGTACACGCCATAGGCCAGATCCTTCTGGCCCTCCCGGTACGGAAAGGGAAATTCCAGAGGACGGATGCTTTCTCTTAAGGCGGCGCGCCACTCCGCCTGAAACACGGCCCATTTCTCATACTCCTTCATAAGAGCCTTAAACCATTCCTCCAGCTCCGATAGCCCATAGGAATAATAAAAGTATTTGAGCTCCTCCGTCTCAAGATTGCAGTAGGTCATCCGCACCCGAATCCCGGAAAGCTCCTGTTGGGTCCCATAGATATAGGCATAGCACATGGCCTGAGCCTTATGGACCTCCGCCGGAGCCTCCAGTAAGCTCACATCCCGGCAGACGCCCTTGATCTCATCCACCGTTGCCAGGCCGTCATCCATAAAAATTCCGTCAGCCCGGCCCTCAACGATACAGTCAAAGCTCTCCATGGCCGCCTGATATTTAAGCGGAACTTCTGCCTGATAACCCGCTCCCATGCGCTTCTGGAGCTTTCTGTGAAGACGGCTTCCCGCCTGCATGGCTTCCCGCTCCGCCCTTTTTCCTCTTCGATTGTCCAAATCTCCTCCCCGCAGGATGAATTCCACCAAACTGCGGACGGATATCTTGATTACCGTTCTATTATTTTCCATAAGAGTATTCTAACAGACATGAAAATACTCTGCAAGTCTTCACTGACGGCAAGCAAAAGCAGAGACCGCAAAATAAGACAACCGGCTTTCCCATAAGGAAACGGCTGACGGCTTATTTTGCGGCCTTCATTTTTACATTCTATATTCTGTTTTTACGTTTATGCCGCGGCGAACTTTGCCAGGACCTGATTGAATGCGTGGTTGTCACCATGGCAGCGGACAGTCAGTATACGGCTCAAATCCAGGCTCAAAACTCCCAGTATTGATTTGGCATCAATCAAAACCCGATTGTAGGAGACATCCACATCAAAGTCACATTGGCTTGCTCCGTACACGAATTCCTTTACATCCTCAGTGGCATTCAATCTAATTTTCTTTTCCTTCATTTTCATCACTCCTCAAAGCCAAACAAAACAATAGTTTCGATGGAGGTATTATGACAGCAAGACCATGATTTGTCAATCCTGCCTGTCTTTTCCTCCCTTCCCCCTAGACTTCCCCTTTTTTATATAAAATATACAACTTTTTGGGGCTTTCCACGGCGGCTTTTCCGCAATTTCGAAAATGAAGATTTTTCCAGCTTTTCCATAAAGCAAATTTTTTGAAAAAATTGAAATTTCTGTCAGGAGATTTTCTACTTAATCCAGGGATTCTATCAGGATCAAAACACCGGATTTTATGCGGATCAGAGCTTCCGCTTCCACAATCTCGTTGCTGACTCCAAGGCCGGCGCTTCCGGTACTGGTAAAGGTATGGTTGCGGAGAGGATATTTAAAGCCTGTCAAATCCACGCCCTCCGCCTGTGTGGTCAGCGGAATGAGAGATACGAAACGGCCGTATTGGCTGTCCCTTCTCAAAACCGTATCCTCCCCGATCAGACGAATCCGGTTATGTTCATCTACCATCACACAGTCCGCTCCGGCCGTTTTTGCCAGCATCATACTCTGGATGTTGCCCAGCACATGATCCAGGCGGCTTCCCGTCCCCCCCAGAATCACGATGGAACCACATTTGAGCTCCAGCGCCAGCTCGATGGCAATCTGCGTATCCGTGGAATCCTTCACCGGATTGAAACGCCGGATTTCAATGTCTTCCCTGCTCCGGTAATACTCCTCCAGACCGGGTCTTACGGAATCAAAATCACCTACAATATGCGTAGGCGTTATCCCGTATTCATACAGAAATCCCAATCCGCTGTCCACACCTATCACAGCGTCAAATTTCTTGTCTTTACAAAAAGAAAGGGCAAAATCCGGATCGATCCTGCCCCCGCTTACTATCAAAGCTCTCATGACTTCATAGACTTTAAAAAGTCTTTCACGTTCTGTTCCACATCGCCGCCAAATACGGCGGAGCCTGCTACTATAACATTGGCTCCCGCATCTAAGACCTTTCCCACGTTGTCCAGCTTGATTCCGCCGTCTACCTCGATATCGATATTCAGCCCCCGCTCGGTAATCCATCCGCGCAGCTCCCGAATCTTCCGCGTACAGCTTTCAATATACTTCTGTCCTCCAAAGCCCGGATTTACCGTCATCAGAAGCACCATGTCCAGGTCCTCCAGAATATACTCAAGGGCGGTCAGAGGCGTGGCCGGATTCAGCACTACGCCGGCCTTCGCTCCCTGCTCCTTAATGGACGCAATGGTGCGGTTCAGATGGGGGCAGGCTTCCGCATGGACGGTAACAATATCCGCTCCGGCCGCCACAAATTCTCCGATATAGCGATCCGGGTCGCAGATCATCAGGTGGACATCAAATACCAGATCCGTCAGCTTCCGTATGGACTGAATAATAGGAAATCCCAGGGACAGACTGGGCACAAAGGCCCCATCCATTACGTCGATATGCAGATACTGGGCCCCTGCCCGCTCTGCCTTTTTTACATCCTCCCCCAACGCCGCAAAATCTGCGGAGAGAATGGACGGTGCAAGCTTGTTCATAAGTTAGTACCTCCTTTTGTTCTTTATTTCCTCATATAAGCATTTATAATTCTCATAGCGTATCCTGCTGATTTTCTTTTGTTCCAGGGCTTCCTTTACCCTGCAGTCCGGCTCATGTATATGTACACAGCCCTGAAATCTGCAGCCTTGTTCATACTCCTGAAATTCCGGAAAATAGTCCTTTAAATCCTCTTTTTCAAGCTCTGGCAGATATACCGAACTAAATCCCGGCGTGTCGCAGATATAACTCTCCCCGTCCAGTGCAAAGAGCTCCGAATGACGGGTCGTATGCTTTCCTCTTTCAATCTTCTCGCTGATAACGCCTGTCTCCATCCCTGCTTCCGGATGCAGCAGATTGATCAGAGAGGATTTTCCTACGCCGGAGGGACCTGCAACTGCTGTTGTCTTTCCCTGAAGCAGACCGCGCAGCTCCCCGATTCCCGTCTCCTCCATAGCGCTGGTAAAGCGGATTTGATAGCCGGCTCCCCGATATGCCTCCTGCAGAATGGCAAGCTCCTGCTGCGATACCATGTCCTGCTTGTTAAAACAGATCATCACGGGCACATCCTGATACTTCATCAGGATCAGGAAGCGATCCAGAAGGTTGAAATTCGGCTTTGGCTTTGCCGCTGCGAAAATGACAAGAGCCTGATCCATATTGGCTACGGCCGGACGGACTAAGGTGTTCTTTCTTGGCAGCAGCTTTTCGATGCTGCCGGTCTTTTCCTCTTCGTTAAGAATGGTCAGGCGGACGTTGTCGCCTACTAAGGGTTTGATCTTCTGATTCCGGAAGATTCCCTTTGCTTTACATTCATAGATGCCGGATTCTGCTGTGTGGACATAGTAGAATCCGGCTATTCCTTTTATTATTTTTCCTTGCATGGGCTGTTTACGTTTAAGGACTTGGTGTTACAGAGGGGATTTGAAATTCAGTACCGCATCTTGTACATTTTACCGTATCTCCCTCTTTTGCTCCGTCAGGTGGCTGATGGCTTCCATCCGAACAAGTCGGAACCGCCGCATATACTTTAACAGAAACTGAAGTTCCTTTATTCTGGCTTCCTGAATGACTTTGCCAATAAACCACACCATTCTTTTTATAGTCCGGTGCAATATCTCCATTAGCTGAGCCGCCCCAAGCCAACCCTGCACCAATTATCGCACTCTTCGCTTGATCCGCTGTCATTCCGGAAAGATTTGGAACACTAACTGTTTCCACTGGCTTCGGCCCAAGGCTGACAACAATATTCACCGTGCTTCCGACCTTTACCGTGCTTCCGTTCCCCGGCGAATAGGTGATTACATTTCCCTTGGCAACGGTATCATGATACTGTTCCGAACGTGATACTTTTAACCCCTTCTCGGTCAGATAGCTTGTAACAGCGCTCTCACTGCTGCCATTCTTTTCCGCATTGCCAATATAAACCTCTTTTATCTCCTTCCCCTTGCTCACCTCATAACTCACGGCCGTATCCTTGGGAACCTTTTTCCCCTTCTCAATGCTCTGGGAAATAATGCGTCCCTCCTCCACGGTATCGCTGAAGGCCGAACGTGCCGTGCCGGACTTCAACCCCGCATTTGTCAGGGCATTCTTGGCTTCCGCCTCCGTAAGTCCCAGAATGGAAGGCACCGTTGCCTCTTCCTCGTCTTCCTTCGGCCCCTTGCTCACAATCATGCGGATTACGCTGCCCTTGCTAGTCTTTCCTCCTGCCTTCGGTGTGATGGAAATAACCGTTCCTTCCGCAATCTTGTCGTCAAAAGCTTCGGTCAAATCCACGGTAAAGCCCAAATCCTCCAGAGCCTTCACAGCCCGCTCCCGGGTATAGCCCTCTACATCCGGAATCGTAACCTCCTCACCGTCTCCGCAGATATCCACAACAATGGTGCTGTTAGGCTCTATCTTTGTGCCCGCCTCTATGCTCTGGCCGATAATCTGTCCCGGCTCATACTCCGTGGAGGCCCTTGTCTCACCCAGCTGAATCCCCAAATTCAGGCCGTTCAGTACCTCTTTTGCCTCGGAATAGCTCTTGCCGCGAAGATCCGGAACCTCTACTTCCTCGTCCTCATCCTCCTCGCCGTCCAGCACATCCTCAATCTGAGGCTCATTGTTATCCTTCGGCTTCTTTCCCTTACCAAAGCCAAAGATCTTCGCTATAATGAAGATGATAATAATAACAATAATTACCGCAGCCACAATGCCGCCTATGGTCATAATCTTTTCCAGCTTCGGATCTAAGATGCCGCCGTCATCCTCCTCATCTTCCTCGTCTTCCTCATCATAACCGTCATAATCCTCGTCATCGTACTCATCATCGTCGTATTCATCGTCATAATCGTCGTCGAAAAAGCCCTCGTCATCTTCCCCAAAATCCTCCGGGTAAGAATCCGAAGAAACCCGCCCGGTCTCTTTCTTAATTCTTGACACCTCATCCCGGGAAATGGCGACTGTCTTTGCACCGTCAGGCAGAATCTCCTTCACAAAATTCACATCTGGCGTAACAAGGGACTGCTTTAAATCCGCCGTCAGATCGGATACATTGGCATAACGGCGATCCGGGCTCTTCTCCGTACATTTTAAAATAATGTGCTCCAGACTCACCGGAATATCGGAGGCATATACCCGCGGAGACACAATATCCTCCTGCAGATGCTTCACCGCCACCACCACCGTGGTTTCTCCGTCAAAAGGCACTCGTCCCGTAACCATTTCATACATCACAATGCCCAGGGAATAAATATCACTCTTTGCATCGCTGTAACCGCCTCTTGCCTGCTCCGGAGACGTATAATGAACGGAGCCCATGGCATCGGAGGTATTGGTATTGGAGGACACGGACTTTGCGATTCCGAAATCCGTCACCTTCACCTTGCCCTCCCGGGAGATGATAATATTCTGAGGCTTAATGTCCCGATGTACGATCTGGTTGTTATGTGCAATCTCCAGCCCTGCTCCCACCTGAATGGCAATACTGGTAGCCTCTTTAACCGTCAGCCTGCCCTTTCTTTCAATATAGGATTTTAAAGTGATTCCCTCTACCAGCTCCATCACAATGTAGTTGATGTTCTGTTCATCCCCTACATCATAGACATTCACAATATTGGGATGTGCCAGCCCTGCGGCGGCCTGGGCCTCCTCTTTGAATTTGCGGACAAAATTCTTGTCCTCCACAAACTCATCCTTCAAAACCTTTACCGCAATAAAGCGGTTCAATTTATGGTCTTTGCCCTTAAAAACATCCGCCATGCCGCCGGATCCGATTTTCTCCAGAATCTCATAGCGATCTCCTAAAAACATACCCAGTCTAATCATCTTATCACCTCATCCTGTTCTACCAACACTACCGCAATATTATCTCTTCCGCCGTTCCTGTTAGCCGTATCCACCAGCTCCTGTGCACATAAGCGAAGGTCCTGCCTTCTGCTTACAATCTCCAGGATCTGAGAATCTTCTATCATATTACTCAGTCCGTCCGAGCACAGAAGCATACATTCGCCCGGTTCCAGGCTCGTATTGAAGTAGTCCGGTTCCACCTCCCCGGACACCCCGATGGCTCTGGTAATAATATTCTTTTCAGGATGATTTCTTGCTTCCTCTTTTGAAATCTCTCCTATACGCACCATCTCCTCCACCAGGGAATGGTCCGTCGTTATCTGTTCGATGCTTTGTCCGATTTTATAAAGCCGGCTGTCTCCCACATTGGCAATGTAAGCCGTATTCCCCACAACCGTAGCCGCAACCAGCGTCGTCCCCATCCCCGTATAGGCACTCGATTCCCGCGCCTTCTCAATCAGCCTCTGATTGGCATACTGAAATGCACTTTTCAAAATCTGTAGGGGAATATTCCGCATACTTTTTTCGACTGCCTCCCGAATACGGGAAACTGTATACTCGGAGGCCAGATCGCCTGCTTTATGACCGCCCATTCCATCCGCCACAAGGAAAAGATTGGGTAAATTACCGACCGGTTTTTCTGAAATGTAAATATAATCCTGATTGATGCTCCGATAACGGCCCACATCCTTCATTCCATATGCCCTTAGCATTCGTCTCCTCCTTTCCCGGATCTTTTCATATATTTTCTGCGCAGCTGGCCGCAGGCGCCGTCTATATCGCGGCCCATCTCTCTCCTAAGTGTAGCATTAATCCCGCAATTTTCAAGATTTTTTTTGAAATTGTCTATAATTTTTTCCCTTGGCCGTACAAAATCCCGCTCCGTTACCGGATTCACCGGGATCAGATTTACATGGGCGTGAAGCGGTCCTGCCAACTTTGCCAGTTCCCTTGCATCCTCAGTACTGTCATTGGCGCCTGCCACCAGACTGTATTCCAGCGTGAGTCGCCTCCCTGTTTTACGGAAATAATCACCGCAGGCCCTTAAGACCTCTTCAAGCCCGTAACGATTGGCAATGGGCATCAGCTCCCGGCGTTTTTCCTGGGTCACCGCATGGAGTGACAGGGCCAATGTAATGGCCAAGTTCTCCTCCGAGAGCCTCTCAATCCCCGGCACAATACCGCAGGTTGATACGGTTACATTTCTCTGACTGATGTTCAGCCCCTTTTCATGGGTCAAAAGCCTGATAAAACGCACCAGATTGTCATAATTATCCAGAGGCTCTCCTGTTCCCATCACCACCACATTGGAAACACGCTCCCCGGAATCCGTTTGAATCCGGTAAATCTGCTCCATATCAAAATGCTCCCGCAGCGAAGCCGCCAGAATATCATACTGGGTTTCCTTAAAGGCCTGGAAATCCACTCCCGTAATCTCCGAGGCGTCAATGCCTTTTTCTCTGGCAATGCGATCCCGAAAAGCAATCATATCCCGAAATTTCCAGGTGGTATCAATATGTAAAAAAGGAAAGGGCGGCTTTTCGGGATAGAACGCCTTCAGAGCCAGATGCAGCATAACGGAGCTGTCCTTCCCGATGGAGT
>OFGF01002165.1_pt1 | contig 10752 bp, 4 predicted proteins | sample 1521711 | NCBI WGS metagenome assembly OFGF01 (sample SAMEA3504092, study PRJEB24116) | mouse gut metagenome | biome: mouse gut; feature: mouse-associated habitat; material: faeces | place: Denmark | collected 2011
TAAACCGCAGAAGGCCGGCGCGGAAGGCGGTCAGATTATCGAAAACCCGATTCTCGCCAACTTTAAAGAAGGCCTCAGCGTGCTCGAGTACTTCATCTCCACGCATGGTGCCCGTAAGGGTCTTGCCGACACGGCTCTTAAGACTGCCGACGCCGGTTACCTGACTCGTCGTCTTGTGGACGTTGCGCATGACGTGATTATCACCGAAGAAGACTGCGGAACTCTCCGCGGCCTTGTGTGCACCGAAATCAAGAACAACGACGAAGTGGTAGCATCGCTCGGCGAGCGTATCCTCGGCCGTGTGAGCGTGCACGACATCATCGACCCCCTCACCGGCGAACTCATCGTCGCAGCCGGAGAGGAAATCAACGATGCCGCCGCCGACCGCATCGAGGCTTCGCCCATCGAAAGCGTTGAAATCCGCTCAGTGCTCACTTGCGAAAGCAAGAAGGGCGTGTGCGCCAAGTGCTACGGCCGCAACCTCTCCAACAGTCGCCTTGTGCAGAAAGGCGAGGCTGTCGGCGTAATCGCCGCGCAGTCTATCGGCGAACCCGGAACACAGCTCACACTCCGTACGTTCCACGTCGGTGGTGTGGCCAGCAATATCGCGGCCGTCAACAGCGTGACTTCGCGCTACAAAGGCAGCCTTGAGATAGAGGAACTTCGCACCGTTACCACCGATGAAGAAGGTGCAAACGGACGCAAAGTGCAGGTCGTAATCGGACGTCTCGCAGAAATGCGCATCATGGATCCCAACACCAAGATGATGCTCGCGAACGCTCAGATTCCTTATGGTTCGAAACTCTATTTCAACGACGGAGACACGGTGGATGTGGGTGATGTAATCTGTGAATGGGACCCGTTCAACGCGGTTATCGTCAGCGAAATGGGCGGACGCCTCGTTTACCGCAACCTTGCGGAGAATGTCAACTTCCGTGTCGACATTGACGAGCAGTCCGGTCTCGAAGACAAGGTGATAATCGAATCCCGCGACCGTGCCAAGGTGCCCGAAGCCGATGTCGTGGATGCAAACGGCCAGGTGCTCATCACCTATGCTCTCCCTGTGGGTGCGCACCTTATATTTGACAATGACGCTGAAATCAAGCCCGGCGACATATTCGTGAAGATTCCCCGCGCCGCAGGCGGTGCAGGCGACATCACCGGCGGGCTGCCCCGTGTGACCGAGCTTTTCGAGGCCCGCAACCCGAGCAACCCCGCCATTGTGAGCGAAATCGACGGCGAAGTGCACTTCGGAAAGGTGAAGCGCGGCAACCGCGAGATTTCCGTCACCCCGAAAGTGGGAGACATCAAGAAATATCTCGTGCCTTTGTCCAAGCAGATACTTGTGCAGGAAAACGACGTCGTACGTGCCGGCACACCTCTGTCTGACGGTGCCATAACCCCTGCCGACATTCTTAGCATCATGGGTCCGACGGCAGTGCAGGAATACATTGTGAACGAGGTTCAGGATGTGTACCGCATGCAGGGTGTGAAAATCAACGACAAGCATTTCGAGGTGATTGTACGCCAGATGATGCGCAAAGTCGCCATCCTTGATCCGGGCGACACTTGCTTCCTCGAGCAGCAAATCGTGGACAAGCGCGACTTCATGGAAGAGAACGACCGCATTTGGGGCAAGAAAGTGGTCACCGAAGCCGGTGACAGCACCGAACTCCAGCCCGGTCAGATAATAACAGCACGTAAGCTGCGCGATGAAAACTCGTCGCTCAAGCGCCGCGATCTCCGTCTTGTGGTAGTTCGCGATGCCGTGCCTGCCACTTCCGAGCAGATACTTCAGGGTATCACGCGTGCCGCACTTCAGACTTCGAGCTTCATGTCTGCCGCATCCTTCCAGGAAACTACCAAAGTGCTCAACGAAGCTGCCATCAACGGCAAGACCGACAGTCTTGCGGGCATGAAGGAGAACGTGATCTGCGGTCATCTCATCCCTGCCGGTACAGGTCTTCGCGAGTACGAACGCCTCGTGGTGGGCAGCCGCGACGACATCGCCGCTGTCTATGAAGAAGCCGAATCGGTTCCGGCATCAGGTCATATTGAAATCAACGACTGAGCCACCGCTCAGTGAATCATAGAAAACGGCTTCCGCATCCGTTTATGGGCGCGGAAGTCGTTTTTTTGTTTATTGGAATAAGCTTTTGCAATAATTATGTGGAATGGGTTCTGAAAAACTCTAAAAAAATTGTAACTTTGAACGAATGTTAAATTAATCATTATGCTCGTACGCAATATATTCAGAGTTTCCATAGCGGTATTCTCTTTTTCTGCTTTGTTTTCTTGCTCGGAGCGGAAGGAGGATCATCCGTTCAAAGGCTATTGGACGGCCTACGTAAGCAACGCCGACGACGATGGGGGCAATAAATGTTTTGTAAGGCTTGATTTCTATGACAACACGGTGTGTACCGACGGATTTGAGAATGTGGCGGGGGTGCTGAGCATAGCCGAAGACCGCGCCATATACAAGCCAATCACGGCAGATGTGATAAAGCGTGCGGAGGTAGTGGGAGAGAACGAGGCACGAATCGAATATGTGCAGCAGAGTTCGGGGCAATTGTGGTCGGCCACGCTTACTTACGACCCGGAATCGCGTTCCATTTCATTTGCCAATGGAAAGATGTTGTCGTCCGGGCATGATAAGAACGCGGCACCGGCCAAGATGCCCTATAGCTTCGACCCGTCGTCGATAACGTTCGAACATGTGAGCGACAAACCGAATTTCAAGCAGATTCCGGGATATAACCGTGTGCTGGAACTGCCCGACCGGGTATATTACCGCAGCATCATTGCCGACGAGACAATAGCCCCGCCATTTGGCGAGGTGCAGCTGCGGTGCTATTATCCTGAAACGGACCGCGACATAAATATAACGAACGAGCTGGGAGAGTCGCCGCTAAGCTCCAAGTTCATGGCCAATATCATTGACTGCTGGCCTTTGCCGGGAGAACCGGGTCTGATGCTTATCTTGTGGACATCGACCGAACGCTATCAGGAATACACGCTCTACCGTATCGGCGAACGCAATGTTTTCCGCGACATCGATTATGTGACAGGACGCCGTCCGAGCCGCTATGTCATGGATGAAAAAGTGGACAGTATGGAAATATCATCAATTATCCGTAATGGCAAGCGCGTGAGGGTGTATGACCCCGCTTCAAGGGAAGTGCGTGTGTATGATCTTGCAGGTCATCTGATTGAACGTAAAAGCAGAAATTAATCCGTCGGCGAGTTGTCGCCCCGTATAACAAAAATAAGCACGCCGGCAGGCGTGCTTATTTTTATTATGGCTTGGCTGAGCTTATCTCACCTGTAGCTTCACGGGAATGACCGCACCGTCTTTGTTTTCGACGGCGAGGATATAGATTCCGGAGGATATGGACGATAGGTCGAGGCGTGCGGAGCCGTTGCCGAACGATGCGATGGTGCGTCCGGAGAGGTCGATGAGTGTGGCGCGCGTGAAGTCGCCGTAAACCACCGTGTGGTCGACAGCCGGATTGGGATACACGCGTATGCCGTCGGCCGATGGCGATGTGATGCCGGACTGCCCGAATGTAATCTCCGCTTCTTCGGATTCGCCGGAGGCGTAGATGGCTTTGACGGACGCTTTATGCATGCCGTCGCTGACGCTTCCGAGAGACAAAGCGCAGTTCTCGGTAATTTCGAGCTTCTGCCCGTCGACTGACACCTGATAGCTTACTTCAGGTCCCGAGGGGATGGTGTTCATTGCAAATCCGTTGCCGGAGCTGATTTTCACATCGTCGATGAACAGAGTGAACCCGTCGGCAGAGTTGCAGTTGACGGCCACGTAGCGTGCTTCTGCCGGAATATCGAACTCATAAGGAGCCCATTGCTGCTTGGGTACATTGATTTCTCCGCTTATCCAGTCGAAGCTGTCGGGGTCGTTGTCGGTGAGCGAATATCCTACGAGTATTGTCTCTCCATAGGTCGGCGAATAGCCTTTTGCCTGGAATCCGAATTTGAATCCGCTATGGTAGGTGAGACGCGGCGATATGAAATAGTCGTCGTTGCCATTGTATGTGGCGAAGCATGCGAGAGCCTGGTCGCCGCTGTAGGGATGTGAGGCAGAACGGGCGTCGTACATCGAAGGTGTTGTCTGCTTGGGGTTGAATGCCATGAACGACATCGGTTCTGTGCGTCCGGGGAAGTTGAATTCCGGTTCGGCCACAGTGCGGTTTTTGTCGCCGTCAACATATGTCCAGCCTATTTCGCCTGCCGGAGCCATGACGAAGGGTGCATAGCTTTCGAAATCGTCGAATATCTCACCGGATTCGTTCCATGTGAGAGTGAATCCTTCCGTGGCACTGCCGTACACTTTCAGGTTTACGGGTTTGGCGATAATCTCTTTAAGCACTATCGGGCCGAGAGTCAGGTCGTCAGACGCGGTGAGGTCGGCCGGTAAAGAGGCTTTCTCGTAGCCTGCGAGCGATACGGACACCGTGTAGCGGTCTTTCCACATGCCTTGGAATTCTACCATGCCTTCATCGTCTACCATGGCAGATGCCGTCACGTTGCCGTCCGGAGCCGTTACGGTGACAATGGCACCTGTCGGGTCGGCGCTGTGCGAGTTGGTGGTCACGGTGGCACGAAGGGTGGAATAGGCGTTGTGGAGCACGTAAGGCGAGTATGCCTTCGGCGACATGCTTCCGTCGGGATAGACCGATGCTACGGCATAACTGTAAACGCCGGGGGAGAGTGTGTTCCACGAGCCGTCAACGATGGAGGTGGGCTGTGCGCTTTCCGAAGCAGGTGTTTCTATCTCTGTCCATTCCGAATCGGCAGGGTCAAAGCCTTTCGCGCGCCATACTTTGTAGGCGTAGAAGCCGGGAAGTTCGTCGCGTCCGTCGCCTACGGTGGCTATGGGAGTGTTTTCTACGGGATATACGTAGCCTTCGGCGCGTATCAGCAGGTTGGCACTGAGCACATTGTTGTCGAAATACATGAATTCTCCTGAGTTGTAGTCGGTAGAGAATGCATATGTGTGCTCGCGCATCGGCCATTCTTTGCTGTTGTCGTCGATTGCTATGCCGAGGAATCCGGGATAGTTCAGGGCTACGAAGCATCCGTTAGGAGCCTGTACGGGCTGCGCCGGAATGTGTTCGCTCCATTCTCCGTCGGTGTTGGGCACATTGCGCATGCTGTAAAGGATATTGCCGGTGGGGTTGCCCTCGGAGTCAAGGCCGTAGACATAGATGTTGACGAGGGTGTGGGGGCCGCCTTCTGCCGTTGTCTGCCATGTCAGTTTTTCAACCTGCATAGGTGTGCGGAACACGGAACCTATGACGGTGGTTCCTATCTGGTCGGTGATTCCGAGCTGGCTCGCAGCCGTGCCGCTGTCGTAGCGCATAAGGGCTTTACGGTCGGGCGATGTCCATGCTATGGCCATCGCCTTTTCGGCAGTTTCAGATGCTGTGACGTTGGCAGGGGAGTAGTGGGCGTAGCCCATTTCTATGTTGCCGGTTGCGATGTCTTCCGTCAGCTCGAATTCGCGTGTGGCGGGAGCCATCCAGTCTTTGGTAACAGTTATTTTGCTCGCATGGCTTACTACGTTCTCAAAAGAGAAAGCGCCGCTCGCGTCGGTGGTGGCGGAGAGTTCGGTGTATCCTTCGAGGAGAACCGAGGCCCCGGCTACGGGGTTGCCTTCCGCATCGGAGATGCTTCCCTGCACGCTGTATGTGGGGATGGCCTCTATCGTGACGTCGGCCGTGGCGTTGTCGTCGTTTATGGTTATTCCTTCGCGGCTTGAAGGCTCGAATCCGAATTTGCTCGCTGTCACTGTATAGGTGCCGTTGGGCACGAAGTCGAAGTTGTACGAGCCGTCGGCAGCAGAAAGCGTGGTGGCGTGTATTTCGGATATTCCGACCGTCACTCCCTCGACAGCGTTTCCATCGGTGTCGTACACTTTGCCCATAAGGCTGGCTCCGCCGGACTGAACCATCAGTGTGACTATGCTGCTGCCGTTCATTGCGCGTCCGGACTGCCCGTAATCAATGGCGTTGTCCTGTGACACCCCGTACGCGGAGTTGCCTGATACGGGGCTGTTGTAGTAGGGATAGGAGACCCCGGAGTAGTACGATGCTCCGGCGTTTTCGAGCGAAGACATAGTTACTATGGCCAAATTGCCACCTTCGTAGTCGAATGCCTGCTGGAAGTCGAGTTTCAACACACCCTCTCCGCTTTCGAAATCGAGTGTGCCTTCGTAGGCGAGCGACATGTCTTCCTGCGGAATCCATCCGTCGGAACTTGTCTGGCGGTCGGTATTGGCGATATAGACTTTGAGCTCAACGCCTTTGGGCACGGAATAGGATGTCTTGTAGGCGTAGCGGAGGCCGGTTATGCGTCCGCGGGAGATACCTATTTCCGACGCATGGTAGATGTTTTGTACGTGGCTGTATTTATAATACTGGTTGAACGGATGGTTGTTCGACGTTCCGCTCTGAGTGCCGATAATGAGTTCTTCGGGCGTGCCTTTGGGCATTACAGTGATTTCTGTCGGAGCGGTGGTGTTATCGTCGGGGATTTCATCTTTGCCGCGCAGAGATGTCACGCCTTCAGTGGCAGTCCATGAAACCTGCGCTACGATTTCCTCTCCCGCTGCGATGGCTTCGGAGGATGAGGTCTGTGCGAGGGTGTTTCCGTCCTGGTCGAGAAGGTTTACGGTATAGGAGGCTGCATCTGTAGCGCCCTTGTTGGCGATTCGGATGCTGTACGGGTAGGTGTTGCCTACGATGGGCTGCGTCTGTCCTGTGAGTGAGAGCGCCGAGAGATTGTTTTCTGCGAGTTTCTCGATGTCGAGCCGGTCGATGAGCAGATAGCTGCTGCCGGTTTCGGCCATGTCGTGTATGGCGAGATTATAGTCTCCGCCGGAGGCTACGGTGAACGTGATTTCTTTTTCGGTGACTTCCCATCCTCTGGATACTTCTATTTCGCCGATTTCCTGAACGGGAGTTTCGAGTCCGTAATCAGCAAGGAGCAGAAAACCGAGGTTATGGTTGCCGTTTGCAATATGGCGCAGGGACAGCTTGTATGTGGCTCCGGATTCAAATTCTATGGGATGGCTCACGATGTAGTCGTCGGCCGGAGTTCTGTCGGCTATGAAATACGCACCGTCGGCTTTTGCCCACGAAAGATTGAACCATTGCCATTTTACATCGTCTTCATTGGCATCCACGATTGTCCATTTGTCGAATTCTTCCTGAGAAAATTCGCAGCTGTAGGGTATGCCGAGCTTGGGGCCGAGGGTGATAAGGCCGGACTGAGCCGGTTCGGAAGAGCCGGCATCGGTGGTTGCTGTGATGATGTAGCTGTAGCTTCCTGACTGTTCTACTCCGGTTTCAAGCCATTCGGTGGCTGTAAGTCCCTCTGCCATGGTTTCACCCTCCGGCATGCGCACTACTTTATAGGTTGGAGTGCTAATCCATCCGCCGTTTGCGCCGGTTGTTACGGCTTTCCATGAAACTTTAGCGGAGTTGGGAGTGAGACGCGTGATTGTAATATCTTCTACTTTGGCCGGAACGTCGGTGCCTATGAATGCCGTGGCTTCGGCAGGTATACCGGCGCCTCCGAGTGTGTAGGGAACGACGGTGTAGGTGTGGGTGGCTCCTCCGTCGGGTGCTACTACATCGGTGTAGGTGGATTCCTTGCCGGGTTCGGCGTTGTCGAGTACTCCTACAAGTGTGCCGTCGCGCAGAATCTCTATTTTGGTGAAAGCCTTGATGGGCGAGCCGCTGAATGTTTTCAACGGATTTGTCCAGCGGAGAATGGCTGTGTGTCTGCCTTCAGGAGCGGATGTCACGGAAAGATTTTCAACCTGACGCGGTGCGCTGTCGGCAACCACTACGTAAGGCACATACAGTCCGGCCAGCTGTGTCTCGCCGATGGGCATTCCGCGGGTGGCCAGACCTGTGGCAGGATCGATGGTGGCGATGAAGGTTTCCTGTATTTCTATTGTGCCGGTCTCATTGAGGGTGCGCACGGTAGCGGCCCAGTATAGCACGCCGCGTTCGTGGTCGAATTCCATTGATTGGAAATTTTCGGGGTAGAGTCCGGTGTGTCCTACTATGGTCGCTGCTCCTGTAGTCTTGTCTATCTTGCAGAAATCGCCCATGAAGCTTATGGCGTACAGCTGGCCGCTGAGATCGGCTGCAAGGGTGAAATATTTCTGGTCGAGTGTCGCGATTTTTACGGATTGTCCTGTGGAAAGGTCTATCTTGAACAGTGCGGATGCGTTTTCGTCGGCCTTTGAGATGGCAAACATTGTTTTGGACGACAAATCGTAGGTCATGTCGTTGACAAATGCTGAGTAGCCTGTCAAGGTACCCACCTTTTCATATGATTTGGTGTCCAAATCCATTCTGTAAAGCGCGTCGGCAGTCTCCGAGGAGCCGGCGGTTTTTGACGATGCCACATAATATTTGCCATCTGCGAATGCTCCGGCGGTAGAGGTCTGATAGAAAGGAACGGCCGATTTGTATTCCGGCGCTTCTTCTCCGTCGATAGGGAATGTGACGATATGGTTGATGAGTTGAGGGCTGTCCTCACTGAAGGCGCATATGGCAAAAGCGTCTTTTACGGTTGAGGCTGTAGCCATGATGCCCGAAATCAGTGCCAGCATCATCACACCTAACAGTCGTGGCGGGATTGGAAGTTGCTTTTTCATTGAGTTTCTGGTTGGTTGTTGATAATAATAAGGTGGTTAAAGTATTCTCAGTATATTTTATGTGTTGTTAACAATGCGGCATGACAAAGTTAAATAAAAAATATGTTTTTTAAGTTGTCTGTGGTGTAAAAGTTATGGATTGTTATAAATAGGGCAATAAAAATGTCAGCCCGTCACCTATTAGGCGGCGGGCTGACTAAGAAATGCTTAAATTCCGGGGGATTTTATCTGTACATCTGCCAGCAGTCTACGTCGAACAATTCGCCGTCGCCGCCGCGGAAGAGTATGAACAGATCGTGCACGCCGCGTGCGGCATCGATAGCCTTAAGCTCGGTCTCCACATGCAGGGGCGAACCGGGCGACACGGACACACGTGCCATGGGGCGGTTGCCGGGGCGGTCGAGATAGAACTCGACGGATCCGCCGTCCTTGATGGCACTGAAATCTACGCTAAGGCGCGAGGGGGCGGAATCGCCGAAGTCGACATCGCGCAGGCGCAGCCAGTCGCCGTTATGCACGGATGTGATGTAATGGTCGTCGCCGGCACGGCGGTCGGTTTTCAATCCATAGCTCTCTGCCATGGTTTCTGCTTCCACGCGTGAGTAGGGGCTTAGCGTGGCGATGCCTTTTTTGAGTCCTCCCGTGGTGTGGGGTATGAACGGGATGCGTTCGCCGTCCCATTCGAATTCCTCTACGGTGGTGGCGCGGCGGAACCCGCCGCCGTTGATGGCGCGTCCGTTGTGGTAGAACATGAAGTTGCGGCCTTTCAGCTCGACGCTTCCGCCATGGATGGTGAAGCTGTTCGGGGATTCGTCGATGATGCGGCCGCCGTATATCCACGGGCCGTTGATGTTGCGGCTGTAGGAGTAAGCCATGTGTTCGGGTACTCCGCCGGCAGCGTAGACGAGGTAGTATATGTCACCGCGGCGGAACACCCACGGGCCTTCCTCATAGTTTGTCTTCATCATGTCGGTATTGGTGGCATAGTCGCGTTTGAGGCGTTTGGGGCCGAAAGCTTCGGGGTCGTCGAGGCCTGGCACCTGACGCACTTCTCCGGCGAGTGAAATCATGTCGTCGGCCAGCGGAGCGTACCACATGTTGTTGTTGCCCCAGAACAGCCATGCCTGTCCGTCGTTGTCGATGAACACGGAGGGGTCGATGAATCCCAGTCCGGTGGCCGATACGAGGGGCTTGCCTATGGGGTCGGTGTAAGGTCCTGTGGGTGTAGGCGCCACTGCCACTCCGATGCTGTGTAGCCCGGGCTTGGATTTGTCTTCGGCGCAGATGTACCAGTACCATTTGCCGTTGCGTTCCACGGCTTGCGCCGCCCAGGCATTGTCGCCATGTTTGGCCCAAGAGAAAGCTTCGGTGCTTAGCGGCGTGCCGCGGTATGTCCAGTTCAGCATGTCGGCGGATGTGAAGAGCTGCCAGTCTTTCATCTTGAAGTATTGGGCGTCGTCCTCGTCGTGGCCTGTGAACAGATAGAGTGTGTCGCCGTGTACGTATGGAGCGGGGTCGGGCGTGAACGATGTTCCGATGATGGGGTCGGTGGCGAATGCCGACTGCATGAGGGCAGCCGCTGCCACCACGGAAATAGGTAGGCGTAGGTTCATTGTGTTGGTATTATGTTGTGATTAATTCCCATGGTATGTTTATGCACTATGCAAAATTAACAAAAAACGTAATAATGCCGTAGGCGCTGCGTATCATTTCGCAGCGCCTACGGTAACATAAACGGTGTACGGATAAATTACTATTTTATGACGGCGAGGCCGCCGAGGGCGGTTTCTTTGTAAAGGGACGGGATGTCGTGGCCGGTCTGTTTCATCACTTCTACTATGCGGTCGAAACTGACAGAGTGCCGGCCATCGCTGTATGCCGCGTAGAGATTGGCGTCGAGGGCGCGTGCGGCGGCATAGGCGTTGCGTTCGATGCATGGTATCTGCACGAGTCCGCACACGGGGTCGCAGGTGAGTCCGAGGTGGTGTTCCAGGGCCATTTCTGCGGAGTACTCTATCTGGGCCGTTGTGCCTCCGAAAAGTTGTGAAGCTGCTGCGGCG
>OFGF01002170.1_pt1 | contig 10739 bp, 12 predicted proteins | sample 1521711 | NCBI WGS metagenome assembly OFGF01 (sample SAMEA3504092, study PRJEB24116) | mouse gut metagenome | biome: mouse gut; feature: mouse-associated habitat; material: faeces | place: Denmark | collected 2011
TTGATTCTAAAAAAGCGGCTTTGGTTGGTTTGAAACCTGATTTAAAGGTTTCTCTTATGCCATCTGACCTTGCCTTAAACTGCCGTAACCTGTGTCGTGAATACTACGGCTTAATGGATAACCGCAGTGCTTATGTGAATAAGCTCCTGGGCCAATTACGCATGGCTTTTCCCCAGTACCTTGGCATTTTTTCAAGCAAGAGATTATTGATGTGATAAAATCTACAGCCCGCTTTGGCCTTACATATGCTGAAAACAAGTATAATGCCATCATTCAGGCTGCAAATGATGCCAATGCATTCGGTTACATCATTGATAGTAATATTAAACGTATCCGCCTCTATATAGGATAATTCCCGCAAATCTGCAGGGTTCCGATATAGGGCATCCCTGCTCATCATATATTTCCTGTATCGCCAGATAAACCGTCTCATTTTGTATCTGGCTTAGAACCGCCTCCTTTCGGTTTCGTCGGGTTTTTTTAAGAAAGCGGTCTCCAGCCGGGCTCTGCGCTTTTCCGCTTGAAGAAGCTTATTATCTACACGCAGCTTCTCTAGTTCAGACATTTCAGTTTCAGGTTTTCTTCCCCCCCTTTTGTCAATAAGCCCTTCTGCGCCGTTTGACTGGTATTTCCTTGTCCATTGGTAAATCTGTTGGCAGGATACCTGGTATTTTTCTGCTGTCTGCGCATAGTCCATTTCATGCCCATACAGTATTTTACGGTTTCCACCCGTTCCCAGACTTCGGTCGATACTTTCTGTTGAACAGCTTCCCTCCAGATACTTTGTGACAGCATCTAATTCATTTCAAAAGAGTATTTTGAATGTTGTCCCATAAAAAATGCTCCTCCTTATAGTGACAGTTTTATTATTTCATCTGTCTACCTTAAGGGGAGCATGCGATATTATCGAGCGGCACTTTGCCCTCACCCTCGCCAAACTCCACTTTTACGTTGATTACGCTGTCGGGTTTTTTGTGGGGAAGCATTACAACCGTCTCCACATGCAATCATTCCGTCACTCACTGTAATAATTCGGCTACTGCTCTTTGCGGCTTACCAATCAAAGCGCGGGCTATTGCAACGCGCTGTTGCTGCCCGCCTGATAACTCGCGGGGCGTATGCTTTCTCCTGTTAGATAAACCGACAATTTCTAAAATATCCGTCAGCGACTTTTTATAGTCACGCATTTTCTTTCCGTCTAACAAAAGCGGAAGCATGATATTTTCCTCTACATTTAAGTTGGGGATAAGGTTATAAAACTGAAAAACAAAACCTATATTCTGCCGCCTTATTCGGCTCATTTTTTCGTCACCCAGTTTAGATATATCTATGCCATTCATAAAGACAGCTCCGCTTGTCGGCGTATCAAGACCGCCAAGAATATAGAGCAGCGTACTTTTACCGGAACCGGACTGTCCCATGATAGAAACAAATTCTCCCTGTGAAACTTTCAAAGATATACTTTTCAATACCCTTGTTCTGGTATCGCCAAGCTGAAAGTCTTTTACGATGTTTTTTCCCTCAATAGCGACTTTTTCTGTTAATTCTCTCATTTGACAATGCCTCCTTATTCAAATTTAATTTCTTCTACCAGTTTCATGTTACGGCTCTTTATGATTGGCACAATAGAGCCAAGCAGCGTAATGAAAATTCCTAATCCACCTGCGGCAAAAAACGTCCATAAATCCAGTTCCGGCAACATAGAGATTTTTGGTGCTGCCACAAGGAAAATTGTTTGTATTTCCATATAGGAAACAAAAATAGCGATTACTGCACCGATAAGCCCGCAAGAAAAACCCTCTATCAACGTCATTTTTCTGTTTTGGCGATTGGATAGTCCAACGGATTTATACATGGCAATCGTGCGCCGTTTCTGCATATAGTTAATCAAAAGATTGTTGATCACACCGACGGTTGCAAGCAGCAGGATAAAATAGGTCATGGTGTGCATTGGTTCTAAAAATGCGCCAACAGTTGCAAGTGCGTCTGAATTAAATTCCTCTACGGTGCGGCTCCAATTTGATGTTTCCCCAAACAAAGCCCGTATCTGTACCATAATCGCGTCGGGATCTGCGGCTGTATAAGCTAAAAAGCCATAGACTGCCGCCCCAAAGTCTGAAACGGCGTAGAAAGCTGGTATAACAGCTTCTACGTTGGTTGCCCTTGATTTGAAACTACCAACAATGATATAAGAGCCTCTCTCTGTCCCATTTGAGAGAATTATTTCGTCCCCGATAGAAAAGCCTGTGCGTTCCAAACACCCCTCACTTAAAATGACTGAACGTTCTTTGCGCTGAAAGGAAGCCGCAGCCTGTTCTAAAAAACTGTTATTCGTATAATTAAGAGCCAACATGGAACTGTACCATTCCAAATTGTCTGTACCCTCTAATCGGGAAAGTGTGGTACCTCCTGCTTTTATCGTATTCTCAAATACATAAGCAGGAAGCACTTTATCAATACCCTCCATTTTTTCTACCTGTTCCACAAATTCCGGCTCCATACGCCCGTCTGCGAAGCCTTGAAGCTCCGCACCATGAAAAACGTCGCTAATATAGGTTGTCACAAAATTTCCAACAACGCTGATCGCAATGATCGCAGATATGCTGATAAACAACAGTGTTATGTTTTGTGTCGTGTTGTTGTTGTCTTTCATGTTACGGGCGGCAATCCTGCCCTCATTCCCGGCTATCGCACCATAAAAACGCTCCAACCCCACACTTACAATACTGGTGAAGATTGGTATTACAAGTATTGTTGCTGCAATCAGTCCCAATAAAGAAAAGCCCCCTGCAAGATAAAGCATATTGCCCGACGCAAAATGCGGCAATAACGCCGATACAGCAAACAACACTATTCCCATTCCAACAACCAGAGGACGTGGAATATGCCGTTCTTCCACTGTGCCTAAGACAACATCTTTTATCGGCAAACGGCTTGCCCTGCGGACTGGTAGCCATGCAGAAAGCAAAGATACGATTACAGCAACGGCAAAGGAGAGGAAAACTCCGGGGAGAGAAATAATAACAGGAATTTCTATTCCCTGTGCTAATGAGTTTCCCATCCCTTGTAAAATAGCCTTTAACACTAAGATACCAACAGGAATACCAATCACCCCACCCATGCAGCCATAAAACAGGCTTTCTAAAAGCAAGATACGGGTTACGGCTTTTTTTGTTGCGCCGATACTGCGAAATGTACCGATTATTGGTAAGCGGTCTAAAGAAATAACTTTATAGCTGCTGTAAATAATAAAAATACTCATAGTCAGGGAAAAAAAGCTGATAAGGAAAAACGGCATAGATTTCTGTCTTGCGTCGGCGGCTATCTGCATTTCATTGACAATCTCTGATACCCGGTATTTTTCTGTATCAAGATTGCTTCGCAATTCAGAGATTAAATTGCTTGTGGTGATATGTCCGGCAGCTTCAATCAAAATTTCACTGTAACCCTCGTCCCACTCCAAAATCTCTTTTAATGTTTCCAAAGGCAAAAGAGCTGTCGCACCTCTTGTATGGCGTAGAAAAACAGTGTCATAGGCGGCAATTTCCAGCACTTCAAAATCTATGGGCGAACCATTTATCTGCAAAGTAATGGTATCGCCTTTTTCTATTTCATACTTTGATGTGAACCTGTCCGGCAAAATAACCTGATAGCCTGTAAATCCCGTTATTTCATCTCCGTTTTGCAGACGTGGTTTGTTAATTTGATTTAATGCTTCCATATCAGCAGCAAGCAGATCAACAGTTTCATAATACCCATTCTCATGGTAGAGTGAAGTTCCTTCCAACATTCCCGCTTTTGCCTTTATGTCAGATAGGGCAGGAATATCGTCTAAATCTATGCCTCCCTCTATATTCTGCACAGAAACAGTGGCACTCCCTGCCATACCACGCGCCATTTTCCGCTGTGCGCTTTCATAAGACACACCAATAGAAAAGGACACAAACAGTAACATAGCGGATAGAAGTATTGACAGAAGCATAACAGCAGTTCTCGCCTTGCGTTCCTGTATGTTTGTTAAAATATACTTTAAAATGATTTTCAAATTTACACCTGCTTTCTATGCGCTATTTCAACGCATTTTCGATTGCTTTCAAAACGGTATCACTGGTAAATGTCGCGCTGGATACTGCGTCAACATCTAACGTTTGTCCGGCACATACTTCTCCGGCAATTTTTTCAGCTTGCTCCATGTAAGAATCCTTATGCTCTATTACTTCGATATTTGTTATTTCATGGTTCTGTACGCAGATTCTGACAACGGCAATTAAAATTTTATTTTGACACACGCCGATATACTCACCGTCTGCAACCGTATTTAAGTCCACCATGCCAATCTCCAAACTCTGCGGGCGCAACAGCAAGGCAAAAACGGCAAAGCACACAAAAGCCGTAATCAATATAGCTGCCGCGAATGGGAATACCTTTTTTATATTCATGTTCCACCTCCTTACCTGCAATAAAAAAGGTTGACTGTCGCTACCCTTAACATAGTAGACGGTCAACCTTAATCGCATTTTCATTCTATCTTAATTAACCTTAATCGCAGTATATCAGTTTTCCTGACACACTGGTAAACTGATAAGAAAAGCAGTTCCTATTCCAAGACTGCTGGTAACAGAAATTGTACCTCCATGAAGTTCTATAATGTTTTTTGCAATCGCCAGCCCTAAGCCTGTTCCCTCGGTCTTGCTCCCTGTATTTGTTCCTCTATAATATCGGTCAAATAATCGGTCTGTTTCTGCATCACTCAATCCTTTTCCATTATCTGATATGGTTATATTCAGCCAATATTCAGAAACGGCAATTTGTACGGTTACTTCCGTATCTTTGCCACCATGCACAAAAGCATTGATAATCAGATTTTGGAATGTCCGTGTGAGAAGTTTTTTATCAAACGAAAACATAACCGTATCATCTGCAATATTATTACTACACTCAAATGCAATCGTGCGCTCCTCATATTCCGGACAGTTCAGAATGTCAATGGATAATTCCCGTAAAAAGCGGACAATATTTTGTTCCTGCCTGTTGATTGGAAGCATATTATTTTCTAATTGCCATGTTAATTTTAAGTCGTCAATCAGGTTTTCCATATATGATGCATTTTTTAGCATTATTTCTGCATATCGCCGGCATTGATCCGTTGTTTTCTCTGTATCATCACATAAAATCTCAGCATATCCTTTTATTGGGGACAAAGGTGTTTTTAGGTCATGGGTAATGTTAGAAATCCATTCCCGACGTATCGTTTCCGTTTTTTCACGCAGACGGTCACTCGCCTTTACTTCTCCGTCCAATTCATTCAAGCTTTTTTTTTAAATCACGAAATACACCCTTTTCTTTGACTGGAAGATAACATCGTCCCGAAATATCCCGAATGGAAGCTGATAATCTACTGATTGCTTTTGTTATAAATAGTCCATAACCCAATCCTAAGAAAAGGACTATTGTTAATAAAATGCTGACAATTAAAATGATTAATTTTTTCCCTCCTGCAAATCGATCTCCATTTAAGTACATGGTCACTTTTTGGATATTCATAGGAAAATACAGAACATAGGCATAGTCCTTTTCGTTTCCTGTTATGATACCAATAAAAGCTGTCAAATCCTCCGGGCTTGCATTATCAAAGTGTCCCGTCTGATAAAGCAACAAAAGGTCAGTATTAGAATAATAACCCTGTGCGTTATCCGGCTTTTGATAGGCATATACTTCATTTCCGGCAGCGTCTAAAATTTGCAGCCCGACATGGGTTTCCTGTAATATTTCAATCCCCGTCTGCTTTATTTTGGGGCTGCCATTTATAAAAATAATGTATTCTGAAAAGTCCTGTGCAAAAGTTTTAGCCCAATCGCTCCGGACATTTTTACCGTTTGGATTTGGTGCAGTAATGAGCATTCCCAAAAGGTAACATACGGCAATAAGAGTTCCTAAAAGTGACAGGAAAAAAATCAAATAAATATGAAAAGTGGTACGGTAGCCGGATTGTTTCATTTAATCAGTCCTTTTCTTTAATTTATAGCCCAAGCCTTTTATCGTAATCAGTTGTTTTGGGGCAGACGGAATAAGCTATTCAAATCTGCGCTTCTGTCAGATTGATATTGCTGACGGCGAAGCTGTGCTTTTACACGGTAAACAATTTCCCGTGGGCTAAAAGGTTTTGTGATGTAATCATCACCCCCACTGGAAAGTCCAAGTATCTTGTCAATATCATCATTCCTTGAAGATAGGAACAGAATAGAACAGATAGAAAATTCCCTTATCTTTTTACACACCTCAATCCCGTCAATGTCCGGCAACATAATATCCAATATGATCACGTCCGGCTGATATTCTCTGCATATCTGAATTGCGTCCAGTCCTGTGTTTGCTTCTTGAATATCTGCAAAGCTGTCTTGACGTAATGCTTCCTCTATCAAATCAGAAATGTCTTTTTCGTCATCTACTAATAAAATTCTACTGTTCATAGCTTGCACCGTCTTTCCGTTTTTTTCTTTTATCCATAGGTTTTTCTGCTGTTTTTGGTATCAACCACATATATCCAAGCTTTGTCACGCCCGGTATACGATTATCTTCACAAAGTTTCTGCACACGCCTTTCCGAAATGCCCCATTTCGCCGCTGCTTGTGGCGCAGACATATATTCCATCATATCTTTCGTCCTTCCGTCAAATCTATTTAATCCATTATATACGGAAAGCCGAATAATATCAACTTCTTTCTATCACAGCATTTTATATGTGTTCCAAACAGATTGCCTAAGCAATCGGAACACCGACATACCCTCTGGGAGTGTCGAAAAACAAACTTAGCAAGCACTGCCCATGTCCGGACACATGGGCGAAATTCCCCATACTTCCCTACCGTCCGCATGATGAAATTTCCATAGGGAAGTATCCCTAACCCTCTTTGATTTTCTTTCCGTTTTTCTCTGCCAGTCCTTGACCTTTATCCGCAGATTTGCTACAATAACACATGGATAATTCTATCCAAAAACAACTGAACAGACACGAAACCAGACTGTTGTAAATCGAACATTTTACAGCAGTTTTTTTATGCCCAAATGCAGGAAGGAGTATCAGAAATGGCAAACAGGACACGCACTAAACGCAATGAAATTTGTCTGAATGACAGGGAACAGTATATTCTTGATGAAAAGTTCAGACTGTCCGGCATGAAAAGCAAATCTGCTTTCCTCCGGAAGCTCATTCTCTATGGATATGTATATGATGTGGATTACAGTTTCCTCCGGGAGTACAACACAGAGCTTGGGCGGATCAGTTCCAGCCTGAACCAGATTGCAAAAAGGATTAACAGCACAAACCATGTCTATCAGGAAGATATGGACGAGGTAAAGGAGTTGATGAAACAGGTATGGCATACACAAAAATCCATGCTATCACAGCAACCGTTGATAAAGCGGTAGCCTACATCTGTAACCCGGATAAGACTGATGAAAGCATCTATATTTCCTCTTATGCCTGTGCGCCGGAAACCGCAGCGATTGACTTCAAATATACCTTAGACCACTGCCGGGAAAACAGCCCGAATAAAGCCTATCATCTGATACAGGCTTTTGCCCCCGGAGAGGTCAGCTTTGAAGAAGCGCACCGGATAGGGAAGGAGCTTGCCGACAAAGTTTTAGAGGGGAAATATTCTTATATAGTCACTACCCATATTGATAAAGGTCACGTCCATAACCACATCATTTTTTGTGCCGCAGACAACCTTGAACATAACAAATATCATGACTGCAAGCAGACCTATTATCGCATCCGGAAATTGAGTGATGAGTTGTGCAACGAGCATAACCTTTCCGTCATCATCCCCGGCGGGGAGCGTGGAAAAAAATATAACGAATGGCAGTCAGACAAGAACGGTTCAGCGTGGAAAACGCAGATAAGAAAGGACATCAATGCCGCCATAAAATCATCCTCCACCTATGAGGAATTTCTGCTCCTGATGCGGGCAAAAGGATATGAAATAAAAGGAGAAAATTTCGGAGAAGATACGCCAAAATATATCTCATTCCGTCCACTTGGCAAAGACCGTTTTGTGCGTGGCAGCGTGAAATCCCTCGGCAGGGAATATACAAAGGAACGCATCAAAGAACGCATTGAATTAAAGCGGGAGCGGAAGGCTGTTATCCCTAAAAAAGATTACGCAAACAGAAGACTGGTTGACACCTCTGATGAAAAATTCCGGAACAGTCCGGGACTGCAAAAGTGGGCAGCGATTGAGAATTTAAAGATTGCTGCACAGACTTACAACGAAGCTGGTACTATTAAAGAACTGGAACAAAAAATCGCCACCACAGCCGCCACAGGGAAGGAAGCAAAACAGATTGTCCGCAAGCTGGAGAACCGCATCAAAGACCTTGCGGAAATCATCAAATATGCAGAACAGTATAAGGCAAATAAATCCTATAACATCGCCTACAAAAAAGCTAAGAACCCCGACGCATATTTTCGGAAGCATGAGAGCCAGATCATTCTCTATGGCGGCGCAAGGCGTATGCTGGAACAGGCAGGCATCAGTTTAAAAGGTTTGAACATCGACAAGCTGAAAGCGGAATATCAGGAGCTTACCACGCAGAAGAAAGAACTGACCGCCACTTACAAAAACTGTGATAAGGAACTGAAATCTCTGAACCGGAAACTGGAAAATCTCAACCAGTATTTAGGGCGCACAGAGCCGCAGAAAGGCGCACCGGAACAGCCGGACAGAAATAACACCCCTGCCCGGTAAAAAGGACGAAGAACCGTCTGTTAAGAGCCTGAAAACGCATCGTGGAAATGTGCATAACTCCCCATTCCGTCATGGACAACACCGTTCACAGGACATGGAAAAGCAAAAGGCAGCTTTCCCACATCCTGCAAACAATGTTGCCCACAACTCCATAAAACGGGGAGTTATACACATTACGCACAATGCCGACGCCTGCGGAATCCCATTCTTTCCCTCCTCTTTTTTATATAATCAGAAAAATATTCTTGCAGATTATACCATATCCATGTATGATAATATAAAAATCTCCAAAAAAATAGGAGTGCCGAAGCACCCCCATTTCCTAAACCCTCTTGCAAAATCCGCAGTGTTGGTTTATAATCATCATAGAAGCCGAAGGATTCTAGCACGTCCGACGGTTGTACAATCGGAAACGAGTAATCAATTTTAGTAAAACAAACGGATCACTGGCTATTCTCTATTCGCAGTAGAGGATAGCCTTTTCCGTTACTTGCGGTTGTGTTTATTGTCTATGTATGTCAAGGCTGCAAAAATCACCAGCACCAACGTAAGCACTTCTAACGTATTCATACCGACCTCCTTTCCGTTTCCAGAAAGGACAACCGCAGACTATCCCTACTTGCTCTAATCTGACTAAAAAGAATTATATCACGTTCTGTCGAATAATGCTATAAAAGTTTCACGATAAATTATTCCGCCGCTTCCAGTGCGACCTGTGCAAATTCTTCATCGCTCATGGCTTCCAGCTTCCCCAAGACCTGCCCTGCAAGCTCCACCATGTCATTGTCCTGTATGTGCGGGATCACGTTCTTTATATCGGCAACCATGCCCATTCTGTCCTGCCCCTCAAACACACACATCAGATTGATTTCTTCCACTGTAAACTTATCCATACGCTTATATCTCCCTCTCTGTTTTTTTCTCAGTTTCTTTTTCCGGAAGCTCTTTTCCTGATCTATCTCTCTGCTCGATGACCGCCTTTTTCTCCGCCAGCTTTTCCTTTATGGAAATCCTGCCCGCCTTGCGTTCCTGCTCTGCTTTCGGCTTCTCATTGTTCAGAACATTATCAATCATGTTGTAGTTACATTCTTCCAGTTCCTCTATCTTCGCAAGCGGCTTATACTCTGCCAGCCTGTCCAAAAGCTCTTTTGCCTTCCTCGCAGTCTGTACTCCCTCACTGTCATCAAACTCCGTCCCTTTCCCGAATATATCCGTTATGCCTTCCCTCATGCTGTCTGAAATCATGGCATTGAGGAAATCATTCAGATATTCCGTATTCCCGTTCCTGATGTCCTCTGCGATATTCGCTACCTGCGCTTCCCTGTCCTCCACCGTATCATTATATTGATAAGTGTCATAGTCATAGGAAAGCTGGTCTATCTCTGCGGCAAGGAAAGCCGCCTGCCACTTCTCCAGAGAACCCCTCACCTCAATGTCTGGCATCTTGTCGATCAGCTCCGCAATCACCGCTACCGCTTTTGGATTGTCTGTAATATCCGGCACATAGTCTAAAACCTCCAGATCGGCAGTCCTGCCCGACACAATATCCATCTGCGTGTCCTCATACGCTTCCGTCCCTTCCGTATGGATATTGATGCCGATGCTCCGGATACCGTTCATCCTCTCCGGCGGTATCTGGTTAAAAATTTCGATTGCTTCCTCCACGCTCGCTATATCCTCATGGTATTCTCCGAGGTTATGGAACTCCCCGCACTCTGCCACCGTAAGGGTAATGACTGTCTGCTTTTCTTCCTGTACCTGTTCTGTATTCCGCTCCTGCAGGGCAGCACGTTTTTCCTCAAGGTACGCTTCCACTCCCGGAAGATACTGCCCAAGCGTCCCGGTTTTTCCTTCTGTGATAGGGTTGATGTCAACTTTCACTCCGCCGATGCTGAAACCGTCCTCATTAAAGGTGTTGAACAGGGAATCTTCCCTTTCCCCGCCCCGGTATTCCACGACCACATCAAGGTCAGAATTTTCCTGCTCCAG
>OFGF01002173.1_pt1 | contig 10730 bp, 6 predicted proteins | sample 1521711 | NCBI WGS metagenome assembly OFGF01 (sample SAMEA3504092, study PRJEB24116) | mouse gut metagenome | biome: mouse gut; feature: mouse-associated habitat; material: faeces | place: Denmark | collected 2011
GCTCCTGCTGGGGCTGGGTGAGGGCGGCATAGGTTTCGTCCACGATTTCCCGATGCAGCCGGTAGCGGAAGTCGGGCATATCGTGATATAGACGCATAAACTCTGCTTCTGTAATAGCGAGTGCCGCCCGTTTGACTGCCGCATCGCCCTCAATAATCGCGTTTTCCCGGTCCGAATTTTTGCAGGCGTTTTGATAGGCCACATCTGCCAGCACCAAATCCCGGATGATAGGTTTATAGCGGTCATAGGTCTCCCGGATGGTAGGCGCGGTGCTGGAATCCTGCCCCGCCAGCCGTTCCGCATCGGCCACGACCTGTTCCACAAACTCGGAGGGGCTGTCCTGTTCCAGATGCTCCCGGATGGCGGCGGCGTCTATATCCTCAAAATTGTACAGTTCCTTCTCGGTGAAAAATCTGTCCTCCTTTACCAGACGGGCAAGGCAGCGCTGTACTTTTGTCCAGGGCAGATCGGTGGCCGCACCCTCTACCGTAACAGGAAACGCAGGGAGACTATCGCCGTACTCATTTTTCAGCCACTCCGCCGTGTCCCGGTCACGGGCATGGCCGGTCATGTACTGCTGGACCCGACGCTTGCTGGCAATATCACCGTTCCACTCCTGGAGAGCGGCGTCTATGTCGGCCTGGGTGATTTCTCTCGGTGGTATTGTGGCAGGAATAGGCGGTGTGGCCCCCGGTACATGAGTGGGACGTTCCATTTCCGGGGCTGATGCCGTTTGCGTCTGCTCCGGGTGCGTTTGCCGGTATTGCTCCAATTCCTCCGGGGTCAGGTATCGGCCTTCTTCAATCAACTGCCGCAGCCGTTTTTCAGCGTCAGACCAGGATATAGTGACTTCCGCAGTCTCTTTGTCCTCGCCGTTTTTCTGTATTGTGATGCCAACATCAGGGCGATAATCCACCCATCCCTGTGTCCCATCCGGCAGCTTATGCCCTGCGGCAACACGGCCAAACGCTGCACTGACCGCGCCCACCGTGTCCTCAACGCTCAAATTCTGCTGATAGATTTCATAAATCCGCAGATTTTGGAAATGAAGCGGCGCTTCAAATCGGAGTTGTGCGTCGATGTCAGCCTGGGTGATCTCCAGGGCTGGGAGCTGTTCCAAGTGGTCGCTCTGGTACTTCTCCAATTCCTCCGGCGTAAGGTAACTGCCCTCCTGGATGAGCTGGCGAATACGTTTTTCCACAGCGGGCCACTTCACCGTAACTTCCGTCCTTGGATGGTAGCGCACCAATCTCAACCCGGTGTCAGGGCGGTAATCAGTGATACCCGATGCGCCATCCAGGAATGTATGATTGCCGCCGGAATATCCATATTCCTGTTTGAGCGCAGCAACCGCGTCTTTGGCAGAAATGTTCCGCTGATACATGGTGAAAATCCGCAGCCTGCCCGAATACTGCCGCAGAATCGTGTCAATTTCTGCCTGGGAAATGGAAGAAGCAGAGGGCGCGTCCGCGCTCTCTGCTTCTCGAATGGTCTCCATCTGCTCCCGCTGGGACGGGATTTCCGGGGGCATAAAACTTAGCTGTAAATCAGCTCCGACATGATAACTTCCTCCGCCTGTGCCTTGCAGGTGTTCATCAGTCCCACCCACTTCATCTGATCGCTGGCTTTCAACTGCTCCGTTGCCCCCGCCGCTTTCGCCAACTGCGGCATCATCTGCTCCAGACGGCTGTTCGCCGCGTCCTCGATCTCCAACAGGTGGCTGAACAGGGTCCCGGTCAGCGTCATGCGGTTGAACAGCCCCGGACGATGCTCCTTCAGGTACGTCCGGCGCATCCTCCCGTATTTCCCCAGGTCCCGGTCCGGCTGCTCCGGCAGGGCCAGATTGGGAATCAGGAAGTCCCCCACTTGGGTGTAGGTCAGATTGTTCTCCATGTTCGGCGTTCCTTTCTGCGGATTTTTCCCGCTCATATTTTTTGATGGTGACTTCGATCTGCCGCAGCACCGCCTCGCTCCCCTGACTGACCGCCGTACCCAGCTCCGTGATGGTGTCCGGGGTATTGAAGTCGAAAATGCTTAAAAAATCCTCATGCTCAAAGTAGTTTTCCGGCTCCAGGCCGCAGCGGGACATAAGGGTGTATGCGATGCTGACGGCGGCGGCGTTTCGGAACTGCGCTCCGATGTTGAACTCATCATACTCCTCCAAAAAGCTGCCGTCAACGATGCGGAGGATGTCCTGCTGGTGATCGTCCCAATATTCCGCCGCAAGCTGGGCGGCGATCCTCTCAAACTGTTCCACGAGGTCGTTGCCGGACACGTCAAACCGCTGCTCCAGCGCCGCCGATACCGTGTCCTGATATTCCTCCCGGTACTTCCACAGCTTGGGCCGGGTTTCCTCTCCGCCGCCGGTGTCAGCCACATCGAACACATAGCGCAAAAACGGCCTGCTGCCGCTGTTGTCGATGATGGCGATGCCCGTAGCGCCCCGCCGCACATACCGGCGCATCCGCTGATTCCAGAAATCATATTCCGCGCAGGCGGTGGCGTTGGGCCGCTGGGCGTGGATCAGGAGCTGTTCAGGGTACGGATATTTATAGAGACGGCCTACTGTGGCGAGAAAGGCCGTCCATTCCTGATAGCTGCCGGTGATCTGGTGGGCGGCGTGGTCGGCCAGTTGCGCGTAGGCTTGGAGCTTACTTGCCATAGGCAGGGTCCTCCGTCTCAAAGTCCGGGAACAGGTCCAGGGCGGCAAACTCCGCATCGGTCATACGTCCCAGCTTGGAAAGGGCGCTGTCCGTCAGCGTCCGCAGCTCGTCCTCGTCCGGCTCCAGATAGCCCCGCATCTCGGTGAGGGCGGCGATCACGCCTGCACGGATGCCACCACCAGCGCCGTTGTAGATGCACAGTAGATTCTGTTCCTCAAATGTAAAATCGTTCATTTCCTTACCGCTCCTTTTCCGCGCTCTTTTTGGGCGCTGTCTTTTTTCGTTCCTGGGCTGGCTGGTTTTTGAGCTGGGCCACAACGGATTTTTTCTTTTCCCGGTGGACAGCATCCGCCAAATCCGTCAGGGAAATGGTCTGTCCCGCCTTGACCTGGGCCTCCAGCTCGGCCACCGTGGGCTTCTGGTTGATGAAGTTCGGCACTTTCGCAAAGCCAAAACTGTCGCAGTAATGGAAGGATACCACGCCGTCCTGCTTGACCGCAACGATGTCACTGACAGACATGGAGGGCCGGTGATAGTCCGCCGGGTGGTTGGTGTTGAATTTTTCCCACAGCCGTTCCAGGGCGCTTGAACCCTGTCCCGCCGCCAGCTCTCCCGTATAGACCAGATCATAATTGTCTCGGTCAACAGTCAGCCCCTTGGACATCAGCCAGTCCATGTTCATAAAGTGGAGGTCGCGTTGTTCAGCGCCGTCCTTTATCTGATAAATGGCAAAGCAGTCCCCGCCGTAGTCGAGAAAGGCCCGTTCCCGTTCCTCCTGGTGATTCAGCCGGTCCACAATGCACTGGTGAAATTCCTGGCTTTCCTCCCATTCCTTGCGGGGAACGGCAAACATCATGCCCTCCGGCTGCTCCATAAGATCGTCCCGGTCAAAGACCATAGCGGGATTTTCGCCAGCCTCCACCATATAAACGGTCAAATCCTGCTCCAGCAGCTCCGCCGCCCGTTCCCTGGACAGGGGCAGCAGATCGCCGCCTGCATAGCCGTAGTTCTGTTCCAGCTCGTCAGCGGGAAAAGACGGGTCCGGCAGTGGGTATTCATCCAGACGGCTTTCCTGTTTATCCTGCGCCTCGACGACCACCGCCTGCTCCGCTGCGTCCGGCTGGGTGAAGCTGAACGGCTCCCCGGCGAACAACAGTTGCTCGACCTGCTCAAATTGTGCCAGCACGCCAACACGCAGGGCATCAAACTCGGCATAGTCCTCCATCGTAAAACAGCCCTGGGCCAGCAGCTCCGCCTGGGTAGCGGCATAGCTGCTCCCGGAGACAAAATCGAACATCACCGTATTATCGGAGAGGTACAGCAAGGACTTATCCGCATTGAGGTAATGGCCGCGATTGTCATAGTGGTCGCGCCTACCCATATATACCTTATCATCTGGCCCTACAAAAGCATCCAGCTCCGCGCCGTCTTTGGTTTTGTAATGACTGATTCTGGCTGTGCCAGGTTGGAAAAAATCATCCGGTTTCAATTCGCAGGATTGCAGCTTTTTCAGAATACCGGCGCATTTATCAGCCGTGCCGAAAAACAGCACCCGATCCGGCTTTAAGGTCCCTTGCGCCGTTCTCTCATATGCCTGGATAAACTGCTGGTCGATTGCGCCCACAGTCCGGGGATTGGCCTCCATTTTGTAGACGTATTCTTTCAGCGGCACGGACTGAGCCAGCCCATCCAGCCGGTCCAGCATAACCTTTGCCTCCGCCGCGCCGGTGTTTTGTTGGACGAACTGCTCCAGAGTGGCCCGAACGATGGAAGGGTTGATATGCAGGGTGCGGACCAGATTTGCCTTGGTCTGTTCCCGGTTGTCAGGGGGAAAATTCTTTTTGATAAGCCCCGCCTGATACAGATGGTCCAGCATATCCAGCATATCGCTGATGAACCGCTCCGGGGTGTCAGGCGGTAGCTCCGCCGCTGGCGTGTCCTGCGTCTGGACCAGCCCATCCAGCCTTGCCAGCAGCGTTTTGGCTTTTGTCAAGTCGGTAAGTATCAAGTCAGTATGTTCGATCAAATAGTTCAGCGGGCCGCGCACACCTTCAAAATAACCTTTCCGCATTTCAATCACAAGGTCAGCGATGGACCGCTCCCTGGGGTCCTGGGTAAACGGGTGTTTCAGAACTCCATCCTGATGAAGCTGATCCATAAAATCGTATAAATCAGCGGCAAACTGTTCCAGGGTGTCGGGCGCGACAGAGGGCGGGGCCAACTCCGGCTGCTGGGCGGTCAGGTCGATGCCTCGTTCCTTGCAAATCTCTTGAAAATGACGGTCAATGCTGGTAATGAGGATATTGGCGGTCTTGGAGATGGTCTCCAGGCTGGCTTTCAGTTCCGACAGGCTCCTATCCTTGGACCATGTGGCGATGTAGCCCAGGCTGTTGGCGCTTGTCTCAATGCCATAATACTGGCAGACCGTATAGGAGACACTTTCGGCCTCCACCTCTCTGGTGTTTTTGTCCTTCGGCTTGGTCGGCTCCCGATCCGTGTCCCCGGCAGCGGCGGTGAGTTGGTCCTGCTCCCGGTTATGGAGCATGGCGTGGGTGATCTCATGGACGGCGGCGCACACCGTCTGCACCTGGCTCATGCCCTCCCGGATTGTAATAGTCTGATCGTTCAAGCTCAGAAACCCGTCCAGGCCCTCCCGCAGCGGCTTGAACTGCACTGGCACCGGGGAGGTGCGCCGAAGGGCCTCCATAAACGCCTCATACTGCTGCACATCCCCGGTCAGAGGGGCAACAAGGCTGGGGAGGGGCCTGCCCTCGGTCTGGCTCACATCAAACACCTTGACCGGGCGAAACAGGGGAATCTCGATTTCCCGTTCCTCCATGATAACATTCCCGTCATGGTCCAATACCGGCGCTCTGGTGTCCGGGTCCAGCTTCATTTCCTCAATGCGCTTTTTGAAGGGCGTGGGGGCGATAATGGTCAGGCCCTTCTCGCCCTTTTTCACATGGCGTCCAAATTGGTTTTTCCATTTGTTGAACCCGGCCACATGGGTGGCGCTGGGCATCTGCATATGGATGAGGATGGTATTGTTATAGGAATAGCTGTGAAACCGGGACATGGTGCGGAGATAGTCCGCAAATTTGTCGCTCTGAAACAGGTCTTGTATGCCAGCCTCAATCCCGGTGACGATTTCCTTGATCCGTTCCCGGTTGCTGGGCTTGTTATCTACCACGGCAAAAATCTCCTTTCATAAAATGGCCCCGCACAGGAAACCGAAGCGTCCCATACGGGGCAAAATTCCGCAAGTAGAAGTTAATTTCAGCCCTCCGAGGGTAAAGTTACGTCCCTGGGCGGATTGGCGTTTTGAAAGCGTTGTGCCGCAAGGCTTTCCAGCCCTCTATTTGCGGAAGTGCGAGGCCGCTTTTGCTTTCCGCTCCCGGTCCCGTCTGCGGCGCTCCCTGGCGGCGCAGGCAGGGCAGTATTTCACCGCATTGGAGCGGGAAAAAATCGGTGCGCCGCAGATACGGCAGCACTTGACAGGCCGTGCCGCCATGATCTCCCCGTGCAGCTCCTGGTCCGCTGGCAGGACGGCGGCGCGGAAGTATTTGCAGATTAAGGTGTTGGAAATCATCTGCGGACAGGGGCAGGGGTCCCCATCGTCCAGCAGGAGGCAGTTGCCGCCCTCGCAGTTGGCGCACAGGCGGCGGATGAGCTTTTTCACCCGTCGGAACTGTCTTTCATCCATATGGGGCAGCTTATCCATTGTCGAACACCAGCTTATAATTCGTCTTGGTCCCATCGTCCTCCAACACCGCCGTGGCATCATAGGTTTTCCCGGTTTTCTCCGAGAAGCAGCCGGTGAGCTTCACCCGTCCATCCTTCAGCAGCGAGGCGGCGATGGATTTTGTCAGCTGCTTCTTTTTGGCGGAGAAGAATTTGCTGTCTTTCCAGAGGACGAAGCGGCAGTCCCGGTTCTCGCAGAAAAAGCCCTTCTTACTCTCGGTGACAGCGCCGCCGCACCGGGGGCAGGGGCCGACGGCCTCCCGGTCCGGGGGAAACAGGACCTCCCAGCCGGAGACCGGCTGATAGTCCCGGACCAGATCGTGGACCAGGGCGGTGATGCCGTCCATGAAGTCCTCCGGGGCCAGCGTCCCCCGCTCCACCTCGCCCAGCCGCTGCTCCCATTCAGCGGTCAGCAGGGGGGATTGCAGGGCCTCCGGCAGAACGGTGACAAGGGAGCTGCCCGCCTGGGTGGGCAGAAGATTGGTGATCTTCTTTGCCTTTTTCCGTTCCACCAGCCCGGAGGTCACCAGCTTCTCCAAAATAGCGGCGCGGGTGGCGGGGGTCCCAATACCGCGCCGTTCCGCATCCTCCGGCATGTCCTTGCAGACCACGGTGATGTCAGCCTTCTTCTCAATATGGTATTCCAGTACCTTATTGTAATCCAGCTTATATACCCCGTCACCGGAAGCGATCACCACATAAGGTTCGTGGCTGCTTTTTAAGAAGGAAAGGTTCTGGGCAATGGCATCCGCCGTTCCCCTGTACCAGAAATTGCTTTCCGCTGTCACCGCCGGGGTAAACACATAAAGCCCCCCTTGCTTACGCCCGAAGTCCCACCACTTGGAGGAATTCAGATGCTCATTCAGGCTCCTGGCATTGTACTGCGTAAATACCGCCACCTTCTGTATATGGGAGTTGGTCATGTTGCTCAATGCAAAGTCAATGCTCCGGTAGCTGCCCGCAATGGGCATTGCGCACACAGCCCTTTTCCTGGAAAGCTCTTTCATTCTGTAACTGTTTCCGCCTGCTAATATGATACCGATCGCTCTCAATGTTCATCACCCGCCTTAATCAATGTTTTTCCGCCTGCAAGATGGCCATCCGCATAATCCTCCCGGGAAGTTACCCCGAATATGCATGTATTCTTACCAACCGAAACTCCCTCCGGTATCACGCTCTTTTCACCTATGGTAACAATGCCGTTATTGTAAATCTGCGGGTCTGTTTCATTAGGCGCTTCTTCCCCAACGCCCAGCTTCACCTGGTCTTTGATCACTGCGTTTTCCGCAGCAATTACTTTATTCAGCTCGCACCCGTTGCCGATTACCGTGTTATTCATAATGATGGAATCCCGTACCACTGTGTCTTTCCCTATGGTCACGCCGCATCCGATAACAGAATTATATACTTTGCCGTAAATATCTGACCCCTCGCCGATGATGCTTCTTTCCACCACCGAATCCCCCGCAAGGTACTGGGGCGGAAGGATCTCGCTTCTGGTATAAATCTTCCAGTATTCCTCATATAAATTAAATTCCGGCACAATATCGATCAGCTCCATATTGGCCTCCCAGTAGGAACTTAGGGTCCCTACGTCCTTCCAATACCCGTTAAACTCATAGGCATAAAGGGGATCCCCCTTCTTATGGCAGTAAGGGATGATATGTTTGCCGAAATCCAGCCCTGGCTTCTCTGAATTTACAAGCAGCGCTTCTTTCAGCGTCTTCCAGTTAAAAATATAGATTCCCATGGATGCCAGGTTGCTTCTGGGATTGTCAGGCTTTTCCTCAAAATCCGTAATCTTCCTGTCGCTGTCAGTGATCATGATGCCAAACCGCTTTGCCTCCTCCATGGGGACAGGCATTACCGCTATGGTCACCTCCGCCCCCTTTTCTTTATGGAAGTCAAGCATTACCTCATAATCCATCTTATATATGTGATCCCCGGAAAGGATCAGGACATACTCCGGGTTAAAGCTCTCCATGTAATCCAGGTTCTGGTAAATGGCATTGGCAGTGCCGGTATACCATTCGCTGTTGGTACTCTTCTCATAGGGCGGAAGGACCGTCACCCCGCCGATGTTCCTGTCCAGATCCCAGGGGATCCCTATTCCGATATGGGTGTTCAGCCGCAGGGGCTGGTATTGCGTCAGTACGCCTACTGTATCTACGCCGGAATTAATGCAATTGCTTAATGGAAAGTCTATAATGCGGTATTTCCCCCCAAAGGCTACCGCCGGCTTGGCCACCTTGGAGGTCAGCACCCCTAAACGGCTTCCCTGGCCACCCGCTAATAACATGGCAATCATTTCTTTCTTAATCATGTCATCACCTCTTACAAGTAATTTTTATTGCTACAAATCTGAATACAGGTACCATTTTTAAAATGTATGAATAGTATATCATAGATTCCTTTTAAAGTGAATATTGTTTACAAAAAAATTCCCACGGAATATGGTTTTTCTGTCAATATTCTACAACGCTTTCCCCCGAAAATCTATTTCCATGTAACATAGCAAAAAAATCTTGGTTTTTGCTGTGTATTTATATATAATTAGGTCAAAACTATTGTAAACGGAGGGCTTTTTATGTACCAGATTGACTTTCAGCATCCCATTCACATACACTTTATCGGAATCGGCGGAATCAGCATGAGCGGCCTTGCAGAAATCCTGCTGGAAAGGGGCTTTTGCATCTCAGGCTCCGATGCCAGGGCATCTTCCCTGACAGAGGCCCTGGCCGCCAAAGGGGCATCGGTTTTTTACGGGCACCGGGCAGAAAACTTAACGGAAGATATTGGCCTGATTGTGTATACCAGCGCCGTCCGTCCCGGCAATCCTGAACTGGACGCCGGGACCCGCCTTGGCATCCCCACCCTTACAAGGGCCCAGCTCCTTGGGCAAATTATGAAAAAATATGAAATTCCTATTGCTGTATCTGGAACACATGGAAAAACTACTACTACTTCTATGCTTTCAAATTGCTTTATAGATGCCCAAAAAGACCCTTCAATTGAAGTTGGAGCAATTCTTAATTCAATTGGTGGAAATTACCGTGTTGGAAATAGCGAATATTTTATTTTAGAATCTTGTGAATATAAAGGAAACTTTTTAAAATTTTTTCCAAACACAGCAATAATTTTAAATATTGATAATGATCATTTAGATTACTATAAAACTTTTGATAATGTTGTAAAAGCTTTTAATGATTTTGCACAAATTGTTGAGCCTGATGGTTTGGTTGTTGTAAATGGTGATGATAAAAATTGTTTTGAAATAAAAGATATTGTAAGATCAAAATTTATTTCTTATGGAATTGAAAATGAAAATTGCAATTTTTTAGCAGAAAATATTAAATTAGATTTTTATAAAAATACTAATATTACAAGAACAGTTTTTCATAAACAAGGTATCAAAAAAAATGAAAATGATACCAAAATCATAGCGGAACAGACTTGGAAATTAAATGTCATATTGAAAAACAATACTATGCAGTTAATCACAGATTTACCTGAAATTGTCATAAATAAACAGGAAATTGACTTTTTAATAAAAGGAGATATTTATAGTATTGTTAAAAAATTTATAGAACCTCTCTATGAACAGGATTTATTACAAGACTACAGTTTTATTAAATTAACAGGACAGACAAGTAGTATTGATTTATTTCGAGAGGCTATGAAGGAATATATGCCTGGTAAAATGATTCAAACTTCTGGAGGCAAAAAAACAGCACAACATTACAAGTTAAGTTGTGTGGAGGGTGCGATACAATATGAAAATGCCAAAAAAATTGGTTTGATTGCTCCTATATTAACTGATGAAGTGCCTATTACACCTTATCAACTTACAACATTTACATATAATGACACAGAAGTGATTATGATGTCCAGTTTTGAAAAAATTACAAAAACATATGGTTTTGTATCTAAAAATATTGATACTGAAAAAATAGATTTGATATTGAAAAATCAAGATGGTGTTGTATTACATACTTATCAGTTGACGATATTGCCAGAAGAATTACAGCAAACCACTTATGAACAGACAAGTGAAGAATATGCAGATAAAATATTGCAGGACGACATTGACAATATATTAGATGATGAAATGAAGTTGTTTACATTTTCGTATGGTGATAAATGGGGATTTTGTGCATTGCCTATTGCAAGAAAAGACGGACAGCTTTTGATGGGTGAAAAAAGATATTTCCCATTTGAAAGTGATGAGTGGGAAGGTAGTTTTTTTGATGGAACAAAATAAATAGATTATTCCGTTAGCAATTAGGAAAACGAAGTTTTCCTTTAAAAGTTTTGCCCCGCTTTTTC
>OFGF01002174.1_pt1 | contig 10724 bp, 7 predicted proteins | sample 1521711 | NCBI WGS metagenome assembly OFGF01 (sample SAMEA3504092, study PRJEB24116) | mouse gut metagenome | biome: mouse gut; feature: mouse-associated habitat; material: faeces | place: Denmark | collected 2011
ACCGCAAATTTAACACTTTTCCAAAAATTCATGCACCGGCATTTCGATTTGAGCCCAAAGAACTTCAATACATATATTGAAAGCCCGGCTGCAGACTATCTGCGTAATCTATGCTTGCGCGAGGGCGTTTTACGCCACTATGACCGAGGCGAGGCTTTCTTCACTGTCGGTAACGTCGCCCGATACTTCGGTTATATTCAGTCTGGCACGCTGAAATATGTGGCATACGGCGAGGATGGTTCAGAGCATGTTGTCGGACTGGAGTTTGCCGGAGAGTTCGTAACTGATTTCCCCTTTTCGCTTCGAGGACAGAAAGCGAGGACTTCGGTTATTGCCGAAACCCCATGCGTAATATATTGCATTTCTACTGCTGAACTCAGAGAGCGACTTAAAACAGACTCTGAATTTCGCGAAATCGTGATGTTGGGTACCGAGGCAGTATTTTCCACTGTCTATGGCAGATATGTGGATTTGCACTGCAAGACAGCACAACAGCGTTATAATGACCTTATTTCCAAACATCCCGACTTGTTTTCACTATTTCCGCTCAAAGATATAGCCTCGTTTCTGAATATAACTCAGACTCATCTGAGCCGTTTGCGGAAAAATTTAGACGCAACTGTCACTTTTTGACAAATGTTGACGTCTATAATACGGCAACCCGTTAATTTTGCATCGTGAAATTGTAATCCCAAACTCTATGAAATCAATAATTACAACAATAACAGCCTTGTCTTGCGCCATGTCGGTCGTGGCGCAGACGGAGTCCGCCGATTCGATTCCGGCTCAGGAATTGCAGGAAATTGTAATACAGGCTCCAAAAGTAATCCGCAAGGCTGATATGGATGTCTATCACCCATCTAAAAGTGCTGTGGAACATTCGCAGAACGGCCTTCAGCTACTGAACAATCTCATGATTCCGACCCTGACCGTAAGCGACGCGCTCGGCACAATTCAGGCCGCAGGCCAGTCGGTACAGGTGCGAATCAATGGTCGCGAATCATCAATTGAACAGGTGCGCACCCTGTTGCCCGAAACCATCAAGCGTGTGGAATGGATCGACAACCCCGGCCTTCGCTACGGTGGCGCAAGCTATGTGCTGAATTTCATCGTCTCCAATCCAACCGTCGGTGGCTCGTTTATGGCTCAGGCTCGCCCGGCTCTAAATCAGGCATGGGGCTTCTACATGGCCGATGCAAAATTCAACACAGGCCGTTCGCAATGGGAAGTCGGCGGCAACTTCAAGCTTACCAATAAGATAAAGACACATCGCGATTATACGGAAACCTTCACATATTCCGACGGCACGACTTTGACCCGCGATGAAACTTCGCGCGGCGGCACGATGGACAATTCATTTGCCAACGCCTGGGCCTCATATAGCTACATCAAACCTGATACAACTGTATTCATGGCGGAGTTCGGCCTGTTCCATAAACTCACGGACAAATTCCTCTATAACGGGCTTCTGTCGCTGAGCGACGGCTCGGACGATATCCTTTTGACCGACTCCCACGGCGACAAGGGCGGCACCCCCTCCCTGTCGTTATACTGGCAACAGAATCTCGCACATAAACAGATGTTTATTGTCAACTTCAACAGCTCGTTTTATTTCGGACGCAGTTACTCGGATTATATCGAGCAGTTGCCCGGTGCAGCGAGCTATCTGACCGACATTCACACCAATATCAAAGACCGTAACCAGGCATACGCCATAGAGGCCGACTACATCAAAAACTGGCGCAACGGGCGTTTCACCGCCGGAGCTTCATACACCGCTAATCGCAACCGTTCTCAATATGAGAGTCTTGGCGGCGACATCTTCCATCAGCGTCAGGACAAGATCTATATCTTCGCCGAATATTTCCACCGTTTCGGCAAATGGACTGCCACCGCCGGAATGGGTGTCCAGTATACTGATTTCCTTTTCAAAGAAACCAATCAGGGCACTCACACATGGAATCCGCGTCCACAGGCCACAATTACATATTCGCTGAATCAGAATCACAATTTCCGGCTGAATTTCACATCGTGGCAATCCACACCGTCATTGGCCGAAACCAACATCGTGCCGCAGCAGCTCGATGGTTTCCAGTGGCGCGTGGGTAATCAGAATCTCAAGACAGCCAACTCATATATGCTCACTTTCCGCTACGGCTTCAACCTGCCTCGCGTCAGCGGTTCGTTCGGTGTCCGCGCCTTCACGTCGCCCAACGCTATCACACCGCTTTTGCAATGGGAAGGCGACAAACTCATCACCACATACGAGAACAGCCGCGGTCTGCAAAACCTCTCGTTCTTCCTTGCGCCGCAGATAGAAGTTATTCCGAACTGGTTAATGGCAAGCGGTTATATTCAGTTCCGCATGGAGCGTATGCGTGGTACCGGCTATACGCATCACAGCAACGCATGGAGCGGCAACGCAAATATACAACTTATGCACTGGGGCTTCGTGCTCAGCGGTCAGTACGTGAGGGCACAGCGCGACCTTTGGGGTGAGAAAATCAGTTGGGGCGAGAATCTGAACATTATCGACTTCAGTTATAACTGGAAGTCATGGCAGTTCTCCGCAGGTGTCATCATGCCGTTCGGCAAATACGACCAAGGCAGCAAGTCGCTGAGTAAATGGAACCGCAACGAGCAGCACATGCGCCTCGATATGCGTATGCCATACATCAGCGTATCATACAACCTGCAATGGGGCCGTCAGAAACGCGGAGCGCAGAAACTCATGGACGTTGATGCCAACGCCGACCGCTCTACCGCAGGAGGAAGATAACAGCAACAGTTTTTCATGCAACCGCAGAAACTCCGGCAGTAATTGTCGGAGTTTTCTTTTAGTGGGAATCCGGCTGCGCCGTCGGGCTATCGTGAACGGAGCCTGATGTCTCCGCCGTTCGGCTTCTATCCCTATTCCGTCATACGCCCTCGCGATACCTCGCGAGGGCTTTCTTTGTATATGGACTTGTCGCTGCGGCGATGGCGAACGTTGGCTTCGCCCAAGTTTGGCTGCACTCGGCATAGTCAAGCGAGCTTGCCTCTGCTCTCATTTGCACTAAAAGTGATACGACAATTTTACGAAAAATGGTACAAGCCTCATTTTTAGCCGCGTTGCTTAAAATTCTCTACAAATTTTTGTTCGGGTTCAAACAGCTTCCCACTTGATTGCACGTAAAAATCAAACGCGCCCCGGCGCACAGTAAAAACCCTCTTAAACTTCAAAATCATGACCCACGTAATGAACATATTCGACAGCTCTCTCAATTCCAACCGCAAGCTCAAATACTACTCGGTAGAAGTAATCACTTTCGACGACGAAAGCTACACAATCGAAGTCGAAGCCCGCAGTGCCGAGGAAGCCCAGGAAATCGCCGCTTCCCAATAAAAACCCCATAGACTGCTTGTTGACTCTACAAAATATGGCATGGAACTTTAATATTGTTTATGCCATGCTTTTTTTGTAAATTTGCAGGCTAAATAATCAGAGATTACATAGATGGCAATATTCGATTTTTTCTCCCGTAAAAAGAAACAGGAAACTCTCGACCAAGGACTGGAAAAAACCAAAGCGGGTTTTTTCGGTAAGCTCAAACGTGTCTTTGTAGGACGCCGTACCATTGATGACGATTTCCTTGACGAACTGGAGGAAATATTCATTACCAGCGATGTGGGTGCGGAAACCACGCTTAAAATAATTGACCGCATACAGGCCCGTGCGCAACGTGACAAGTACGTAGGTGAAGACGAGTTGAATGAAATGCTTTGTGAAGAAATATCCGCATTGCTTGTTGAAAACAACGCAAGCACTTCGGTGTTGAAGGATTTCGCTTTGCCGGAAAGTACGAAGCCATATGTGATAATGGTAGTCGGAGTGAATGGCGTCGGGAAAACCACTACGATAGGCAAACTGGCATATCAATATAAAGCGGCCGGCCATAAAGTCATGCTTGGAGCTGCGGACACATTCCGCGCTGCTGCTATAGAGCAGCTTGACGAATGGGCACGTCGTGCCGATGTTCCCATTGTGAAACAGCAGCTTGGAAGCGATGCCGCTGCCGTGGCATTTGATACGCTGTCGAGTGCTGTAGCACAAGGATGTGATGTTGTTATAATAGATACAGCCGGACGTCTTCACAACAAAAAAGGCCTGATGGATGAACTGTCCAAAATCAAACGTGTGATGGAACGTGTCGTGTCGGGAGCTCCGCACGAGGTGTTGCTTGTCCTTGACGGTTCCACAGGCCAAAATGCGTTTGAGCAGGCGAGGCAGTTTTCCGCGGCAACGCAAGTGACGGATCTTGCGATAACAAAACTTGACGGCACAGCCAAGGAGGAGTTGTCATAGGCATAAGCGACATGTTCCGGATACCGGTCAAATATATAGGTCTTGGTGAAAAAATCACGGATTTACAGGTGTTTGACAAACGTACGTTCGTTGAGTCGCTTTTCGGCCGTAAAGATTCAGAAACAAAATGAAAAAAGTGGACGTAATCACCATGGGGTGTTCAAAAAACCTTGTGGACAGCGAGCGTCTTCTTCGCCGCTTAAGCGACGGCAATATAGAAGCGGTGCACGATGCCGACGACTTTTGCGGGGATGCCGTTGTAATAAACACATGCGGCTTTATCGGTGATGCAAAAGAAGAAAGCATAGACATGATACTGAGCGCATGTCAGGCCAAATCCGAAGGCAGGGTGGGCTCCGTGTATGTGATGGGATGCCTTTCCGAACGATATGCCCGACAATTACCTGATGAAATCCCGGAGGTGGATGGGTGGTTCGGAAAATTTGATTTCGAAGCATTGGTGGCCGAATTGTGCCCTGAATTGCATCCGTCTGTACGTCCGTGGGATAGGAAACTCACCACTCCGTCATGGTCGGCATATCTTAAAATAGCAGAGGGGTGCAATCGCTTCTGTGCATTCTGCGCCATACCTCTGATAACAGGGCGATACAAATCCCGCCCTATAGAGGAAATAGTGGAGGAAGTGCGTGCACTGGTGAATCGTGGTGTTAAAGAATTCAACGTCATAGCCCAGGATTTGTCGTACTATGGAAAGGATCTGTATGGCCGCATGGCTATAGCAGAGCTGGTTGACGCAGTTGCCAATATCGACGGAGTGGAGTGGATAAGGCTACACTATGCGTATCCGACAGACTTTCCGTACGACTTGCTACCTGTGATGGCCAGGCATGCGAATGTGTGCAAGTACCTTGATATTGCATTGCAACATTCCTCAGACAATATGCTGGAACGGATGCGCCGTCGAATTACCGGTGCCGAGACCCGCGCATTACTTAGCCGCATAAGGCAAGAAGTTCCCGGAATACATATTCGCACCACTTTAATGGTAGGATTTCCCGGTGAAACTGATGAGGATTTTGAAAATCTTCTTGATTTTGTGCGTGAGCAACGCTTTGAACGTATGGGTGCATTTGCATATTGCGAGGAGGAGGATACCTATGCAGCCGAGCATTATAATGACGATGTACCGGATAGTGCAAAGCATTTGCGTCTTGACCGTCTAATGGCTTTGCAGGAAGAAATAGCGCTCGAGCATAATCGCTCCAAAATAGGAACTGTTGTGCGGGTGCTCATCGAAAGTGAAAATGGTGGATTTTATACCGGTAGAAGCCAGTATGACTCTCCCGAGGTAGACCCTGAAGTGCTTATAGACAAAAGCACTTGTGGTGTGGAATTGAATTTCGGCGAAATGTACGATGTTGAAATAACCGACGCCATGCCATACGAACTTTTTGGCCGTGTAGTGTAAAGGAATGGTTTTGCCTATCGACATAGCGCGCAGTTTCAGCAGCGGGCAACCCTTTGCTGTATTCAGGCTTCCCGGAGATACTGCCATACGTGTCGCGGACAGTGACAATGAGTTCCACATCAATATGTGGAACACTCCGTTTTCGTCCAATATATCGGTCAATGAATGTAGCAGCGGTTTGGCTGCTGTGCAGCCATGGGCCGAGAGTACGCCACACGACCGATACATAAACAGCACACACCAGTTGATAGGACGTCTTCGTTCCCGAGGGGGTAAGTGTGTACGTATGCGTGCTATATGTGCTTCAGGCAAAACATTTGACATTAATGCAATAGTTGAGGATGTGTTTAATCTTTACCCTGATGCGTTCTGTCATTGCTATTACACTCCTCATACTGGTCTTTGGCTCGGTGCCACGCCTGAACTTCTGCTTGACTATGACGGCAAAACCATGCGCACAATGTCTCTTGCCGGAACACGTTCTGCCGACCGGAGTGGCCAATGGGATGAAAAAAACAAGCAGGAACAGGCCTTTGTCACCGAATTTATATGTGAGTCTTTGACAAAGCTCGGATTGCAGCCGCATTGCGGTATTGACGAGACGTTGCGTTATGGGGCAATAGAACACATATGCACGCGTATTGAAGCTGCTTTAAAGCCGGGAATTGTTTTAGAGGACATTCTAAACGCATTAAGCCCGACTCCGGCTGTCGCCGGCCTGCCGCGTTGCGATTCGCTCGCCGAAATAGAAAAAATAGAAGATGCCCCACGACGATGCTATGCCGGATATGTGATGTGTCGTGGCGGTGGCGGCCAAGTAAAGGCATATGTCAATTTGCGATGCGCGCAGTTTTCGGAAAATGCATATTGTATATATGCCGGAGGTGGCGTAACTGCAGAAAGCGATGCGGAAAGCGAATGGTCCGAAACATCTGCAAAAGGAGCGTCGCTGGTGGATATATTCGAAAGGAACACAATAGACGATGAACCGCAGCAATAGCAACAAGGGCAGGGGTAAGCAGGGGAGCCCGGCGAGTGTGGTCATAGCATCGTTTTGTGCGCTATGCTTTGTGTCAATGTTGCCATGGGGTGAAATCACCGGTAACAGACTTAAGAATTTCAATTTGTTTTCAGACATAATTCATAGTACTTCCGCTGAATATGTAACAGAGGAAATAATAGACCCTGCGCTGTCCAAGGCATTGGCGGATAATGAACAGATTCTCATAAATACAGAACCGGTAGAGCGGAAACGTGATTCTATCATAATAACGTCGGCCGAAGCAGAAGGACATTGTTCCGAATTCCTTTCACCTCGTGTAGACGGTCTTATGGCTTTAGAGGATTATAGCGGAGGCGTGGCTGTGTCCAGACTTCGAAATGCTGCAGAATCCGGCACTTTGCGTTGTGCAATGATAGGCGACAGCTACATAGAGGGCGATATATTCGCTGGTTCAATACGCCGAAGGCTCCAAGATCTGTATGGTGGTGAAGGAGTGGGCTATGTGCCCATGACGTCTGCCGTGGCAGGATTCCGCCGTACGGTTCGAATTAAAAGCAAGGGATTCTCGGCATGTGACATCCGAAACGAACTAAAGGACAGTCTGCATACACTCCCAGGAGAATATTTCCGAGCCGCCCGTAGTGCGGAAGTGTCATTCAAAGGAGGATACCATACTGGTGCGTGGAGCCGTTCGAGAATCATTTTTACAGCTCCCCAAAGCGGAGTCATAAGCACGAGTACTGATGGACAGAACTGGATAGAGCATACGGTGGAAGCATCCGAAAAGCCCCAGTGCATTAGCGTGGATGGTCTCACATCACGTTTTGACGTGAGATGTGACATCGATGGTCTGATAGTGTTTGGGGCGTGGCTTGATTCCCCGTCGGGATTTAGCTATGACTGCATGAGTCTGCGAGGCTATAGTGGCATATCGCACCGTAATATGAGCATTTCTACCTCACGGAGTATTGCGGAATGGGTAGATTATGATCTTATAGTCATAGAGTATGGAATGAATGCATTGTCTTCACAACAAACCGATTATACTCCTTATGGAAATATCATGAAACGAGTGCTGCTTCGACTCAAGGCTTGTTATCCTGACGCTGCCATAATAATGCTCGGAGTTGGCGACCGAGGACAAAAACAGGGCACAAGTATAGCCTCGTTGCCGACTACGGCAGCCCTTGTTGATGCGCAACGAAGCGCATCGCGTGATGTGGGTGTGATGTTTTGGGACACACGCGAAGCCATGGGTGGCGAGGATGCCATAGTGGAATGGCGTGAACGCGGCCTCGTGAACGCCGACTATATCCATCTCAACAATAAAGGAGGGGAGGAAATGAGTGCGATATTCGTGGAATCTCTCATGCGCGTTTTACAATGAATAAGATAAAGTTTGTCACAGCATTTATTTTGACTGCCTGCCAATGTTTTGCACAGCAGACTGACATACGCGTTAATCCTGAACTCGGAGATGAGGTCAGCTGTTCCGATATATCGGCAACAGATTATAAAGATTATCCTTTCCTATCTTTAGCAGACAATCATATCAAACTTAACGGTGCGAACTGGAGCCGACTGAAAACGGCGTTCGACAACTCGAAAAGTTCGGTGGTAAGTGTGCTGCACATAGGAGACAGTCATATTCAGGCAGAGGGTTCTACATCACGCACGCGCTATCGGCTGCAAGAACGTTTCGGCAGGGCCGGTCGAGGACTTACGGCGCCTTTGCGCATTGCCGGAACCAATGCGCCTATGGATTATAAAATTGCATCCGAATGCAATTTCAGGACATCGCGTCTGCTTAAGACACCATACGATACGCAACCCGGATTTACAGGGGTGGCTGTAGAACCATTGACTGAGGTATTTGACATAAGCATTTCCTGTGGCGATGCATTCGATAGTTTGTGTATATTCGCCACGGGCGAGTCTTCGGTTGAAGTAGATAGTGCATCTCCCGACGTACTTGCCGGAGTTCTATCGGCTTCGGCAGGACTGACAGACGTATTGCTTACAAAACCTGTGTCATCATTGACATTGCGTATGCGTACCGTGCCAGGCACAGCCATAACAGCCATAGAACTTATGCATGGAAATCATGGGGTTGAATACAGTGCTATCGGTAATAATGGGGCCACTTATGCACATTATGACGCTCTTGAAGGATTTGCTGAAAATACGCGACACATGCACCCGGACTTGATAATTATAAGTTTGGGCACCAATGAAGCTTTCGGTCGAGTCAGCGATGACGAGTTACGAATGCACATTGAAAGCCTTATCAATAAATTGCGTATGTACAACCCGGACGCGACAATGCTGTTGACAACTCCGCAAGAGTGCTACAGGCGTAGCCGTACCCGCCAAAGAAGGCGCCGTTCGTCAAGTTATGCCATAAACCCGAATATTAATCGTATGCGCAATATAATAACCGAATATGGCGTTAAAAACCATATAGCGGTCTATGACTGGTATGCCGCATCCGGTGGTTGTGGTTCTGCGTCGGAGTGGCTTTCTCACCGTATGATGAACACCGACCGCGTGCATCTCACATGGGATGGATACCATATCATGGGCGATATGCTGGCCGATGCTCTACTTGAAAAACTGGCTACTATTCAACCGAATAAAGATAAAACTGCAGGCGATGAATCTGCTATACGACATAAGTAAATATTTAGAGAACATAAACACCGATTCGTTATGCAACTTGTTGCTGTACGATCCACGTCAACCGTTGTTGTTCAATACCGGTCTGTTTCTCGTGCTTTTTGTAGCCTTTCTTTTTATTTATCGTGGGCTGCGTTTCAGCCCTACGATTAAAAAACTTTTTGTTATAGCGTTTTCATTGTATTTTTATTACAAATCAAGTGCCGAATGCTGTTTTATATTGCTTGGAGTATGTGTGTCCGATTATATATTAGGGAGATGGCTCGGATGTGTCTCGCGCCGTTGGTTGCGACGAGGTATAGTCGCACTTAATGTTGCAGCCAATGTCGGAATGCTTGTTTATTTTAAATACACAAACCTGCTTCTCTCCACTTTTGCCGACTTCACAGACAGACATTTTGATGCTTTGGATATAATCCTTCCGGCTGGCATATCATTTTTTACATTTCGTTCGATAAGTTACCTTGTGGACATATACCGAGGACATATTGCACCCGCACGCAATTTCCTTGATTATACTTTCTATCTCACGTTCTTCCCGCCTTTGCTTGCAGGCCCCGTTGTCCGCGCGAAGGACATGCTGCCACAGGTGTCTGCCGACCCTCATGCCACGCGTGAAATGGTGGGCGAAGGTCTGTTTCTGATTATGAGCGGTTTGGTTAAGAAGGTGATTATCGCCGATTATATAAGCGGCAATTTCGTGGACAGGATATTCGATAATCCTTCGCTCTACTCTGGCTTTGAGAATCTTATGGGCTGCTTTGGTTTTACCCTGCAACTCTACTGTGATTTCAGCGGCTACAGCGATATGGCCATTGGGCTGGGAAGGATCTTTGGGTTCCGCTTTCCGGAGAATTTTAATTATCCCTATATTTCCGCCAGTATTACGGAATTCTGGCGGCGGTGGCATATTTCCCTGGGTTCCTGGTTCCGGGATTACATCTATTTCCCACTGGGAGGCTCCCGGGTGAAATCGCGGTGGCGGCTGGTGTTCAACCTGTCGGTGGTCTGGCTGGCAACGGGAATCTGGCATGGGGCCAACTGGACGTTTCTGCTGTGGGGAGCCCTCTTTGGAGTGATTATCATCGTGGAAAAACTGTTTGGCCTGCCTCAAAAGCTGACGGAGCACCGGGCAGCCGGAGCAGTTTACCAGATATTTGCCCTGTTGGCTGTGATGCTGGGCTGGGTATTGTTCCGGGCGGAGAATCTGACGGCGGCTCTGACGTATATCAAATCCATGTTTGCCTTGAATGGGAACCTCTTCTGGGATG
>OFGF01002177.1_pt1 | contig 10702 bp, 8 predicted proteins | sample 1521711 | NCBI WGS metagenome assembly OFGF01 (sample SAMEA3504092, study PRJEB24116) | mouse gut metagenome | biome: mouse gut; feature: mouse-associated habitat; material: faeces | place: Denmark | collected 2011
TCTCAACCGTTGCCCCTCTACGACCTACCTCCGTGTTACAGGCATAGACGAGAGCGGACGCGGTGAACTCCTCCGCAAGTTCCTGACGATGAAGGGTGTCGATGAAAACGGTAACAACGTGACGACTTGCCGCCTCGTAGGTACTTACCAACTCACGAAATACCTCGAAGAATCGGAGTTCAACGAGTTGCAGGCCCATTTCCCCGAACTGAACATAAAGCAGCCGGAATGGACAGTTATAAAGTACGATGAAACGGTGTCAGATTCAAAAAATATCTCAAACCTCGATAACGAAACGGGCTACGACTACGACAACACTTTCAAACCGTCGGCGCACGTCGCCGCTATCATGGCGAAGCGTCACCGCGTAATGGCTAAATATGTAGCGTCCGGCAAAATGCTTGTTTGTCCTCTCGACGATACCGATAGCCGCCGTTATCACGACGGCACGGAGGCCAATACGCAAGGGTTCAACCACCCGACGAAGGCAGACGAAGGCGATTTCATGATGTACGAGCCTGACCGTTGGTGCAAGGGTATCGACGATTTTATTAACCGTTGCCATTACCACTGCTTCAGCTCTCTGAAGGCTGTAACGCAGCCGGAGGGCCGTAAACTTTACCCGGAAGATATGGAGTTGCACGACCGCGCAGCTTGCCGAGTGGCTACCACTTACACCACCTTTGACGACTGCCTCGCGGTTTACGATGATTGCCGCGTATATGTTGCCCCGGTGAAGGGTTACAAGCAAGCACGATGGCCGGCCGTGAACTCATCGGTTTACGGCGCGGTGTTCCTCGACGCAGACAACAACGTGGTGGGTCGTGCCGCAGCCAATAGCGGACGAATGACCGAAGGCTCTTACCTGTTTACCTCCGTTCCGGCCAACGCTGAAAAAATCGCGTTCACCTGCCGCGCCGACGCTCCTTTCTCCTTCGTATGGCTTACCACCTCGCCGGAGATTCACGCTATCGAGCCGGACGCATGGCGAACCGGCCAATGGCTTGCCGGTGTTGTGAAAGCCTATTACGGTAATTTGCAGATACGCAGTATTACAGGCGTTCAGCCTACTGTAAGTGTATCACAATCGCAGTTCGAGGATTACTGTCGCCGTCGTGGCGAAGGTTTTACCCCGATTACTTACCCCATGCACCGCAATATCGCTTGTTTGTTCTGGGCGAATTACGGCGATTGCGATTCTTCTGGCGTATGTGGGTATGGCTCCGGCTCAACCATAACGCTCACCGGTCTGACGGCCTTCCTTGGAATGAAGGATACCATAGCGAACCCGGCAAACGCTATCGGCGCGTCCGGAGGCTGGTACTACGATGACACCCAAACTCTCCGAAATGCGACATCTATCAACGCCATAGGTTACGAAAATCTTTGGGGCAATGTCGCAGAATGGATGGGCGGAGTTACCTCCGATTACTACGTTTGGAAATTTACCGAGTACGGAACCGGTGAAGAAAGAACCGTCAAGAGTGGTACAATCTCCGATTCATGGATTACCGAATTACATAACGGTCGTTTCATGGATGTGGTGCCGGTGTTGCTCAACGCCACAGAAACAACCCACTACGGCGACAAATTCTGGTGTTCCAACTCGTCGGCCCGTGTGGTGTACCGCTCCTACTACGCCTACTCGGTCGCCGGTGTTTCGTGCACGAACGCGAACTACGATTCATCGCACACGAGCGCGTGGTACGGGTCGCGCCTTGCCTTCATCGGAGAAATCGAATATACGTTAAACGTCGCGGCCTTCTTGGAGGCCGAGGCCATAGCCTAACCGAATAAACTTGAACGTATGATGTTAAACGATACACGAGGGCGCAGCCCTCCCACCGCAGAGCAGCCCCCGAAATGGTAGATTTCCCCAATCGTCGTCGGCCCGTGTGGTGTACCGCTCCAACAACAACGCCAACTCGAACGCCGGTGTTTCGTACACGAACGCGAACAACGATTCATCGAACACGAACGCGTGGAACGGGTCGCGCCTTGCACTCAAAGCGTTAATTTGCCAAAATCGAAAATATATAGTTTCTCGTATCGTCAGCGAGAAGCAGGGGAGAGAGCCACGGCACAGCCGCCCACAGGACGGAACGCCGAAACATCACGCGCAGGGGTGGAGTTTAGTAGGGCCAGCAATGGCAGCCGAATAACTTAGGCCCCGGAAAATGAAGGCAAAACGAACAACATGAAACGTATAAAGGATTCCGAAATAATTCCGCTGATTGTCGCCCCGTCCAATATCCGGGAATCTATTGCAGCCGTACTTCGTGGAACTGCCCGAAAGCAGTCTAAACAGGGGCGCGAGATTCTTGCGCATATCGACGAGATAGAGGCATGGCTGGCCGCTGAAATATCGGCGGGCGTGTTTTGCCTTACCTCCTACGGAGAGCAGATCATTACCGAAGGAGGAAAGAAACGGCGGATTCAGTTCCTTTATTCGTATTATGAAAAAATGGGTATTCATGCAATAATGAATATCGTCGAGGATCTGACGTTCAAAAAGTTGATACGCACCACCGGGGCATCGCTGAAAAACCGGGGTACGCACGATCTTCTGAAGCTGATACGCCGCGACCTCGAATTATACCCCGATGAAATACAATATGTTTACGAGGACGATATTACGAAATTCTACGAAAGCATATTGCAGGACATCATGATGGACACGTTACGCCGCATATTCAAAGGGCCGATAATCCTTACCCTTCTGGAACGGTTTGTGCGTTTCCTCGTCCGTGGGCTGTCTATTGGGTTACGCAGCTCCCAACATTTCGGCAACCTCCTTTTATCGGTATGGCTCGACCACCATGTTAAGGACAAACACCGCTTCAAATTTTATTATCGTTATTGTGACGATAAGAGGGCGTTCGGTTGTGATAAGCCGACACTTTGGAAATTGAGCGGTATCGTTCACGAGCAGGTCGAGGGCATAGGGCTGAAGGTGAAAGCGAATGAACGTATTTACCCGGTTTCACAGGGTATCGACTTTGTCGGATATGACATTTACAAGGATTATACTCGTATTCGTAAGCGCAACAAGAAGAAGGCAGCCCGTCGCCTCCACAAAATCAAAAGCAAACGCCGACGCGCTGAAATACTCGCGTCGTTTTACTCGCTCTGCAAACACGCAGACGCTAAACATCTTTTTTACAAAATAACAGGCTTAAAAATGGCTGATTACTCAAATCTTAAATCGTTGGCCAACCTCGGTATCTCGACATCGCCGGGAGTGCGTCGGAACGGTCAGAAAAATTTTACTTGCCGCGAGGTCACTCTTAACGCGCTCGTAGGCTCGACGCTTTGTATTCTGGATTTCCAAACAGGCGTTTCGACAAAGTGGTCGCGTAGAGAACACAAGGAAGCGGTGGCCAACGGTGACACGGAGGCAAAGGAGAAAACAAAATATCTCGTTTGCGCCCGTCTTATCGTCCCGAACCGGGCGCAGCTTGCGGCCTGTAACTTACCCCTGAAGAAGGGCGACGTGGTTAAATTCTTTACCGGCTATCCTGATATGTGCGATATATGCGACGCGCTGAAAGACAAGGAACTACTGGGCGAGAATAAGGTGACTATGGCGCGTAACGCACAGGGTAATTTTACCGAATATCTTTTCACTTAACAATATATCGACATGAAAACGAGAGAAATATCATGTTCCGAGGTGCTTGCGCCTATCGAGTGCATAAACCCACGCCGCGACCGCTGGGCGGTGCGCTGGAATCACCACCGCGACGAGGAGCGCGGATGGCTGGCCGTTGAAATGATTACCGACGGCCGTCCGACTGTTGACGAGATACGCGACGCAGTGGCGGAGTATTTCGACGCACAGACCCAGAACCGAATCGCTAATACGTTCTTTTGGAATGGACGGATGGTAAGGCTGACAGACGCGGCACAGCGTAATTTTCTGTTTGCGGTGTATTCGCTCGATAAGACCGGCGAAATCGACCGCGCCCCGTTCATCGGACTGCTGGAGGCTGATACGGACTGGTGGCGGTTGTTTGGGGGGCGGCCGCAGCCGACGAACTGGGCGATATGGTCGCAGCCATGTGGACGCACATCAAAGAGTGCCGAGCCGCAGGAATCGAAGCGAAAAACGCCGTCGATTACTCCCAATACGAGTTATAACGAGCCGGTAAAATGTTTCGTTTCGGGGTGAACCGGTAGGTCGCGCCCCTGAAGATATTTATTTGTCGTTGATACGTCCGTGTGCCTCGCTTGGTCGCGGGCTATCACTATCCCTTGGCTATTCGCCAAATCGCGCAACCCTGAATCTTTCAGGCTGTAGAATTGGTATTCATCACCCCAACCGAGGGCCTTGCGTAGTTTTTTCCACTTTCGTCGAAAAATCTCACTCGAGGCCCTCTCCCTGTTTGGCCTCATATCCTCGCCAAAAAGATAATAATCGCCGGGATTACTGAAAATACCTATATCGAGCATTAATTTTATTATATCGTCGTTAAGGCCGACTTTCCCGTCGCGTTTGTTTTTTGACACCTCCGCCGATATGAATACCGATTGTTCTTTTATTGAGATGTCAGATATTCGGAGGAAACTCAATTCAGTAGGACGGATAAAAGTATAATACTCCATACGGCAAGCAAGAAGATAATGCGGGTCGTGTTCGGCGAGATACACAGACATTCGCCGGAGCATGGAGTCGGTTAACGGCTGGCGTTTCTTTGGGGCCTCCGTCAGCGTCTTGATGTGCTCGGTCGGATTACTTGATATGTAGCGGCGTTCTATAAAGAAAACAGCCAACGAACTGCACCAGCCCCGGTAATTGTTTCGTGTACGCGCTCCGCACTCCCGGTCGAAATATATCCAGTCGAGAAAATCGGACACAAGGCCGCTATCGTACTGGTAAACATATTTCGGCGGTAAAAGCCGTGAGGCAAGAAATTCGCGGAATACGGCCAGCCTTGACGAATAGGATTTACGGGTTTTGTATTTATCCATTCGCTCAACGTATGCCTCGTATTTATCCAAAGCGTCGGAAAGGGCAGTATAACCGCGATTGTCGTCCACATTAACCCACGGCGACCAACCGGCGCGGAGCTGCTTTGTCAGCACCTCGATAAGTTCGGCGGCTCGTTTGCGTCTGTCGGTAATCTTCGGGATTCCGCCGAGCATGAATTTTTTACGGCGCATTTTACCGGCTCCGGGGTCGAAGCTCATAAAATCGACGTACCACGATTTTTTAGTATGGAGGCTGGGGTAGGTGAATTGTAGTATTACACTACGCGAGGCAGATTTTTTGCCGGTGGAACACATTTTTTTAACATTCTTTGTGAGTTTAAGAATGTTACGGTTCGTAGATATGTTGCTTTACTCACAAAATCGGTGTCCGAAACTTGTCCGAGTTGTTTTTTAATAAACAAACCCAACGAATTTAAAATCAATTCGTTGGGCCTATTCTTGCGGAGAGGACGAGAGCAAAGTATCATAAAAACAAGCGCGTAACACCTTGAAAATCAGTAATTGTAATATTCGATTTTGTGGCGTATATGTCCGAATTTTGTCCGATACAAATAGGCTGCCAGCGTAAAATCAGTTTTAATAATTATTTGCAAGCAAGGTATTTAATAACCGATTGCACGAAAACAACCTATTTATTACCGGGATTATTTTTTCGTTCTATCACTCATTAAAATCTCGATTGTCCGCTCTTTTTCCTTCAGTAGTTCCTTCAGGTGAGCCACCTCGCGGCGGAGCGCGTCGGATTCATCGGCGGCGAATCCGTCGAAGAAGATACCAGCCGACACGCCTAATTCTTTGGCGATTAGCTCTATTGTCGTCGAGTTGGTCGAACCGCGACGGATTGCACTCTGTATGGAGCTTTCGTCGCGGCCAATGCGTTGCGCTAACTCTCGAATAGTCATTTTCTTGCGCTCGCACAAATCTCTGATTAAAAGAAGATTAGCCATTGTGATTTAATATTTTACAATTTTTAACAGGAATTATTTACCTGACAAAAGGAATTTATTACTACATTTGCAGAGTAAAATTAACAAAAATATTTCAGTTCTACAAATGAAGAATCAAATTAAAGACCTTACGGACTCTAATATTTTGCGCGGTTGGCTGGATTCTCTTCCCCGCGCAGAGTACAACAAGCATAAAGCCGGTTTGGTTGTCGCTTGTGCCGAAAGCAGAAGCAAAATACTGAACTGGATATACGGGCGTTGCAAAGTGCCAAACTCGGCAAAGAAACTAATAAACGCCTATACCCTTCAGGTTTCAGGTAAAGAAATATTCACGATAGCCAAGCCGGAGGAATTGACCGAAGGCGTAAGCGGCCACGCCTCCGACACGGCTATTTAATAACCATATAAACCCGCTCGAAATATGAAAAAGATTATCACCTTCGGACAGCACTCCGCAGAACTCCATGCCGGCGAACATCGTGCCGCTCTCGTAATATCCGAAAAGTGCTTACCGGTTGGCCTCGCCGACGTGCTTAATGAAGCCGGCGACATACACGTCCACAACGTCCAGAAGAATGACGACGGTTTCGGTTGTATCGGTATCACCCACGACCTCTCCGTTTCCGACCTTATAGCCGAGGTTTGCGACGCTATTACTCGCGTGTACGACACTGATACGACCGTTTCAAATGCGCGACCCTAAAACGCTGTATGATTTACGCTATTATGCCCGTCGTCGTGGCTACCGTTTCAGTAAAACGGAGCGAGTAGTCACAACGCCGGAGGCGAATCGTTCCGCCCGTGTGGAGGAACGATTGAAGGCTTTCGGCTATGGGATTCAACTAAATTTATTCAGCGATGAAAAATAATACTGTGTGCGTCCTTCCCCCTCCTTCGGTTTATTTGTCACTTTGCAAAACCGTTACCCCTCAATCTCGAAAAATGGGGGGGGGTAGAAATCGCCCTAAAATTTTGTAATTATGTAATTTGTCACATGATATGGTAACACCTGAACAGTTATACGCCGCAACAGACGACGGCCTCCGTATCATTGCGCTGCATTACCCCGACGCTCCCGAAGCTGCAAGGACTAACAGGTCGTTCAAGGCAAGACCCGACGAGCGCACTCCGAGCGCAAGGGTCAAACTAATGAAAACCAAGGATGGGGCGCAAGTCTGGAAAATGACAGATTTCGGCGACGAAGGCAGAGCCGAAAACCCTATTTCCATACACATGAAGCAAACGGGGTTATCCTTCCGTGAAGCTATCCTCGACCTTTCGGCTATCTTCAATATTACCGATGAAATAAATCGTTCCGTCAACCGGCCGGATGTTCGCCGTCAACCGGCAACAGCAGAACAGGCGGATGGTTCATGGGATAAAGATATTAACCAAGAGTTTACGGCGAAGGAGTGCGAGATTATGGGGCCGCGTGTCACCCCTGACACTCTGAAGGCTCTCCACTGGTACCGGGCTAACCATGTCGTTACAGTCAGGAACCGCGAGGCTGTTTATAAATACTCAAACGAGAACTACCCGATTTTTATCCGCGAATGTTGGTTTACTGATTCCAAGGGTAATCGTGATTGCTTTTATAAGATTTACGAGCCTCTGAACCCGGAGAAACAGTGGCGTTTCCAATACCAGCCAGCCGGGAAGAAACCACAAAGCTACATTAACGGTTTGTTTGAGCTTGCCGCCGCATGGAGAGCGTACAACGATACCGAGGAAGCAAAGTGGACCGCCGACCCTGCAAACGAGCATAAGCCCTACCGAGAACAAAAATTACCCGAAGCGATCATTTGCTCCGGCGAACGCGACGCGGTTTGTGTCCGCTCTCTCGGTTACTACCCTTTGTGGTTCAATTCCGAAACTTATCAAGTAAGCCAAGAGGAGTGGAACCAGATAACGAAATATGTCGAAACCGTCTATAATATACCTGACATCGACGCAACCGGCCGCCTAAAAGGTACGGAACTCGCTTTACGCTTTATCGACATACACACCATTTGGCTACCCGAAAAACTGGCCTCATACCGCGACAATCGAGGGAAACCCCGTAAGGATTTCCGAGATTGGATGGAAATATGGAGCAGTAAGGGCGATTTTCGCGGCCTTCTTAACCTCGCTACACCCGCAAGGTTCTGGGTTGAATCATGGAACGAGAAAACCAAGAAGAAAAAATATTCGATAGACATTTCATGTCTGCACGAATTTTTAATGTTGAACGGATTCTACACCCTTCGCGACAAACACGCACCGGGTACGCAGTTCGTGAGGATTCAAGGCAACATCGTGAAACTTGTTACACCCAAGGAGATACGCGAATTTGTCCTAAACTGGGCGATAGACAGTAAACAAGAGCGAGAGCTGCGCAACCAGATATTACAGGATTCCAAGTTGTCGGCTCAATACCTCGAAGCCCTTCGAGAAATTGACCCGGATTTCACCAACTACACCGAGCGTTCACAGTTCTTTTATTTCCCGAAATTCACCGTCGAGGTTACAGGGCGCGAGATTATCAAGCACGACAACCGCGCCGCCTCTGCCGGTCGCTATGTATGGGAGGAGAATGTTATCAACCATAATATTAAATTCCTTCCTGATATGTTCACGATTACCCACCCCGAAGGGCAATACGAAAGCGAAGATTTCGACATCGAGGTGGCCGAAAATCAAACCTCGAATTATTTCAAATACCTGATTAACTCCTCCCGTATTTATTGGCGCAAGGAGTTGGAGGAGCAAGTTAACGCCATGTCACCGGAAGAAGGCGCGGCGTACCTCGCAGCTCATAAGTTTGACATCGCCGGCCCGGCATTGACCGCCGCAGAGATTCAGGAGCAAAAACAGTGTCTTATCAACAAGATTTTTACAATCGGGTTTATGATGCACCGTTACAAGTCAGAGTCGAGAGCGTGGGCCCCGTTCGTCATGGATAACGTAGTGGGCGAGAACGACCAGTGTAACGGACGTTCCGGCAAATCCTTCATGTTCCGCGCCCTCTCTAATTTCACACGCTGGCTGAAGCTGTCCGGGCGTAACCCTAAATTACTGGAGAATCAATTTGCTTTCGAGCAAGTAAGCAAACATCTCGGTATTGTTGTCGTTGACGATTGCGACGAATATTTACCGTTCAAACAGTTTTACGATAATATCACATCGGACATCACTATTAACACAAAGAACGTTTCAGCCTATACCCTGACATTTCAGGACGCGCCGAAATTCGCCTTTACTACGAACTACGTCCCGAAGGAGTTCGACGGTTCAAGCGTCGGCCGTATGCTGTTCGTTGTGTTCTCCGACTACTACCACCAACGTACAGAAGATAACGACTATCTCGAAACCCGTCAGATTCGCACGGACTTTAACAAAGACCTGTTCGGTAGCGCATACACCGAAGCCGAGTGGGAGGCGGATATAAATTTCGTACTCCAGTGCGTGAAATTTTATCTTTCCGTCGCTCCGTTGCAAGTCAAAATCGAGCCGCAGATGGGTAATATCATATTCCGTAAGTATCTCCGGGATATGTCCGACAATTTCCGCGAGTGGGCCGAAGGTTATTTCTCTGTTGATGAAAACGGGTGCGGTGATAATCTTAACCGCGAAATCGTGAGGGAAGATGCTTTCGAGGCTTACAAACGATTCTCCGGCGTGTCTAAAATCACCATGCAGAAATTTACAAAATCTCTGAAGGGATTCTGCTTTACGTGTGATTATATCGACTGCCTCAATCCTGAAGAACTACACAATTCAGGTTCGCGCATAATGCGCCGTATCGAGGACCCGATAACACACAAGAAGGTACAGAAAGAAATGATTTATCTCCGCACCAAGAAAGAGGCCGAGCGTCTGAAGAATCCCCCGCCGCCCCCTCCAACCCAGCAGGAAATGCCCTTCTAAACCGTTACAGTTATGAAAATAAGAATATTCGAGGCGTTTGCCGGTTACGGCAGTCAGTCGATAGCCCTCCAGCGTCTGAAGGAGGATTATCCCGGATTCGATTACGAGGTGGCTGGATTCTCCGAAATAGACCGTTTCGCGGTCCTGGCATACTACGCAGCTCGTGACGCCCGTTTGCAAGGGCATAGTATCGACCGTCTAAATCTGGAGAAATACGAGCCGTCGCCGGAACTCCTCGCCAAATACCCAAACTTTGGAGATATTACCAAGATAGAATGGGCAGAGGTGCCGGATTTCGATTTATTTACCTATTCGTTCCCGTGCCAAGACATAAGCACAGCAGGGAAACAAAGAGGTTTTGATGAAGGCAGCGGTTCGCGTTCCTCATTACTTTGGGAGTGTGCGAGAGCTATCGAGGTGAAACGTCCTAAATTCCTACTTATGGAGAATGTCAAGGCGTTGACCTTCAAGAAGCACAAAGATAATTTCAAACGCTGGCGCGACACACTCGAAGCCCTCGGATATTCCAATTACTGGGCTATTCTCAACGCGAAGAATTTCGGCGTTCCGCAGAATCGTGAGCGTGTTTTTATGGTAAGTATCTGGGGGGGCAAAGTTACGAATTTCCGCAGCCTTCCGAAACGCTGACGCGGAGGTTAATCCACGTTCTCGAAGAAAATGTGGCTGATTCATGGTATCTAAACGAAAAGCAATTACACATGATTATCAACCACAACGAACGCAAACAGTCTGAAGGGTGCGGATTCTCTACGAGTTTCAAGACGGCCGACGGTATTTCTTGCGCCGTTACTACGCTTTGCGGCAGTCGTCCGACTGATACCTACCTCGCCGAGCCT
>OFGF01002179.1_pt1 | contig 10695 bp, 3 predicted proteins | sample 1521711 | NCBI WGS metagenome assembly OFGF01 (sample SAMEA3504092, study PRJEB24116) | mouse gut metagenome | biome: mouse gut; feature: mouse-associated habitat; material: faeces | place: Denmark | collected 2011
TGCCTCCAGCTTCCCGATCCGGATCACCTTTTCCGCGCACTGCGCGGAGAATCTGCCATCGCTGCCGATAATTCCCCCCGCCGGTACGGACGGTTCCTGGGTCTGATTCCCATCATCCCCTGTTTCTCCCGTTCCGGTTCCTTCCGGTGTTTCATCCGGCTGCGGTTCCGTCTCCCAGCCTTCTTCAGAGTCTGCCGGGCCTTTGTCCTTTTCCACCAGTGTCCAGGTGTTATTGTCCACGGTTCCGTCCACCGGTACCCATTCCCATTTCGTGCCTGTCACATTTCCGTCCGCATCCTTTTCCTGCACTTCCTGCCTCTTCTGCAGCTCAAAGGTAAAAATTTCCGTGCAGTCTTCCGGATCCTGGTTGGCAATCTCCTTGGTCAGGCAAAATTCCCGCCACTTGTAACGGTTCGTTATGACCTGGGATGCCCCCCTGACAGGAACCACTCCCGTAACCGGGTCGTTTATCATCCACATGTCGCTGACCGGACTTCCATTTTCATCCGTATCATAGACTTCCGTCAGTTCGTACTCCGTATTTTCCTTTTCCAGTACAAATGCAAGGATCCAGCCTTCCCGGATGGTGAAGCTTCCATCTTCACCGGTTTTCCGAAATTTTTTATCCCCATTTCCGTCATTTCCCGGAAAATCCAGAATCTCCGGACTGTAACCGTTCAGCCTCACGCTGTCCACCAGGCAGTATTCCAGGGACGCCGGCTGATATTCCCCGTTCTCATCCTTCAGCCTTATCCGGAAAGAAAAGGTCTTGTCTGCCTCTGTCAGTGTCTCTTTGATATCCTCCGGCACATTCTCCAGGTTCTTCCGCACATACAGCACGTTGCGGTAGGTGTTCTTTATGTCATGGAGATATGTGTTCAGTCCGCTTACCTTATTGTTATCAGGATACTTTTCATTATCGTACTCGTCATCCTCCGGTTTCCAGAAAAGGTTCTCCTCTTCCTCCACAATGACATGTTCCGCATCGGCCACACTGTCAAACACGGCCCTCTGGCCTGCCTTCAGGGTGAAATATCCTTGTTCGTCCGACGCATAAGGCCGGTCCTGCACCTGGACATAGCTGTCTTCCGCGCCGTTTTCCCCGGGTATCAGATTCCAGAGCGTATAGGCCTTGTTTGCCAGGGGTGCAGGCACCATCACCGGTTTTCCCGTCTCCCCGTCCAGGATGATATTCCCGTCCGCATCCCTTTCTTCCGTCTCCCGGTAAACACGGAAACGGAAGGACTCCTCCCGGAACATTTCCGGTACCTGGCTCACATCCCGGAAGCTCTTCCTGACTTCCAGGGCATGCCCTGCTCCCAGACGCACACGGACAGACCCGCCATCCAGTGTCACGCCATCTCTTCCGATTCCATTGTCATCCACCGGCACCGAATAATAGGAAGGGTTGTTAAATGCATACCTGAATATTGTATTCTCCCCTGTCTGCGTGTCTTCTTCCCCGGCAGGAGCCCTCATTTCGATCTCGAAGCTCAGGGCATTGCCCTTAGAAAGGACAAACTCCTTCCCGTCCGCGGCATTCCTCAGGTCTACCGCAACGGATCCCACGGTTTCCATGGCCAGGGCCCTTGTGATGGCAGCATCCGCCACATCCCCGGCTTCCGGATAGTCCTCCCTGTACTGCCGCTCCAGGTCGTCCAGCTCCTTCCGGCTGTGGCTGTCCCTATAGTCCCCGATCTTCCCGGCCAGTTCTTCCGGCGTAAGGTTATTTTTATAATTTTGGATAAATTCTTCTTCCTGATACCAGCCGTAGCCATTGTCAGGATTCAGGATATCGGTTACCGGAATTTCACTCTTGTCTGTGTTTTCCGTTCCCAGTTCCGTCATTTGCAGTCCGTCGTCCCCTGATGGCATCCATTTTGTGGTTGCCGCATTTCTGGCAGTGTTGTACCATACCTGCGGCTTTACGCCCAGGCCTTCCAGTCCTGCAAAATTTACCTTCCGGAATGTGCCGTACCATTTCCGGTTTTCCTGGCCAGTGAAATAAGAGCTGTTCTGGTCATCCCTGCCGGCCCTTTCCACCGCCGCATTTTCCAGGTGATCAAACACTACCAGGTCTTTCAGGCCTGCCTGAGGGGTTTCCACCGTGATTTTATAGGTATAGCCTTTTCCCTCTTCCACATAGGCGCTGTCCCCGTAAGTGACAAAAGTGTCAGAATCCGCACGAACTTCCTTGTGAATCACGGAACCTGAGCCGATTGCCTGGTCATCCCTGGCCAGGCAGGCGGCATAAAGGATATTTGCCTCTCTCCCTGCATTGGCCGGATTAATTCCTTTCCCGAAAGGTTTGTATACCCCTGCCGCTCCGGTCTCCGGATCCCGCTCCGGCACAGTGCCCTCCTGGTATACTTTGTAATTCCCTTCCGTCTCGCCCCTTAGTGCGGTATCCGCGTCCGGGGCATATTTTTCCACATCCGGCATAAAGGCGCTGATATTATACTGCTCCTCAACCTGTTCCTTGTCATTCCATGCGTAATAGGCACGGAATGACACGCCCCAGCCTTCCACCCATTTTCCATCCGTATATATGGACGGGTCGTCTTCCGCATATTCCAGCCGGAATGTCACCATGTCCCTGCCGGTGCCCATCCAGTCATCGGTGACTTCCGTGGTCACTGTCACATCCTTTTCGTCCCAGTAGTTGGTCCGCTCCCTGTAATATCCGTAATGATCCAGCTGAGTGATCCTTCCCGCAACCACTTCCACAGAGGGGTCAAAAGTGACGCCATAGGGAAGCAGGTCGTAAAACATCACGTATTTCCTGCCCGGGCTGGCAATCCCCATGTTTCGCAGGTATCCCATGCCCTCCTTGTCATATACCAGGTAACCGTCATAGGCAGTGAGGTAATAGTCAACCAGTACACGGTTTCCCGCCACATCGTTGGTGGTTTTCGCCCTTTTGTAGGACCGGGCTTCCTTTTCCAGGCCATACAAAGTCACGGATGCGGAACCGCGCACGGGAAGGGTTCCTTCCGCGTAAGTGTAGATCTGCCCCCTGCCGCTATTCTCGCCATAAAATGCCTTAGTGTCTTCTTCTATGGGAAAAGTACTCCCGAACTGCTGGTAGAAACTGTCGGTCCCCATCTGGGACAGTTCCTGCCACTCACCATCTTCCTCTGTCCTGTACCTGCCCAGCGCCGCGGAGAAATTCCGCAGTTCCATGGACTCCACGGTCCCTTTCCGGTATGCTTCCATGATCTTCATCAAAGTTTCCGAGGGAGATGCTTTCAGGCAGACATTTACCTCAATGGTACATGCCGTGGTGTGTTCTGCCGTCCCGTGCACTGCCATGACTCTCCAGGGTTCCCTGGCAATTTCCTCCCGGGTAAAGGAGTAAGAGGCCGTGTTTCCGCCTGACCGGCTGACGGGCTGCCCCCCGTTTACCATTACCCAGCTGTTGCGGTCTTCCTCTGTCCACGCTTCCCCTTCCGCTGCAGGCTTTCCGAACATGGCATAGATATATACGCCTCTGTCACTGTCCGGAAATTCCAGGCCGGATGTCACCGACTCGTTTGCGGAGTCATATCCACTGTCCGTCTGGGTGACTTTGACACCTGAATAATAATAATCGTTCCAGTCCAGCTTCACGGGGCCGTTTACGCCCTCCACCCGGCCATCATAAGTGGCATATAAAAAGTCATCTGCCGTGGCCAGTTCATAGCAGCTTCCTTCCCTATAACCGTGCAGGGCACCGTTTTCGTCCGGGCTCCCCTCCTGGTCTTTCGAAGGCACATAATGCGTGGAACCATATCCCGTATATGAACCCTCGCTGCTGAACCAGAGGCTGCCGTAATCCTGCCCTGCCCCTTGTGCCTGACTGTATGCTTCCAGCCAGCTGTCATATCTCTTTTCCGTCTCATTCCGGATATCACTGTATTTGTGTACAATGATCTGGTCCCCACTGTATGTCCAGTTGTAGTCCGCATAGGTATGGCTGGCGCTGGCTTCCTTTTGCGCCGGGTTATCTTTCCCGTCCAGCGGCCTGAAGGTCACGGAAAGATCATTTGCCAGCAGGTCTCCCGTTTCCACAGCGTCTGCCGGGTATGCCAGCACCAGGAAAAAACGCATCCTGGGATTCTTTTCCGTACAGCTTTCTTTCAACGCTGCCGTCAGGGACTCCCTGGCAGCCACAGGCTGTTCCCCTTCACTCTCCGTGGGAATCTGTGGCACCTCTTTTATTTCAAAAGCTTTCCCTTCCTCAACCAGAAGCGGATATGAGGTATTTGTATTGTTCCGATATCCCACCACGCGAAAATCTGACATATTTGTCGGTTTTTCCGTTCCTTCCGCGTTCAGGATGGAAGGATTCTCGGCCAGCTCCATGGTCCAGGGCTGGGTCGCGTTTCCCTGCACCGTCACATCCCATACCGTGTACTTCCAGTTATTAAAATTCTCTCCCCCAAACTCCTCCGGAAGGTCACCGGAAATATAGTTCCTCACCTGGGCCTCCGTGTACAGTCCCGGTGTAAACTGTTTCCCGTTTTCCTTATGCGCTTTCTTTGTAACCCCGGAAATGTTTACGGAAGAATCCACCACTCCGGTCAGCGCCGCACTGGACGCCGCTTCCTTCCACTGGGCCGCAGTCCCATCCGGACTTTCGGGCGTGTCCGCGTTCTTCCTGGTAACCAGGGCCTGCGCCTGCAGCCCCCATTCCGTGCCATCCACGCTTCGCATAATGTCCACGCCCCGATACAGCACCTGCCACATGGCATTGGTTCCCGCGGATATTTTTCTGTAATTGAAAAAGACAAGTTCCGAGTCTTCCGTGGGGCTGCCGCTTTCGTCCGTGTTGCTTATGTAGTAGTTGAATGCCGTATTCCTGCTGTAGGTCCACTGTCCCGGATCGTTCCCGGGAGCCTTCGGCACCGCAATGTCGTTCTCTGCCGGAGTCACAAGGTCTCCTGCCGCCTGGCTGAAGGTGCCCGCTTCCAGTGTCCCTCTGTAACGGAACAGAGCCACGGGGATCCTGATCTCTACGGTTCCTGCCGGAAGGCCTATTTCCGTGTGGAATGTCATGTCATATTTTACATTGGCGTCACCCTTAATCACCATGCTGTTTTCTTCGTCTGTCTGGTAGGAATAGCGGATCCCGAAATCCCAGTCATCCCCCTTGGGACGGATGTCTTCGTCCGGTTCCGTTCCGGTCCCCTCCCCGGGTTCCGCTCCCGGCACAGCCAACGCAAACGCCGCCGCTCCCTTCCACATGGTGGCTCCCACCATGTCCTCCGGCAGTGCGGTCAGTTCCTCTATGGGCATCAAGTCACTGAAATCTTCTTCCTCGCCGGAATCTTCCTCCGGAACCTGGCCGCTTCCGGGCGCAGGTGTGGCTGTGTTGTCCTGAGTTCCGGTTCCGTTTGCATCCATGTTGCCCGGGGTGTTTCCCGTGCCCTCCTGGCTTCCGCTGCCATCATGGGCTCCGTCTTCCGGGCTCCCGCTCCCGGACGGATCCTGGTTTTCATTTCCCGGCTGGTTTTCTTCTTCGTTCCCTCCGCTTCCGTTTCCGCTTTCATTGCTCTCGTTCTCGGACGGGTCCTCGTTTCCATTCCCCGGCGCGCTTTCCTCCCCGGTTCCTGCGGCGCCGGTTCCGTTTTCACTTTCATTGCTCTCGCTTTCGGCTGGATCCTCGTTTCCATTCCCCGGCTCGCTTTCCTCTCCGGTTCCTGTGGCGCTGGGTCCGTTTTCATCTCCCGTGGCGTCCTCCGGATTTTCAGACTCCCTGACCCTCTGGCTTTCCGCTTCCTCACCATCAGACATAATTCCCCCGCCGTCCACGATTCCCGCTTCCGTGTGTTCCCCGGTTCCTGCCACGGGCAGCCCGGCTGCCATTGCATCTGCCGCCACGTTCGTTACCGCCAGTGCCAGAACCAGCACGGACACCAACACCTTCCTCAACGCCCAATCCTTCCCTCTCATCCTCAGACCCTCCTTGAAACCTTCCCCGGAACTCCGGGTTTCCCGGGGTTCTGCCCCCGTTTACCACATAACCGGCGTTATGCGGTAGATGATATTATTGTAGTCAAGTTGCAAGAGTGCACATGTGAGATATTTCTCTTATAAAAATTTTCCAAACAATATTTTTTAACAGATTTTTTATGACTAAATCTGATATTTTTAATACAATTTTTTAAAAATAACTTTATACTCTGAATATTATAATCATCTTTGAAATTGTTCTTTTTTAAATACAAATCAAATGATATTCTTGAAAAATCGTAACTAATGCAGTATAATGGTCATATAATTTAGAAGAAAAAATAAAGTTTAAAATTTTTGGTATATTTTTTTATGATTTTTCACCGCATAACGCCGGTTAGTAAGTAAATAATCTTTCTTCTTGTTCTATTTTGTCACTATATTTTTATTAAATAAGAATATTTCTGTCTGTATTTCCTTTATTTCACTCATTTGCAGGAATTGTGTATCCACTGAAAATAATGCAATAAATATGGTGCATTGCAAAATGCCACTTAGGAACGTGCTCTGTATTGTTAGTTTGAATATTCCCGTTCATGTTCCTCCTTTGGGACAATCGAGCAGGGGAAATGACCCACTCCACTACTCGCCGTGCGCCATCTGGCGGCATATTTCCCCTGCATGGGGCTGCGCATAAAAAAGACGCATGGTTTACCATTTGCTGTTCCATGCGCCATGTGAAGATATTTCTAAAACTGTTGTCAAGAAAGAATGTGAGATTTTTTGATTTTTATGAGGACAAATGATTCTGGACAAGTGCACTATGCTCATGTTAGTATAGGAAAAACGATAGGACGGTATTGGTAATATGCCCAAAATCATGATAATCGAGGATGATCCGGCTATTCGGGAGGAATTGACGCTGCTCCTGGAAAATGAAGGATATATGCCTCTGACAATTACGGATTTTACAGATGTACCGGGTCAGGCAGCACGGGAACACCCGGACCTGATTCTTTTGGATATCGGACTTCCGGGTAAGGACGGCTTCTCCCTGTGCGCGGCGCTGCGGAAAACCATTTCCGTGCCGGTGATTTTTGTGACCAGCCGGGACGCTGGCGTGGACGAGGTGCGGGCGTTGAGTCTGGGCGGGGATGATTACATCACGAAACCATTTCAGGCGCCCATTCTTCTGGCCAGGATCAGGGCCGTCCTGCGCCGGACCGGAGGCGGACCGGAACCGGCAGACGTTCTGGAGGCTGGTGGACTGCGCCTGAGCCTGACAAAAGGAGTTGCATCGGCTAACGGAAACACTGCGGAGCTGACCCGAAATGAGCTGCAAATATTAGCCTGTCTGATGATTCGCGCAGGGCAGATTGTTTCCAGGGGCGATCTGATCGATACGCTATGGGACAATCAGATTTACATTGACGACAACACCCTCAGCGTCAACATGACCAGGCTTCGCGGAAAGCTGGCGGCACTCGGTCTGCCTGACGCTGTCAAAACCCGCCGGGGAATGGGGTATCAGCTATGACCCTGCGGGAATTTTTGTCAGATCGGATGGGGCGGCTCGCCCTCCGGTTGATCTGCGCCGGATTAGCGGCGCTGTTCCTTTTTGCCACGGGAACACAACCGGGTATTCTGGTCATTTTATTGCTGGTCTATCTGCTGGTCTTTGTGGCAGGGCAGATTTTCGATTTCTTCCGTCAGTGCGCCTATCTTCGGGAGCTGGAAAATATTTGGGACGGCCTGGACCAGAAATATCTGTTTGCGGAATGTGCCCCGCCGCCCAAAGCTCTTTATGAACGCCGGCTCTTTGACCTGACCCGCCGGGCAGGACGGGCCATGACCGGGGCGGTATCTGACGCGGAAGCCTCCCAGCGTGAGTACCGGGAGTATGTGGAACGCTGGGTACATGAGATCAAGGCTCCCATTACCGCCGCGCGGCTGATTTGCCGGGACCTGGACGGGAATACCCGCCGGAAACTTACGGCGGAGCTGGCGCAGATTGAGGCCAATATAGAGCGGGCCCTATTTTACGCACGGGCAGAAAACCCGGAACAGGACTGTCTCTTCCGGCAGATAATCCTGGGGGAAATCGCCTCCCAGGCGATTGAAAACCACCGTTCCCTGCTGATTCAGAGTGGTGTCCGGGTAGAAGCGCAGAATTTGAATGACACCGTGGTCTATACCGATGAAAAGTGGGCAGTCTTTATTCTGGGACAGCTGCTCCAAAACGCCGCCCGCTATCGGGGAGCCGAGCCGGTTATCACGCTCTCCGCCAAACCGCTTGGGAAACAAATTCAGCTTGTGGTTCAGGACAACGGCATGGGTATCCCGGCCCATGAGCTGTCCCGCGTATTTGACCGTGGATTCACCGGCAGCAATGGCCGAAGCCGGGGAGGCTCTACCGGTATGGGGTTGTACTTGTGCAAAAAACTTGCGTCTTTTCTGGATCTGGGACTGCGTATTATTTCGCGGGAGGGAGAAGGAACGATTATGGAATTGACCTTTCCCGCAAAGGAGAATCTTACAAAATTGTAATGGAAATCAATATCAATTCGATACCTCATCCTTTGTATCCGGCGTATCATAAGACGCAAAGGAGGTGTGCTTATGCTTCAGGTACAAAATATCGAAAAATATTACGGAAGTAAAAACAATGTCACCAAGGCCCTGGACCGGGTGAGCTTTGATGTGGAGGACGGAGAATTCCTGGCTATCATGGGTGCGTCTGGCAGCGGAAAAACCACCCTGCTCAACTGTATCTCCACAATCGATACCATCAGTGCCGGAAAAATCCTGCTGGATGGGGTGAACATAGCCGATCTCGGCGAGGAAGAACTGGCGAAGTTCCGCCGGGAGCGGCTGGGCTTTGTGTTTCAGGATTTTAATCTGCTGGATACCCTGACGGTTGAAGAAAACATCGGTCTGGCCCTCTCGCTGAATCACAGGGACCCCAAAACGGTACAGGACCGGGTACGGAACGTGGCCGGGAAGCTGGGGATCACCGACATCCTGCCCAAATTTCCCTACCAGATTTCCGGCGGGCAGAAACAACGGACTGCCTGCGCACGGGCCATGGTAGCAGGCCAGTCCCTGCTGTTGGCGGACGAACCCACTGGGGCACTGGATTCTAAGGCATCCAAAAATCTGCTGAAAATTATGACAGTGATGAACCGGGATATGGAAGCCACCATTCTGATGGTCACTCACGACGCTTACAGCGCCAGCTATGCAAAACGTGTGCTGTTCCTGAAGGATGGCCGGGTATTTAACGAGCTGCTGCGGGGGGAGCGGGGAAGACCTGTATTCTACCACGAAATTCTGGATGTACTTGCCGCGTTGGGAGGTGATGTCAGTGACGTTATCTAAACTGTCCCTGCGCAATGCCAGACGGCAGGCAAAAGATTATCTGGTGTACTTTGTCACCGTAGTGCTGGCCGCAGCGCTGCTGTATTCCTTCAACGGCCTGGTGTTTTCCAGGGAAGTCCGGCAGCTTTCGGAAACAATGGATATGCTGTCTCTCGTGATCGTCCTGGCCAGCGTGGTTGTTGTGTGCATCTTCGGCTGGCTGGTGAGCTACGCCACCGGTTTCATGCTTTCCCGCCGGAGCCGGGAATTGGGAACCTATATATTGATGGGGCTCACCAACAGACAGGTGGCGCGGCTGTTCTTCCTGGAAAACCTGGCGGTGGGCGGCGCGGCCCTGACGCTGGGACTGATGCTGGGGGGATTGCTCTACCAGATTCTGCGGGCGATTCTGTTTGCCATGTTCAGCCTGCCTTACCATTTCTCATTGACGCTTTCCTTTCCGGCGGCAGGGCTGACCCTGTTCTATTTCACCCTGATTTACCTCCTGGCCCTTGGGAAAAGCCGAAAGCACATTAGCAAAATGAAAATCCGCGACCTGATTTACTTTGACCGGCAGAATGAAGGCGTGGTTATCCCAGCCGGAAAACTTCGCCGCCGGGTATTTTGCCTCTCCATCTTGTCAGGCATGGCTGGAACTGCTTTGCTGATGACCAGACAGCTGATAACCGGTGTCATCGGGGCAGGTTGTCTGCTGGCCGCTCTGTTTGGCTTTTTTCTCAGCTTCGCCTCCGGCGTTCCCTCTTTTTTCGAGAAACACCCCGCCCGGAAATATCAGGGGCAGACCCTGCTGGTTTTCCGTACTCTGGCCTCAAAACTTGCCACCATGGGAATGGTAATGGCGGTGATCTCTATCATCTTCACCGCCACACTGCTCATCGAAGGAAGCGGGCTGGTATTCAACGGCATTTTTCGGGGCCGGGCGGCAGAAAACGCCTGCTTTGACCTCTATTTTGGAATTGAGGGAGAGGATCCTGCCCCCGGTTCTTATCTGGAATACATTAAAGGAAATATTCCGGTAGGGCAGTCTGTTTTGTATCAGGTCTATCTGTGTGAAAGTCCCGCGGTGCGGGATTATGTCAGCAGCTGTACGGTTTATTATTACTACAATTACGACCAGGACCCCGTCCTCCGCTGGAGCGACTATGCCGCGCTGCGTTCGATTGCGGGTTATCCGGCAGTGGAGATGGAGCCGGGACGGTATCTGATCCACTGTATGACATATCTGGAAGAACCGCTGCGGGACTACAGCCAGCCAATCACCCTGGGAGACGTCACTCTGACCCCGGGAGGCGTCTTCACGGAGCATCTCTCCCAAAGTTTCGGTGTGGGTAATGGCCGGGGCTATATTCTGGTAGTCCCTGACGAAGCGGCGGCCGGGCTGGC
>OFGF01002180.1_pt1 | contig 10689 bp, 11 predicted proteins | sample 1521711 | NCBI WGS metagenome assembly OFGF01 (sample SAMEA3504092, study PRJEB24116) | mouse gut metagenome | biome: mouse gut; feature: mouse-associated habitat; material: faeces | place: Denmark | collected 2011
ACACTCTTTCCCTACACGACGCTCTTCCGATCTGAGGAGAAGGGCCTGTGCTACGTCAATTACCGCACGGACTTCGGCGGGAAAATGGAGTACTATCAGATGAAGGGGGTGCCCGCCGGGTCCTGGCTCACATAGGTGGTGGTCTTTTTGCTGTACACCGCCCCGGTCTGCCCGTTGATCTCATACTCGTATTCCACGTTCCCGCCGTAGAATTTGAACTCAAAGACGGGAACACCCCGCTCCATGTCCTGCTTCGCCTCGGTAAAAACGGCCTCCTCCCGGGCCACCCCCGCGTCCGCCAGGGCAATGTCCCGGGCCTCCTCCAGCGTGATGGTTCCGGCCACGGGAACGCTGTTCCCCGGCCCCATCACCGCCTTCTGCTCCTTCTTCACCACCGAGCCGTCGGCGGCGTTGATCTTGTATTCGTACTCCGTCTCTCCGGCCAGGAACTCCACCTCGTACACAAAGGTCCCCTGGTACCGCTCATACTTCACCTTGACGGCCTGGGCGGAAGCGGGATCCACCCCCGCATCGGCAAAGGCGAAGTTCTGGGCCGCCTCCCCGCCGATGGCGGTGCTCTGCTCCGGTCCCCGCGCCCCGTTGGCGATCATCACGATACACACGCCGGCGGTCACCAGAATGACGCAGAGACAGGCCACCGCCAGCGCGGCCCGTTTGGGGGTGGAAAACATCTCCTTGATGCTTGACATTTATTTTGCTCCTTTCCAGGACCGGGAACGGTTTTTCCTATTCCTGCGCCGTCCCAGGCCCCGTCCTCAGGCACAGGCAGTATTGATATGGCTCCAAAGCCCGCCGCCCGCAGGCGCAGGGCTGGCTGGTGATCAGATCTGTGTACTCCCCCTCCAGGCCGTCCAGCCAGATCCGGCGGGTGTCCCCGGTGAAATTGAACAGGCACACCAGGGTCTCCTCCTCCGTCCGGCGGACCAGGGCCAGCACCCCGTTGTCGTGGGTGTCCCAGGTGGAGACGGACGCGGACGGGCCAAAGCAGGGCTGCGACCCCCGGAGCTCCTCCAGCTGCCGCAGGCCGTCCCACACCCGCTGCTGCACCGTGCCGGGCTTAGTCCGCAGGGCGGCGTTGTCCCACTGGAAGGGGGTGCGGTGGAGGTTCCGGCTGTCCTCCCGGAGGGCGGGGTCGTCGTGGTAGCCGTAGCCGTTCACCTGGGCGATCTCGTCCCCGCTGGACAGCATGGGGAAGCCCGCCATGGACATGACGGCGGCGTGCATGAGCAGATCCCGCCGGATGCCCAGGGCCACCTGGGCCTCGTCCCCCTCGAAGCCGCCCTTCTCAATGCCGCACAGGCTGGCGGTGGTGCCGCAGGTGCGGGCGTCCTGGGTGGCGGGGTTGTAGTTGTAACGCTCCCCCCGGGCATAGCTGCCGGGGAAGCTGCCCTCAAAGAACTCATAGAGGAACTTTTTGTGGGCCACCGGGTCCATGCCCAGGGTTCTGCCGTACTCCTCGTTCAGCCCCCAGCCGATGTCGTCATGGCACCGCAGGTAGTTCACAAAGCAGCAGTGGGCGGGCAGGCTGTGCAGGTCGTCCAGCTGCCGCTTGAGCTGCCGCACGTCCCCGGAGGCCAGCGCGCTCCACTGGGTGGCCATGGTGGAGGCGTTGTAGAGCAGGTGGCACTCCGGCTTCTCCAGGGTGCCGAAGTAGGGGGCCAGCTCCCTGGGGGCCATCACCACCTCGCCCTTCAGAATCACGCCGGGGCAGACGCACTCCGTCACCAGCCGGATCATCCGCATGATGGTATGCACCTGGGGCAGGTTCCGGCAGGAGGTGCCCAGCTCCTTCCAGAGGTAGGGCACCGCGTCGATGCGCAGCACCTCCACCCCCAGGTTGGCCAGGTGGAGCATACTGCCCGCCATGTCGTTGAACACCGCCGGGTTGCGGTAGTTCAGATCCCACTGGTAGGGGTGGAAGGAGGAGCAGACGTACCTGCCCATCTCCGGGACAAAGAGGAAGCTGCCCGGGGCGGTCTCCGGGAACACGTCGGGGATGGTTTTCTCCATCTCCCGGGGAATGTCCGGGGTGTCGAAGCAGATGTAGCGGTCCTGGTACTCCCGCTCCCCCGCCTTGGCCCGCACCGCCCACTCATGGGTGTCGGCGGTGTGGTTGATCACAAAGTCCAGGCACAGGCTCATCCCCCGGCGGCGCATGGCGGCGGCCAGCTCGCTCAGGTCCTCGTTGGTGCCCAGGGCGGGGTCCACCTGCTCAAAGTCCTCCACGGCGTACCCGCCGTCGTTGTCCGGATGGGGCATTTTCAGCAGGGGCATCAGGTGCAGGTAGGTGATCCCCTGCTCCTTCAGGTAGCCCAGCTTGGACTGGACCCCCTTCAAACTCCCGGCGAACAGGCTGGTATACATGGTCACGCCCAGCATATTGCCCGCCCGGAACCAGTCCGGGTTGGCCTCCCGCCGCTTGTCCAGCTGGCGGAGGGCCTGGCTTCTGGCGTGGTAGAACCCCGCCATGCGCTCCTTCAGCTCCTTCAGCCGGTCACGATCATTATACAACTCCATGTAAAGCCAGTCAAGCTCATTCTGCCGGGCGGCCAGACGGCGTTCCATGTCATTCATATGGTCCCATCTCCTTTTTGGGGTTGGTTTTCCCCCGGTTTTGTGATATCATACGGGTACAAGCCGCCGGATTTGCCCCGCGGCGGGAAAGGACGGGCTGTCTATGCACGAATACTCCTTCTCCGTGTTCCCCAACGAAAATTTTCTGGACCTGCGGCTGTTCCAGTACGGCTGGGAGCAGTGCGCCCCCCTCCACTCCTTCGGCCCCTTTGTCCGCAACCACTTTTTGTTCCACTACGTCATCTCCGGCCGGGGCTGCCTCCACTCCAACGGCCCCGACGGGTCCACCCGGTACTATGACCTGGAGGCCAACCAGGGCTTTCTGATCTGCCCCGGGCAGGTGAACACCTACTACGCCGACAAGGACGACCCCTGGAAATACACCTGGGTGGAGTTTGACGGCCTGCGGGCCCAGGAGTTCCTGGACGCCGCCGGGCTCAGCCTGGCCCAGCCCATCTACCGACCGGAGGCCGTCCCCCAGGGGGAGGCGGTGCGGGACGCCATGCTTTACATCGCCGACCACTCCCAGGCCTCCACCCTCCACCTGATCGGGCACCTGTGCCTGTTCCTGGACGGGCTGATCCAGTCCTCCGCCACCCGGCGGGAGTTCCACGGCACCCGGCTCCAAGACTTCTACATTCAGGAGGCGGTCACCTTTATGGAGCAGAACTACCGCCGGGAGCTCACCGTGGAGGAGATCGCCGACGTCTGCAAGCTGAACCGGAGCTATTTCAGCAAGCTGTTCCGGGAGAACATGGGCTGTCCGCCCCAGGAGTTCCTGATCCGCCTGCGGCTGTCCAAAGCGGCGGAGCAGATGCAGTCCACCAAGGCGTCCATCGGGGACATCTCCGCCGCCTGCGGCTACCCCAACCAGCTCCATTTTTCCCGCGCCTTCAAGAAGCGGTACGGGGTGCCGCCCCGGGAGTGGCGGACGCAGAACCAGGGCCGGACAAGCTGATCCAGCATGGCCGCAGGCAGGACACACAGCCGGGTTCGGGTGAGTGCCCTCAGCGTGTCGAAAAAGTCTTTTCGCCCCGCTGAGCGCGACTTTTTTGAACAAAGACCGTTCAAAAAAGTCGTTGATTGAACGTGAAAGACACCCCTCCTGGGTTTCTTTCACACTATCTTCCTTCCCGTTGTCGGAACAGAAACGGCTTTTTCGACAGTCTCAGGACACACAGCCGGGTTCGGCTGTGTATCCTTTGCGTTACTCCGCCTCCAGCCAGAGCTGGAGGGCCTGATAGTCCCCCGGCAGGTAGGGCACAGGCCAGCCCGCCGCCATCAGCGCGTCGCCGGGCCACCGCTCCTCCCCGCCGTTGATCCGGTAGTTCAGCTCCGGGTCCAGGCCCTTCAGCCGCAGGACGGCAAAGGGCGGATTGGAGCTCGCGCCGCCCGTCACCAGGGACACCAGGGACCGCCGCCTGTCGGCGGACACCTGCTGCCACGCGGTGAAGGGCCCGGGGCGGAAGGCGTCGGTGAGGCGGTAGGCGTCGCCGTTCTGGATCACGTCCCAGTGTTCCTTGAAGAAGGCGATCTGGCGGCGGATCACCGCCTTCTCCTCCTCCGTACAGCGGCGCACGTCCAGCTCGTAGCCGAAGGTGCCCGCCATGGCCACCACCCCCCGGGTCTCCATGGGGATGGAGCGGCAGGTCTGCCCGTTGGGGACGGCGGACACGTGGGCACCCACCGTCCCCGCCGGATAGGCGAAGGAGGTGCCGCACTGGATGCCCAGCCGGTCCAGGGCGTCGGTGTTGTCGCTGCACCAGATCTGGGGGGTGTAGTACAGCATACCCGCGTCAAACCGCCCCCCGCCCCCGGCGCAGCCCTCGATCAGCAGGTGGGGATAGTCCCGGCGCACCCGCTCCAGCAGCTCGTACACCGCCAGCACGTAGCGGTGGCACACCTCCCCCTGCCGCGCCGCAGGCAGGGCCGCGCTCCACACATCGGTAAGGGCCCGGTTCATGTCCCACTTCACGTACACCAGCCCCGGACAGGACAGCACTTGGCCCATGGAGCGGTACACATACTCCCGCACCTCCGGCCGGGTCAGGTCCAGCACCAGCTGGCTCCTCCCCCGGGTGGGGGCCCGCCCCGGGGCGGTGAGTGCCCAATCGGGATGGGCGCGGTAAAGCTCGCTGTCCTCGCTGACCATCTCCGGCTCCACCCAGACGCCGAAGTCCAGGCCCAGGGCCCGGACCCGCTCCGACAGCCTCTCCAGCCCGCCGGGGAGCTTCTCCTCGTTCACCCCCCAGTCCCCCAGGCCCTGGCGGTCGTTGTTGCGCACGCCGAACCAGCCGTCGTCCAGCACGAACAGCTCCGCGCCCAGCTGGGCGGCGGCCCCGGCGATGCCCTCCAGCTTCTCCAGATCGAAGTGGAACTCGGTGGCCTCCCAGTTGTTGATCAGCACCGGATGCCGCTTTCCGGCCCAGGGATCCCGGAGCAGGTGCCGCCGGATGGCCCGGTGGAGCTGGCGGCTCATGGCCCCCAGGCCGTCCGCGGTGCAGGTCAGCGCGGCCTCCGGGGCAGTGAAGCTCTCCCCCGGATCCAGCGTCCAGGAGAAGTTCCGGGGCTGTATGCCCAGGACCAGGCGGCTGTTGTCAAACTGATCCCGCTCCACCTCCGCCTGGAAGCCCCCGCTGTACAGCAGCATGGCCCCATAGCAGAGGCCGTGATCCTCGTTGGCGTCCCCCTCGCACAGCACCGCGAAGGGGTTGTGCTGGTGGCTGGAGATGCCCCGGACGCTGCCCACGCCCTGCACGCCGGGGCGCAGGGGGGCGCGGCTGGGCAGGCGTTCCATGGTGTGCCGCCCGTCGAAGGTGATCAGATCCAGGTCGGCCCGCAGAAAGTCGAGGCACAGGGAGGCCGCCTGGAGCAGGCGGAAGGGGACCTCTCCCCCATTCACCACCCGGACCGCCCGGGTGATCAGGTCGCAGTCCTCCAGCACGCCGTACAGCAGCTCCACCCGCAGGCCAGAGACGGCGTCGGCCAGGTATACGGTCAGCGTATCCGCCTCGTCCTCCCTGGCGAAAAAGGCGGGCAGGCCCTCCAGGGCGTACTTGCCCTGATGCACCATGTAGCCGCAGAACCGGAGGTCCACGATCCGGCTGCCGTCCGCCAGCTCCGCCTGGATGGAGGGCAGGCGGAAGTCCCCCGCCCCGCTGGTGGCGTACTCCTGGGGCAGCGTGTCCAGCGAGAAGGTGCGGTCATGGCCCGCCTCCGGCGGGTTGGGGGAGAAGCCCCGGTCCGCCAGCTGGATCAGGGGGGACAGATCCCCGCCCCGGATACGGGGGCCGTAGTAGGTGTGGAGCAGCACCCCATGCCGCCCCGCCTTCATCTGGTAGGTGGTGCGGCGGGTGTGCAGGGTAAAGACCAGGTTTTGTTGATCGACAGTAATCATGTGAAATCCCCTCTTGCAAAGTGCGGCCGCGCCGTCCCGGCTGGGGGGAACGGCCGCCGATATTGTAAGCGATTCTCTCACAGTATGCAAGGGCAAATGTGAAAATACAACCCCGGCGGGTCATAAAGGCCAACGCCGGGGCTGCGTGGTAGGCTTCAGGCTCAGAGCCTGCATTCACGGCCTGACGCCGACTGTAAACACAGATTCTTACTTTCCGCCGGTGGTGGCGATGCCCTCAATGAACTGCTTCTGGAAGATGAGGTAGAGGATCACCATGGGCAGCATGGCCAGCAGGGAGCCGGCCATCAGCACCGGGAAGTTGGTGGTGAACTGGCCCCGCAGGGTGGCAAGGCCGGAGGACAGGGTCATCATGTTCAGGTCGGAGTTGACCACCAGGGGCCACATCAGGTCGCTGTAGGCGAACACGGCGGTGAAGATAGTCAGGGCGGCTACGGAGGTCCCTGTCAGCGGGAACATCACTTTATAGAAGGTCTGCCACTGGTTGCAGCCGTCCAGGTAGGCGGCCTCCGCCACCTCGTTGGGGATGCCCATATAGGTCTGGCGCAGGAAGAACACGCCGAACGCGCTGACCAGGCCGGGGAACACCAGGGCGAAGATGGTGTTGGCCAGGCCCATCTTGGCCACCATCTGGTACTGGGGGATGATGAAGATCTGGCTGGGCAGGGACATCTGCACCAGCACGATGCCGAACAGGATGCTCTTGCCCTTGAACTCCAGCTTGGCGAAGGCGTAGCCCGCCATGGAGCTGAACAGCACGGCGCAGATCACCCGGAAGACGATCATCAGCCCGGTGTTCCAGTACAGCTTGGCGAAGGGCAGGCTCTTGATGGCCTCCCCGAAGTTGCTGACGATCAGCTCCTTGGGGAAGATGGTGGGGGGCACCTCCATGCTCTCCGGAACGGTCTTGAGGCTGGTGAGGATCATCCACACGAAGGGGAACACCATGATGAGGGCACCCAGGATCAGGAACACATAGGTCAGCACGGTGTTCAGCCGCTTGGAGGATTCCATGGATCTTTGTTTCATCTTGTCAGCCCTCCCTTAGACATCGTAATTGACCCACTTCTTCTGGCCCCGGAACTGGATAATGGTGACCAGGCCGATGAGCAGGACGGTCCAGATGACGATGGCCGAGCCCATGCCGCGGCTGCCCGCCACGAAGGACTCCCGGTAGAACAGGTACATCAGGCTCTGCACGCTGGTGACGGCGGGGTTGGTGTCCTCCACCATCATGTAGATCAGGTCGTAGACCTTCACGGCGGACATCAGGCGCATAATCATGACCACGAACAGGGTGGGGGAGACCATGGGCAGGGTGATTTTGAAGAACTGGGTGATCTTGCTGGCCCCGTCGATGGAGGCCGCCTCGTAGTAGCTCTTGGAGATGTTCTGAAGGCCGGAGAGCAGCAGCACCGAAAGACTTGACATGGAGGGGATGACTTCGCAGCTCACCGCCAGGGGAACGCCGCCTAGAATGACAAGGACAAACCCTTTCCAGCCTTTGCCCCGGAAGCTGTAAAGCCAGAGAGCATAGACAAGAGGATACAGCGCTGACATGAGGGCGTTGTAATAGGTGGGATACAGGACCGCCCGGAGCAGAACCGTCATTGCCAGAGTTCCTATGTACACGGCCCTTGCGTGCCGGACCAGCCGGGACACGTCGAAAAAGTACATCCCCAGCATGGCCGCTGTGCCCAGGCCCAGGGAGGCCAGGGCCCTCATCAGGACCAGGTCTTGCCGGAAATAGGGGCGGCGAAAAAGTACCCGCAGAAATACTCCGACCGCAGCCAGAACGATAGTCAGCCCCAATAGCCCCCACTGGGGCCGGGGCCGGTGCACCCGGTCCAGCTCGGTCCCCACGGTCACCGGGTCGCCCATGTCCTCCACGGCCAGCCGTTCCGCCTCATCGGGGGCCTTGCCCTCTTTTAGGAAATCGTCTCGCTGGTCCTCCAGGTGCCGCTCCAGCTCCCGGACCAGCAGGGGACGGGCCCGCTTCCAGCGAATCTGCCCCTGCACTGCCTCCAGATAGGCGGCGATGGTCTTACGCTCCGGCAAGGCACGCGCCCCCTTTCAGAACCTGGCCCATGGCACGGGCGTAGGCGTTCCAGGCCGTTTCCTTCTCCTGGAGCGCGCTCCGGCCATGCTTGGTCAGGTGGTAATACCGCCGGGTTTTCCCGGACTCCGCCGTCTGCTCATAAGCGGTGACAAATCCCTTTTCCTCCAGGCTGTGGAGGAGGGGGTAGAGGGTCCCCGCTTTGAGGCGGAAGGTGTCGTCGCTCCGCCGCCGGAGCTCCGCGATCATCTGATAGCCGTAGAGATCACCGTCTTCCAGCAGTTTCAGCACCAGCAGGGACATGCTCCCGCTGACCAGGTTTTTTTCCAGCTCCATGAGAGACCTCCTTATATAGGTAATCTATATATCGCCTATTGGCATTATATATCGGATATCTATATATGTCAAGAGGGGATGCAGTGTTTCATAGAGACAAAGCGACGGCCCTTACGCCAGGTTCTCCGTGCAGAGGATATTGATCCGCCCTTGGAACTGGTCAGGTTCCAGGGGGGCTTTTTTCGCATGTGATTCCGCAGCAGCAGGGGTGTGTATCCCTGCTGCACCAAATCCTGGGGGATGGTGAAATCCACCGCGCCGGAGCGAATCAGCTGCCGGAAACGCTCAGGTTCGCCATGCAGACTCCCCGCAGGTCCGGGAATTCCTCAAGTGATTCTCCCACGGCCCGCAGGGTCGTCTCATAGTCGTTGTAGGTCTCCCGAACGACAAGCAGTTCCGCCGGAAAGCTCAGCTCCGCCAGCCGCTCCCGAAACCCGTCCAGCTGCTGGCGGTGGTCAGGATGGGGCCCTGCCCGGAGACGCATTTGTAAAGCAGTCCGGCGGCTACGCGGCCCGCCTGACGGATGTCCTGCCCTATAAAGCGCAGACGGCCGCTCTCCGGCAGGTCGGAGTTGAAGGTGACGCAGGGAATTCCCTCCCCGATTCTCAAGCGGAGCCAGCTTTGAATGGCCGGGTCGTTGACCGCGCAGACGGCGAAGCCCTCCGTGCCCTCCGCCTTCATGGCCGCCAGCACCCGCTGCCGGATCTCCTCGTTGACATGGGGGCGGTCATTCACCACCCGGTCCACCGTTTCGAGGGAGACGCCCGCCCGTTCCGCCAGCATTTGAATTGTCGGTCTGCTTGCCATAAAAACCGCCTCCTTGTGTGAAATTGCACAACTTGATGGTTTCATAACCGGAAAACCGACCTCTGTCAATCTGTAAAAAGTCAATGCGCTTTTTTGACATACTTGCTGAACTTTAACAGACTTGAAACCTTCCCATTGACATTTGCTTCCGCTGTGCTGCTGTATGTGAAGTTTGAAATTGTGTATAGCACAAACGAAGGAATACACTCTACCATCATCAAGGAGGGCCGGGAAATATGTTTCTGCAAAAATCAGCTTGCATCGAGCCGATGTACAGCGAGCCTCCGTTCCCGGAGCAGTTTCGGTCGGCGAAAGAGGACGGCTTCCAGTTTGTCGAGTTCTGGAGCTGGACGGACAAGGATCTGGACGCGGTAAAGGCGGCGGCGGAGTCCGCTGGAATCGGCATTTCCGGATTTAACGGGGACGCGGAGCTCTCCCTCGTCGACCCCAGTCAGAAGGAAGCGTATCTGGCTTTTATGATGAACTCAGCGACACAGTAAAGCTCTGCACCATGTTCGGCACCTTGAAAGAGTGCGCGAAAATCGCCGAGGAGTCCGGTGTCCTGATGAATCTGGAGCCCCTGAACATCACCACAGATCATGTGGGATATTTCCTGAAAACCACCTGGATGGCGGCGGAGATGACCCAGCTCATCGGCTCTCCCAAGCTCAAGGTCCTCTACGACGTGTACCACATGCAGCTCAACGAGGGGAGCCTGTGCGGCAACATCCGCTCTTATGGGGACCGGTTCGGCCACATCCATGTGGCGGCCGCCCCGGGCCGGCACGAGCCCGGCACCGGTGAGATCAACTACCCGAACGTGCTGGCCTGCCTGGAGGAAACCGGCTACACCGGCCTCATCGGCTTCGAGCTGATTCCGAAGACCACCATTGCCGAAGCGGTGGAAGCGATCATGAAACTTTGGTAATAAGGAGAAGAACCCATGAAATCCATCAAAATCGGCATCATTGGCGCGGGCCGCATCGGACGGGTCCACGCGGAGAACATTGCGAAATTTGTTACGGAGATGGAGATCAAAACCATCGCCGGCCCCTATATGAGCCAGGAGACCATAGAATTTCTCCAGCGGCTGCGCATCCCCAACATCGTCAAGGATGCGGATGTCATCCTGAAGGACCCCGAAATCAAGGCGGTTGCCGTCTGCTCCCCCACGGATCTCCATGCGGAGTATGCCATAAAGGCGGCCGAGGCGGGAAAGGACGTGTTCGTGGAGAAGCCCGTGGACTACCGGATCGGCCGGGTGAAGGAGGCCATCGCCGCGGCGAAGAAGAACGGGGTCAAGCTCCAGGTGGGCTTCAACCGCCGCTTCGACCACAACCACCGGGCAGTTTACGAGGCGGTCCGAGCCGGGAAGGTGGGCAAGGTGAACCTCGTCAAGATCTGCTCCCGGGACCCTGAGCCCCCGGCCATCGACTATGTGAAGGCCTCCGAGATCGGAAGAGCGTCGTGTAGGGAAAGA
>OFGF01002187.1_pt1 | contig 10669 bp, 5 predicted proteins | sample 1521711 | NCBI WGS metagenome assembly OFGF01 (sample SAMEA3504092, study PRJEB24116) | mouse gut metagenome | biome: mouse gut; feature: mouse-associated habitat; material: faeces | place: Denmark | collected 2011
TTTCTTTCTTTCTTTCTTTCTTTCTTTCTTTCTTTCTTTCTTTCTTTCTTTCTTACTATCTTTCTTTCTTATTTTATTTTATTTTTTTTTGAGGCAGGTTTTCTCTGTGTAGGCCTGGCTGTTGTAGAACTCATTCTGAAAACCTGGTTGGCCTTGAACTCATAAATTTGCCTGCCTCTGCCTACCAAGTCCAGGGAATAAAGGCTTGCAACACCACACCCAGCTTCTTTGATTTTTTTTATTCTGCTATTAACTTATTGTTCCCAAGGTTGTTTATTTTATTATTTTATTTTATTAGATATTTTCTATATTGACATTTTAAATGTTATCCCATTTCAAGTTTTCCCCTCTAAAAACCCAATAACATGTCCCTCCTCCCCCTACTGACCAACCTAAGCACTCCTGCTTCCCTGTCATGCCATTCCCTTACACTGAGGTATAGAGTCTCTCAGGACCAGGATCCCCTCCTCTCACTGTGTCCATCTAGTCCATCATTTGCTACATATTCGGTGGCAGCGATGGGCCCCTCACTTTGCATTATTTGGTTGGTCTTTTTTTTTTAATTACATATATTTTAACTTACATTTCAAATGTTGTATTCTTTCCCAGTTTCCCACTCCTCCAGAAACCCCCTATCACATCCCCTGTCCCCCTGCTTCAATGAGGGTGTTCCTTCACCTGTGCACCCTCTCCCACCTCACAGTGTGGTGGCTAACAAGTTTATATCTCTGTATCCTTATCATTCAACACCATATTGGGGATCCTGCAGCTTATAGGGAAAAGATGTCCAGATTCTGAGAACTGCAGGGTACCATCCAATACATCAATCTCAAGCCACATGTGGGTACATCTTCCTAAAAAACGTGTCGTCCTGTTAATAGCTTTCAGTTGGATCTTTAAGTACCTCAGCCAAGATTGAGGTGACTGCTCCCTGCATAATCACTGCCCACTTCATTTTGGGGAGCATCTGTGCCAGGAAGTCAGGGTAGATATCCACATAGTTGATGCGGATTTCAGTGGCCTGCAGGCACAGATGGAAGTCATGCATGTCCAAGCCTTACACATTTGAGCTTAGGAGATAGTATGTGAGCAGTTTTATGTTGTCATTTTGGATTTCTGCATAGGACATATTGTCTTTCATTAATTTTGGGATTTATTTACATTTTAAATGATAGCTCCTTTCCCATTTTCCATTCAACAAATCCCCAACCCATCCACCATCTCCTCCCTTCCCTTTGAAAAAAGGCTTAGTTTGTATTATATTTCTATATTGCACTCCATCACTGAGTGAAATCAAGACAGGACACATGTAGGAGTATAGGCAGGGTACATGGAGAAAGGCTGCTTATTGGATTGCTTTCTCAGCACAGTTTTCTCAGCTTTTTTTCTTACAAAATTTAAAAGCTTTTTTTTAACTTTTATTTTAATAACATACCCACAAACACACACACACACACACACACACACAAGACATAAGATCACTAAAGAACAAGCGAAATGATTGTAAAGCAATGTCCTAAATGTATTTCATTATCTCCAGTGCCACATTTATAAGTCAATTCTAGAGGCCTTATGTCTAATCATATTTGGCAAATGGATATAACCCATTATGCAGAATTTGGAAAACTAAAATATGAACATGTTTGTATCGATACTTGTTCAGGATTTCTTTTTGCTTTTTTCTGCTTCTCTCCATAAAGGAAAGGTTTCTAAAAACGTAATTGATCATTGCCCACAAGCATTTAATGCAATAGGATTGCCTAAACATATCAAAACAGATAATGGGCCATCCTATTCTAGTAAAAATTTTATTTCATTCTGTAAGGAATTTGGAATCAAACATAAAACTTGAATTCCTTATAAGCCCATGGAAACGGAATAGTTCAATGTGCTCATCAGACCTTAAAGAATTGGCCTTTTATGACAAAACAGTGGCAGTTATATCCCCCAAGGTCACCAAAGGCGCATCTTGCCTTTACTTTATTTGATCTAAATTTTTTGCAAACTGATATTAAAGGTCAGTCTGCAGCAGATCACCACTGGCATCCAGTTACTTCTAATTCTTATGCATTGATAAAATGAAAGGACACACTAACTAAGGAATGTAAGGGTCCAGATCCGATTCGAATCTGGGGAAGGAGCTCGGTTTGCGTTTTTTCATGTGAAGATGGAGCACAGAGGCTGCCCAAGAGATTAATTTGTTAGCTGAACACAGATCCTGAATCTTCTTATAAGTATCACTCTGAGAACTAAAATTCCTCTTTTGCATAGAATTTAGTTGGGGACTCAGCCTCCCAGAAAAGCTGTTTTCTTGCTACTCTCAGAGCTTTGCAATTTGCAACTGAATAAAGTATCTGGACTTCCCCAAAAGAAGCTTTGCATTGCTACTTTCTCATTGTCTGGGTCTCTTTTTCTTAAGCAGGTCAATCAACATCCTCCAATCAGACTGCAGGGGGAGTGCATCCCTGCAAACAAAGGCTTAAGGTGGCAACTGCTATTTTCATTCTAAAGACATTCTACCATGCATTTTGGCTTTAGGTCTGATTTGAAAAATAGGTTTATTAGAAGGGCTAGGAAGGCAGATATTTCAAATATTAGAAGAGATTGGTTTTTATTCTGATAGATGGTCTTAGTCCCTTTGCTGGTCTCTGGTTCTCCATCCTTGCTGTTATTGCAAGCTCCCCTAATTTCCTCAGGCTGTGGGAATAACAGAGATGAGGAGGATGACCTCCAGCTCCTAATATAGCCTAAAAGCCACAAATTGTGATGTTACCAGTGGTATAATTCTTGTTGAGGCCTTGCTAAATCTGCTGTTGGCAATACTCCTTTAGGAGATGCACAGTACTGAGAACTGTGCATACTGATTCGTGATGATATGAATACAGTATGGGTACAGCTTCGGTGCAGATATTTACTGTATAATATCATGGGTATTCAGTGTTCTTTGTCTAATATCCACGTAGCAGTGAGTGCATACCATGTGTGTTCTTGTCTTAGGGAGAGATGTTCCACATGTATCTGTTAAATCCATTTGGTCCATGACTTCTATAAGTTTCACAGTGTCTCTGAGTTGAATGGTAGGGATATAAAGTAGGGAAAGAATTTGTTCAACCCATATTACATGAAAAAAATTAAATTAATATATACTTTTTTTAATCCAAAAAGCATGCCTATAGACCCATCTAATGTAGGGAGATCCTATTTGATGTTTCCTCTTCGTAGGTGACTCTAGATTTTCACAAGTTGGCATAAGATTACTAGCACACTCAGATTAACATAAACGCATTTTCAGTCATGTCTAAAACCATCACACCAATCGACCGAGATATTCTCTGTACATTCCATGGGCTAAATGTCAGAAACATGTGTGTTTTACAGTGTGTCTCAGCTTTAAAGTGTAAATCCTGAAAGGAGGGCCATGGTCAACCTTCCTACTTCCTGCTTCTAGGCCACTATTTGCTGCTCTGTGGCACTACAAAGGCTTCTTTGTTAATCAGGTACCACTGTGCCATAGATATCTTGAAGTGACAGAGTGTACAAGCATCCATGGGACCTAGATGCTGATGAGAACACTCTTACACCATCTCCTGCCTTCACAACATACTTATTAAGATGGTGAAATATTGGGAAAGTCATGGTAGAACAAATTCTTTAAAGCCCAGTGCTGTTCTCAACAGTCATCTCCTGATTTTCTATATGGACCTCATATGTTACACTTTGAAGTCAACCCACAATCTCATGTTTCTTGTGCAAGTCATTAGAGTGTCAATTAAATCTAGACTTTGGGAATATATCAATAAGTCTGCATTATCTTCATATTCCCTGCCCTTAATTATGGTAACCTTGCCAAGAATAGATGTCTCACCATTCTCACTGACAGTTTACCTGGTAAATAGATAGTTGAGAAAAAGACATTCTTCTAAGGCCCAAATAGCCTAGTTAATCAGTATATGAGAAGCAGGGCTGACATCACTCAGCACAAAAGCTAAAGAGAGTCTCTTGTTTTGTGGAGAACTGAGAGAACAGCAGGGACAGGGGCCTTAATGATAGTCAGTCCAGACCTGGAGGCTGGGTCTAACAGCATCCAAAGGAATACAGGCCAATTTCCTCCAGCTTCCTGGAGGAGCACTGTTTCTCTTCAAAATGTGACAGGGATGGCACCCACAAGGGGGAAGAATGCAGTGTGTTCTAGACTTATTTTGAGCCATCAGGGTAATGATCCTCCCACATTTCCCTTGCTATTACAAATGATCAACCTCAATAGGGGTCATGTAAGCTCTGCTGACACCAGAATCTCTAATTGCAAAACCCTTACAGGAAAGACCAGTTTTCCTCCACTCTAAGGATAAAAAGCAAGGATTGGGCTCATATGGCTAAGCATTTTCTGACTAGCTTTGAGAGAACAGCGTGGTCCAAGGCCCAGATTTCAGATTTGGTGATTACTGACAGTTTAAAAAGTAAGTACCTGTAACGTTTGCTCTGTGGTACTGAAAAATATTGTCCCCAAATGTATGAACACAAAACGGTGAGCATGTAGCCTAAGGAGCAACATTTCCCTGATTTAACACCAGGCACTTGGCATTCATTCTATACACAGAAATACCCCCCGAGTCTCCAGACCACCCTCCTCAACTGTACATTACAAGCATTACAAGTTTTTGTTATAGCCCATAAGATACAAGTCTTCAAGAAAACACAATCAGACACAAGGCAGAAACAAGAACTCATGTATTGATCAAATTGCATTATCAATAAAAAAATGTCAGCAATGGGTTGACATTGCTTAGTGTCTGCATAAAATTGGTATAAATGGACCTAAAAGTTCTGTAACAGTTCATGAGTACAAGAAAAACAAGATTATAATTTCTTAGTAATAAAGAGAGAAACACTTTCTGTTAAAGTATTCAAAACCCTGTCTAAGGTAGATTTGTCACTCAATGGTAGTATTTGATTTGTAACTTCAAAAGCTGACCCGTCCAGCAGGTCCAGTTATTCGAGGGTCTCGACAGGACTTTCTCCTAAGAAATAAATGGGGTGTAGAGAGAGATGAGGATATTGTGCGAACAAAGATATGGAAATGTTCTGAATTACATCAGGACCCCAATGTATTAGCCATGACCAAGGTTTAAATGCACAAGCAAAAGGGGAAGTGCCTTTCAGCAGGAGAAATGGGGCAGAAGCAATGCACCTCAGCAGGAGGGATGGGGCAGCAGGGTGGGGGGGGAGAGGAAGTACTTCTCAGCAGGAAGGAAGGGGCAGCGGAAATTTTTCTTTTGGCGACTACTGGTGGAAGCAGGAACTTGGCGTTATCAGGGTACATCTTTAGGTCAGGACATCCAGCACTGACTTAGGGTTGGAACAATCTGTAGTTGTTCTCAGAGCAGTGAGTCTGTGGCCTGCTTTTGACCCTCTTTTCTTATGGGGGCGGGGGAGGTGGAGAGACCCAATTCAGAGATCAGGACAATAGCATTGCAGTAATAGCTCCCAACAAAAAGCATAGATGCACTCCCCACCACCAGAAAATTAAAAAAACAAAACAATACAAAACAAAACAAAAACAAACAAACAAACAAACAAAAAAGACTGACATATGTTTGTGAGGAACTTTCTTGATTATTAGTTGATGCAGGAACACCCACCCTGAATATAGTTGACACAATTTTTTATTTGGGCTGTGGACACTTCTGTGAATGAAAAAAGTAGCTAAGTCACAAGAACATGCAAGGATATACTCATTTCTCAATCCTTCTGAATGCAGACATGTGACCATCTGCCTAGGCAACTTTCATTAGATGAAAAGTGACAAATTGTAAATTCTAATTACAAGCCAAATTAAGCCTTTCTCCCTAAGATGGTTTGTTTAGAGCATTTTATTGTAGTAATAGAAATAAGACTGGAAGACTCATAAAGTAACAAGACAAATTTATAAGTTCTCATCGTGTACTTTTCAAGTTCTGTGGCATTTTTTTACACACAATAATTTCTACACACCCTTTGATTAACATGGATGTTTGCTGAAATTATAAACAAAAAGTCTAGACCAACTTCAGGCACCCCAGGTAACATTCCACTCTAGGCTCTAGGCTCACCAACTCCCCTTCAAGTATTTTGAACAACTATAAAGTGCAACCCATGACCTGACTCCATATTCCTTCTCACAACCTGAGCTGAAGATCTCTGCTTTTTCTTTTTTTTTGGAGGCCCTATCTAGGGAACCCAGAGGTAATGTTGACACCCAAAACCTCAGAAGACAGAGGAGTCACAAAACTCTCAGCAAAGACACCCTCCTGGACCTGAAGACTTCCTGGTCACTAGAACCCCAAGGCATTAAGACCAGAAAACCTGGAGGAAACAGAGACCAAGGGAATAAAAACATCAACAAAACAAAACAAAAATCCATGCATCTGACAATTACATATGTAGAAATCAATATATAAACCTATAATAATCTCAAAATTCAAGTAGCTAGAGGACAATCTAAGAACACACTCTACAACAATTTGGGAAACCTGACAGCACTTAGCCACAGATGCCTTACTGTAGAACACTCTGGCTGTTCCATCATAGGTGAAGCACAAGAAAATGATCTTAAATCCAATTTTATGGAGATGGTAGATGTCTTTAAAGAAGAACTGCATAAGTCCCTTAAAGAAATAGAGGCATGCACAATGAAACAGGTGAAGTAATTGAATAAACTGTTTAAGACCTGAAAGTGGAAATAGAAACAATAAAGAATGAAAAAAGTCGCTAGGAGAGAGAAAATGTAATGAGTGACTTTCTGAAGATAGTCCAACATTTTGGACAGATGTGATGGATCTCTGAATTGCAAGGCCTTCATACATTTCATTTGAGGAATCGATCTTTCCTCTAAGTATTCTAGAGTATAATTTTCCCTGGCATATAGCCCATCCTATTGGATGCAGATCAACAAACATGTACTCTCTTGTAGTAATGCTATGTAAATAAATTAATGATTTCTTACTACTTTATATAATTTTATAGAATTACTAAATGTACATAAGTAATTTTGAGCTCTTTATTGAAAAGCTGCAGTTGAAGTTCTGTAAGACTTCTTGTGTCAAAGACTAATTGCATTAGGATAAAATGCAGGCTTAGAACAAATTTATAATCAGAGAAACTATTCCTTCTATGATAGATGTGAATGCATTATCTGATAAGTATTTTCACAAACTGAGAATGAACAATTTCTAGGACGTTCAAAGACAAAAGATAAAATATTGACTAGATTTATCTGTACAAAACTTCAAAATGAATGAGACACTAGGCAGATGATTGACACCCTTGACATAAAATTTAGTTAAAACTTGTATGAACTTGTGGAGTTACTAGCAGCTAATGAATATATAATTAATAACCAATCACAATGGACTTGCAGGTAAACATTCTTCCTGACATTCCTTATTTGATTTATTGACTTGTAGTAATGTTGTGAACTTGCTAGTACCTTTTATAAAATAGAAGCTTGGAATACCATATGATCATGTATCCTGAGAAAGTGTAAGAATTGAATACAATAGGAAATAGGTTCCCCCTTTTCTTTCTCTCCTAGAAATAAAGTCTAAAGCCTTCTTTTGAAGTGAGTACTTTTTCTTGTGAATGTGAATTTCTCTGGCTACACAAGGTTAAAGAACTTTTAGCACTGAGCAGGGAAGGCACTGTGTCCTAACTCAATACTCCACTATTAAACCACAGGTATTAATCATCAAAGGTGGGCAAATTTAACCACAAAATAAGCCAGAAAGTTTTAAGCTTCCAGAAGCCATCAGCTTTCAACCATCAGGGCAATTAGAAGGAAATTTAAAAAGGAAAGAGGAATTAAAGATTTTCTAGAATTCAATGAATTGCACAAAATTCCAAGTAAATGGGGTACAATGAAAACAGAGCTAAGATGAAGGTTCATAGTTATGAGTGTCTTCATAAGAAATTGTAGAGATCTCATACTCACCAATTAACAGCATGTCAGAAAGCTCTGGTTCAAATAGAAGCACAGCCACCAAAGATAAATAGACAGCAGGAAATAATCAAACTCAAAACTAAAATCAATAAAAAAATCAAAGAGAACAAGACAAAGAATCAGGCAACAAATATTTGGTTCTTTGAGGAAATCATCAGGATGGACAAAACTTTTTTCAAAACTAAATAAAAGAAAGAGAGCGAAAGCATACAAATTAACAAAATTAGAAATGAAGAGGAAAACATAACAACAGACACCGAGATCATTGGGTTTCACTTCAAAACCTGTACTCCAGAAACATGGAAAACCAAAATAGAAAAAATAAAAAGGACAATTTTCTCAATAGATACAATTTGGTAAAGCTGAATCAAGATCAACTTGAATAGTCCTATAGCCAAAGGAAATATAACCTATCATTTAATATCTCCCAAACAAAACCAGACAAGGTCAGATGGTTTTAGAGCAGGATTATACCATACTTTCAAAAAAGTGCTAATACTGATACACAAATTATTTCACTAGATAAAAACAGAAGGAAAATTGACAAAATTTACTTTATGGGAATACAGTCAATGTGAGACTTAAGTCCCACAAAGACTCAACAAAGAAAGAGAATTTCGGACCAATTGCCCTTATAAACATCGATTTAAAAATACTCAATAAAATACTTGTAAACAGAATTCAAAGATATATGAAAAATATCACCCCTATGATGAAGTAGAGTTCATTTTACATATGCAGGGATGGATCAACATACCAAACTCTTTCACTGTAATCTACCATGTAAGCAAACTAAAAGGAAAAAATACCACAAGATTATCATAGTCAATGTTGAAGAAGACTCCAACAAAATCCAACACTCCTTGATGATAAATTCTTAAAGAGATGAGGGATACATGTCACATGCTTGAACATAATAAAGCCAATACATTGAAAGCTGACACCCAATATCAAATTAAATGGAGAGAAAAAAATATTCCCTAAAAAGCAATAATATGGTAAAAGTATATATTCTCTGTATCTATTCTGTATAGCACCTGAAGTTTTAGCAACAACAATAAGGAAAGGAAGAAGATCAAGGTATACAAATTGAAAAGGAAAAAGTCAAACTATTGCTATTCAGATACAGTAGTATACATAAGTGACATGATGCAAAATTAACTGAAAATAAACAGTATACTTCCTATAAACAGTCTCTCTTCCTATTGATGCCAGATAAGGCCATCCTTTGCTACATGTGCACCTGGAGCCATGGGTCCCTCCATGTGTTTTCTTTGGTTGGAGCTTTAGTTCCTGGGAGCTCTGAGGAGTCTGGTTGGTTGATATTGTTGTTTTTCCTATGATATTGCAAACCTCTTCAGCTCCTTCAGTCCTTCCCCTAACTTCTACATTGGGGTCCCAAAGCTCATTCTGATGGTTGACTGCAAGCATCCACATCTGTATCAGTAAGGATTTGGCAAAGCCTCTCAGGAAACATCTATATCAGGCTCCTCTCAGCAAGCATTTGTTGGCATCAGCAATAGTGCCTGGGCTTGGTGGCTGCATATGGGATATATCCCCATGTGGGGCAGTCTCTGGATGGCTTTTCCTTCAGACTCTGCTCTACTCTTTGTCCCTGTATTTCCTTTCAACATGAACAATTCTGGGTCAAAATTTTTGAAAATGGTAGGGGACCCATCTTTCAACCAGACCCAATTCCTAACCTCTGGATATGGTTTCTACAGGTACTCTCTCCCCTTTGTTGGGGATTTCACCTAATGTCATCCCCGTAGGGTCCTGTGATCCTCTTGTTTCCTGGAATCTGGAACTTTCTGTTGGCTTCCCCCAGTTCCCTATCCCCAGTTTCAAGCTGTACTACAGAGAAGAAGCGATAAAGACTGCATGGTATTGGCATAAATACAGATAGGTTGATCAATAAATTGATGTGAAGACACAAAAGTGAATCCGTACCTATGAACACTTGATTTTAACAAGACGCCAAAACTCTACAGTGGAATAGATGAAACATTTTCAACAAATGATGCTGGTAGTAATGGATATCTGCTTGTAGAATACTACAAGTAGATCCATATCTATTACCCTGCACAAAACTCAAGTCCAAATGGATCAAAGATCTGATCAAGAAACCCTGATATACTAAATCTGATAAAAGAGGAAGTGGAGAATAACCTTGAAATCTTTGGCACAGAAGATGACTTCCTAAACAGAACTCTAGTAGTTCAGCCACTAAGATCAACAATTGATAAATGAAACCTCATTAAACTGAAAATATTTTGTAAGGCATGGGGCACTGCCAATAGAACAATATGTCAGCTTACAGAATGGCTTAACCAACCCTATATCTGACAGAATGTTGATATCCAAAATATATAAAGAACTCAACAAATTAAACATCAACAAAGCAAATAATACATTAAAAATGGGGAACAGTGCTAAGCAAAGAATTCTTGATAGAGGAATCTAATGGCTGAGAAGCACTTAAAGAAATGTTCATTATCCTTAGTCATAAGGTAAATGCAAAATGATATGACTCTGAGATTTTATCTTACAAACATCAGAATGGCTAATATCTAAGACTTAAATGACAGCACATTCTGCCTCAGGGACAAAGACAGACAACACATCAGAGTAAAAGGCTAGAAAACAATTTTCCAAGCAAATGGTCTGAAAAAAAAAGTTTTAGTAGCCATTCTA
>OFGF01002192.1_pt1 | contig 10665 bp, 9 predicted proteins | sample 1521711 | NCBI WGS metagenome assembly OFGF01 (sample SAMEA3504092, study PRJEB24116) | mouse gut metagenome | biome: mouse gut; feature: mouse-associated habitat; material: faeces | place: Denmark | collected 2011
CATCGGCACTATGTCGGCGGCGATGCTGACCGCCACCAGATCCAGCAGTCCCTCGAGCTCCGTTGTCGAGATCCCGTTGCTGATGGCGAACCCCTGCATGAACTTGAAGCCTACGCCGCAGCCCGACAGGTGGGGACACGGATAGGTGGAGCCTTCAAGCTTGGGGTTGAGGATAGCCACGGCATCCGGCAGCGCATCATCGGGCACGTGGTGGTCGCAGATGATGAAGTCTATGCCGAGGCTTTTGGCGTAGGCTATCTCGTCGATCGCCTTGATGCCGCAGTCGAGGATTATGATGAGTTTGATGCCATTTTGCGCCGCGATGTCGATGCTTCGGCGTGATATGCCGTAGCCCTCGTCGTAGCGCGTTGGGATGTAGTACTCGATGTTGGAGTAGAACTGCTGGAGATATTTGTACACCAGCGCGACAGCGGTCGTGCCGTCCACGTCGTAGTCGCCGTAGACCATGATCCGCTCTTTCTTACCCATAGCTTTGTTGAGCCGTCCCACCGCCTTGTCCATGTCGGGCATGAGGAAAGGATCGTGCAAGTCTTTGAGGGAGGGGTGGAAGAATTTCTCTGCTTCTTCCACGGATGTGATGCCGCGCTGTGCAAGCAATTCGCTGACAGGCGGCACATTATCAAATTTCTTAGCTAACTCTGACTCTGACTTTTGCTCTTCGGAAGTAAGGGGTAGATAATTCCATTTACTTGTCATTTATGTTATTTTTTTATTTTTCGCGATCACGGACAAGATGTTGGCTGTGAGCCGGTTCCTGTCGGGGAGGGGCAACGCTTATCCCGCCTGGAGGAGGAGAGTGGCGGCCGGAAGCCCCGGGTCGTGCATCTGCAGTGAATGACAAGCAACACGTTGCTGCCGCTGAACTATGGTCTGCGCACGATGATGCAAAGTTAGCAAAAAAAAGGCAGAAGTCATAGATCGCGGCCTTGGAATATGGGACGGCGAGATGTTAAAAAATTATATAGGATCAGTTGTCCGACGGATTGAGATGGACGTCGAGCTGAGGGAACGGGAAGTGGATGCCGTGACCCGGAAGTTCGCGGTAGAAACGTTCGTTGAAGTCGAAATAAACAGCCCAGTAATCCGTGGCCAGAACCCATGCGCGGACTGAGAGATCGACGGAGCTTTCTCCCATGTTGGAGAGAAACACCTGGGGTGCGCGGTCGGCGTTGAGCTTGACCACGGCCACCGGAGACGCTGCCTCAGGATCAACCTCGTCGAGACGGCGGATATGCTTGTGGCTGCGGTGGAACAGACGGTAGATGAATCCGCGCCGACGGGGTGTCTCGTCAGCTTCGTCGTCTGTGTCCGCCGACTTGGTTTCCGCACGCTGCTCTATGTCGGAGGCAAGGGTGGTCTTCACTATGCGGTCATCGCTCGATAGCATTCCGATTATAGCCTTGCGTGCCGTGTCGAAATCATCCCCGTAGGCCATCGATATGGTCCAGTCTATGCGGCGGTAGGCTTCTCGCGACCAGTTGTTGATCGACGATGTGGAGAGGCCGCCGTTGGGTATGATGATCGATTTGTTGTCGTAGGTGCAGATGATGGTGGAGAAAATCTGGATCTCGGTGACCGTGCCGGCATAACCTTGTGCCTCGATGTAGTCGCCAACCTTGTAGGGCTTCAGCAGCAGGATCAGCACGCCACCGGCAAAATTCTGCAATGTACCGCTCAGCGCCATACCGATGGCCACGCCGGCAGAGGCGAAGATCGCGATGAATGAGCTGGTGTTGATACCCAGAATGCCGATCACGGTGACCACGAGGATGAAGTAGAGCACCATCCTGACGAGGCTGAGCACGAACGTGGAGAGCGATTTGTCCATCTTGCGGCGGATCATGATCGTCGACAGCACCACGTAGATGCGGCGGATCACGAATTTACCTATGTAGAACACCAGGATCGCTATGGCCAGATGGAAGGCGAAATCCACCATCGAGTGGGCCAGCTTGCTGATCAGATCCTCGAGCGACAGGGCCTTGAACGCCTCGGCATCCGAAGCGAGCTTGCTGGCAGCCTGTTCTGTTGCCTCTGAACCGGTTGTGTCGAAAAATGGTATCTGGTTGAAAATCATATCTTGTGGATCAATTGAATACGGTTGATACTACGTCGGCCCACCATGCAGTCTCGCGGTAGCCGTAGGGATCGCCGGTGACCTCCAGCTCATCTTTTGAGCGGAGTATGTGGGAGCCGAGACCCTGGAATTTGGAGGAGTCGAGCATGTAGACGCGTGAGGTCTTGAGATGGAGGCTGACAACCTTGTTGAATGCCTCGCGCCAGCGGCTGTAGAGATCTGTGTCACTGCCGCATAGGGCTTTGATATAGTGGTCGAATTCGTAGACCCCATCGTCGATTACGTTTCTGCGGAAATAGTAGACCGGCGAATAGCTTTCGGGAAGTTCGGCATTGACCGACAGCACATCACGGGTAGCATCCGCCAGATCGTCGATAGTCGCAAGGTTAAGCAGGCTGATAGCGCAGCCAAATCCTTCGCCGGAATTATATTGGGAGAGATAGTAGCGGTAAGTGTTGTCCACAGCCCTGTCGTATTGCCCCAAGAGCAGCGGACGAATGTTGACATCGTAGGGCATACCCTCCACTCCAAGCTCTGTCGGAGAGGCAATCATCACGTCGGTTGACTTGCGCAGCTGATAGGCTATCTCCACGGTGGCCATGTGGCAGCAGTCGAAGTAGATGAAGTCGAAGCGGCGTCCGGCAAGTGCCTGTGCCAGAGAAGTTATCTTCATCTTCTTGCCGGAGTTGCCGTCATAGCCGAACGAATAGGGCGTTATCGCTGATCCGGTGGCGGTGGATGGTTCATCAAGCGTTCCGGAGTCGCTGATCCACCCCGTGCCGTGGCTCCATAGCACCAGACCGTAGCTTTGCGCAGGTGCGAGGCGTTCAACATCGGACAGGACGGTCTGCATCCTTGAAATTGTGACCGACGACTCCGAGGTGGGGTAAGTGGCCAGCACCGATTCTTTGCCATCAGCGTCAAATTCCATCAGCCGGGGATTGTTGTCGCGTCCGCTGAAATAGACAATCCATCGGCAATCGTCGGGGAAATCAGATGCGGACACTCCGCTTTTCATCTCCTTCAGGTCGTCGAGGCTGTAGCCGTAGAGATTGTTATCGGCAACCATGTAGACCAGGACGGTCTTCAAGGCTTTCTCGGTCCCCACCGGTGGTGTCCCGACAGCCGGCTCATCCGACGAGCATGCCGTCAGACAAAAAAATAGTGTTAAAAATACTATGTGTTTCAGGTTCATGATGCAAAATTACTGATTTGACACAAGATTAATGCCATGCCAATTAATAAAAAATCAAAATTGGATGAATGGATTGGATATTTTAATTATCTTTGTGGCATAATCAAACTTACATAAATCAATATCAGATGAATAACTCCAAACCTTATGTTATAGGCATCGATATGGGTGGCACAAACACCGTGTTCGGTATCGTCGACGCCCGTGGTATCGTGCTTGCAAGCAACTCGATAAAGACTCGTAAACATTCAAACATCAACGATTATATCGACGAACTGTATGAAGAATGTACGCGTCTGATGAAGTCGATCAATGCCGAGGACAAGATATTCGGCATCGGTGTAGGAGCGCCCAATGCCAACTATTTCACCGGAATGATTGAAGATGGTGTCAACCTCCCTTGGCCCACTCCGATACCATTCGCGCAGATGCTGAGCGACAAGTTCGGCATCCCCGTTGCCATTACAAACGACGCTAACGCAGCTGCAATCGGTGAAATGACCTATGGTGCAGCACGTGGACTGAAAGATTTCATCATGATCACCCTCGGAACAGGTGTGGGATCGGGTATCGTAATCAACGGTCAGCTCGTGTATGGTCATGATGGTTTCGCCGGAGAACTTGGTCACGTAATCGTCAAACGCAACAACGGACGTCTCTGCGGTTGCGGTCGCACCGGCTGTCTTGAGACCTACTGCTCCGCTACTGGCGTGGCACGCACCGCTCGCGAATATCTGGAGATCACCGACGCACCGTCGCTGTTGCGCGACATAGCCATTGAGGATATCACATCGAAAGATGTCTACGATGCGGCTATGGCCGGCGATGAACTCGCAAAGAGTGTCTTTGAATACACCGGAACAATCCTTGGTGAGGCTCTTGCCGATTTCACCGTGTTCTCAGCTCCCGAAGCATTCGTCCTCTTCGGCGGTCTTGCCAAATCCGGCGAACTGCTGCTCAAGCCCATGCGTGAAGCTATGGAAAAGAACATGCTCAGCATCTGGAAAGGCAAAGTCAACATCCTCCTCTCTGAACTCAAGGAAGCCGATGCCGCTGTGCTTGGTGCAAGTGCCCTCGGTTGGGAAGCAAAACCCCTCGCCTGATCAGATCATAGAAATTAATAGCACCGGTGCATTCCAGATTGCGGTTTGCACCGGTTATTTTTGTAATTTTGCGAAAAATATAGCGATAAAGAGATATGACGGAATCTTCTAACCACTCAGCGATTCGGAATATTGTGGTATTTGCATCCGGAAACGGTAGCAATGCGGAAAACATAGCCGGATATTTCAATAATGGCCCCGGAGCAGGATGCGGATTGACAGTGACAGCCATTGTCACTAACCGCAGTGATGCCGGAGTCGTTGCAAAAGCAAAGTCCATGGGGATCCCGGTGAGGGTTGTTGACCGCTCTATGCTTGCTGACAGCTCCCTGATCTCCGGTATCCTGGACGACCTGCATGCCGATATAATCATTCTGGCAGGATTCCTGCTCTTGATTCCCGGGTTTATCATACAGAGATATGCCGGCCGGATCCTCAACATACATCCATCGCTACTGCCGCGGCATGGCGGACCCGGTATGTATGGCCGTCATGTCCATGATGCGGTTATTGCCTCAGGCGACAACGAGACCGGCATTACCATCCACCGCGTAACTGAGGAATATGACCGTGGCGAGATCCTCTTTCAGGCACGGATTCCCGTGGAACCCACCGACACCGCCGCCGACATCGAAGCCAAAGTCCGCCGCCTCGAAATGCTCCACTATCCCTCCGTCATCCGCCACATCTTCACCAACCCCTCACCTGATTCCTGCGAATGACATTTTGGGATGGGGAGGTTGGGATAATCGGTAGGTTTTGATTAATTTTGCGCGTAAAATAAAAAAACACGAACATAACATAAGATATGGAAAGAAAAGTCAGGGTGCGTTTCGCACCATCGCCCACCGGACCTCTGCATATTGGAGGCGTCCGCACAGCCCTCTATAATTATCTCTTTGCACGTCAGCATGGCGGAGACATGATCCTGCGTATCGAGGATACCGACTCGCAGCGTTTTGTGCCGGGTGCCGAGGATTATATCAACGAGGCTCTCGCTTGGCTCGGTATCGGGATCGATGAAGGTGTGCGCGAAGGTGGCAACTATGGCCCCTACAAGCAGAGTGAACGTCGTGACATCTATCGCGACCATGTCAGGATGCTTCTCGATGCAGGAAAAGCCTACATTGCTTTCGACACTCCTGCCGAGCTTGAGGCTGCCCGTGCCGCAACGCCCAATTTCCAATACGATGCGTCGACACGAATGTCGATGCGTAACTCTCTTTCGATGCCGGCCGATGAGGTGAAGGCCTTGATTGACGGCGGAGAGAAATATGTTGTGCGTTTCAAGATCGAACCCGGACGCGATGTGGAGGTCAACGACTTGCTCCGCGGAAAGGTGACCATCAACTCTTCGATTCTCGATGACAAGGTGCTTTACAAGAGTGCCGACGATCTGCCCACATACCATCTGGCAAATATCGTGGACGACCATCTGATGGAGGTTACCCACGTGATCCGTGGCGAGGAATGGCTCCCTTCGGCTCCGCTCCACGTTCTTCTTTACGAAGCTTTCGGATGGGCCGACACTATGCCTTCGTTCGTACATCTCCCACTGCTTCTGAAGCCCGACGGAAAGGGTAAACTCAGCAAGCGCGATGGCGACCGCCTCGGCTTCCCGGTGTTCCCCCTCGAATGGCACGATCCCAAGAGCGGAGAGATCTCATCCGGCTATCGCGAGCGCGGATATCTGCCGCAGGCCGTTGTCAATTTCCTTGCTCTGCTGGGCTGGAATCCGGGCGATGACACGGAAATCATGTCGATGGATGAACTGATCGAGAAATTCTCATTCGACCATTGCTCTCGTTCCGGAGCCAAATTCGATTTCGAGAAAGGGAAATGGTTCAATCATAAATATCTTCAGGAAATGTCGGATGAAGAGTTGGCGCAGATGTACAAGCCTGTATTGAAAGAGCATGGCGTTGATCCGTCGGCTTGGACTGACGAATATATAACCCGTGTGGTCGGACTTGTAAAAGGACGCATCAATTTCGTCGGCGATCTGTGGGATCAGAGCAAGTTCTTCTTTGTAGAACCTGAGGAATATGAAGAGAAATCAGTGCGCAAACGCTGGAATGCAGAGATGCCGGCTATCATGGGCGAACTGATCGAGGTGCTCAAAGGTCTTGAGGATTTTTCAAGCAAAGCAGCTGAACCGGTTGTGCTCGGATGGATTGCCGACAAGGGCTATCATCTTGGAAACGTGATGAATGCTTTCCGTCTGACAGTGGTAGGCGAGTGCAAGGGACCCCACATGTTCGATATCACCGAGCTTCTCGGCTGCGACGAGACTGTCCGTCGAATCCAACTTGGCATCGACCGTCTTGGATAACGCATCCGGATAAATAAGAAACAAACGGATCCGCTCCTGTCAGGGGGCGGATTTTTTGTGGCTTTTGCGGATCCATGAGGGCAACATGAAGACTCCGGCTGCAAGATAGATATAGTAGGAGATAAGACGCCAGATGATTGCAATGACCAATGCGATCGACAGATTGCCTATGAGGTCTCCGTAATAGTTTGTGAAGAGCCATTCGCTGATTCCGCTGCCGCCGGGTGTCGGGCTGATGGTCAGAAGTGTCCAGACAATGAACTGACGTGCGAAAACTATGGCCTGAGGTGCGGCGGCTGCGAATCCCCAGAACAATGGGTTGACAACAAGATAGCGGCATATCCATGTGACTATTGTGGCTCCCATGGCCTTTAGCCACCATAGAAGCGGTCTGGTGCGGATATCGGAACCGGTCTCTATCATTTCTCCGGACGGATCCGTCCGGAGAAATGCTTTGGCCTGTCTCGTCGGCCTGCTGTTTCCATCTTCGCAACAATCGCCATGAGAATATTCCGGAGATTATAGCGGCTATTCTGTGAGGCATGACCAGTGCGCCAAGATATAGGATGAGAGTGACGAGACAGATACCTCCATATACTATCCAGAAAGCTGTGCGCACACCTATAGTGAACCCTTTGCCGGCAGCGAATCCGAAGATCTCACCTCCCGGAATGAGTAGGAATATGATCGGACAGGCTATGACAACAAACAGCTCGTCGAGCATCAGGGTCAGCATGGTCAGCGATGCCCCTCTTCCGAGAGGTATGCCCTCCCGGTGGAGAAAAATCATGCTGAGGGCTGATCCTCCGGCTGTTGTTGGGGTAATGGCGGATGTGAATTCACACTGCATGGTTATGCGGAATGTCTGTCGCCATGAAAGCTTATGGTCGGTGAGCACGCGCCACCGCCACATCATGCCCCATTCGCGTCCGGCTACAAAGACAAGAGCGGCGATTGTAGCCGTGTTCCATGGAATGCTCAGAAGTTGACTGACCGAGAACTCACGCCCTAACAGCCATATCACCACGGCAATTCCGATGGCTACAGGTAACATGGTCTTGAGTATCAGACCGCGTGGAGATCCGGAGTCCTTGTTCGGGTGTGGCATCAGTCAAGAAGATCGGGATCGGCTTCTACTGTGGTCGGTTCAACAGTCTTTTCCGGCTCTGGCGCTGGCTCGGATGCTTTCAACTCTTTGGTTTCCTCCTTCTTTACCGCCGTGTCCGCTTTCTTTTCCTCTTTGGGCTTGCTTGATTTGGCTGCCGGTTTGGCCTTTCCGATATTTATTGATGGAATCGTATAGCCTTCCTCACGGTTCACTTTCTGGTCGCGTTCAGATGGGTTGACTATGATCGGAGTACCGACTTCAACGTATTTGATCAACTCCATGATGTTATCATTGTGGATGCGGATACACCCATGGCTTGCACGGCTTCCGAGAGCCCATGGCGCACAGGTGCCGTGGATCCCGATCTGTCGGGTCACATCGGTTTTCAGACGGATAAAGCGAGGTCCGAACTGTCCTTTCTGTGGGTGAGTCTTTCCGTCGTCGTCGGTGTAAAGCCAGTCGGTGGAGTCATAGATGCCTTCTGCCGAGAAGAACCCTTCCGGAGTGCGGTTGTCGCGGCGTTTGTGTTTTGTCCCGTAGCGTTTTGAGCAGGCCATCTTGTAGGCTTGTTGTTCGCGGCCATATTTATCGTAGAGCACGACATACATCGACGGCTTGTCGACAACAATGAAATAGTCATGTGGATTCTCAAGCAATTTTATAGCGTAGTCGAGATTATCGTCGGCGATCTTGGGGAGGATACCCTTGGAGTAGGCATCGGCATGCGGAGAGGACGCCATGAAATTCTTCACATCATCCACACTCGTCAGTTTCAGATTCAACGCCGGCTTATCTTCCTGTCGCTCTATGGGAGTGGATGCAGTGTCGGCAGGGTTGATAAGGTCGGATGTGTCGCGAGGCATTGCCGAAGCGTCGGAATCCGGCCCGTTGGCTACGGAAGCGGCGTCGATTGTAACCGATCCATCGGAGCTGTTGTTGCCGCAGGCTGTTATTATGAGTCCCATCAACAGGATGGCGAGTGTGCTTGATTTCATGGGGTATGGCGGATTTTATTATAAATCAGGTTGGACAGATCAAATAGATCACAAAGTTAATGAATATTAATATCGATTGCAATTCCCGGGGGGAAAAACTGACACCCGTGATAGATCTGTGAAATCCGATATCAGTGCCTGTCGATCAATCAAGGGTTTGAGTGCCACCGCCATTGACCATGAGCGTTTGTCCGCTGACCCATCCGGAGACCGGGGCCGCGAAATATAGTACCGCCCCTGCTATATCGGAGGTCTCACCAAGGCGGTTGATTGGAGTGTGGGAAAGCATGCGTGCTTCTATCTCCGCGTTAAGCACAGAGGCAAGTGCCTTTGTCCGCGTTGCACCGGGAGCCACACAATTGACGCGGATCCCCATTGGTCCGTAATCGTGGGCAAGGTTGGATGACAAATGGTTCAGGGCAGCTTTGGATGACGCGTATATGGCCATTCCGGGATCATTGTTTATGCTGCTCATCGACGATATATTGATGATGCTGCCGTAGCCGGACTGTTGCATGTGGGGAGCTGCAAGTTTGCATAGCTGCCATGGTGCGAACAAGTTGATGGCATAGACACGTTCAACGTATGCCCTGTCGATATTAAACGGATTCTCTCGTCCGCCCCCTCCGATTCCGGCATTGTTTACAAGGATATTGACGGTGGAGAAGGTCTGTATAGTGAAATCGATAAGTGCGGTCAGATCGCTGTCCGACAGAACATCGCAGACTGTGGCGGCCAGCCGTTCCTCCATCAGATATGATCTCGTTGGCTACGGTTTCTGCTTTTTCTATCTTGTGGTCGCTGACAACAACCTTCGCTCCGGCAGCTGCTAAAAGTTTGCAACAGGCTTTTCCTATCCCGTCGCCGCCACCTGTCACAACGGCTACTTTGCCTGAAAGGTCGAACAATGATTTAGTCTCTGTATTCATGGGTCAAGTGAGTGTTTGGATTTACATTATAACACTCTTCCCGTGTATAAGGTCGGCCGACAGGATTATTTTCCTGACTCAATATGCCGCCTTGCCGCTTTTGCAACAAGAATTGTCACCACGCAGCAGACCATGGTCACTATGAAGAACGGGCCGTAGCCGATCATTGTCTGTAGCCATCCGGAAATCATGCCGGGGAGCATCATCCCAAGTGACATGATGCCTGTGGCAATGGCATAGAAAGAGGTGGCTTTGGCTCCTTTTGCAAAGTGGATCAGATAGAGGATGTAGGCTGTTGTCCCGAATCCGTAGCCGAACTGCTCGATGAACACACATACGCATACTTCGATCAGTCCTGAGGCGTGGGCATAACTGAGCCAGAGGAAGGTGGCGCAGGTCAGCGACATGCCCCAGGCCATAGGCATCATCCAGCGGCGAAGCCCGTTGCGTGACACCACCATGCCGCCTATTATCCCACCAAGCATCAGCCCGACAACGCCCACCGTCCCATAGGCTATGCCTACTTCCCCAGTGTCGAGACCGAGCCCTCCGGCTTCTGCCGGGTCGAGCAGGAACGGATTGATCATGCTCGTCAGCATGGCTTCGGGCAATTTGTAGAACAGCATGAACAGTACTGCTGTGACAATCCCGGGTTTTGTGAAAAATTCGCGGAATGTGGCTATGAATTCGCGGCACACTTCTGTCGGTGTTTTCCGTTGATGGAGCTTGTCGGAGGCTGGATGTGGCAGGATCAGTGAATGATAGGCCGCAAGGATGGTGAGTGCGATGGCTACGATGTAGAATGTGGCTGCCCATGCCTCGGGAATGTCGCCCATCGTTGTTTCAAGATAGCCGGCAAGCATCACGAGCGGTCCGCGTCCGGCAAACATTGCGAGGCGATAGGT
>OFGF01002200.1_pt1 | contig 10638 bp, 6 predicted proteins | sample 1521711 | NCBI WGS metagenome assembly OFGF01 (sample SAMEA3504092, study PRJEB24116) | mouse gut metagenome | biome: mouse gut; feature: mouse-associated habitat; material: faeces | place: Denmark | collected 2011
CTCGACTGGTTTTGCCCGATAGTCCGCTCCGGGGAGGGGACTCGGAGTAGTGGCGGAGCGGCAAACGCCGCCTGAGGAGGCGAGTGCACGACCGGCGTCGATAGCATGTCCGGCGGGATGCGGGAACGGTTGGGATTGCATATAGTTACCCGAATAATAAATAATTATAGTTATATGATTCAACGTATTCAAACTCTTTATCTGTTGATTGCCGCGGCATTGATGACCGTGGCTGTCTTCTCGCCGCTGGCCGTGTTCAACGTAGGAGCGGCCGAGTATACGCTCTCGTCGTTCTCGCTTGCGGGCGAGGGCGGATCGTTCGCTACGCTGTGGCTGGGCATACTGCTCGCCGTCTCTGCGCTGCTGCCTCTGGCAACGCTGTTTCTCTACAAGCGCCGCCAGTTGCAGATACGTCTCTGCGCCGTGGAGCTCGTGCTGCTGATAGGCTGCATCGTCTTCATAGGCATATATTACTGGCTGTCGAACCGCATGTTTACCGATTTCGACACTACATACCGCCGCTTCGCCTACGGTGCGTTGATGCCGCTGCTGTCGCTGGTGCCCGTATGGCTGGCCATGCGTGCCATATTCCGCGACGAAGTGCTCGTGCGCTCGCTCGATCGTATAAGATAGCGGGCGAGAGGGTACGGTTTTTGCCGCTGCGGACTGTCGGATACGGGTGTATCGGACAGTCCGCAGGCCTTATTATATGAGTATGGGAAGGGCTGTTCGTCCAGAGCCTATTATATTTTGGGCGGAAATATTTGTTTGTTTCGAGATAAATGTAGTATATTTGTATTTACCAAAAATCCGAAAATAGAGTGAGTAGATACGGATATGTTTATTAAACCTTTTAATATTAAGTGATTATGGTCAAAAAAATGTTTTTCAAGTCGTTTATGACGACACTCTTCGCGGCGGCGGCCGTGTCGTTTGTCGGCTGTTCGGACGACGATGAGAAGGGGGGGGGAAATCCTGAGATCAACGTCTCGACCACCTCTTTGCAGTTCGCCAATACCGAGGGCAGTGAGATGGTAAGCATTACCTCGAACGCCGACTGGAAGGTCGAGATCGAGTATACCGACGGCGAGGGCTGGATAACTGTCGTTCCCGCGCTGGGCAGCGGCGACGGTTCGATTACCGTAAGCGTTCCGGCCAACGATACGGGTTCTACCCGCAAGGCTACGTTGAAGTGCATCGCCATGCACCCCGTCTACGGTGCGTGGGACACCAAAAAGATCAGCGTATCGCAGTCGGCTACCGACACTCCTCCCGTAGAGGAGAAGGTGCTCTATGCCGATAACTTCGACGGCAAGCTCGCCGAGAAGACCTACGGCAGCGGTACGTCGTGGCCCTTCATCGATCAGTTCCCCGAGTTCGCCAATCCCGAAGGTCCGGCAGCTACGGATGTGACCTACACCGGTCAGAACGCTTCGGTGCGCAACGGTTCGGGCGACTCTGCCAGCCAGTATTCGCTCTATCCCGGTTCGGGCGGCAACAACATCTTCTTCGGCAAGGTGCCCGCATACTTCATCGTAAACGGTTTGCAGCTGACTCCCGAGCAGAGCAAGCTGACCCTTACCTTCGGTACGGAGTATTACGACGGCAACGATAAGACGGCCGGCTTCGACAAGTCGAAGTTCCATGTGCTCGTTTCGAAGAACGGTCTGGACAACTCGTGGGTCGAGCTGGAATACACCTTCCCGGCTACCGCCGATCTGGTGGGCAAGTGGAACCTGGCTACCGCCGACTTCACTCTGACGGCCGTTCCCGAGAAACTCTACATCAAGTTCCTCGCCGAGGCTGCCAGCGTGATCCGCATCGACGACGTGAAGCTCTCGACCTCTGAGGGCGGTCAGTCGGTTACGCTGCCCGAGGGCGATCCGGTCGTCACGCCCGACGAGGGTACCGTCGCTTCGGCTATCGCAACCGCCGACGGCCAGTCGGCTACGGTCAACGAGGCCACTGTCGTAGGCACCTACAACAAGGGCTTCCTGATGCAGGATGCTACCGGTAAGATTCTGGTCTATACCAACGAGACGGCTACCGTCGCTATCGGCGAGAAGGTTAAGGTCGAGGGTACCGTGACCACTTACGGCGGCTTCAAGCAGTTCGCAGCTATCAAGGATCAGGCTTCGGGCGAGTACGGACCGGCTCCGGTCGTAACGTCGCTCGGCAGCGGCTCGTTCTCGCAGCCCGCTCCCGAGGTTTTGGACGGTGCCGGTATGGACGCATATCTCAACGCTCCGGCTGTGAAGTATATCGAGTACACCGGTACGCTGAATATCAGCGGCAACTACTATAACGTCAATGTCGACGGCGCCTCTAAGGCGGTAGGTTCGATCGCATATCCTATGGAGGGTCAGGTCAATGCCGCTCTCAACGGTACGGTGGTTACCGTCAGAGGCTATGCCTTGGGCGTGAGCGGCAATGTATATGTCAACACTATGCTCGTCGAGCTGGCCGCTTCTACCGAGCCGCTGCTCATCGTCGATCCCGAGTCGCTGTCGTTCGATGCGGCCGGCGGCGAGAAGACGATCACCGCTACGCTGATGAACTCGACCGAGACCATTACGGCCGAGTCGGACAACGCTCAGTTCACTACGGCCGTTTCAGGCAACGTCGTTACCGTTACGGCCAAGGCCAACACCGGTGCCGATGCCGTTACGGGCGTTATCACGGTCAAGGCTGGTGCTCTGTCGAAGAGTGTCGCCGTATCGCAGAACGGTGCCAACAGCACGACCGTTACGCTGACGATGTCGGATTACTTTACCGAGAACACCAACGTCGCAGACCAGTCGTTCACTTTCGGCGACTTCGGTTTCTCGTTCACGAAGAACAACAACTCGACGTCTAACTACAATGCCGGCGACGGCGGTATCCGTTTCTACCAGAACGACGTGATGACGATCGACGGCAACGGCAAGACTATGACCTCGATCAAGTTCACCACCTACGGCGGCAAGAACGGTCCGTTGGCTCCCGATACGGGTGCTTTCGACGCCGAGACGCTGACTTGGACCGGCAGCGCTGCCAAGGTAGCGTTCACGGCTACGGCTCAGATTCGATTCTCTGCTATCGAGATTACCTACGAATAGTTACGGCCGTCGGTATGGCGCCGGCGCATCGGCGTCATGAAAGGCGACATACCACGGACGACGATTCGTTCGTTTACGATTTAGACAGCCGGACTCTTGACAGGACATACCCTGCCAAGAGTCGGCGTCTAAAACGTTAAATTCATAATCCGGATTTATAAAAATGATGACAACTCTCTTTTCTACTTTTGCCCGGACGGTGTACATTGTTCTTATAGCGATGACGGCACTCGCGTGCGGCGAGAAGTCGGATCAGCAGAAGATCGTATCCGACGCACGGCTGCAAAGCGGCGACATTGCCGGCGAGGCGACGAATTGCGCTGTGGTGCTCAGAGCACAACAGGGTACTTCGTTCACGATTACCGTCGATGCCGACTGGTGTGCATTCTCCGACGGAGCGAAGAGCTTATCTTCGACTATGGAGGCGACCGATCGGGTGGTTTACATCTATTTTTCACGCAACGAAACGGATAATGTCCGCAGCGCCGGGGTCGAGGTGTCGTTCTCGGACGGGGCGAAGAAGTCGCTGTCGTTCACGCAGGGCGTGTACGACAAGACGGTGGCATTCGTGCGCGACTGGCCGGAGCTGCCCGTATGCCAGTCGGGCAACGGCCTTATATACGTCGCGCACTACGGCGAGGTGGATGCCAAGTCCAACGTGCGCAACTATACGGTATGCTTCGATCCCGACAAGCGCGCCGCGCTGTGGGTGGCATATCCGCTCCACTCGATGTACACTTCGGGCAGCGCCGACCGCGACAACAGCCGGTTCGATTACGACCCCTCGGTCAGCACGTCGTATCAGGCCAACCTGGCGATAGGGTCTTACAGCGGCCGCTACGACCGCGGACACCAGTTGCCTGCCGCCGACAGAAAGTGCTCGCAGCAGATGATGGACCAGACATTCTACGCGACCAACATGACTCCGCAGCAGTCCAATTTCAACCAGAAGCTGTGGGGCAATATGGAGGGGCGCGTGCGCAGTCAGGTGTGCGCCGATACGCTCTATGTCGTCACGGGCGCATGGTTCGACGGCGAGCGCGACTCGTCGATAGCGTTGCAGACCAACGACCGCTCGGGCAACCGATGTCCGATTCCGACCGACTATTTCAAGATATTGCTTCGTACCAAAAGCGGCAACACCCGCCGCTCGGTGGCCGATATCGACGATCCGTCGCAGCTCAAAGCCATAGGCTTCTGGTTCAAACACCGCGATACGGGGAGCGATACGTCGATAACCTCCGAGTACTGCATGAGCGTGGCCGATATAGAGCGCATGACGGGCAACAGATTCGACTTCTTCCCGATGCTCGACGAAAAGGTCGCCGCCGAGGTCAAGGCGCAGTGCGACCCTTCGGCATGGGGCATAACACGATAAACCGAAACCAATAACAAGAACCCTGAATATGAAAAAATTACTGTTGACAGGACTCTGCGTCGTGATGTTTGCGGCATACGCTGCGGCGCAAAAGCCCTATACGGTGGCTTTCTACAACCTCGAAAACTTCTTCGACATCTACGACGATCCCGAGACCTTCGACGAGGAGTTCACGCCCGAGGGTGCGAAGCAGTGGAACCAGACCAAGTACGACAAGAAACTTGCCAATATCGAACGCGTGCTGTTCGATATAGCCGCAATCAAGAAGGATTACCCGGTAGTCATAGGCGTTTCGGAGATCGAAAACCGTTCGATTCTCGAAGATCTGATCTCGACGCCCAAGCTGCGCGGCGCCAACTACCGCATCGTACATTACGACTCGCCCGATGCCCGCGGCGTCGACTGCGGATTCATCTACCGTCCCGACGTGTTCAAATTGCAGGGCAGCGACAATATCAAGACGGTGGTTCCGGGTCTGCCCAACTTCCGCACGCGCGATCTTATCGTGATGTGGGGCACGATCGACGACGAGCCGTTCTATTTCCTCGTATCGCACTGGCCCTCGCGCCTGGGCGGCAAGGAGGCCTCGGCCTTCAAGCGCGACGCCTGCGCCCGTCAGATACGCGAGATCAAGGACTCGCTGCTGAAAGCCGATCCGGCGACCAAGGTGGTGGTCATGGGCGACTTCAACGACGATGCCACCGACCGCAGCGTGGTGGAGACGCTCGGTGCCAAGGGCAAGATCAAGAAGCTCGAAACGGGCGACTTCTACAATCCTTTCGTCGATATGTTCAAGGCCGGACTGGGTACGCTCGCCTATCAGGATGCGTGGAACCTGTTCGACAACATATGCGTGACGGAGAACCTCGCCACCGGTTCGACGGGCGAGCTCAGGCTGTTGCAGGGCGGCTCGAAGTTCTACGGCAACATCTTCTCGCGCCCCTACATGATCCAGCAGGAGGGGCAGTACAAGGGATATCCTCTGAGAACGTTCGTGGGCAACAACTTCCAGAACGGTTTCAGCGACCACTTCCCGGTATATATCTACATCGGAAAATAACCTTATAACGAAACTATATGAAGCGATTTTTTCTAACTGTGATCCTCGTCCTGACGATGGCCGGTGCATTTGCGCAGAACGGCGGCGTCAAGGGCAAGGTCGTCTCGCGCGAAGGTCGTGAGGCCGTGGGAGGCGTCAAGGTCTCGATAGAGGGCACGACGCTTACGGCTACGACCGACGACAACGGAGCGTTCATCTTCGATAACCTCCCCGGCGGCACGTATACGCTGCACTTCGCCACTCCCGAGTTCGAGGAGCTCTCGATAATGGTGCGTGTGGGCAATATGTTAAAGGATGCCGGCAACGTGATAATCGTCCCCGACAACTCGATTGCCGTAGACGACTCGATGTTCGCCGAGCTCGATACCGACGTCGAATCGTCGGGCGACGCATCCTCTCTGCCCTCGTCGCTGTCGGCCTCGAAAGACATATTCAACAACATTGCCTCGTACAAGTTCAGCGAGATGCGCTTCAACGTGCGCGGTCTCGATGCGCAGTATACCGACGTGTATCTCAACGGCATACGCTTCAACGACATCATACGCGGCCGCTTCAACTTCAACTCGCTGCTGGGCATGAGCTCGCGCGCGTTCCGCAACCGCACCAACACCGTGGGCCTGGCCGCTTCCAACTACGGCTTCGGCGACATAGGCGGCTCGGTGAACTACAACACCACCACCGACCTCTACGCCCCCGGCTTCAACGGCTCCGTGGCCTTCACCAACAGCAACTACATGCTGCGCGCCATGGCCACCTACGCGTCCGGCATGAACAAGCACGGATGGGCCTACACCGTAAGCGCCATCGGACGCTACTCCAAGGAAGGCGTGCAGCCCGGCACATTCTACAACTCCGGAGGCCTGTTCCTAAGCGTCGAAAAAATGTTCAACGAAAACAACTCCCTGACGCTCACCGCATTCGGTGGCCCCACACAGCGTGCCACCGGCGGCGCCACGTACAAGGAAGTGTACGAACTCACCGACGACAACCTCTACAACCCCTTCTGGGGATGGCAGGACGGCAAAAAGCGTTCGAGCCGCATCACCGAGACATTCGACCCCACCGTGATACTCAACTATCTGTGGAAAAACGGCAAGACATCCGTCAACACCGCCGCCGCCGTGCGCTGGGTACACTACACCCGCAGCGCCCTGCAGTACTTCAAGGCCAACGACCCCAACCCCACCTACTACCGCTACCTGCCCTCGTACTACTACGACGATGACGACCAGCCCACAGAGCAGAGCGACTACTACACCTGGCTGTGGAAGAACGACGACAGCTTCCGCCAGATCAACTGGGACAACCTCTACAACATCAACCGCCTGAACAACATCCAGAACGAAAGCCTGCCCGAATCCGCACAGAAAGGTTCGAGCTATATTCTTGAAAACCGCACCAACAACCAGTTCAACGCCATGTTCAACAGCTACCTGAACACGGCCATCGACGACGTGGTGGCGCTTCAGGCCGGCGTTGACTTCAACTACACGCGCTCCAGCAACTACAAGACCATACGCGACCTCCTCGGAGGCGAGTTCTGGACCGACATCGACCCCTTCTCCGACCGCGACATCACACTCGCCCCGGACAACCTGCAGAACGACCTCGACAACCCCAACCGCCGCGTGGTGAAAGGCGACCGCTTCGGCTACGACTACGACATCAACGCCGTACAGGCCGGGCTTTGGGCGCAGAACGTAATCACGCTGCCCAAATGGGACATCAACTACGGCGCAAAGGTGAACTACACCAGCTTCTACCGCGAAGGCTTCATGCGCAACGGACGCGCACCCGGCTACGGACCCGAAGGCTCCAAAGGCAAGAGCAAGACGCAGAACTTCCTCACCGCATCGGCAAAAGTGGGTCTCACCTATAAGCTCGACGGACGCAACCAGTTCCAGCTGCAGGCCGAATACGGCTCGCGCGCACCGCTCGCCGACAACGTGTTCATCGCACCCCGCGTGAAAAACACCACCGTCAAGAATCCCGAAGCACAGCTCGATTTCAGCGCCGACTTCTCCTACGTGTGGAACTACCGCCGCTTCCGCGGCACGCTCACCGCGTTCTTCACCCAGATGTCCAACGCCGTGGAGCGCACCGGCTTCTACGACGAGACCTACAACACCTACGCAATCTTCGCCCTCGAAGGCGTCAAGCGCGAATACAAAGGCATCGAGCTCGGCATGGCCTACAAGATTCTGCCAAGCCTCACCGCCACATTCGCCGGCACATACGCGCGTTTCCAATACAAGAACAACCCGCTCGGCACCCGTTCGTTTGAAAACGGCCTCTACCCCGACGCATCGCAGACAGTGTACCTGAAGAACTTCCACCTCGGCTCCACACCGCAGAGCCAGTTCAACGTGGGTCTCGACTACGCAGCTCCCAAAAACTGGTTCTTCGGCATCAACGGCACATGGCAGGGCGACGCCTACGTAAACCTCTCGCCGGCCTATCACGAAGCAATGCCCGGACTCGTGGGTCTCTATCCCGACAAGGCAGAACTCGAAGCAAAAATCCGCGAACTCGCCACACAGGACAAACTCGACCCGCACTTCACCCTCAACCTGAGCATCGGCAAGGCCATCTATTTCCGCAACGGCACCAGCCTCAACTTCAACCTCAACGCGAACAACGTGCTCAACAACCGCAACGTTGTCACCTACGCCTATCAGCAGGGACGCGTGGACACGAAAAACTTCGACCGCAACGCCTATCCCAACCGCTACCAGTACGCACAGGGCATACGTCTGTTCCTCAACGCCGGCGTACGCTTCTAAGTCTCCCCCACACAACACATATAAGTAAGCAATGAACAAAACGCTATTATATATCGCGGCAGCAGCCCTCGGCACCGTGGCCCTCGGCGCATGCGACGACGACCTCGCCTATCCCCCCATCGCCGAGCCCGAATCGGAATGGGTGGGCATGGACAACACGTCCATAAAGGAAATCAAGGAAGCCTACTGGCAGAACAGCAACAATTACAACACTATGGTGGGCCTCACTTCCGACAAAGAAGAAGTGATAATAAAAGGCCGCGTCATCAGCTCCGACCTCACCGGCAACGTCTATAACAACGTTGTCGTCCTCGGAGAGGACGGCTATGCCATCACCGTCTCGGCAAGGGCCGCCAGCGGAAAGAAACTCGCCTCGCAGTATCCCTACGGAGCCGAAGTATACATCAACCTTTCCGGCATATGCGTGGGACGCTACGCCGGCCTTTTCCAGGTAGGACAGGCCAGCGGACAGGAAATCACCTTCCTCAGCAACGACGAGGTGACGGAGCACATGCAGGCCAACAGCATCGGCTATCCCGAACTCGTCGACACCCTCTCCGTCGACCTGGCCACCATCATAGCCGCCAAAAGCGACACCGAGCAGCTCCGCTACTACATGAGCCGCCTCGTGCGCATCGACGGCCTCAAGTTCCAGAACGCCGGCCAGGAGTTCGCCCCCGGCACTCAGGCCGAGAACCGCTACGCCACCGACGCCTCGGGCGCACGCATCAACGTGCGCTGCAGCAACCGCTCCACATGGGCCAAGGAACTCATCCCCACCGGTGAAGGCTCGGTAGTCGGCATCCTCAGCTATTTCAACAACGACTGGCAGATTCTCATGAACGACGCCGAAGGCTGCATAGGCTTCACACCCGCCGAGCCCGGCCCGGAACCCACTCCCACCGAGCCGAAAGGCAACGGCACGCTCGACGACCCCTACAACGTGGCCGCAGCCCTGAAAGTAATCGAGGAAGGCCCGTCGGAGGATAAAGTGTACGTGAAAGGCAAAATCGCCATCATCGACGAAATAGACACCGGCAACTTCGGCAACGCCACCTATCAGATAGTCGACAACGACGGCGGCACACCGTTTAAAATCTACCGAGGCTACTGGTTCAACGGCGAGAAGTTCACCTCCGCCGACCAGCTCGCTGTAGGTGCCGAAGTGATAGTGTTCGGACAACTCGTCAACTTCATGGGCAACAGCCCGCAGATAACCCAGGGCAGCTCCATCGTGAGCTACAACGGCAAGACCGAAGGCGGCGACATCCCCACGCCTGGCAAAGCCCTCTACTCCGAAAGCTTCCAGAGCGGCAACCTCGGAGCGTTCACCGTGGAGAACAAGGTTGAAGGCTGGGACGGATGGTACGCCAAGGCCAGCGGCCCCGCATGCGCCATCGCAAACAGCTACAAGGACGGCACGAACCTCGCTGCGGACAGCTGGCTGATTTCTCCCGTTCTCGACATGAGCGCCGCCACCAACGTGAGCCTCAGCGTGAAGATGGGATTCGGATTCGACTTCCCCACAGCGCAGGATGAATACTACACCGTGCTCATCAAAGCCGAAGGCGGCGAATGGACACGCCTCGACATCACCGAATTCCCGCAGAAAGGAACCGGCAACTGGACAAGCTTCGCCGAAAACACATGGGACATCAACGGCTATGCCGGCAAGAAGGTGCAGATAGCGTTCCGCTACATCAACGACGGAAGCAAATCCCGCGCATGGGAGCTTCAGGATTTCGCCATCAAAGGCGAAGGCTCCGTGCTTGCCGAAGGCAATCCCACTCCCGACCCCGATCCCACTCCTGACCCCGACCCGACGCCCGGTCCCGACGGAGAAGTGACCGTCAACCCGTCGTTGTTCCCCGTAGGAGAGAGCGACAACTCGAGCAAGCCTGTGACCGGACCCACAACCGTAGGCGGCTATACGCTGACCACCGACATGAACGGGGGAGCCACGGCTCCGTCGGTCAACACGTACAACGGCGCCGGCACGCTACGTCTGTATGCCGACAACACGCTGACAATCAAAGGCGCGGCCATGTCGAAGATAGTCTTCACCCTGAACACGGCCACGGGGTCTAAGCGCTACACCACGTTGACTCCCAGCACAGGCAGCATAGTTCCCGCCCAGGCTTCCGGCGACACGTCCATCACATGGGACGGAAACACCGGCGAAGTGAAGTTCACCGTCGGCCATGACGCCACGCTTGGAAGCGACGGAGCTTCCAAGCGCGGACAGGTGCACATATCATCCATCGAAATAACACCCGCAGAATAAGGTTCAGATCGGAAGAGCACACGTCTGAACTCCAG
>OFGF01002203.1_pt1 | contig 10616 bp, 11 predicted proteins | sample 1521711 | NCBI WGS metagenome assembly OFGF01 (sample SAMEA3504092, study PRJEB24116) | mouse gut metagenome | biome: mouse gut; feature: mouse-associated habitat; material: faeces | place: Denmark | collected 2011
TGCCGGCGGACTGGCGGTGGAGCGGGTGAGGCTCTGACCGGGCGAGAAAACCGGCAGAAAACTCAATCAGGCCGTTATTGCTTCTAAAGCGGCTCTGGACTATGATAACGACAGAGGCGCCTCTCCAACAACAAATAAACAGCATATAAGGAGTATGAAGCAATGAACATGCAAAAAGTAGGCGAGCAGATCGCGGTCCTGCGGAAGGGCAAGGGCCTGACCCAGAACGACCTGGGAGAGCGGCTGGGCGTGACGTTCCAGTCCGTCAGCAAGTGGGAGCGGGGGGAAACCCTGCCGGATACGGCCATCCTGGTGGATCTGGCGGACGTGCTGGAGACGACGGTGGACTTCATCCTCACCGGCGGGGAGCGGATTCTGCCCTTCCGGGGCAGGATCTCCGTCGGGGACATGATGGACGGCCTGCGGTGCCTGGAGAACATGGGAAGGCTGCTGGGGCGGGAGAACCTGATCTACCGCCACGCCGTCCGGGGCATCAATGAGGGGATGAACACGGACATCGAGGAGGCTTTCGCCAGCGAGTATATTTTTGAGGCCTTTGCGGCGGAGGCGGTGCTCCACCATCTGAGCGCCGGGGCCTATGTGGACCCCACGGACGTGAAGCTCCACTTTAAGCAAGAGCATTTCCGGGACATCGTTCTGGACCGCTGCGGGAAGCGCGGCATCAAGTAGCCCGGCGGTTTCGAAATCCCCGAAGCCCTTGCAAACACAGCGCTCTACCGCTGGTCGGTTGACAAAAGGCGGCTGTCTGGTCCATACTGGCGGCAAGGAGGTGCTAGACATGCACAACATTGATAAAGAAAAATTCGGCCGGTTCCTGGTCCAGCTGCGGAAGGAGAGAGGCATGACCCAGAAGGACCTGGCGGAGCGGCTGTATGTCTCCGACAAAGCCGTCTCCAAGTGGGAGCGGGGCCTGAGCCTGCCCGACATCTCCCTTCTCCAGCCCCTCGCGGAGCTGCTGGAAGTCAGCGTGACGGAGCTGCTCAGCGGGCAGCTCATCCCATCGGACCAGCCTATGACGGTGAAAGAGGTGGAGCCGCTTCTGACGGGCGCCCTGTCCATGACCGCCCAGGAGCAGGAGGCCCAGCGAGCCCACCGGCGGCAGTGGCTTCCCTGGTACCTGGGGGCGGCGGTCCTCTGGGCGGCGGAGCTGTGGGCCGTCAGGGGGACCGGGTGGCTGTGGGACGACCTGTGCGTCTCCATCTGGCTGCCGCCGGCTATCCCGACGGCGTCACAGTGACCCTGAAGTGCATGGAATCCGCCGCCTACTCCAAGCCCGCCGAGATTCTCCAGGAGCAGCTGCGCCAGATCGGCATCACGGTGAACATTGAGAAGATGGAGCGCGCCAAGTTCCTCCAGGAAATGCGTGACGACAAGCAGTATGAGATCTCCATCATGTCCGCCACCGCCTTCTATCCCGACGCCGACTACATCTACGCACTCTATCACACCGATGCCACCGGCGGCGCCGGCCGGAACTACCACTGCAACTCGAACCCGGAGCTGGACGAGATGCTGGAGACCGCCAGGACCTCCAACGACCAGGCGCAGCGCGAGCAGCTGTACCGTGATATCTGCCAGTTCATGAAGGAAGAGGCCATCACCATTCCTCTGTACGTTCCCATGAACGGCTCTGCTTACAACATCAAGCTCCAGGGTGTGATCGCCAATCCCTCGCGCCGTCTGTATCTGAAGGACCTAAGCTGGACGGAGTAATTCAACGCAGCAAAGCGGTATGAGCCCTGTGTTTCAGCGCAGGGACCATACGATCGGACCGGCTGCAGCGGGCCGGAATCCATAACGGATTTTGGCCCGCTGCGCATGACCTGCCACAACTGATTTATGGGGTAATAGGATGCACAAATATATTTTCAAAAGAGTTCTGATGATGATCCCTGTTCTGCTGGGCATCTCATTTGTCATCTATGCGCTGATGAGCATATCTCCCGGTGATCCTGCCCGAATGATCCTGGGTGAAAACGCGGACCTGGCGGCTGTCGAAGCGCTGCGGGATGAGATGGGATTAAACGATCCCTTCCTGATCCAATATGGCCGCCATATGCTGAATATGCTAAAGGGGGACCTGGGGACCTCCTGGATATTCAACATCCCTGTATTCGACCAGATCATCGCCAGAATGCCCAGTACGGTCGCTCTGGCAATCGGCTCCACCTTTGTCATGCTGCTCCTCGGTCTGCCCACAGGGATTATCTCCGCAGTCAAAAAATACACCTGGGTCGACAGTGTGACCCTAATGATCTCTCTTCTGCTCACCTCCATGCCGGTGTTCTGGCTTGGCCTGATGATGCAGCTGGTGTTCTCCCTGAACCTCCACCTGCTCCCGGCACAGGGGGTTGATACCCTCAAGCACTATATTCTGCCCTGCGTTACCTTGGGTGCTGGCATGATGGCCAACCTGATCCGCATGACCCGCTCCAGTGTGCTGGAGGTCACCAAGCAGGACTATATCCGCACTGCCAGGGCGAAGGGATGCAAGGAGGGCGTCGTTGTCCGCAGGCACATCCTCCGCAACGCCATGCTCCCTGTTATCACGATCGTGGGTCTGCAGTTTGGCTCCCTGCTGGGCGGCACCATGATCATCGAGAGCGTCTTCGCCATGCCTGGCCTGGGCTCCCTGGTCATTCAGGCGGTGCGTCAGAAGGACACGCCCCTTGTTGTCGCAGCCGTCATGTTCGTTGCCTTTATGGGCGGCATCATCAACTTGATCGTGGATATCCTGTATGCATACGTGGATCCCCGTATCAAGTCGCAGTATGTGAAAAAGGCGTGAGGGTAGAGATATGAAGAAAACTGTTGAAACCACCCAAAGCAAGACCCGCGTGAAAAAGCGCAGCCAGGCGGCCTCCATTCTCCGCCGCTTTTTCAGGAACAAGCCCGCTGTTCTTGGCGTGGCGCTCTTTGCTGCCATGCTCCTGCTGGCCATCTGCGCCCCGCTGGTTGCGGACTATGAGGCGGACGCCATCACCATGCACATGGACCAGCGCCTGATGCCCCCCTGCGCCGAGCATATTTTTGGTACGGACGCCAATGGCCGCGATATGTTCGCCCGTATCATCTACGGAGGACGGATCTCCCTGTTTGTAGGCGTCGCCTCGGTGTCCATCTCCCTGGTGGCGGGCTTGATCATCGGCTCCTGTGCAGGCTACTTTGGAGGCGCTGTGGACAATGTCCTGATGCGGATCATGGATGTGTTCCTGGCGATCCCCAGTCTGCTGATGTCCATCACTATCGTGGCCGTTCTGGGTCCCAACATGATCAATCTGCTGCTGGCCATGAGCCTCTCCAGCATCCCCCGGTTCTCGCGTATTGTACGCTCCTCCATCCTCTCCATCCGCGGACAGGATTACATTGAGGCGGCGCGGGCCTGCGGCACCAAACACGCCCGCATCATTATGCGCCACGTTCTCCCCAACGCCATTGGCCCCATCATTGTCCAGGCATCTCTGAATGTGGCCACTGCCGTCATCACGGTCTCCAGCTTGAGCTTTATCGGCCTGGGGATCTCTCCCCCCACGCCTGAGTGGGGCTCCATGCTGGCAGAGGGCCGCGAGCAGATGCGCTACTACCCCCACCTGGTCCTGCTCCCGGGCCTGGCGATCATCTGCACCGTTATGGCGCTGAACCTGATCGGCGACGGTCTGCGGGACGCCTTGGACCCGAAGATGAAGAATTGAGGAACAGTGAATGGAAAACTTACTGAAAATTCGAGATCTTCACGTGGAATACCACACGGAAGACGACGTGGTCCGAGCGGTCAACGGCTTGAATCTGGACCTGTACAAGGGTGAGACTCTGGGGCTGGTCGGCGAGACCGGCGCCGGAAAGACCACCACGGCACTGAGCGTCATGAATCTGCTGCCTGACCGCCTGGGATTCATCACCAAGGGCGAGATTCAGCTGGGGGATCTGGACGTGCTCCACGCCAGTCCCTCCCAGCTGCGGGAGATGCGGGGCGCCGAGGTGTCTATGATCTTTCAGGACCCTATGACCAGCCTGAACCCCACGCTCACCATCGGTGAGCAGATTGCCGAAGTGTTGGAAATCCACGCAAAGGAGGACAAAGGGGATTCGGCGTCCGGACGGAACCCGGGTAAGTCCGGAAAGAGCATGAGAGCGGACCAGATTGGACGGCGGGTAGACGAAATCCTGGAGCTGGTAGGACTGCCTCCGGCCCGAAAAAATGAGTATCCACACCAATTCTCCGGCGGTATGAAGCAGCGCGTGGTCATTGCCATGGCGCTAGCCTGCGAGCCCCGTCTCCTCCTGGCGGACGAGCCGACCACGGCCCTGGATGTCACGATCCAGGCTCAAGTGCTGGAGATGATGCGCAGGCTGAAGGAGGAGCTGGGCACCGCCATGCTGCTGATCACCCACGATCTGGGCGTGGTGGCGGAGACCTGCGACCGGGTGGCAATCATGTATGCCGGCGAAATCATCGAGATTGGCAGCGTGGAGGACATTTTCAAGGGGGAGGGCAACCACCCCTACACCGAGGGCCTGTTCGGCTCCATCCCGGACATGACCAAGAGTGAGCGGCGCCTCCATCCCATCGACGGTCTGATGCCCGATCCCACGCAGCTCCCCGAGGGGTGCCCCTTCGCGCCCAGGTGCGGCAAGGCTGCCGACCAGTGCAGATCCCGGAAGCCTGCGGAGGTGCTCCATGGAACGCATATGGTCAAGTGCCATCTGTGGAAATAAGGAAAGGCGGTACAAGCGACATGGAAACACCTTTGATTGAAACAGTTGGACTGAAGAAATATTTTAAGACCTCCCGCGGGGAACTGCACGCTGTGGACGACATCAACCTGAAGATTACCAAGGGGCACACGCTGGGCGTCGTTGGCGAGTCCGGCTGCGGAAAGTCCACGCTGGGCCGTGTGATCCTCCGGCTGATCGACGCGACCGCGGGGCAGGTCCTCTATAACGGCGAGGACATCCTCAAGTACAGCAGCGGCGAGATGAACAAGATGCGCCAGAAGATGCAGATCATCTTTCAGGACCCCTATTCCTCCCTGAATCCCCGGCTGACCGTCAGCGAGCTGATTGCAGAGCCGATCAAGGTCACCAGACTTCTCAAGAGCCAGGCGGAGATCAACGACCGGGTCTTTGAACTGATGGAGACCGTGGGTCTGGCGGAACGGTTTGTCAACACCTATCCCCACGAGCTGGACGGCGGCCGCCGGCAGCGCATCGGCGTAGCCCGGGCTCTGGCGCTCAATCCGGCATTTGTTGTCTGTGATGAGCCCGTCTCCGCCTTGGATGTGTCCATCCAGGCCCAGATCCTCAACCTGATGATGGACCTCCAGGAGCAGATGGGCTTGACATACATGTTCATTACCCACGACCTCAGCGTTGTCAAGCATATCAGCAACGAGATCGCGGTGCTCTACCTGGGTGAGTGCGTGGAACTGACGGACAAACAGGAGCTCTTCGACAATCCTCTCCACCCCTACACCCGGGCTCTTCTGGAGGCCATTCCGGTGCCCAACCTGAGCAGCAGGAGCAAAAAGCGGACGATCATCCAAGGCGAGGTCACAAGCCCCATTGACCCCAAGCCTGGCTGCCGGTTCGCCAGCCGCTGTCCCTATGCCACCGAGAGCTGTACCGGCGCCTCTATCCCCCTGCGGGAAGTAACGCCCGGCCACTTTGTCGCCTGCTGCCATGTGTGAGAAGAGATGGAGCGAGGCGGACATTGCCCCTGTTTTAGGCCGCTTTCTTCGGTACGTACAGATTGACACAGAATCCTCCCCCCGGGCGCCCAGGACCCAATGCCCCAGCACGGACTGCCAGAAAGATCTGGCGCAGCTGCTGGCAAAGGATCTGCGCGAGGTGGGTGCGGAGCAGGTGCGCCAGGATGAATACGGCTATGTTTATGGAATGATCCGGGCCAATGGGGACAAGGATGTGCCCAAAATCGGACTGATTGCCCACATGGATACCGCGCCGGATGTCTCCGGCCGGGGCGTCAGGCCCCGGGTCGTGGAGAACTATCCCGGCGGTGACATCCTGCTCAACGAGGCGGCCGGCATCACCATGCTCCGGAAGGAATTTCCCCAGCTGGATACCTTCCTGGGGCAGGACCTTGTGGTCACAGACGGCACAACCCTTCTGGGCGCTGATGACAAGGCCGGTGCGGCGGAGATCCTGCAAATGGCGCAGGTCCTCCGGGATCACCCCGAAATCCCACACGGCGAGATCTGGATCGCCTTCACCCCCGATGAGGAGATTGGCCGCGGCGTGGACCACTTCGACACGGCGGGATTCCCTGTGGACTTCGCCTACACCGTTGACGGCGGCGCACTGGGGACCTACTCCTATGAGACGTTCAACGCATATTCCGCCGCAGTCACGATCTCCGGCAGATCTGTTCACCCCGGATCCGCCAAGGGGCGGATGCGCAGCGCCCTGCACATCGGCATGGAATTTGACAGGATGCTCCCGGTGGAGCAGCGCCCGGCCTACACCGCCGAACGGGAGGGATTCTACCATCTGAGCAGCTTCCAGGGCGATGTGGAGAAGGCGGTCTTGTCCTATGCGGTACGAGACCATGATGCAGGCAGGATGGCGGAGAAGCTGGCGTTCCTGGAGCGAATCAGCCGGTATCTCAATGACCGCTATGGTGCGGGGACGGTAGAGCTCAAAGTGGAGGAGCAGTACCGGAATATGGCAGAGAAGATCGCTCCCATGTTCTCGATCGTGGAGTTGATCGAGAAGAGCATGGAGCGGCAGGGAATCTCCCCACAGCTCATTGTGACCCGGGGCGGCACCGACGGCTCCCGGCTGTCCTTCATGGGCATCCCCTGTCCTAATATCTGCACCGGCGTCTCCAACGGGCACAGCCGGTACGAATTTGTCTCTGTACAGTCTATGAAGAAGATCACGGCGCTTTTGATCGAAATTGTCAGCGGTTTCTATACAAATTATGAGGAGATGGACTTATGACTTATGATATTCAGGCAAAAAGCGAGACCGTCATCCGCCGCGCGGAGGATAAGTTCGGCTTTTTTGGCTTTCCCAACGTTACCCGCCTAGACGACGGCCGAGTGCTGGTGAGCACCTCCGGCCTGCGGCTGCACCATATGTGCCCCTTCGGCAAGGTCGTGCTGCTCTACGGCGACAAAAATGCGGAAAACTGGTCCCTGCCCCAGGTCCTCCGGGACTCCCGGCTGGACGACCGGGACCCCAGCCTTTTGAACCTGGGGAACGGCCGGCTCCTGTGCAGTTGGTACAATTGGCCCCTGCGGATGTATTTTGACCGCCCCTTTATGCAGATGATCTATGAGCAGATGAATAACGAGGACTTCCTCCTCTGCGCCACCCATCTCCGCTCTGTCACGCCGGAGCAGGAGGCGGCGGACTTCGGCTCCTGGACAAGCGTCAGCGAGGACAACGGCAACACCTGGGGCGAGGCCCACAGAGCGCCGATCTGCTCCTGCCACGGCCCCATCAAACTGGCGGACGGCAGCCTTCTGTACGTGGGCAAGGACATCAACAAAAAGGAGACCGGCGGGGCCAACTACGCCTGCAAGAGCACAGACGAGGGCAAGACTTGGGAGATACTCACCGAGATGCCCATTCCCGAGGGCGTGACCAACCGGAACTTTGTGGATCCCTGTGCCCTGCAACTCCCCTCCGGCCGCATTCTGGCTCACTTCCGCTATCAAAATGCCAATCCGGACCCCTACGGCAAATTCACTGTATTCCAGACAATCTCCGATGACCTGGGCAGAACTTGGAGCATCCCCAGCTGCCTGGGGGTCAGTGGTTCTCCGCCCCATCTGCTCCGACACTCCTCCGGTGCAATCGTCTGCGTGTACGGTCGCCGCGAGCAGCCATTGGGCGAGCGGGCCATGGTCAGTCTGGATGACGGTGAGACCTGGATCAAGGACATCGTTCTGACCGATGTGACGCCCCACCCGGATCTGGGCTTCCCCTGCTCCACGGAGCTGGAGGACGGCTCGATCTACACGGTATACTACCAGCGCCTGATACACAACGGCAAGCTGGATGAGAAGTGCTCCATCGTAGGCACAAAATGGCGTCTGGACGACATCTTGGAGAAGAACAAAAAATAGTCACAGCATCTGGAAAGGAGAACGGTTATGCGGATCCCGTTTGAAGAGGTGACGGAGACCTTAAAGGAAAAGCTGATCAAATACGGCTCTCCGGAGGACTACGCCGGACAGGTGGCCTATGTCATGGCGGAGAACTCCCTGGAGGGCGTTTATACCCACGGCATCAACCGCTATATGCGGCTTATCAACAATATCAGAGACGGTCTGACCATGCCGAAAGAGATTGCCGGAAAAATCGCCGGCCTGGGCGGCTATGAGATATGGGACGGCAAGCTGGGCTTTGGGATTGTCAATGCGCAGCTATGCACCAACCGCGCCATTGAGCTGGCCCAGACACACGGCATCGCCTGCGTGTCTCTGCGGAACACGAGCCACTGGCTGCGGGGTGGGACCTACGGCAAAATGACGGCCGAGGCCGGGATGCTGGGGATTCATTTCACCAACGCCCGCACCAATATGTGCGCCTGGGGCACCCAGCAGCACTGTCTGGGAAACAATCCTCTGGTGCTGGCGGTCCCCCGTGCCAACGGAGACCACGTCATTGCAGACACGTCCTTCTCACAGTACTCCTACGGCAAGCTGCAGCTCGCCCGGCTGGAGGGCAGGATGATGCCCCAGCCAGGCGGCTATGACGAGAACGGCCAGCTGTCCTGTGACCCCGCAGTCATCCTGAAAAGTCAGAAGATTCTGCCCATGGGCGAGCATAAAGGCGCTTCCATTGCCATGCTGCTGGATCTCATCACCGCTGTATCCTCCTTTGGCAACTGCGCCTCCATGGTGGCAAAGCTCCCCGGCAACGACGAGCACTCCTTCTCCCAGACCTTTATCGTGATCAACCCCCTGGCTCTGGGCGATCAGGAGACCTTCTCCGCTATTGTGGAGAACGCAGTCAACTGCGTCCTGAACGCAAAGCCGCTGCCCGGCGGGACAGTCCACTACCCCGGCCAGTCCATGAAACGGTACAGAACGGAAAATCTGGAACAGGGAATTCCAGTCAACGAGGGTGTATGGACGGATATTTGCGCGCTGTAACGGCGCAGTCCGGATCGATTTCCGATGGGGCCCTGCGGCAGCTCCTGGAGGACTGGATCGAAGCGAACAGGGAGACAATGGTACAGGATATCTTCACCGTCGTCTCCATACCCAGTGTGAGCGGAAAGGCCGAAGGAAGGATGCCTTACGGGGCGGGCTGCGGGGCGGTCCTGGAGGCCGTGGGCCGCCTGGTGGCCGGCGCGGGTTTCACATTCCAGAACCACGCCTACCACTGCGGCACTGCGCAGCTGGAGGGGTCCGGCGAGGAAACGATAGGTATTTTCAGCCACATCGACACCGTAGCCCCGGGTGACGGCTGGAACTTCGCCCCCTATCGGCCGTTTTTGAAGGACGGCTATCTCTACGGCCGGGGCGTCACAGATGACAAGGGCCCGGCAGTCGCCGCCCTCTATGTCCTCAAGTGCCTGAGGGATCTCCGGCTGCCTCTGCGGCACAACGTAATGGTGTATTTCGGATGTGATGAGGAGTCCTCCATGGGGGACATCCACTATTATCTGGCGCACAATAAGCCGCCGGCGTTTTCCCTGGTCCCGGATGCCCGGTTCTCCGTCTGCTGCGGGGAAAAGGGGATTATCAGCGCGAAGATTACCATGGATCTGAGGGAGACCGGGATACGGGACTTCCAGGCGGGATCCGGAGAGAATATTGTTCCCAATTTCGCGGAGGTGTCCCTGACCTGCTCAGCCCGGGAGGCGGCACAGATTATGGCTCGGGAGGAGCTTACCGTTGCCTTCGCCAACGGCGTGGCGGTGGTCCACGCAGAAGGGGTCGCCGGCCACGCGGCATTCCCGGAGAATACGGAGAACGCCATCGACAAGCTGACGAACAACCTGAAGGAGATCCCCTTCTCCAACACCGGAACGGTTCGCGTTCTGAAGGCTCTGGCCGAGCTCTCCAGGGGATACCGCGGCGAGGGCATAGGCATCCATGCGGAGGACGCCTTCTTTGGTCCGCTGACCTCTGTGGCCGGAACGGCCCGGGTGGAGAACGGCGCCTTGACTGTGACGCTGAATATCCGCTATCCGATCTCAACCGACAGGGATACGATTCGGGCACGCCTTTCAGCGTTCTGCACCGCATATGGAGCGGAGATCGCCTCCTTTGAAAACAGCGAGCCGGCCTATTTCGCGCCGGACGGAGAGATTCCCACGCTTCTCAACGACCTGTGCAGGGAGGTGCTCCGGGCTGACTTTGCGCCCTATTCCATGGGCGGCGGCACCTATGCCCGCCACCTGCCCAATGCCATGGCCTGCGGACCGCTGAACAGACATCTCGCCCGCCCCGGGGGTACACGGCGGGGGGGGGGCCATCAGCCGGACGAGTGCGTGTGCCTGGAATCCCTGGAAAACCTGATCAAAATTTATGTGAGAGCGATTGCCAAAATTGACCGCATGATCTAAGGCGGGAGGCACTGAAAAAATATGAACAAGAAAGAACGAGTTATGGCAG
>OFGF01002204.1_pt1 | contig 10615 bp, 10 predicted proteins | sample 1521711 | NCBI WGS metagenome assembly OFGF01 (sample SAMEA3504092, study PRJEB24116) | mouse gut metagenome | biome: mouse gut; feature: mouse-associated habitat; material: faeces | place: Denmark | collected 2011
CGGAGGCCCCGGCCAAGAGGATAAAACTGCAACAGATGAACCGCTCCAGCACGTTCAGCGGCGTGCAGAACATGGTCTCAGCGCCGGTAACGCCGAAGATGTAGAGGTCAAAGAGGAAGTGGTACGCGGCCATCAACACGATGGCCAGGGTGCGCCAGGCGTCCAGGACCTGGAAGCGCCTCATCGCCACCACCCGTTGGCGCGCTCCTCCAGAAGCTCCAGAAGCCGGGCCAGACACAGCAGGATCGACGCGCAGGCAAAGGTGAGGATGACGGCAAGGAAATAGGACATATTCTGAGATAGGATCTCCGGGTCCATGGACAGCTCGTAGCCGTTCAGAGACATGATCCCTCCCACCAGCTCAAAGGCCAGCAGAAGATACAGGACCACAGAGGCGATATAGATGATCTTTGTAATATGACGCTTCATAAATCTCTCCTGTCCGCAGGTTTCGTTTTTATCGCGGCTGTCCTATTGTATCTCAATTTAAGGGCGGCGTCAAGGGCTGTAGGGCGGCATTTGCAATTCCGCGCCGGGCCCCGATTCCTGCCGGAACGGGCATTTTTGGGCTTGCATCCTCCCGGCGGGGTGTGTATAATGGAGAAAAAGACAGATCAGGAGGGCTTTGAGATGCTTGTGGTGGTGCAAAACGGGACGCTGTCCCCGGAGGAGCAGGCCTATTACGTCCGCCGCGTGACGGAGAAATTCCCTCGGGGCGTGGTGGAGAAGGTGGTGCTGGACGTGGGAGAGGAGTATGTGGACATCCGCTACACCCTCCACTGCTTCCGGGACCTGCGCAAAATGGGCGGGTACTGCATCGGCGACCCGGCGGACTGGAACCCCGCCAAGGATACGCGCCTCCCGGTTTGGGAGGGCCTGCACCAACTTATCCGCGCCCTCAACCACCAGGGGGAATCCGAAGCAGCTAAATTGCTGGCGCACATGCTGCACAAAACCGAAACCATTCGCAGCCTGGCCTATCGTCTGTACACCTTGTGCGAGCGCAAAGGCTGGGCCGAAGATGCCCGCGCTTACAACGAGCTGATCACCTCCTGGCCCGCTATTGAGCAGACCATGAATACGCAGCCCGCACCCACCGCGCCGGAGCAAATACGTTTTGATATTTGAGCAGGAGAAAAGCCATGCTGAAAAAATTAGAGATTAAAAACTTTACCTGTTTCCCCGAAGCCAAGCTGGAATTTTCTCCCGGCCTCAATGTGATTGTGGGCGAAAACGGCACAGGCAAAAGCCATTTGCTTAAGTTGGGGTATGCGGTGCTGCGCTCTTTGGCCGGTCAGGATAAAGCTCCTGCAAAAGAAGTCTACTATCGTGATTTGGCGAAAGATCTCAAGGAGATTTTCAAAGCTGAAGTACTTGGAAATTTGTGTTCTACCGGTAAAACACAATGTTCAGTAAAATCAAGCTGGGAAGATAATGGAAGCCTTGATTTTGATTTTTCTGATAAAGCTCAAGACTTGGTAAAATTGCAGAATTTAGAGTTTGCTCCCCTAACACAACAACCTGTTTTCATTCCCCCAAAAGAAATACTTTCCGTCTATTATGGGTTTCAGGCGGCACTTGAGAAACGTGAGCTGGATTTTGATGCAACCTATCTTGATCTCGCTCGTTCTTTAAGCAGCACACCTCTAAAGGGAGAAGAGTTACAAAAAGTTTTCCCCTATTTTACTGAATTAGAAAAAGAACACATAAAAGCGAACGTGTTACAGCGTGGAGGCCGATTTTATTTCGACAGAGATCCATCTGTTGCAAGTGGCCAAAAAAATTCCCCGTCAGGCAAAGATATGGAAGCTTCGCTCATGGCAGAAGGTTTCAGAAAGCTTGGTGTGTTGGTATATCTCATAAAAAATGGTTCACTTGGTGAAGGAACGTCTTTGTTCTGGGATGAGCCAGAAGCAAATCTCAATCCAAAACTTCTTACCGCATTAGCAGCTATATTGGTAAAACTTTCTTCAATTATGCAAATCACCGTCGCTACGCACAGTTTATTTTTAATGCGGGAATTGGATATTTGCTTTCGCAAAAGAAGTGAGTTGCCCAAAAAAGTTTTGTTTACGGGTTTGCACACTCAAGACAATGGCGCTATTTCCTGCATTCAATCAGAAAAAATCAGCGAAATAGGAGATATAGCTGCCCTTGATGCTTCTTTGGAGCAGACAGATCGCTTTATGGCAGTGAGGAACTTGTGATGAGTAAGAAGAAAGGTAGGCGTAAAAAAGACCAAAAATATCCTCAAGATACACGACTTATTCAAGGGACATCATCTAATCCTCCTTGTCGTGGCAAGCTAGAAGGAAGCTTATGTTTTGAATTTCCGGACGGATGGCATATAGAAAAATATGACGCGTGGACATTTGTTAAAAATGATAAAGATGGTCAGCATCTTGGGTTCAATGGAATCAAGGATCGTGGTATCCGTTCCGTGGACTTTTGTGCCATTGATGCTGAATCAAATTTGTGGTTTGTCGAGGTAAAAGATTATAGAAAGAGTACAAAAGAGTACGAAGATGGCTTTTTCACATTGATTTGCGACAAATTTCTTTATTCAATGTCTGGTTTGTTTGCCGCTCGCTATACAGCAGTGGAAAAGGAAAAAGAGTTTGCAGAAAAATGTGCCTCCACAAAAAAGTTAAAGTTTGTACTCCATCTTGAACTGCCTGAACAAAAAAACAAATGGGATGCTGCAATTATTGATGTGAAAGATATTCAAGAAAAAATGGAACAAAAGTTTTCAAGAATTGCACCCAATCCGCTTCTAGTTTCTATGGAGCATCCGCAAAATTTGCCTTGGAGTGTGCGCAATGTCCCTGCTTAAACCTTGGCGTGAAGTGGTCGTTCCCCATGAAGATGTGCTGAAAGGCACCTTTCAGCAATCCGAGTTCGCCGCAGACATCAGCAGCGTGCATGAAGGCAAGGCCCCCGCTGGCTACCTCGATCCGGTGCTTTTTTTCGAGCGCACTTTCATTACCGAAGGCATGCGCCTGCTCATGCTCTCGGTGCTCAAGCGCCTTTCCGGACAGGGCGGCGACCCGGTTATTCAACTGCAAACCGCCTTTGGTGGTGGCAAGACCCATACCTTGCTGGCTGTCTATCATTTGGTGAATGGCAAGGCCGCTGCCAGCAAAATGCAGGGCATTCCGGGCTTGCTTGATTCCGCCAATTTGATGGAAGCTCCCCATGCCCGCCTTGTAGTGCTGGACGGCACCAAACTTTCCCCCAATCAGCCCGCCGCGCGGGGCAACTGCATGGTAAGCACACTCTGGGGCGAGCTGGCCTGGCAGCTTGGCGGTGCGGATGCCTACGCTCAAATTGCCGATGCTGATAGCTCCGGCACAGCTCCCGGCAAGGAAGTACTCTTGCCGCTGCTGCAAAGCTATGCACCGTGCGTTATCTTGATGGACGAAGTGGTGGCCTACATCCGCCAGTTTGAAGAAAGCAAGCATCTCACCGGCGGCAGTTTTGATTCCAACTTGAGCTTTGTACAAAACCTTACCGAAGCCCTCAAGCTTGTGCCCACGGCTGTGTTGCTGGCTTCGCTGCCTGAATCCCAAAAAGAAGCGGGCAGCCAGCGGGGCGTGATGGCGCTTGAGGCTTTGGCCCACTGTTTTGGCCGTGTTCATGCCTTATGGAAGCCTGTGGGCGCGGAAGAAGCCTTTGAAATCGTGCGCCGTCGCCTTTTTGCTCCGGCCCACGATAAAGACGCAGCCAAGGCTGCCTGTAGGGCCTATCTTGATTTATACGCAGGAAATAAAGACGAATTTCCCATAGAAACGCAGGACGCCCGCTATGCCGGGCGCATGGAGCAAGCTTATCCCATCCATCCTGAAGTGTTTGACAGGCTGTATGAAGACTGGTCTACCCTAGATAATTTTCAGCGCACACGCGGCGTGCTCAAGCTCATGGCCAAGGTCATCTACCGTTTGTGGAAAGACGGCAACAATGATCCCTTGCTCATGCCCGGTAGCCTGCCGCTCTACGATGCTGATGTGCGCAACGAAATGGTCTACTACCTGCCCAATGGCTGGGATCCCGTCATTGAGCGTGATATTGACGGTGACAGGGCGGAAACCGCTGCATTAGAATTGCAGGATACGCGCTTGGGTAGTGTGCAAACTTGTCGCCGGGTTGCGCGGGCCATTTTTTTGGGCAGCGCTCCGGGGTCTGGTTTGTTGTCCTCAGGAGTGGGCATTCGTGGCATTGAGCAGCAGCGCATTATGCTCGGAACAGCCATGCCGGGACAGCAGGTGGGCCTGTTCTGTGACGCCTTGCGCCGCATCACGCATAGTCTGCATTATATCAACTCGGCCGGCTCCCACTTTTGGTTTGATACGCGCCCCAACCTGCGCAGAGAGATGGAAGAACGCAAGCGCCGCTATCAGCGCGATGCCATTTTCCCTGTCATTCGCGGAAAATTGCAGGAAGCCATGCGTGGCAGCCTGTTTGGCGGGGTACATGTGTTTACGCCCAGCCAGGATATTCCCGATGACGAAAATCTGCGCATGGTCATCCTTGATCCAGCACAGGCATACAGCCGAAATGGCAACAACATGGCCTATAGGGCGGCGCTTGATGTACTGAAAAAGCGTGGCGAGCAGCCGCGTGTGAATCAGAATCGTTTGCTCTTTCTTGCCCCTGACTACGACGGCGCGAGTCGTTTGCTGGACCAAGTAAGTACGGTGCTTGCCTGGAAGTCTATTGATGAAGACATTAAGGACATGCGCCTTAATCTGGATCAATATCAGGCAAAACAGGCACGGCAAAGTCATGCCACTGCTCAGGCAGCTTTGGAGCGCATGATTTCTGAAGTGTACAAATGGCTTATTTCTCCCATGCAGACGGCCTCCAGCGGCAAGGTGAGCGATATTGAGTGGGAACCGTTCCAATTGAATACGGCAGCCCAGTCCATTCCCAGAGCGATGGAACAGATATTGCGCGACAATGAACTGGTTATTGACCAATGGTCACCCATTCATTTGCGTAGCTTGCTGCAACAATGGTTCTGGAAAGCAGAGCCACAAGAGATTCCCGCGCGCGAAGTGTGGCGGCAGATGTGCTGCCAACTGTACATGCCACGCCTGAAGTCAGAGGGTGTCTTTACCGCAACCATTCAGGCAGGCTCAACAAGCTGCGACTTTTTTGGTATTGCCCAAGGCAAAGAAGACAAGCGCTACCTTGGGTTCAGCTTTGGCGTTGCCGCCATGCCCTTTATGGATGGCAGCGCGCTGTTGCTCAGCCCCGAGGCGGCTTCCGCCTGGCAGGCTGTGTTGGAGGAAGAAAGGCGCAAACGGGAAGAGACAATTATCCGCCCCGGACAGCCTGAACCTCCAATGCCGGGCGGGACACATGTTGTGCCCCCTTCACCAAGTGCAACCGGCGCAACTACCGCGCCAAAGCTGCAAAAACGTTTTTATGCTTCCCTCGATATGGAGCCACACGGTGCAAAAATGCACTTTGGCGATGTTGTAGACAATATTATTCAACATCTTGCCGAGCGTTCCGATACCAGAGTAATAATAAACATAGAAATTCAGGCTGAAAGTGCCAACGGCTTTCAGGAAGATATTCAGCGTGTACTGAAGGAAAATGCCAATACGCTGAAATTCAGAAGTGCGGCTTTTGAGGAGTAGTGGGGAAATTGACTTCCGGTCGCATTATCCTACATCCGGAATGAATTCATGCCATACTGGCCAACGTAGAATGTATCTCCACCCATGAACATTGCCAGCGAGCAGGCCAGCCATCACACAAGCAGAAGGCGAATATGGGGGGCAGCTTCGCGGGGAAGAAAGTGACCGCGTCTAAATGCCATCGTGGCACCTAGAGAGGCTATTGTAACGGAATTTAGGAAGACCAAGTGGTTATAAAGGTGCTGCCATTCTTTTTGGCTCATTGCATGAAGCCAAAGAACTTATTCCAGATTGCAGTTACGACTCAACTTGGTTTCGTATTACTTTACTCAACAGAGGTATCACGTCTTATATTTTGTCAAAAAAGAGCAGGAAGCAGCCCTATGTTATGATAAAAACGATAACATACTTTTATTTTGCAAAACTGTTCTCGGCATATCATTCGGAGATGCACAGCGCATGGTCAGGTGCATTATTCGCGCAGAATTCTTGACCGTGTAGCTAGGAGTAGCTATGTTGACTACAACTACGGAGAAAACCGTCATGCAAGCACAAACGAGTCCTATCAGCATCCGTCTGCCAGCTGAGCTGAAAGCGCGAGTGCAGAGCCTTGCCTCCATGCGCCAGCGCTCCACTAATGCCTTGGTGGTCCAAGCTGTGGCGGCCTTTGTGGAGCGCGAGGAAAAACGCGAAGCCCTCCGGCAGGAATGCATCGCCGCCCATGACCACTACCGGCAAACGGGGCTGCACGTCACCCAGGCGGAGGTCAAAGACTGGATCGCCCGGCTTCGGCAGGATAAACAGGCGGATGCCCCCAAATGCCATATATGATCCGCTGGACAGCCAATGCATTGTCCGGGCTTGTGCGGGCGCATGCCTTTTTGGCAGAAGTGGATGCCGAGGCGGCGCAGAAAGCCCTGGATGCCATTGAGGCGGCCACGGATGTTCTGGAGCAGTTCCCCCATGCCGGGCGGCCCGCCGATGATCTGGAGCCGGATCACCGGGAACTGCTGATTCCCTTCGGCGGTTCCGGCTATGCCGTGTTTTACGAAGTGCAGGGAGAGGAAGTGCTTATTCTGGCCCTCAAACACCAGCGCGAGGCAGGCTATGGAGAATGAATATGTCCTGCCGAGAGCGTGGGTTGATGGACGGGAATGGACTCTCGCACGCAGGTTGCGATGCTATTCCAGGATTTCAATAGGTGTGTATAAAAGAGGGTATAAAATTTGAGTTTTGACGAAGTGTGGAATGAGATTAATACATCATTTTATATAATTAGTTTGTCAGGTTCGAATCCCACCCCCTCCGCCATCAGAAAGAATCAGGAAGGCTCTCAATGCCTCAAAAGGCTTGAGAGCCCTCACTTTTTGGGTTTTCAGGCGTCTCGCAATGACCATCGGAAATCTTGACAGCTCAAACACGTTGGGGGCATTTTGAAGGGGCATAAGCGAAATTTGCCCAAAAACAGAAAATTATGCCCCCAAAACAGGCTGTGCGAGGCGTCTTTTTATGCCCCACTTAACCGAAGCTGCGCTTAGAGCTATCAAGCCTTCCGGCAAGGTCGAGCGCTTTTACGACACACTCGGACTTTACCTTGAATTGAGCAAGGCGGGGGGCAAACTCTGGCGCTGGAAATACCGTTTTGAGGGAAAGGAAAAGCGCCTGTCCTTTGGCCCATGGCCGGACGTGAGTTTGAAAGAGGCGCGGGAAAAAAGGGATCGGGCGCGGAATATTTTGCGGGAAGGCGTCGATCCTGGCCTTGAAAACAAAAAAAGGCCGATTGTGCGGCCCGGCGGCAGAACTTTTGAAAGCGTCGCGCGGGAATGGGTAGCGGACAGATTGCCGGTATGGTCACAGCGCCACGCGGAAACGGTCGTTGATCGCCTGGTCGCCAACGTCTATCCCGAGATCGGGAACACCCCCATTGCCGCCCTGGAACCTGTCGATGTGCTGGGGCTGGTGAAAAAAATTGAAACGCGGGGAGCAAAAGAAGTCGCCAAGCGTGTTCTTGGCATATGCTCGCTGATTTTTCGCTATGCCGTCGCCATGCAGCTTGTTCCGTCCGATCCCTGCCGGGATTTATCCGGCGCGCTGGCCCCGCGCGTGAAATCGCATTTCGCGGCCCTGACAACGAGGGAAGATGCCGGAGAACTCCTGCGGCGCATTGACGACTACCAGGGAACGGCGGTCGTTCGGGCGGCGCTGGTGTTTTCCGCCCTGACGTTTTGTCGTCCCGGCCCGATTCGACATGCGGAATGGGGCGAGATTGATTTTCCCGGGCGGCAATGGATCATTCCGGCTGCAAAGATGAAGCTGACCAAGGAAATGAAGCTCCAGAAAGAGCCTCACCTTGTCCCGCTGGCGACGCAGGCCATGGAATTGCTTTCAAAGGTGCAGCACTTCACGGGGCGCGGGAGGTATATTTTCCCCAATCCGCGCAACAAAAATTTGCCCATGTCGGAAAATGCCGTCAATGTGGCGATCCGACGCATGGGCTACAGCAAGGAGCAAATGACTGCGCACGGTTTCCGGTCAATGGCCTCGACGCTGCTCAATGAAGCCGGATATCGCCTTGATGTGATCGAGGCGCAACTGGCTCATACGAGTGCCGATAAAATCCGGGCGATATACAACCGTGCGCAGTACATGGAAGAACGGCGGAAACTCATGCAGGATTGGGCAGACATGCTTGATTCTCTAAAGGCTGATGCCGCCGCAAAAGCTTGTCAGCGTACTCCCTGACTTTTGATTCTTCCCACAAAGAACAACGACCATCCTTCACAGGCGCGGGAAACTTGCCTTCCTGAATGCGCCTGTAGATAGTGGGCCGACTCAGGGGAACGATTTTTCGGACTTCTGCCATTCGCAGCAAATTGTCATTGTTCATTATACGCCTCCCTTATCCAACCGAAGTCTTTTGGTAGTCATCGTTTTGTTCCTCACAGCTTTTTGAAAATCGTACAGCCGCAGGCCGGGCATTTCTTTTTCTTGCTCACCAGCCCACACTTTGCGCACTCTTGTGTGCCCAAGATTTTGAAGAGTATGCGGGAGATTTGTGAGGAAATGGGGGTCGGCGCGAAAGTCGTGCGTCGTTGGGTGGCCTGTGGCGCTCCATTGCCGTGGAGGGAGACGGCACGAATGCGCGATACAGCGCGGAAACCGCTCGCCTGCAACTCTGGCGCGAGTCAATCAAAAAAGGCCGGGCCGGGGAATTGTCCCCCGATCCCTGAGCAATGTGAGCCTTGTTTAGTCCGCCAAGGCCGCCCGCACAGTGTCCGGCGCTTTTTCAATGACGCGGAGATACGCGCGGACGGCCGGGTCAGGTCTGCGTTTCCCCTGTTCCCAATTCCGCAATGTGCTTACAGAAAACCCAAACTGCTCGGCAAACACGGTTTGGGAAAGCCCCATGCGTCGCCGAATGGCCCGGATGTCCACATTTTGAACATTGATCGTATGCACGCGGTAGGTGGAAGGGTCGGCCTTGCCTTGGGCGATTTCCACAGCGCACTTCAATCCCTCGATGAGTTTCTGGCCAAGTTCGCTCATGATTATACCCCGTAACTCTGAACAGTCCCCAGTTTGTCCAATAAACTGGGGACGGTTCAGTCTACCCCGACAAAGGGTCTGTATACTGTGCAGACCCCCGGCGGAGGGGAAGGCTCATTCTTGCCGGAGTGGGTAGCCGAAAAAAGGGGGGGGCCGATACAAAATCACTCTTTATCTTCAAAATAGAACAAAAACAACAGGTTTTGCCTTACCGATTCAACTTATACCAACATTCATTATTACCCATTATCATCTTGTACCATCCTTTAGCTCTCAAACGCGGGATAAGAGCGGGATAAAATGGGCTGTAAACAAAAAAGGTGTCACGACAGATATCGTGACACCTTGAAATAAGTGGTGCGCCTGGAGAGATTCGAACTCCCGGCCTACAGGTTCGTAGCCTGGTGCTCTATCCAGCTGAGCTACAAGCGCACTGCGAGAATGGAAATTAGAGGAAGAGGCGGGCATCGTCAAGCTTTTTTTTAGTTCTGTGGAAAATTTTTTGTCGGCGTTTCAGGCTGCCGTGTTTTCCCCTTGCGTCATGCCGGGGGCAAGCCCTCCGGCGTGTCAGCGCAGGGAGCGCATTCCTTTATCCAGAGCCGGGCCATGCTCTGCGCTTCAGCGCACAGACGATCCCTGCGTTCCGGGCTGTCTGCCTCGAAGCGCAGGGACAGGCTGGGCGAGGTATTCGATGCCCGGATCAGGCCCCATGCGCCGCCGAAATCAATGCGCGCCCCGTCCAGATCGGAGACGGGAAAACGCTCGCTGTACCAGAGGCGGGCCTTTTCGGCCACATGGAACTTGAGCTGATCCGGGCAGGGCAGATTGAGTTCCGGCGTGCTCCAGGCGGGCGGCCAGTCCGGCAGGGCGGAAAGAGCCTTGCCGATACGGGAAAGAACGGCCAGAAGCCGGGCCGCGCAATATGTCGCGTCGTCGAAACCGTACCAGTTTTCCCGGTGGAAGATATGGCCGGAAAGTTCTCCGGCCAGCAGTGCGCCCTGATCGCGCATTGCGGCTCTGACCATGGAGTGCCCGCTGCGGCACATGCCGGGAGTTCCGCCGCGCGCGGCCACATCGTTGAACAGACGGTCGGAACATTTGACGTCCCCGAGCACAAGCGCCCCCGGCTCCCGAGTCAGTAAATCCCGCGCAAACAGGGCCAGAACTTCATCCCCCATAAGCAGGCGGCCTTTTTCATCCATGACGGCCAGTCTGTCGCCGTCTCCATCCAGGCCCAGGCCGAGATCCGCGTTGTTTTCCCGTACGGCGGAGCGCAGGGCCGTCAGGTTTTCTTCCCGCATGGGATCGGGTGGATGGTGGGGAAAATGCCCGTGGCCGTGTACCCCAGGGCGGCCGCGCAGTACAGCAGCGTCGCGCCGAAGCAGTACATCACAGGGACGCCGATGACCAGCAGGAGGATCAAA
>OFGF01002206.1_pt1 | contig 10612 bp, 15 predicted proteins | sample 1521711 | NCBI WGS metagenome assembly OFGF01 (sample SAMEA3504092, study PRJEB24116) | mouse gut metagenome | biome: mouse gut; feature: mouse-associated habitat; material: faeces | place: Denmark | collected 2011
CTGAATCTTATCGGAAGGACTTTTCCTCCATAGACACAGAAAAATTTACAGCCTCGATTTCAAAAAAGCTAATCATGCACTTTCGGATGTCCAGAATCAGGACACCCTAATTTTGCGCTCTATCTAGTAGTAAAACTTTTACCACCAGCCAGCACAAAATTAGGTTGGCTACAGTAGTCAGAAATAAATCAACAACACTTCTATTGCATAAAACTTATTAACAAATCGTTATCCACCTTTATATCATCCAAAATGAAGGATTAGAAATCTTTCCCCCACTTGTGGGGGACTAAGTTAAACTTAGCCCGTTTACATCTGAACAATTCTGTCCAACTGTGATAACAACAGTATCTAAAGTACACTTGTATAGCCACCATACCTATAGGTACACACCAGCTTCCCACGGGGAACCACCGTCTCAAGGGTCTACGGTATACGGTGAAACATAGTATACCTATAATACTCCAAATATACAGCAGTTGTGCCATAGTGTCACAACCTTTGCCAAAAATGGTTACGGTTGTACATGATGTACAACATTGCCCACAGCGGTCAACACTTTCCATATTTACAGAATCAGTTTGAACCGAAACTGCGATTTTTGATCTACCAAATTTAGCAAATCAAGTCTAATGCCAAATGAAAAAGTTTTGTCTTTGCCACCTTCGACCGGGTTCACAACGAAGGTAACTAACAGTGACCTTTATCCTTCCAATCGGACTAATCGGCAAATAACTGTATATTTCAAAAGATACGCTTATAATGCGTACCCTCCAAGTGATGGATATCTTTGCCCAGAAACAGGGTAGCCCTAATCAGGATACCTACAATATAGTCACCCATTTAAAGTATGTAACGTTTTGTTACCCTCTGGAAGTGAATGTCCACGATGGACACAATACAGATTCCCTTCAAAGAGATATCATGAAACGCAATAGCCCTATAATCTGCTCTGTCAGAAATCTGACGAAGCTGTACTTTTTAGTACATGCCGAGTAATGAATTGCAGTTTCTTTCAAAAGCCAGTGCAATATTTATATCTGATGCCCCAAAATCCATGCCAAAATATCATCATATCCCTGTTTACCATCTGCCACATCCAGTATCAAATCTATTAATTCTTTCTGTGTATATCCCAATTCATATCCATTGATTGCCAGAAATACCAACATGGTATGAGCACCTATCCGCTTATTTCCATCTAACATTGCATGATTCTTTACCAGTCCATAACATAACCTGGCGGCTTTTGACTGAATGCTTGGATATAGTTCCTCTCCGCCAAATGACTGAAATGGTGTTTCTAATGCAGAATCCAATAATCCCTCATCTCGTATGCCATCACATCCACCTATAGCACTAATTAATTGAGCATGGAGCATTAAAACCTGTTCCTTTTTCAGCCGGATCATTTTGCCAATACCTCATACGCTTCTCTATTCTGTTCAATCAGCCGCTTTGATATGTCCATGATGTCTTCATCTGGTGCAACAGAATCACTTTCAGCTTTGCTAAAATCTACTACAAGATATCTTGGTACATTATTCTTCAGAATAACAGCAGTCCCGTGTTCATCAACTAATCTCGCTACTTTTGAAAAATTCTGGTTTGCTTCTGTAATCGAAACCATTGTGTTTGTATCAATTCTCATAATCTATTATCTCCCATATTCTTTTTAAATATAGTATATGCAATTTATAGGATAAATTCAACCTATTTATAGCAACCTATGGATATATTTTCAAAATACACCCCAAACCAAAATGCTTTTATACCAATCAATACAAATCCTCTATATCAACTATTCCTGAATCATTCCCAATAACGCAAAATATCCCATGGTCATTATTGCCATGAGATTCATTATATGCTTCTATATAATCAGATTTTTTATAATTACCTGTTTTAAACTGCACACCAGTTGGAGTGTGGTTATTTTTGCATAGGTCGTTCTGTCCCCACACAATTAGTATTTACTAATGGTAGGTTCATTTGAACATATCCCTCTGTAGACATATCCCGTATTTCTTCTATGAAAAAATCATTCTCCATTGGAACAGGTTTTTCCCCATTATCGTCTACTTTCAAGAAATCAAACTGTTCAAAAACACTTTCATCTTTAATCTGAGCTTTCAATTTCTCAACCCATCTTTTATCACTGTCTGTCATATATTTTTGTGCGTGTCTCGCATCAATTTCCTGTTGCAGAGTTTTACTCTTATTGATAATATACTTTTGCACTTTTCTAATCGTTTCTTCATCATATGTATCACCATATCCATCACAGATACGATTATAAATCTGTGGCAAGCGTCTATTATTATCTGCCTGTTCTTTTTTCTTTTGGGTACGCACAATGATGCGCTGAGAACCATACCAGTTTTCATAATTTGATGCATATTCCTCACAGACACACTTATCCACATATCTACTGTAACAGTTTTTAATCTGCCTTAATTTATCGCCATCACGAACCTTATCATTACTCTTATAAATATAAATTACCTTGATTGTAGATAAGATTTCGATATCTGATACAAGTCCTTGGTGAAATGTCCGCTTGTGATGCAATAAATTTTATAGGCAAATTCTCTCTTGTTTACTGTTTCCATACTGTTTTTCTCCTTCCTATGCTCGTACAGGTATTCCCTGACCCTTTAAATATTGAATGGCCAGATTTAATAAACTATCATTATTGATCGTATTGTCTAACGTGTCATCCCATACATGAGGCTTATGGCTTACTGACAAACCGCCATGTAACCCTGTATTCGCCCACTGTGCCACCTGGTATCCTGTTGCATTTACATAATCGTCCATTGAATCCAAATCAATATATACGCTTGCTTTTACGCCGCCCTGGTATGGATGCGCGTCTACTTTTACCGCTGACCGGAGAAACGCTTCTGTCCTACTGTAACTGTCCGGTGTCCATCCCGTGTAATAATCATTCAGGAAATAATTCAGCGTTTCGTATACCCGATCCGCCAACTGGTCTACCATTTTTGTCATAACTGGCAGTAATGCTTTTTGCAGGTCATTCATGTTGCTTATTCTTCTTGCCATGTGCTTTGCTCCTTTTCTGTTTGATGTGCTATGAAATCGGTGTTTTAAGTTATGTTGTTTTGTGGTGTGATAATGGATTGATAGTGAATGTAAGATACGCCTGTGGTGCTCTGTACGGCTCGTAGAAGCGTTTTGAAGCTGCGAGTGTAAATTTATGCGTTCTATTAAAAATAGACATAACGCCAATTTCAGGCATTATAATAAGCCCACAACCGACTGGAAATCGACTAAAAAACCAATCAGTTATGGACTTATGGTAATGTCTGGGGATAAAATAACGATATACAGAATTTCTCCTTTCTGGCAAACATTTTTCAAAACATTTGTTCTGATTACCTTTTTGATTACCTTTTGATTTTATGCATCCTAAATGCCTTGATTTATAGGCATTTTCAGACTTTACTTGTGCGCCGTGAGGTCGCAGGTTCGAATCCTGTTACCCCGATTTTTTTATTGGATTTCATGGGTTACATCCTTTGCAATAAACACATGTTTTAATTACCTTTTTTCCGTATCTGCAGGCTTTTGGCGCTAAATGTATTTTCGCTGTTGAATGAAATGGAATTTCCTGCGCTAATTTATATGCTGATAATCCAAATGGTATCATAAATTCTTCAGACAATTTCTCACTCATTTTTGGAGTTTCAATATAATTTCCCATAACAACCTCCTTCCTAGTACTCCATCCGGACAGAAATTGAAGTCCGGAACCATCTGCTTCGCACCATTGCGTCGTTAAAATTTCTAGACGATGCCACCGCATCGCCGTCGAAATTTTGCCTAGCACTGGCACAAAGCAGGTGTCTCCAAACTTCAATTCCTGTTCGGATGGAGTACTAGATGCGGCAATACAAAATATACCATTTGATACAACTAAAATAAAAGATATTACGGGAATATTTCACAGAAGAAACGTACTATACTAATACAAAACGATACAAGGAGACTAACACCATGTGCACAGCAGCCACTTACAAAACAAAAGATTTCTATTTTGGGCGCACACTCGACAACCAATGCTCTTATGGTGAAGAAATCACCATCATGCCCCGCAATTACTGTCTCCGTTTTCACACAATGGATACACTGAAGCCACACTATGCCATGATAGGCGTCGCCCATGTAGCAAATAATTTTCCTTTATATTATGACGCAGTAAATGAAAAAGGGCTTGCAATGGCAGGCTTAAACTTTGTTGGAAACGCCGTTTACCGGAAAGAAGAGCCTGAAAAAAACAATATCGCAACCTATGAATTTATACCCTGGATCTTAAGCCAATGCGCTTCTTTAAAAGAAGCAAAAATGCTATTAGATAAAATTAACCTCACCCCTAACGCATTTAGCCAGGAAATACCCGCTGCACAGCTCCACTGGATTATCGCTGACCGCATCTCTTGTATTACAGTAGAATCAGTAGAAGAAGGCATCAAAATCTACAACAATCCTGCGGGTATATTAACAAACAACCCTCCATTTAACGAGCAAATGTTCCAGTTAAACAATTATATGTACCTATCCTCCAAATCACCACAAAACCATTTTTGCAGCAAGCTGCCCCTGCACACATACAGCCTAGGTATGGGGGCGCTTGGACTACCGGGAGATCTGTCCTCCCAATCCCGCTTCGCCCGCGCCGCTTTTGTAAAGGCCAACTCCTTTTCCGGCGAAACAGAGCCAGAAAGTATCAGCCAATTCTTCCACATCTTGGGCTCAGTTGACCAGCAGCGAGGATGCTGTGAAGTAGATGAAGGCAAGTATGAATATACCATCTTCACATCCTGCTGCAATACAGACAAAGGCATTTATTATTATACAACTTATGAAAACCATCAAATTTCAAGCGTGCATATGTTCCATGAAAATCTAGGAAGCACAGCGTTAAAACGGTATCCGATGATAAAAACGGAACAAATCCGTCTGCAAAATTAAACGTATAACCCCGTTCGCTCCACAGCAATGCCCTGCCACGGATGGCAGGGCAAACCATAACCGGGCCATAGACGGCTCTATGGCAGCTGCACCAGCGCTAAAATACGAAAATAAGATGCTTAATCCCCTCTTGCCAAAATTCAATTCCATCACGTAACCACTGCGCCAAATAACCCACACATCGTCCAAAAAACAATCAAACAACCATATGCTGTAAAGTACTGGCAGTATAATTTACTTAAGTTCCGTAAAAAACTATAACATGCAAAAACTGCATCCATCAAATGAAAGGATACATTTACTAAATTACATTTAATTTTAGAAAGGAAAAAGGAAATCAACATGAAAGCATATCTGGAAATCAAAGAGGTACATGGACGTGAAATTATAGATTCACGCGGAAATCCAACAGTAGAAGCCGAGGTTCTTGTCAAAAACCATCAAACAAAACGCGTTTCTATAGGAAGGGCAGCTGTCCCTTCAGGGGCATCAACCGGGCAGTTTGAAGCAGTGGAGTTACGCGACGGGGACAAGCGTTACGGCGGTGCAGGCGTCCAAAAAGCCGTTTCACATATCAATGAAAAAATTGCCAAAAAACTTATCGGCAAAAATGCATTCTGCCAAAAACAAATAGATACCCTTTTAATTGAACTTGACGGCACAGAAAACAAAAAACGCCTTGGAGCCAATGCAACTCTGGGGGTATCTATTGCAGTTGCAAAAGCAGCTGCAAACGCACTTTGTATGCCACTGTACCTGTACCTGGGGGGCAGCTATGCCCATAAACTGCCTGTGCCAATGATGAATATTTTAAACGGCGGAAAACACGCAAAAAATACGGTAGATTTTCAGGAATTTATGATTATGCCCGTTGGTGCAAAGTCCTTCACAGAAGCACTGCGTATGGGTACAGAAGTATACCATTCTTTAAAAAAGATTCTGGCAAATGACCAAAAATCCACTGCAGTCGGGGATGAAGGAGGGTTTGCACCAGATTTAAAGGATGCATTTGAAGTATTTGATTATCTAAAAAAAGCCGTGGCGGAGTCCGGATATGAGTGCGGCAAAGACATTGTATTTGCAATGGATGCAGCTGCTTCAGAACTATACAATGAAGAAAAGGGATGCTATTGTTTTGAAGGGGAAAGCAAAATTTGCGGCTCACCTGTAACACGTACAACAGAAGAAATGATCTTGCTATATGAAAAGCTATGCAGTCAATATCCAATATTTTCAATCGAAGATGGTTTAGATGAAGAAGACTGGGACGGCTTTTCGCAGCTGACTGGGCGTCTGGGCAGCAAGGTACAGCTTGTCGGTGACGATTTATTTGTAACTAACACAAGCCGTTTAAAAAAAGGAATCGAAAAAGGCTGTGGTAATTCTATCTTAATCAAGCTCAACCAGATTGGGACAATATCAGAAACCATGGAAGCGATTTGTACGGCCCACAGGGCTGGATATACAGCCGTAGTATCCCACCGTTCCGGTGAAACAGAAGACACAACAATAGCAGATCTTGCAGTTGCATTAAACTGCGGCCAGATTAAAACGGGAGCGCCCTGCCGGACAGACCGTGTGGCAAAATACAACCAGCTTCTTCGGATTGAAGAAGAGCTTGGCGGGGCAGCGGTATATGAAAAAGTGGTAAAAAGGTAAAATTTTCAAAAAAATTAAAAAAATGCAAAAAAACAGTTGACAAATAAAGAATTTTGGAATAGAATATTATTTGCGTTTGGGTAATTAGAACGATGCAAATTGTTCTTATTATCTTCGGGGTGTGGCTCAGTTTGGCTAGAGCGCCTGGTTTGGGACCAGGAGGCCGCAGGTTCGAATCCTGTCACCCCGATTTTAAATTTTATGAAAAAATATCTCATGATCTTATTCCGCAGTTTTGCAGATTCTGTACATCCGTTTTGTTGAGTACATAAAAGATTGGTGCAGGAAGGCATCTTTACGGCGATGCTATGCCCCCTTTCTGGCTTTTTGCGCGCTACTCTTGCTCCACCACTACTCCGTTTACAGTAAGAATAAATGTTATTTGGCAGAAACGATTCCATAATAGACATTCAATAGCCTTATCTTGTATAGGGACAAAACATAAGTTGACAAAGGAAAAAAGAAGATGATTATTGAAATATTATATGAATTTTATGGTAAGTGGAAAGCGCTTTTGATCTATTGAAGCAAAAATGCAGAAACCGGATGTTCGTATTTATAAAAAGGCTTCTAATTTATTAGGAGTTGCCGCAGATGAGTGTATTTTCATAGGGGATGGCGGCAACAATGAGCTTGAAGGTGCCAAATTGGCTGGAATGGAGGCAATTCAGGCAAAATGGTATACTAATCAGCTTCCACATAAGCGTGGCAACATAGATGGCTTTTTGACAGCAGAAGAGCCTCTTGAAATTATGCAGTTTTTGGAAATGATTGGCGGGAAGTAAAACGAAACCGTATGAAAGCTTGTGGATACAAAGCGCTGTGGCTTCTTCCGCCCAGAATATCAACAATAAGTATGTCATTATTATTATAAACAGGAAAAGTTTTTTATAAAAAAAGATATCCTATAGAAAATGGAAATGTAGAAAAGAGCCGCTTTGAAGGAAAGGAGTTGATATCTATGCCCACAAGCGAAATCCGGGAATTGACAAATCTTTTGGTCGAACAGCTTCTACCTGTCCGAATCTATTTATTTGGTTCCTTTGCAGACAGCACTTATACTGAGGAAAGCGATTTTGATTTCTATATCATAGTGCATGATGCTGTATCAGATATTCCCGCAGAAACTACAAAAGCATACAAATCAATCCGCAAAGTGAAGCGGCGTCCTGTGGATATTGTTGTAGGAACCATAAGCCGTTTTGAAGCCAGGAAAGAAATTCCATCCATAGAAAACGAGGTGTACAGAAAAGGGGTGCTTTTGTATGACGAAAGAAGTCAGAGAGTGGTATGAAATGGCAGCCGCAGATTTAGGTGTAGCGAAACATCTGGATGCAACTTATTATCCAAAGCCATTAGAAATCATCTGTTATCATTGTCAACAGGCGGCTGAAAAGGCGATAAAAACGCTGATTATGTATTTTGGAGAAGAAGGCGGTATGCCTAAACTTCATGACCTGTCTTTTCTGCTGAACCAGATTAAAAACAAGGTATCAATCGAAGAAAAACTTTATGATTATGCTGATACATCGACACCGTATGGCGTAGCTGTAAGATATCCAAATGAGTTGTTTCTGGAGGCAAGACATGTGAAAGAAGCGTTGCAGTATGCTGATGAAATTTTCCAATGGGTGACGGAAACTGTGGCGGAGAAAGAATGAAATTATGATGATGACATTGTTTGATGATGAACAGATTTACAAGGCTTTTGAGAATGACATTAAACAGGAAACAGCTAAAAACAAAGCAATTTTTATGATACAAAAAGGGAAAATTGCCATAGACGAGATTGCCGAGTATTTCCCGGAGCTGTCTGAGGAAGACCGAAAGGAAATTAAATCTCAGGTTTTACAGCAGGTCTAGCAAATCGTTCCGTGGTGTCGCAGTTTTTTTTGCGGCGACGCTACGACGACACTTTTTGTAAGGGTAAAATCAGCGAATCGGTTCTCAGACTGGACTTCCAGAGGGATAAAGCCGCGTAAAAATGCTTGAAAAAGCCGGGAAAAGGTGTTCGAATCCTGTCACCCCGATTTTATAATTACAAGCCGGGCGGGGCCGGCGGCGGAAAAAGCTGTGGAAACTTGCTCACCAACAGCTTTTTTTGATACTGGATAAATGGGGCGGCTGTACGTCCTTCTTTTTCTTTGTCTCCACTCCCACCGTGCTCCACTGCCATTTCCGAACAGGAAATCAGAAACGCAAATCGGTATTTGAAGAGGTCAATTTATGAATATCAAGTATAAGAAAACGAAAGTTTTTACTGTCGAAGAGTTGCAGGGATTGTTTCTGTCTGTCGAATGGGAATCTGGAAATTATCCGGAAAAACTTGTCCGTGCTATGCAAAATTCCTCTCATGTTATTTCGGCATGGGATGGAGACAAGCTGGTAGGTCTTGTTCGTGCACTGGATGATGGCAGGACTCCATATTGGAGACGAACTGATGAAACAGATTATGAGTTGCTTTGAAGATATTTTGTATGTAAAGGTCATGCCATCTGACCCGAAAACAATTCCATTTTATGAACGGTATGGTTTTCAGCAATACGACAATTACTCGGCAATGGTGCGAAAACACTTTGTGTAATGCGACAAATTGCAGTTTGCAGAGTTGTCAAGCGAGCACAAAATCAAATATACCGGACTGCCCAAGCCCCGTTTATCTGCTTGTCTGCACTTCATTTTCCCAGCAAACCTATTAACTGGTCCCGCTGCGCAGCCGCCTTCGCGCCCTTGATCTTTCTTGCCATACCCTCCAGTTCCGTGAGACCGGTATCATTCTGGCCGGCGGCAATGCGCATCAGCTTTTCCTTAAATTCTTTCTGTTCCTGCTCGGCCTCCCTTGCCCTTCTCTCCGCCCGGGCCCGTCCCTGCAGCTTTATGGTATTCTCCATAGAGTCCAGCAGCTGCCGCATGTCCATTGCCATCATTTTTCCGGTCTCCTTTCCGTTCATTCAAAAAGTCCACTATTTTTTTTATCGGCAGCCGCCTGCGTTTTTTAAAGAGGTGGGGCCTCTTTCCCCGGACACGGCATACCAAAACCATCTATTTTAGCCATTGCGCCCATAAGAAAATTATGGTATCCTTCAGATGATACAAGGGTTGCGTGAAGAAAAGACGGAGGTAAACCATTATGGAAAAACGTTACGCAAATCTGGCCCTCTTCTACGCCATCGCCGCCATGGCATTTGGGGTATTTTACCGGGAATACACTAAATTCTCCCATTTTTCCGGGCAGACAAATCTATCCGTGATACATACCCACTATTTTCTGCTGGGAATGTTCTTTTTTCTGGTTCTGATGGCCCTGGAGAAATCCTTTTCCTTCTCCGGGAAAAAGGTGGAAAAAATTCTCCTTGCCTACCAGGCCGGCCTCAACATTACCGCCCTGGGATTTCTGACAAGAGGGCTGACCCAGGTATGGGACACAGAACTGAGCCGGGGGCTGGACGCTTCCATCTCCGGCGTTGCGGGGATCGGTCATATCCTAACAGGAATATGTCTTGTACTGCTCCTGCTGGAAATCAAAAAAGCCGCATGACCTACAGCCACTCCTTGATGCACTCCCCCACCGAAGGATATTCGTCCTCATATTCCACCATAAGATTTACCATATATTGTACCAACTCCTCGGTGCGGGGCAGCTTCATCAACTGCTCCGCAATTACGGCAAAGGTCTCCATATCATGAAAGGCAAGGAGACTCAAGTAGGTACATTTTCCCAGAAAAAAATCCGCCATATCAAACAGCCTTTCATGCCGCAATCCGGTCAGTGCCCTCAGCAAGGCACGAATCTGGTATACGGTACAACTATGTTCCTGGGTCAGAATCTGATCCAGCACTTCCTGGGTTATTTCCCCGTATTCATCTGTATAGGCATCTATGTCGGAGGCTTCCGAGGCTCCGGGATAGACGGCGGCCAATTCGTCATTGTCATAAGGAAACGGCGGCTCCTGCCTGG
>OFGF01002207.1_pt1 | contig 10611 bp, 10 predicted proteins | sample 1521711 | NCBI WGS metagenome assembly OFGF01 (sample SAMEA3504092, study PRJEB24116) | mouse gut metagenome | biome: mouse gut; feature: mouse-associated habitat; material: faeces | place: Denmark | collected 2011
AATACAACGAAAACAGCTATAAACTCGCATCAGTTATTTGTAGACAATTCCTTACCACCTGTCTATCTAAAATTTTATAAAAAGCAACTATTTTGACAGCATGTATGATATGATAAAAGGATAGAAATCACAGGGCAGATTATAAATATGGGAAAAATAAAATAAAGAAAGGACAAGAAAAAATGAATCTATCAGCGAAAGAAAAGGTTTCATACGGCATCGGGGCAGTGGGGAAGGATATGGTCTACATGCTGACAGCCAGCTATATTCTGTACTTTTATGAAGATATCCTGGGAGTCAGCGCGGTGTTCACCGGCATTCTGCTGCTGGCGGCCAGGGTGTTCGACGCGGCTAACGACCCGGTGATGGGGATATTGGTGGCCAGGACGAAGAGCAGGTTCGGCAGGTTCAGGCCGTGGCTTTTCAGCGGGACGATCGTCAATGCGCTGGTGCTTTACGCCATGTTCGCGGTGCCGGAGGAGCTGGAGGGAAATCCCCTTCTGGTCTATATTTCCGCCGCCTACATCCTGTGGGGCGTGACCTACACCATGATGGATATCCCTTACTGGTCCATGATTCCGGCCTTTGCCAGGGACAGCAGGGAACGGGAGGGCCTTTCCACCCTGGGAAGGACATGTGCGGGCATAGGCAGCGCGCTGGTGACGGTAATCACCATGCAGGCGGTGTATCTCCTGGGAAAGGGGAACGAAAGGATCGGGTTCAAATGGTTCGCGCTGATTGTGGCGGTCTTCTTTGCCTTTACGGCAGTACTGATGTGCCTGTGCATCAAGGAGAAATCCACAGTGGACATGCCGGTAAATTCCATCGGGGACATGTTCCGGGCGCTGATCCGCAATGACCAGGCCATGACTGTGGTGATTTCCATTGTGCTGATCAACTGTTCCATTTACCTCACAAGCAATCTGGTGATTTATTTCTTTAAATATGATTTCGGCGGCGAGGGCTGGCAGAATGCCTATACCCTGTTCAATACCTTTGGCGGCGGGGTGCAGATTCTGTCCATGATGCTGCTGTATCCCCTGATTCGGAAATTTCTGTCCACCGTCCAGGTATTCCGCACTGGACTGGGCATGGCGGTATTGGGGTATGCGGTGCTGTTGATTCTGGCCTGTACGAACATGTCCAATGTGTTCCTGCTGTTCCTACCTGGCTTTTTCATCTTTGGGGCCAATGGGCTCCTGACCATATTGACCACCGTGTTTCTGGCGAACAGCGTGGATTACGGGGAGTGGAAGAACGGCAGCAGGGATGAGAGCGTGATTTTCTCCATGCAGACCTTTGTGGTGAAGCTGGCCTCCGGCGTGGCGGCGCTATTGGCATCCGTCTGCCTGGCGGTGTTCCAGATTAGTGACAATACAGAAGCGGAAGCGGTGGCTGCCGTGCAGTCTGTGATGCGGCTGACCATGACGGTGCTGCCGGTAATCGGCCTGGCGGCCGCGGCTTTGTTCTTTGGTAAAAAATTCCGCCTGACAGATGAAAAAATGGAAGAAATCGGGGAAGCTCTGCGGAAAGGCGCGAAGTGACCTGCCCCGTCCAGTGCCCCAGAGGATTTACGGACGCATTCCTTTCGCGGCCGGAAATTCTCTGCCCATGTCCGGGTACTGGCGGGACAGATGCCAAACTTAATAAGGAGACGGAAAACCGTATGGAAATTATCACAGAGATAGACTACCGGGACAGGATGGAGAAGGAAGTGGTCCCTTTTCTAAAAAAACACCGACACAGCGGCTTCTTCTGTCCTGATAATGGTCAGGATAAAATCTATTATGAAAGCTACCGGAGGGAGGATGCAAAAGGGGTCATCGCAATGGTTCATGGGTTCTCTGAATCCGCCGAGAAATACGTTGAGATGATATATTATTTCTTTCAGGCCGGATATCAGGTGTACATCATGGATCAGCGGGGGCATGGGCGCTCTGCCAGGGGACAGGAGGATCTGTCGCTGGTGCACATCGACAGCTTTGAACAGTATCTCTCCGATCTGGACTATCTGGCGACAGAGGTGGCAGACCGGGAAGACAAGGGGCTCCCCAGGTATCTGTACGCCCATTCCATGGGCGGCGGGATAGGCGCGGCATTCATGGAATGGCATCCTTCTGTCTTCGAGGGCGCAGTGTTGAGCTCGCCTATGATACGGCCGCTGACGGGAGGGATTCCCCTGGGCATAGCCCGGGGGATTGCCGAAATCCAGGTCATGTTGGGAAAGGGAGCAACCTACGTTCCGGGGCATCACGCTTATCGGGGGGACGAGACCTTCGAAACCAGCGCCGCCACCTCTGCGGAACGGTATGAATATTATGCCGGAAAAAGGCGCAGCCAGCCGAACTTCCAGACCAACGGCGCTTCCTATTCCTGGCTTCGGGAGGCCGCCAGAATGTCGAAATACATATTGAATAAGGAAAACTGCGGGAAAATCGTGGGGAAGGTGCTGGTGTTCCAGGCCGAACAGGAGGACTATGTGGACAAAGGGGCTCAGGAAATCTTCACAGGACAGGTAAAAAGCGCCCGGATGGTGCCGATGCCAGGGACGAAGCATGAGATTTATATGAGCGATGACAGCCATATGAGGGTGTATGTGGAGGAGATTCTGGATTTTCTGGAAAAATGAGAGTGAGATGTAACGATGGCAAGCTTTTAGATGCCAGGCAGGAGGGCAGATATGGAACGGTGCGGATGGTGTCTGTGCAATGAGAAAATGGTAAAGTACCATGACGAGGAGTGGGGCGTGCCGGTGCATGACGACCGAAAGCAGTTCGAGTACCTGATGATGGAGGCCATGCAGTGCGGGCTGAACTGGAATATGATGATCCAGAAGCGGGAGATATTCCGGGAGTGTTTTGAGGGGTTCGACTTTCAGAAGGTGGCAGCCTATGGGGAGGAGGACATCCGGCGGATTCTGGATACGGAGGGGATGATTCGGTCGAGACGCAAGGTGGAAGCAGTGATCCACAATGCCCGGCGCTTCCTGAAAGTGCGGGAGGAATTCGGCACGTTTTCCGAGTATCTGTGGGGGTTCTCTAAGGGTAAGATGATTCTGTATATGGGGCACCAGAAAGGGCAGATTCCGGCGAGGAACGGGCTGTCGGACAGAATAGCGAAGGATCTGAAGAAGAGAGGATTCAAGTATCTGGGGTCGGTGACAGTTTACGCCCATCTGCAGTCCTGCGGGATGGTGAATGACCATGTGGAGGGATGCTTCCGGTACCTGGAGGTGATGGACGGGGCGGAGACGGCGCGGAAGAGACGGGATATGGAATCATGATATATTTAAGCAGCTTTCTATTTTCGGATGAAAAGGTCATCGACCCAAATATTTACCCTTATAATGTGTTCGCAGACAAGGCGGAAAGGCTGTTGCTGTTTGCCCCGATTACCGTCCTGTATGGCGAGAATGCTTCGGGGAAGTCCACCATGCTGAACATCATGGCGAATAAACTGCGGCTGGAGGGCCTGGAGTATGCCACCAGCAACCAGTATGGGAGAGTTCCCTATTTCCTGAACTTCATAAAGGGATGCAGCTACGCTCTGGGGGAAGAGGAGAACGGAAAGGCGCTGCGCCGGATTCCCCAGGGCAGCAGATATATCAAGAGCGAGGATATTCTGTACGAAATCAAGAAGATACAACAGGAGCAGATTCTGGAGGACGGGTATGTGTACGAGCATGTGCGGAGAGGGCTGGCGAAAGAGCAGAGAGAAGAATTCCGGAACTCCTATGCCACAGAACAGAAACTGGAAATCCTGAAATATGCCCAGGAAAAATACTCCAACGGAGAGACCACCCTACAGATGCTGGACGACTATATGGAGTCGGATGCCCTGTATCTGCTGGACGAGCCGGAGGTGTCGCTGTCTCCGGAGAACCAGACGAAGCTGGCGGAGAAGCTGAACCGGATGGCCAGGTTCCTGGGCTGCCAGTTCATCATATCGACCCATTCGCCTTTCATGCTGGGGACGCTGCAGGCGAAGATTTATAATCTGGACTCCAGGGAGTTGGAGGTGGTAGGGTGGACGGAGCTTAAGAATGTACGGTACTTTTTTGCGTTTTTTGAGAAGCATCGGGGGCTTTTTAGGGATTCTTAGAAGGGGTTTTTGACAGGTAGGAGAATGGCGTAATGGGAGCCGGAGGACGAACCGGAATTCATGTTCGGTGTGCAGAGGGAGATGCATGGGCGGAAGATTATGCGGTATGACGTGGGGGGTGGCGGCTTTTTTGGGTGATTGCGCATGGTAGCTTTGTAGCAGGGAAAGTATCCTGAAAATGAAGGGGAGGTGCTCTAAATGATTCGAATAGAGGAATATATTGATGGACTGACAGATATATTGGCAGACGCATTTGGCGAGAGACTGGTGTACATAGGATTGCAGGGCAGTTATCTTCGGAATGAAGCGACGGAAAACAGTGATATTGATATCATGGCCGTGATTGATGATATTTCGGTGGAAGATTTGGACACCTATCGACAAGCCCTTGTTTCAATCGGTAATTTTGACAAGTCCTGTGGATTTATCTGCGGCAGGGCTGATTTAAGCCATTGGAACCCCTTGGAACTATGCCATTTATTGAACACGACAAAAGATTATTACGGAGAATTGAAGAATCTTGTTCCGGCATATACCATGGAGGATGAAAGGAACTATGTCAAGTTCAGTTTGAACAATCTCTATCACGAAATTTGCCACCGTTATATACACGCTGACAGGGAGCATAATATTTCAAGGCTGCCGGTAACCTGTAAATCGGTATTTTACATTGTGCAGCATTTGCATTATCTGCGTACCGGTAATTTTGTTCCGACAAAACGGGAATTGCTGGAATGTGTGCAGGATGAGGATAAAGCTGTTCTGGAATTGAGCATTTCATTGCGGAATGATGACGGCTATGATTTTGACAGAGCTTTTTCGTTATTGTTTCGTTGGTGCCAGAGTGCGCTGGCGAGGATATGATTTTGGGCCGCGGGACTTTGCCCCGCGGCGGAGAGGCCGCCGGCGCTGCCGACCCCTCTGCCTCTGATAGTGTATCGGCGGCCTGGAGGACGCTGTTGCTGTCAGCGTCGTACTGGATTCCAGGACGGAGCTGATTCCGTATGTAGTGTCTTGCTCCAGAAGGAGCGCGGGCATGTCCGCGTCCGGCATCATGGGCGCTAAGTCGTACCGATATACGCCGGTGGATTCCTTCAGGAAACCATAGTCATAAGTATCTGCTTGGCTGACGATGGTACGGTACTGCTCCAGGGCAAGTTCCGCCGGGCCTGCCCTCTGGTGCGCGTCAGGGGCTTTTTATGATTTCGAATCATTGTCTTGTTTCTCCTTTTTATCATTATGTATTTTTATGAATTTGCTCATATCTACTATCTGATTCTGTCAAAGGCGCTCTGTATGAGAAGTATTCCTGATAATGAAATACATAAATGACTGAAAGCCGGTGGAAAATGTGGTACACCCACAGTATTAGGGTCATGTGCCAGAACACAAAACTTTGAAAAAAATGCCTGAAGAGTTGGCAAGAAGCGCTCTGTTAAGCGAAATCGAGTTCCTTTTTGTTGCAATCAAATCGAAACTGTTGCAGTTATTTGCAGGATAACACAATCGTTGTAAAAATCCCTCTCTGGTTGCAGAAAAGACAAATACGAAAGTAACTGTTGCAATCATGGTGATTCGGTTGCAAAAGTAAGGCAATATATTGATAAAAATGCAACCGGATGCTATGCTTTTCCTAGATTCTACAGACATGGGACGCAGAGGAGACAGGGGGATGTACACATGGATGACCAGATACAGAAAGATTTCCTGAGAAAGCGGATGATTGAGCTTCGGGAGAAGAACCACAAGACCCAGTCCCACATGGCAGAGCTGATTGGATGCAACAAATCCACCTTATCAAGAGCGGAAAAAATCGGCGGCGACACCAGCTACAAGACCGTCCTGGGATTTGCCCATGATTACTGCGACAAACTGGGGCTCACATCCCGGCAGAAAGACCAGTTCCTACGCGGAGACAGAGTCGTAGTAACAGACACGTCAGCGCTGCTGAAGAACAGCCAGCTGATAGACGAACTGAGCAGAGAATACAGCAGAGTCATCGTGCCGGATATCGTGGTGGAGGAGCTTGATTCCATCAAAGACCACAATAAAAAGCTGGCCAAAAAGGCCTGGCAGATTCTAAGGAGTATCGCTTCCGGCTCCAATTCCAATGTGGTCACAGGTCACTGCCCGGGCGGCCAGGGGAAAGGCAGGACCGGCAATCCTGACGGGCGGATTGTAAAGGTGGCGGAGAAGGCCGCCGAAGAGTTCCACTGCCAGGTGGACATCATCACCTATGACGCGGGATTCGCGGCGCGGTTAAGCGGACATGCCACAGTCAAGGCCCTGTACCTTGAGGAATACATGGTCACGAAACAGAACCTGATGGACATCCAGAGCCTTAAAAAAATCAACGCCTACTACGCGGATTCCTATGAGGGCATGGAGAGCGCGCTGGGGGTGACGATTCCGAACCGGGAGGACATCAACGCCTACCTGCCGGAGGGCAACACCCTGATCATTTCTGTGGTAAGGAACCGGAATAAGCCCCTGAACCAGAGGAAAGAGAAAATCCGGTGGCTGATAGGGCACGGAGCGGACGTGGACAGGAGGGACTGCGGGAAATACTACTTTCCGCCCCTGTCCCACGCCATCCAGAACCGGGATTTCGAGATGTTCAGATTTCTGCTCCATGAGTGCAGAGCCAACCCCAACGTGGGCAGCAGGAACCCCTATGACGCCGGAAAGATACGGCAGAAGAATGACGGAAACATGCCCCTGATGATCGCGGCCTGGGACAACCGGGTGGAATTCGTCAGAGAGCTGTGCGCGGATCCGCGGATCAGCCTGAACCAGCAGGACGGGAACGGCTACACGGCGCTGATGAAGGCGTGCCACTGGGGATGGCTGGAATGCCGGGACATCATCCGGGCGGCCGGGGCGGATGAAAGGATCGTGGACAGGAACGGCTACACCGCGGAAGACCATTACCGTGAATACCTGGAGACCGGAAGGAGCAAGAACCGTACCTGGCAGAAAAACCAGAATGAGGGGAGGAGGCGCGGAAGGCCATGATCGACAGGATATGCATCTCCATCAATAACCGATGCAACCTTGCCTGCAGCTACTGTCATTTCCATGAAAAGGGGAAAATCGAGGCTGCGGAAATGGATGTATATGAAATACTGAATAACGTTAAAAAATATGCGGAAAAGAAACGCCTGGAAAAGGGATTTAAGATCGGGTTCGTGGGAAACGGAGAATGCTTCCTGGACTGGCAGGCGCTGAAATCCTATATCGCCTGCCTGGAGGACGCTCCGGGAGTCAGAATCTATACCATAACCAACGGCACCGTCAGGCTTCCGGAGGAAGACCTGGCGTTCCTGGAGGAGCACAGGGTCAATGTTGGGTTTTCCATTGACGGATACAGGGAGCTGCACGACAAGTATCGGTGCAATTCCTTTGACCGGGCTATGGAGAATGTGGAGCGCTATAGACAGGCGACAGGGCATTATCCTACCTTCAACGCCACTGTGGGCAGGGAAAGCCTGAGAAACGCGGAAGAGGTGATTTCCTTTTTCCGGCCTTTTGGAACCAAAGTGACCTTTTCCCGGATGATTGGAAAATATGGGATTTCCCTGGGGGAATACCGGGATTTCATGGACAGGGCGGGAAAGGAGCTTCCGGTCAGGCGGGGCGGATTGGACTGTACGATGTACGGCGGCCTGTGCGGGGCTGGTACGAATAATTATTTCTTTGCAAACGGTAAAACGTATTACTGCGGGAACTGCATCGACCTGCCGCCGGTGGGGGACAGCGGGATATCCCTGGAAGAGCTGGAAAAGATTTCGTTGACATTTGACCGAAGCTGTTGTTATAAGGAGTTTCTGGGATGTTATACTGCCTAACGCTGACTGGTTCAATCCCATGATTACATTAGGCACCGTCCAGAAATAACTCTTCAAGAATTATTTCTGGCTCCGGTTAATTGCGAAGCAATTTGCAGGAATTGTCAAAAATATTTTTTTGACAATTCCTTAGGCAGCATTCAGCGTTATGCAGTATAACCCACAGGCTTGTGGTTCCGGGAGCCTGTGACAGGTTCTCGGAATCTTGGGAGCCGGAATCCGGCATCGGAGTCGTCGGAGCAGGACAAAACCGGAACAGTGGGGGGAATCGGCTCAGAGGAGCTTCGGTAAGCTCCGTGATATGCGGCCTGGAGATTCCTGGAGCATATTGTGGCAGAAGGAGTGGCTATGAAAATTGGATTGTACGGAATGCCCGCATCGGGGAAGACCTATATTCTGGACAGGATTCCCTTCCTGCAGACCCTGGCCGGAAGCCGTCTGCTGCGGGAAGGGAATCCGGAATTTGACAGTCTGGACGAGAGGGGCAGGGAGGAAGCCAGGAAAGCGCTGGCTCGCGGGCTGCGGGAGCGGCATGGGGGAGAGGATTTCATCATGGACGGGCATTATGCCTTCGGCGAACAGACCGTGTTCACGGAGGAGGACGGGGAGTTGTATGACGTTTTCCTGTACCTGTATCTGTCGCCTGCTGTGCTGCGGGCGCGGATGGAGGGTTCCGGGAAGAACCGGAACTATCTGCAGTACGATATAGAGGCATGGCAGGACAGGGAAATCGCCGGCCTGCGGCAATATTGCCATGAGCATGATAAGGATTTCTATGTCCTTGACAATCCGCCGGAGGATGTTTTCGGGGACATATCGGATGTAATCGGATTCATCCGGGAGGTTGCGGAGGGCTATAGCTGCGTGTCCTTTGCGGCAAGGTGTGTGGAGGAGATTCTTGGGAGGAGCAGAACGGATACGGTCACATTGCTGGACGGGGACAGGACGCTGGCCGTGGAGGACAGCAGCAAGGCGGTCTTTGGCTACAGAACCCATGTCTTTGACGGGGAGTTTTACACCGGATATCAGGTGTGGAAGCAGAACAGGGAATTTGAGGGGTATCCGGTTCCGGAATTGAAGGAGATGCCTGTCCGGCTGAATGAAAGGATCGTGGATGGCATTGCGGGCGACGCTTTCCTGCTGACATCCGGGCATGAGCGGATATGGCGCTTCATCGCGGGAGAGCTGCAGATTCCGTTCTATGGCGGGGGGGAGATGGCCGCGGAGACCAAGTTCTTCATCGCGAAGATGCTGCAGAGGGCGGGGAAGAGGGTCATAGCCTACGGGGACAGCATGAATGACTACTTTATGCTGCGGCAGGCGGACTGCGGGTATCTTGTGAGAAGGCCGGACGGCTCGGTGAGCGGGAGTCTCAGGGGAAAGGATATGGAGGGGTTGATTTATGTATGAATTGAAGAGGGACGAAGAGGTTGAGAGACTGATTGCCATCACGAAATCCGACTCGGGCATTTCAGGTCCCAGGCTGGTGGAAGCCCATAGGGAGCTGGGAAGGGCGTTGGGGGCGCAGATAGGGCAGCTTGGGCAGTTTGAGCCGGAGGAGACTACGGTTGTGGCGGTGCTGCGCGGGGGGATATTTTTCGCGGAGGGGATGTATCTGGCTATGGGGTGCAGGTTCGGGCTGTATGATCCGAAGCATGAGAAGTTCGCGCGGCCGGGGACGAGGCATGTGATTTTGGTGGATTCGGTGATCAATACTGGGAGGACGTTGACGGAGGTGTGGGATTCGGGGGTTTATGCGGCCTGCTGCGTGGTGAATGAGCGGGCTGTGCCGTTGTTCGGGGAGAGGCTGTTCGCTGTGCGGGTTTCGGGGAATTCGTTTGTGGGCGGGGAGGTTCCCAGGCAGGTGGGGAGCGTGGGGCCGGATACGACTTTGCGGCTGTTTCATCTGCTGTGAGGCGGATTGTCTTTTTCTGGCATTGCGGAGGGGATAATGTCCAGGTCATGATTCAGAATTAGGTATACATTGGCCATGGTCTGGGACTTGATGCGGTTGTTACATCTGCTGTGAGGTGGATTGTTTTTTTCGGGCGTCGCGGAGGGAATCACGTCCAGGTCATGATTCAGGATTAGTTATACATTGGTCAGGGTCTGGGGTTTGATGCGGTTGTTTCATCTGTTGTAAGGTGGATTGCCTTTTTCTGGCATTGCGGAGGGAATCACGTCCAGGTCATGGTTCAGGGGCAGGTATACATTGGCCAGGGTCTGGGTCTTGATGCCCTGCACCGCGTCCACCAATATGGCAACGTCGCAGGCTGCCGGGGAGCGGCTGACTTCATAGTTGAAGTCCATATGTCCCGGGGTGTCTGTCAGGTTCGGGATATACTCCTCCCCGGCTTTTGTGGAATAGCGGCTGTAAAAAACGATTGCGGTATTTGTGGGGGCATGCTAAAATATCCACAGGAAGCACATGGAAAGAGGGAATGAAGGTTGGTGACCGCATAACATAGAGAAGGATAGGTTCTCGGAATTTCAGGAAGCAGAATCGGGCATTGGGGCAGGACGGCACCTGGAAAAGTGGGGGAACCGCTCCAAAGGAGTTCCGGAAAGCCGCGTGATATGTGGCCTGGAGATTCCGAGAGGATATATAACGGAAACGGAGGGAAGGCCTGGTGCCCATGATTCGACGCAGCCAGGCCGGAGG
>OFGF01002208.1_pt1 | contig 10609 bp, 12 predicted proteins | sample 1521711 | NCBI WGS metagenome assembly OFGF01 (sample SAMEA3504092, study PRJEB24116) | mouse gut metagenome | biome: mouse gut; feature: mouse-associated habitat; material: faeces | place: Denmark | collected 2011
TGGGCAGGGACATGACGGCGGCCCGCTGGTTGGGCACATCGTAGGAGACCAGGATCATCGTGTCCGTGTTGCCGCCTCCAGCGGTATCCCGGCCAATGAGGAGGAAGGTGAAGTAGTCCTCCTTCCGGCCGGTGAGGACCTGCTCGCCGTCCCCGTCCTCCCCGGGCTTCCGGTTGGGATTGTTATTGTTGACCAGGGGGCGGTCGTTGTCCTTCACGTCCGGGGCCCGGACAAACAGGAACCACCAGCCCGCCCCCGCCAGGACCAGCACGGCCAGCAGGCAGAGAACGGCCGCCAGGGCCTTCTTCCCGCCGCTCCAGCCGCCGCCGGAATGGTTCCGTTCTGTCTCCTCAAAGGGATCCCGGCGTCCGCCGGCCGCCTCCCGCTTGCCTCTTGTTCTGCTCATGTCAGCTTTCCTTTCAGATAGTCCCTCGCATACACACTGTTGGAATGGACAGCCATTCCTCTCTCTTTCAGATCGTGGACCGCCATGGTCAGCCCCAGCAGCATGGCCCGGTCCAGATTCTGGAAGGCCAGCGCCCGCAGCTCGGTGAGATCGCAGAAATCCCGGGTGGGCTCAATGTAGTCCGCCAGATAGAGGATCTTCTCCAGGATGGTCATGTCCGCCTTGCCGGTGGTGTGCCAGCGGATGGCGTTGGTAATCTCTTCATCTGTGCCGAACACCGCCGCCGCGATTCCTGCGCCGGTCTTGGCGTGGAGGAGCTTGATTTCCCGCCGCTCCATGTCGTCCAGGGGAACCTGGAACCGCTCCGCCGTTTCCAGCTGCTCCGCCAGGTTCCGCTTTTTCGTGCAGTCATGAAGCAGGGCGGCCCGCCGGGCTTTGTCCGGGTCCGCCCCCCAGCGTTCCGCCAGGCGGAGGGCCTCCTGCTCCGTGCCCAGGACATGGGAAATGCGCCGGTGGTTCAAAAAGCTCAGCGCCACCGGACGGAGCTGCTCCAGGGACAGCTGTTTCAAATCCGCTGCTGTACCGTAAAGTTTCTCCCGGAGGATATAGCCGTACGCCGCCGGGGCCAGGAGGTCTCCTCCCTCTCCCTCTGCCAGGCGTTTCCGCAATTCCGTGGAACTGACGTCCACCACCCCCGGAATGCTGAGGGTAAAAATCCGCGCCTGGGGATATCTGCGGCAGAGATACTCCCGCTGAACCGAAAACAGCTCCTCCGTATCCGCCTCCGTCCGGCCGAACGCAGCCACACCCGCCAGGGAGAGGATACGCTCCGGCTCATGCCAGGTTTGGAGGGTGAGGAACATGTCCGCGCCCATCAGCAGCCACAGCTCATCCTCCGGGTACCGCTCCCGCAAATGGGCCAGGGTGTCGGCAGTATAGCTGCTTCCCTCCCGCCGGAGCTCCAGGTCCAGAACCTCAATCCCCTCCCCCAGACCGGTCTGCTCCATGGCCAGACGGGTCAGCTCCAGCCTCTGTTCCGGTCCGGGGCTGCCGGGGGGAAGAGTTTTATGGGGCGGGTGTCCCGTAGGGATTACCAAGAGTTTATCCAGCTTCAAAAGCCCGGATACCGCCCGAGCGGCGGTAATATGTCCCAGGTGCGGCGGGTTGAAGGCCCCGCCGTATACGCCGATTTTCAAAGTCGCAGCCTCCTCTCAAATCGGATTAGGGTTTGCGTTTCCGCTCCTTCACCAGCTGAATTCGCTTTTCCTTGGGTTTTGAATGGGTCTCCCGGTACAAAACAAATTTGGTTCCAATGACCTGGACCACTTCGCTGCGGGTGGCCTTGGCCAGCTCCTCCGCCGCCGTCCGGGCGTCGTATTCCAGGTTGTTCTCCAGCACCTTGCCCTTGATGAGCTCCCGGGCCTCCAGGGCGTCGTCCGCCTGTTTGACGAGGTTTTTCCCGATCCCGTCCTTGCCGATTTGGAGGATGGTGTCGATTCCGTTGGCCAGGCCCCGCAGCTGGGCCCGCTGTTTGCTTGTCAAATCCAATGCTCAATCTCCTTTCAAAAGTCCGATCACGGCCAGAAGAAGCCCGCCGGCGCCGCAGCCAACGGCAATGAAGTTGTTGAGCGAAAGCGAAATGCCCAGCAGACTCAGCGCGATCCCAAGAAGCATGGTCTTAACGCCGTTCATGCTCCCGCTTCTCCCTTGCTCAAATACGCCCCCAGCTTCTCCGCGAAGGCCGCCAGGGCCTTTCCCCGGTGGGAAATTTTGCTTTTCTCCTCCGGGCCGATCTGGCCGAAGGTCTTCCCCTTCTCGGGAATCAGGAACACCGGGTCATAGCCAAAGCCGCCGTCCCCCAAAGGGGCGAAGGCAATGGCCCCGTCGCAGCGGCCCTCGGCCTCCAGCGTGTCCCCGTTGGGGAACGCACAAGCCACGGCGCAGGTAAAGTGGGCTGCTCGGGTGGTCTGGCCCCGGAGGTTCTGGAGCAACAAACGCCGCCGCCCCGCGTCGTCCAGGCCCTCTCCGCCGTAGCGGGCGGAATAGACCCCGGGGCCGCCGTTCAGGGCGTTCACGCAGAGGCCGGAATCGTCGGCGATGGCGGGCAGTCCCGCTGCGGCGCAAACCGCTTTCGCCTTCAGCATGGCGTTTTCGGCGAAGGTGGTCCCGGTCTCCTCCACGTCCACCTCCACCCCGGCCTCGGCGGGGCTGACAACCTCCACGCCCAGGCCGGACAAAATTGCCTTCATCTCCGCCAGCTTCCCCGGGTTGTGGGTGGCCAGCACAAACTTTTCCGCCATCAGAATTTCCCTCCCAGCGCTTCTTTTTGTGCGGCAAGCAGTTCCTTGCAGCCCTTGGCGCACAGGCGCACCAGCTCCTGCTGCTCCGCGGGGCTGAAGGCCCGGCCCTCGCCGGTGCCCTGAATCTCAATCAGCTCTCCCAGTTCGTTCATCACGCAGTTTAAATCCACTTGGGCCCGGCTGTCCTCGCTGTAGCGCAGGTCCAGCAGGGCCGTGTCATCCACAATCCCGGCAGACACTCCGGTGACATAATGCCGGATGGGGCTGGCCGCCAGGCTGCCGTCTTCCACCAGTTTCCGGCAGGCCAGGGCCAGGGCCACGAAGCCCCCGGTGACCGAGGCCGTCCGGGTTCCCCCGTCCCCCTGGAGCACGTCGCAGTCAATGGTGATGGTCCGCTCTCCCAGCTTTCTCATATCCACGGCGGAGCGGAGGGACCGGCCCACCAGGCGCTGAATCTCGGCGCTCCGGGGGGATACTTTCAACTTGGCCACGTCCCGGCGGCTCCGCTCCCGGTTGGCCCGGGGAAGCATGGAGTATTCGGCGGTGACCCAGCCCTCTCCATAGGGGACGTGGGGCGGGGTCTTCTCCTCCACGCTGGCGCAGCACAGGACCATGGTGTCCCCACACCGAATCAGGCAGCTGCCCTCGGCAAATTTTACGAAATCGGTGGTAATCTTCACAGGCCGCAGTTCGTTGAACGCCCGGCCGTCTTCTCTGGTCAAGTCGACTCCTCCTCTTTTGTCTCAATCAAAATCAGGCCGCAGTTCTCACAGTACTGGGAAGGGCACTTCACCCCGCTCCACAGACTTTCCCCGGGAAGTGAAAATTCCCCCTCCCGCATGGGGAGATACGAAATTCTGCGTTTTCCGGAGGAAGTCCACAGAATGCAGCGTTGTCCGCTCCGCACAAAGCCCAGCGTCAAAGCCTCCCCGCAGCGAGGGCAGTGGTCAAACACAGCGCCCGCCTCCTTTAAATTATGGCCTCGGCGTATTCCTCCGAATCAAAGGGCCGGAGGTCGTCAATCCCTTCCCCCACCCCCGCGAACTTCACGGGGACGCCCAGCTCCTGGGCGATGGCCACGGCGATGCCGCCCTTGGCGGTGCCGTCCAGCTTGGTGAGGATGATGCCCGTCAGTCCCGCCGCCTCCTTGAAGGTCTTGGCCTGGACCAGGCCGTTCTGGCCCGTGGTGGCGTCCAGCACCAGCAGGGTCTCCCGGGCCGCGCCGGGGCACTCCCGGTCAATGATCTTGGAGAGCTTGGCAAGCTCCGCCATGAGATTGGCCTTATTGTGGAGCCGCCCCGCCGTGTCGCAGAGCACTACGTCCACCCCCCGGGCCTTGGCGGCCTGGAGGGCGTCGGCCACGCCGGCGGCGTCAACGGTGGAGATGCAGATGGCGTCCACGCCCTTAGCAACGGCGTCGTTGATAACCGATACCTGGTCCGCGGCGGTGGCGTTGGGGGAACCGATGTAGTCAACGGTGATGCCCCAATCCTTGGCATACTCCTGGGCGCCGGTGTTCGCTACTTCAAAGAAGGCGTTACCGGTCAGCTTGGGGATGAAGGCAACGGTCTTGCCCGCAACATCCGAGGTGCTGGGAGTGGAAGTATCGGGAGCGCTGGGCTCCGGAGAGGTGCTGTTGGGGGTGCTGGAGCTGGGAGATGCAGGCGGATTGCTGGTGCCGTTGCAGGCACTCAGCGCCACGACCATCGAAAGCGCCAGAAGAGTTGCAAGAAGTTTCTTCATGTTTCATACCTCCAAATTGCTAATTTTAATTATATTCAGGGGAGATAGTCCCCACGAATATCCGCTTATCCCGCCGCCTTTTTAGCAGCAGGGAACCGCTTTGCCACCTTGGCAACAACCATAGGATTGCTTGCAATCGCCCGGCCCACCACAACAACGACCAGGAGCATACCAATCGGTATATCCAAATACTGCTTATTCACATTGAAGCACAGGGGCATCCCAAAGCGCAGCAGGGTAATGGAAACCGCTGCAAGGGCGGTTCCGATGGCGCTGCCCTTGCCGCCGGTGGAAAGGGTCCCCCCCAGCACACAGGCGGTAATAATTGTCATGGTAAAGTTTCCCCCCAGGTCCGCCTTTGCGGTTCCCAGCTGGGATGTCATCACAACGCCTGTGATGCTGGCAGCCAGAGCGCTGAGGATATAGGTAGACATAACCACGCGGCGGCTGTTCACGCCGGAATATTCAGCGGCGGATGGATTCACCCCCACCAGGAAGACCTTCCGCCCATACTTGGTGCGGTGCAGCAGAAGGTAGGCAATTCCAAGCATGACGAGAAAAATCAGTATCTGGAGGGGAACCACCCCAAACAGCTTGATTTTGGTGAGGGCCTTGAAGCTGTCCGGAAAACCGCTGATGCCCTTGTACGCCTCTGTGCTGGACAGGGTGGATACCAATAGCCCCAGGCCAGAATAGAGAAAGCTTCCGCCCAAGGTAACCACCATGGCCTGTACGCCGCAGTAGGCTACAAAGAAGCCGCTAAGAGCTCCGCAGGCGGCGGCAACCAGAATCGCCAGCAGCGCCGCAATCCAGATGTTCAGCCCAAAATCCTGCCAGGCTACCCCTATGATAATAGAGGTTAGGCCCACAATAGCACAGGACTGGATGTCGATGCCTCCGGTAATCATAACAAAGGTGACAAAGATGGAGATATACCAGATAGGCAGATCGCTGTTTGCAGAGGTAAAAATACGGGTTAGGGAGAGAAATTTCGGGTTGGCTATACCAAAAACGATGCATTCGGCAGCCAGCAGGGCGACTAAAAACAGATTCCAGCGAAAATTCGGGCCCTTTGTCCACCGGCGCAAGGAAACCTCATTTTTCGGCTTGGCTGGGTTCTGGCTCATTGTTCACCCTCCTTTTCCGAAACAGCCGCTAAGGTACGGGCAGCCAGACGCGCATGACGGTTGCGTACCGCAGCCCGGCGCTGCATCAGCGCATCCACAACCACAATGGTGATGAGGATAACACCTGTAATCGCGTTATCATAGTTGGAAGAGAACCCCATAAACACCAGCAGATAGCTGATAGAGGCCATGATGACCGCGCCAATGCCTGCGCCAATCACTGAGCCCACGCCGCCGGACAGGCTGATGCCGCCCAGCACACAGGCTGCCACCGCCTTCATCTCATAGCCGTTGCCGCTTAAGGAGGTGACAATGCCGATACGGCTGCAGAAAATAATGCCGGCCACAGCGCTAAGCACGCCGCAAATCACATAGGCAAGCACCTTGGTCCGGGTGGCGGGAATACCCACCAGCTCCGCGCCGCCCACATTATCCCCCACGGCGATAAAATAGCGTCCCCTTCTGGTATTGGTGAGGAGATAGTGGATAATAATGGTCAGAACCACCGCGCAGCAGTAGTAAATTGTAAAGCTGCCAATCAGCGTCATGGAGGCAATGTCCTTAAAGGCTTTGGGGAGCTGATTAACCTGCTCCACCCCCACCTGAAGGTACATCAGTCCCCGCAGGATGCCGTTGGTGCCCAGCGTAAAGATAAGGGAGGGCACCTTCATTACAGCCACGCCCCAACCATTCACCAGGCCAACGATTACACCAATCAGGATACCCACCAGAAAGGCCACCAGCCAGTTGGAGCCGTTTTGAATCATGGTGCCCACCACCGCGGCCACCAGTCCCATATTGGAACCTACAGATACATCAATCTCCCCTACAAAAATGGCAAATGCCATTCCTACGGCGATAAGCGTATAAACCACCGAGGTGTTGAAGCAGGCGCTTATATTGGAAGGTGTCAGGAAGGAGGGGTTGATGATGCCCACAATGAGAAACAGCGCCACCAGAAACAGAAAGCTGGTGGTTTCCCGCGCCTTCAGGATTTTTTTCTCCACACTCATGCTCCCACGCCCTCCTTCTCCAAGATTCCAAAGGCAGCCGCCGTCAGGTTATCCTGGTTAATGCTGTCCTGGCGGAACTCCGCGTTGAGCCTGCCTTGATACATAACAACCACTCGGTCGGCCAGCTCCACCATCTCCTCCATGTCGCTGGAAATCAGGAGGACCGAAACCCCCTGCTCCCGCAGCTGGTGGATAATGTGGTAAACATCGCCTCTGGCCGCCGCATCAATGCCGCGGGTGGGCTCATCCAAAATAACGATTCCCGGAGAAGTGGATAGACTCCTGCCAATCACGATCTTCTGCTGGTTTCCGCCGGAGAGGCTTCCCGCCAGCTGGTCCTGTCCGGTGACCTTGGTGCGGAATTTTTCAATGTACCCTTGGGTGACCTTCCACTCATAACGGTGATCCAGGAGGAACCGGCCCATGTGGGCGCTGAAGAGATTGGCGCTGGTGGTGTTGGCGGCCACATCGCAAATTTTAAACAAGCCGTTGAGATGGCGGTCCTCCGGCACATAGTTGAGCCCCGCCTGAATCACCTGCCGGGTCTTTTTGCCGGTGATATCCTGCCCATTTAAAAGCACCTGGCCGCCCAACACCTTGTCCATGCCAAAAATTGTGGTGGCCATTTCGGTCCGGCCTGCCCCTACCACCCCGGCTACACCCAAAATCTCGCCGGGATATACCTTCATATTGATGCCGGAAAAACCATAGCCGCTGAAATCCTTCAGCTCCAGCACCGGGGCCGCTGTATAGTCCACCGGCCGCACCTCCGTGCTCCGCTCCTTTTGGGCGGCCTCCGTGTCCGAATCCGGAGGGAGCAGGCCCTTTACCAAATCCTCACGGACGAAGCCGGAGATGGGGCCTTGAATGGTAATGACGCCATCCCGCATAATGGCTACATGGGTGGCTATCTCGAACACCTCAGCCAGACGGTGTGTAATATAGATGATACCAATTCCCTTGGAGCGCAAATCGGATACGCACCGGAAAAGGCTTTTCACCTCGTCAAAGGTCAGGGCGGAGGTGGGCTCATCCAAAATCAGGAGCTGGGCGTGGCGCAATAGGCCCCGGAGAATCTCCACCAGCTGCTGCTCGGCGATTGACAGGCTGCTGGCCTTCCGGCTCAGGTCCAAATCCCAGCCCGCCTCCTTCATTGTGGCAAGCAGCTCCCTGTGCAGCTCTGCCTTGCTTTGGCGAAAGCCGATGAGGATGTTCTCTTCCACCGTCATGTTGGGGAAAAGCAGAGGTTCCTGAGGGACCATGTAGATGCCCCGCTCCAAGGCATCGGAGGTGCGGTTCAGAACCACCGGTTCGCCCAGGATGGACAACTCGCCCCCGTCGTATGTATAAAGCCCCATGATGATTTTCATCAAGGTGGATTTACCAGCTCCATTGCCGCCAATCAGGGCCAAAACCTCTCCAGGCATCACGTCCAGGCTGATGCCTTTGAGGACAGCGTTCAGTCCAAAAGACTTATAAATGTCTTTCACCGACAGCAGGGGCGTTGGGTTCTGGGAAACCTCGTTCCGTTCCACGGCAGTCCCTCCGTTTCCTTTTGAATCACAATGCACAAATGTTTTGTCCATGTGCTTTTGTTTTTACCATTATTATAAGCCCTTTGCGGAAATTTGTCAACCGCCGGAACGCTTGGCGGAGCAATTCTTTGTGCCAAAATCTAGCAAAAAACCTTAAAGCAAAACCTGCTCAAGGTATTTTTTAGAAGAAACGCACATAATCCGCCCTTAATATTTGGACAAATTGCCTTTTTTCATTTTTCCGGATTGATTGTAGTCCTTTGGATTTGACAAAGGAAACCCCTTGGTGCTATACTGTTTACAATACATTTTATGTGTGTCTTAACATTTGTAACGAAAGAGGGGGTGATTTTGGCAGATGGGAACCGGCGATGCAAAACTTGATTATGAAAACATATTGATGATTCGGGCTGCATGGTATTATTATATGGAAAATTATACCCAGCAGCGGATCTCCGAGCTGTTAGGCGTCAGCCGGGCCAGAGTGATTGGACTGCTGGAAAAGGCCAGACAGACCGGTGTGATCCAGTTCCGCATCCGGCAGGACGGGAACCGGTATATCAAGGCGGAGCAGGATTTAATTTCCCGCTTCGGCCTTAAGGACGTTTTCACCGTCCCAAAGGCGGATAGCCTGGCAAACCTCAACGAAAGCATCGCCCAGGCCGCCGCGATGTATATTATCCGCCGCCTGAAGGGCGGGGATTTTCTGAATGTTGGCTATGGCGACACCACCAGCCGGGTGCTGAATCACTTAGCCATGGCGGCGGAGGAGCCGCTGAACATGGTCAGCCTCACCGGCGGAGTGAATTATTATCTGCCCAATACCTCCTCCAACGTTTTTAACGCCCGGCTCTATCTCATCCCCTCCCCCCTGTTGTTATCCAGCCAGAAGCTACGGGATTCTATGCGTCAGGAACCGGTGGTGGAGGAGGTTTACCGGATGATTCCCCTGTCCCGGATGAGTGTTATCGGAATCGGCAGCATGAGCAGGGAAGCCACTATTTTGAAAAACGGCGTTCTCAACGAGAATGATTTCACCATCCTGAAGCTCCAGGGGGCGGTAGGGGACCTCCTTAGCCACTTTGTGGATAGAGAGGGAAAACTGATCTCTGTGGAGCAGGACCGCCAGCTGATGAGCACCAGCCTGGAGGACCTGCGGATGCTGGAAAACGTGATTGGCGTGGCCGGCGGTCTTTCCAAGGTGGATGCGATTCTGGCCGCCCTCCGGGGAGGGTATGTAGACATTCTCATCACCGATGAAGAAACAGCACAGGCCCTTTTGGAACAAAGCTAAGAAGTTGTACCAGCCGGCGCCGCAGATATCTTTGCGGACCAATCTGTATACCTTGCCGAATGGCACGGCTTCTGAAATTTTTTTGAAGGAGGCAGCAAAGATGGCGCAGTATTTCATGGCAGTAGATGCCGGAACCGGCAGCGTCCGCGCGGTAATCTTCGGGGTGGATGGCACCCAGGTAGGATGTGTCCAGCGGGAATGGACCCACAAAGAAGACCCTCGCTGGCCTGGAAGCATGGACTTTGACTGGGTCACCAACTGGGACTTGGCCAAAACCTGTATCAAAGGGGTGCTGGAAAAAACCGGCATCGCCCCGGAGGAAATCGCCGCTGTATCCACTACATGTATGCGCGAAGGAATTTTGCTTTATGACAAAGAGGGCAATGAAATTTGGGCCTGTGCCAACGTGGACGCCCGCAGCGACGCCCAGGTCGGCCAGCTCATCGCCCTTGACCCGCACCTGGAGGAGGAGATCTACTCCAGAAGCGGCCAGACCTACGCCCTGGGGGCGCTGCCCCGGCTGCTGTGGGTAAAGGATAATCTGCCCGATATCTATAGCAAAGCCGCGACCATTGGCATGTTCAACGATTGGCTCATCTATAAGCTCACCGGCAAGCTGGCGGTGGAGCCCAGCAATGGCAGCACCACCGGCATGATGGATCTGCAAAGCCGGGACTGGAACCCGGAGATTGCGGCCAAGTGCGGCCTGCGCACCGATATCTTCCCTCCGGTGGTGGAATGCGGCGTCAATTTTGCCACGGTCAGCGCCAAGGGCGCAGCCGAAACGGGCCTGAAGGAGGGCACCCCGGTGGTGGTGGGCGGCGGCGACTGCCAGCTGGGCACCATCGGCGTCGGGGCCTGCAAGGCAGGACAGGCGGTGGTGTTCGGCGGCAGCTTTTGGCAGTATGAGTTTAACACCAGCAGCGGCAAAACAGACCCCGGCTGCCGGGTGCGGGTCAACTGCCACGCAGTCCCCGATTTGTGGCAGTATGAGGCGCTTGCCTTCAAGCCGGGCCTGGTTATGCGCTGGTTCCGGGATGGCTTCTGCCAGCAGGAGGTGGAGGGGGCGCTGTGGGATGTGGTGGAACCAGAACTACAAGGTCATCCTCAGCTACTGAGGGACTTGGAGACCATGTTGGAATTAATGATGCCATAGAAAGAGGGAGGAAGAGAGAGATAAGGGAGGGAAAG
>OFGF01002210.1_pt1 | contig 10606 bp, 7 predicted proteins | sample 1521711 | NCBI WGS metagenome assembly OFGF01 (sample SAMEA3504092, study PRJEB24116) | mouse gut metagenome | biome: mouse gut; feature: mouse-associated habitat; material: faeces | place: Denmark | collected 2011
ACAGGCTATTATGGTCTGCACTTCCTCCATAATCAGAATATTATAGATCCCATACTTCCCTTCCACAGAATAACCTACATTCTCAAAATTCCCGGACATATTCTTCTGGCGGTACAGATAGTACGGCACCATATTCATGGCCCGTACCCCGGCTGCCGCAATCTCCATCGTCTCCTCCGTATTGTTGTAAGCCGTCGCGCCGTTTTTCTCGATCCACTTCTGCAGGCCGGAAGCCTTCTTCACTGCCAGAGAATGAATGGTCAGGGCGTCCGGCTCCAGAGCTGTAATCGCCTCTATGGTACCCTGCACATCCTCCTTCGTCTCTCCGGGCAGCCCCAGGATGATATCCATATTGATATTGTCAAATCCCACCTGCCGCGCCAGCCTGAAAGCATCCACTACCTGCTCCACCGTGTGCTGCCTGCCGATCAGTTTAAGGGTCTCCTGTTTCATCGTCTGCGGATTGACGGAGATTCTGGTCACACCATGTTTTAACAGCACTTTAAGTTTTTCCTCCGTAATGCTGTCCGCACGCCCCGCTTCCACCGTAAATTCCTGTACGGTATCAAACACAAACGTCTCTTTCAATTTCGTGAGCAGTCTGTCCAGTTCCCCCGCCGACAACGAGCTGGGCGTGCCGCCCCCGATATAGACGGTGTCCAGTATCCTGTCCCGGTACATCTGTGCCACCGCATCCATCTCCTGTTCCAGAGCCGTCAGATAATCCGCTACCCGCTCCTTCCATGCACTGATCGGAAAGGAGGTAAAGGAACAGTACAGGCATGTGGTCGGGCAAAAAGGAATGCCGACATAAAGGCTGTACCCATTCTCATAGTGCAGCGTACTCAAAATCTCCCGCTCCCGTTTTGCGATCTCGATTCCCAGCCCGATTTTTTCTTCGCTGACGAAATGCTTCTCCTTAAGATAGGCCGCCACCGCCTGTTCACTCTCACCGTTCTCCAGCATGGTCATGGCAATCTTCGTGGGCCGTATCCCCGTCAGATTCCCCCAGGGCAGCGACTGGCCTGTCTCCTCCTGCAGGGCAGTATAAAGGAACTTCTTGAATCTGTCCTTATACTCCTCAGGTTTCACCTGATCGGTATCCCGCCAGATATATACATTGCCCTCTCCGCTTGCTGCATCTGCCCCTGAACAATTATCTGCATCACCATCTTCCCTGTCCGTTCCATCGCAACGCTGCTCTGTGCCGCCGTCTGCTTCCCCAACATTATGTAAACTGCTATAGACCGTAAACTTCACATCCGTCTCACCGAATTCCAGCTCCATCACCGGAACGGCCCTCCGCACCCTTCTGTCCTTCACCACCGACTCCGGCGTCACGATCTTCAGCTCCCACGCCGGATAGAACGCCTTCACCAGCGCGTGGATATCATATTCAAACTGTGCCCTGTTACTCTTTAGTACCTGCAAAATCATCCATTCCTTTCTCTGTCCGCCACTGCCGGCAAGACAACCATACCTGCTTATCAAAGAAATAAAAAAGAACTTCCGTCCACAGACAATATATTAACTTTTTATCATGAAAAACGCAAGAATGATTCTATTTTCTTTCCGCCATTACGCAAAACAACTCCGGCAGCAGCATGACAAAACCTGTAGCAGCATGACAAAACCCGCAGCAACAGGACAAAACCCGCAGCAACAGGACAAAACCTGCCGCAACATAACAAAACCCGCAACAACATGACAAAACCTGCCGCCGCACAACACCCATGCAGCAGCAGGTTTCTGTCCCACCATCCGTTCCTTTTCCTGATCCAGATATCCCGACAATCCCCGGTCCCATAACCTGACACGGTCCTTTCTGCCCTTTTACATCTTATTAAACGGATCTTTATAACACGCCACGCTTCCCAGATCTTCCTCGATCCGCAAAAGCTGGTTGTACTTCGCCACCCTGTCGCTTCTGCAGGGCGCGCCCGTCTTGATCTGCCCTGCATTGACCGCCACTGCCAGATCTGCGATAAAGGTATCCTCCGTCTCGCCGGACCGGTGGGAGATCACCGCCCGGTAGCCGTTCTTCTGCGCCATCTCGATGGCGTCCATGGCCTCGCTGACCGTACCGATCTGGTTCACCTTGACGAGGATCGCATTGGCCACATGCAGCTTGATGCCCGCATCCAGGCGCTTCGTATTGGTCACAAAGAGATCGTCACCCACCAGCTGGATCTTATCACCCAGCTTCTTCGTCATCATCTGCCAGCCGTCCCAGTCATCCTCCGCCAGTCCGTCTTCGATGGAGATGATCGGATAACGTTCCACCAGCTCTTCATAGTAAGCCACCATCTCCTCCGTGCTTCTGGTGATCTCCTCCTGCTCCGCCTGCCCGGCAAACTCAACGCCCGCCTCATAGCATTCCGTCACACGGCTGCCCCGCACCTTATTTCTCTTCCGCTTAAGCTCCGTCTCTCCCGGGAAATGATACACGCCGTCCACCTCACTGTAAAGCTCGGAAGCCGCCACATCCAGCGCGATCTTGATATCCTGCCCCGGCGTATAGCCTGCCGCTTTGATGGACTCCACGATCAGGTCAAGCACCGCGAAGGCGTCAGGCAGTGACGGTGCAAAACCGCCCTCGTCCCCCACACCGGTGGACAGTCCCCTGTCATTACAGATCTTCTTTAAGTTGTGATAGATCTCCGCGCAGATCCGCAGACCGTCCCCGAAGCTCTCCGCCTGCACCGGCATGATCATGAACTCCTGGAAATCCACCGTATTGTCTGCGTGTTTACCGCCGTTTAGAATATTCATCATCGGCACCGGCAGCAGTCTCGTATAAGCGCCGCCCAGATAGCGGTACAGCGGAATTCCCATCGCCTCCGCACACACCTTGGCGCAGGCCATGGATACGCCCAGCATGGCATTAGCCCCCAGATTGCTTTTGTTGTCCGTGCCGTCCAGATCAATGAGGATCCGGTCGATCAGTCCCTGGTCAAAGGCATTCGTCCCCATCAGCGCCTCTCTGATCTTCGTATTGACATTGTTCACCGCCTTCGTCGTGCCAAGACCGAAATATCTCGTCTCACCGTCCCGCAGCTCCACCGCCTCGAAACGCCCGGTACTGGCGCCGCTGGGCACTGCCGCCCGTCCCACATACTGGCTGCCGCCAACCTCCTTTTCCACCGTCACTTCCGCTTCCACTGTAGGATTCCCTCTGGAATCCAGAATTTCCCTCGCATGTACATCCACGATTCTCAATTTCATAGCCATAAAAAAACCTCCTGTGCGCACTGGTCTATAACCGTTTTCCATTATTATGCACACAGAAGGTATTCTTTATACGAAACATCTCAGCTTCCGGCTTCTCTGCCACTTTACTCATTCCTGATCGCCGCCAGCGGACTCAGCTTCATGGCTCTGCGCGCCGGAAAGAAACCGGCCACCATACCCACCAGCACCGCAAAGATCAGCGACAACACCACAAGCCAGAACGGAATGTAGGAGATGTTCGCCGAACCGGAGCCGCCCACTCCCAGCATACCAATACCTGACATATCCTGATTACCGCTTCCGGAGATCTTATTGATCACAAAGGAGATAATAAAACTCAGAACCAGTCCGATCACACCGCCGAGAAAACCGATAAAACCTGCCTCCATCAAAAACAGGGTGCCGATATTGCGCAGATCGCATCCTAACACCTTCATCACGCCGATTTCCTTGGTGCGCTCATAGATGGACATCATCATGGTGTTGGCAATACCGATAGCCGCCACAAAAAGGGATACGGCGCCGATTCCGCCCAAGGCCATCTGAATGGAGCGCGACTGCTCCTGTACCTGATTCATCCATTCCACATTGCTCTCCGCCTGGAAGCCGAGAGCCCGGATCTGGTCCTGGACCTCAGTTACGTAATTCATATCATCCACACGGATATATGCCTGATTATAGTACAGCTCCTTATATGGCTTTCCGGACTTATTGGTAGGCTGGCCCGGAATAGTCTTTCCCTTAAAGACCTTTTTCAGCTGGGCCTTCAATGCTTCCACATCACAGAGGATACTGTTTGCATTTTCTCCCCACTCCGTAGGCTTGCCGGCCATCAGTCCGCAAGCCGACACCATATATTTCTTGGGCGCCGGTATCGGGTTCCCGTTTTCATCCGTACCGCCGTATTGTGAATTGTAGTAGGCATCCGTATCAAAGATTACGAACATGGGAGAATTCATCAGATCCACATCTGCCAGGGTATAATTATCCTCATTTTCATAATCATAATTTTCATAAAAGGGATTCTGTCCTGTCTTGGAATTATAAAAGTCCGTGATCACCGTATTTCCATAGAAGAACTGCAGTTCTCCTCCCTCCTCCGGCAGGCTTCCCTCTGCAATATCCAAATCCATCTTCTCCAGCGCCTCCCGGCTCATGCCCCGAATGGAGGCACTGGACTCCCACACGCCCTGACGCAGAAGCACCCAGGTACTCAATACGGGGGAGGCGATCTCCACATGTTCCATATGCTTAAACTGTTCAATGGCCGCATCGTCAATCCGCACCGGTTCCTGGCTTTCACTGTCACCGCCGTCCGCGGAAACCGCAATGCCCTCGCCATAATAGCTGTATCCGCCCTCGTTGGAATAAACTGTGATGGTGGTCAGGCCGCCGTACTGCTCGATCTGCTCCATACTGGCTTTGTTAAGACCCAGGCCGAGGGAAATCATAACCACAATGGAGGCAGTTCCAATGACAACTCCCAGAACTGTAAGGATGGTCCGAAGCTTCCTGCGCCACAGACTGCTTAAGCTCATTTTAAGCAAATCCTTTATACTCATAGACCGTTCCTCTTCTCCGCTCTACGCTTCTTCCATTTCTTCCATGGGCTTAGTTTTTCTGTTTCCGTCTCATCGTCGTCGGACAAATCTTCCTCGCCCGCATCATCCAGATCTTCCTCCAGCTCCAGAAGCTCCTGAGCTTTTTTCTTCTTTCTGCGGATTACCACAAATACAATGATGCCGATAACAATCAGAATCCCTGGTACAATAGCCCACCAGATTTTAAATCCTCCCGGCGAATCTATCATCTCCTCGCCGTAAACACCGTCTATTTCCATATCATTGGGGAAATACATCTCATTGACAAACAGGGTCATTTCCTTCTCAATGGTGGTGGCTTCTCCCGCCTCATCCTCAAAGGTAATCTCTATTTTTACGATGCCGTCGTCCATAGTAGCGGCAGCACCTGACAGATATGCGTCCACATTTGCAGTTGCTCCTGGCTCTATATTGCCCAAGTATGTATCTCCTCCGCTGACGGAATCGGATATGAATTTTACACTTGTGTTAAAAAGCTTTGTTTTACCAATGTTATAAACGCTGAACATAACATTGGCTTCATTGCCTACGTCAATGCTGTCCGGCATAACCTCTATGCTGCTGATGTCCACGCGGGCCTCCTGGCGAACCGGAATGGACACGCTGGCCGTATTTTCGTAAGCATTGACATTTTCATCCTCGTAATTCATCTTGACATTCACTACGTAGGGCTTCTGTGCCAGATCGGAGCGCGCCTCCATTTCCATAGAAATATCCTTGGTGGCTCCCGCTGCTATACGGTCTACAAAAATCGTGCTGGACCCGGCCGTGGGCAGGAACGCGGCGGCCACATAAGTCGTGTCCGTGCTCTCACTTGCCGCCTGGATATCGAAAAGCATATTCTGAACTGCCGTTGCCCTGGAGGTATTCTGCATATGCAGGGTCAGCGTAAAGGTTTCCCCTGCCCGTACTTCCTCGGGACTGGTAGAAAATCCCGTTACAATCACACGGGGGGTGGATGCGGTTCCGTCTGAGGACACGCCGGTGGTTCCCTTTACATTTACATAAGTAGTCAGGGTTACGGTAGTCAGGGACAGATCGTCGTTTTCATAGGTTACGTCAAATGCTATGGGCATATATCCGCCCGGGGCATCCTTGCGGGTTTTCAGCACCCAGGTCAGCTCCCTGCGGCGTTCCATATCGTCCCCGCCTTCATCCGTACCCGGAAGGCGATCGATGGTCTGGGTGTAGTTGGATGTCTCTATCTCGAAGGGCCATTTGGCCGGATCCTGGCTGATCTGCGGGGTTACGACAGCGTTCTTTACCCGGCGGCGTCCCATATTGACGATCGGAAGAACGACATTGACGTACTGTCCGCCGTTGGCTACCGGGGTGATCCAGTTGCCGCCTACCATGATGTTGCTGTTTGAGGTGGTGGGTTCCGGGTCGGAGTCCGGGGCATCGGAGGGGATGTAAGAATCAACAGTAGCCCGACCAGCTAACAGCCGTTCAGAAATTATCGCACTACTATTGCAATTTTTGATAGCTTTAATTTGCGCGTCAACCGCTGCTCTTGCCTCCGCTCGTTTTCCTTCGGGTATAAAAGATTCTTTAAATTTGTAATACTCGTCTAATTCCTTGCAAGCATTCTCTCTTACTTCTTTTAAATCTGCATCCGAATCACTTGCTCTTGGTGTATCTGCCTTTGCAATTATCGGCTGCGGCAAACCGCCTATCACCGGCACACACAGCATACAGCACAGCGCAGCCGCCAATCCTCTTTTTATCAATCCCATTCTTCTCATACCGCTTCTTCCTCCCTGTTCTTCCGATTGTCCTCTATTTTCACAATTTTCCCATCTATAATATGAAAGATCCTGTCCGCAAAGCTTGCCAGGTGATTGTCATGCGTTACCATCACCAATGTCTGATTCTGTTCCCGCACAATCTTTTTCATCAGCTCCATTACCTCCGCCGAGGTATTGGAATCCAGATTACCCGTCGGCTCATCGGCAAAAATAATCTCCGGGTCCACCACCAGCGCTCTGGCCACGCCCACACGCTGCTGCTGTCCTCCGGACATTTCATTGGGCCTGTGGGTCTTGTGCTTGCGAAGCCCCACCAGCTCCAGCATCTTGTCTGCCTTGTCCAGCCGTATCTTTTTGGGTACTCCCCGGAAGGTCAGCGGCAAAGCCACATTTTCCTTGGCATTCATAGTTCCCAAAAGGTTAAAGGACTGAAAAATAAATCCCACGTGCTCCCGGCGAAACTTTACCAGCTGATTCTCGTTCATGCGTTCCAGATGTTCCCCGGATATAATAACCTCGCCCTTCGTAGGCTTCTCCAGACCGGCCAGCATATTCAGCATCGTTGATTTGCCGGAACCGGAGGTGCCCACAATAGAGCAAAACTCGCCCCGGTAGATCTCCAGATCCACGCCATTCAGGGCTCTTACCTTATTGCGCCCCACACGGTAGATTTTATATAGATTCTTTACCTGAATCACAGGCTCTCTTTCCTGTGCCATAGACATCCCCTTCTGTTTCAGACTTCCGGAATATTCCTTTTTATAATCTATTCCCTATATTCGACCATAAACCCGGCAAATATACCATATCTAGCATAATACATTCTCAGTATACCACAAGTATTTTCAAAATACTATTTAAGAATTCCTTAAATCACAGAGCCGTCAAGAGCTATGGCCTGTAAACAGAAAGTTTAGCAGATAAGAGCATCATTTATGCATCACAAAAAAGGACCACTTAGATACGCTCAATAAGCAGGCCCTTTTCTTATATTCCGATTGTTCAGCTGTCTATCTCCCAGCTTTTAAAATACCATATTCCCTATCGCCAAATCCTTCACAATGGCAAATGCCTCCCTCACCATGTAATGAGGGTACATCCCGAGTGAAGAAGGCGCTGGAATCGGGATGGCATCAAGCCCCTGGGCCTTGGCAATATGCGCCGCCCGGAACACATGAAAGTCATTGGATACAATGCCCACCGAAGCTTCCGGATTCTTCATCAGCTCCTTGCTGAAACGAATATTCTGATTGGTATTGACGGACTTATCCTCTTCCAATATTCTCTCTTCTTCGATTCCCCGGTTTATAAGCCATGCCTTCATCGCCGCAGCCTCGGAAATCTCCTCTCCCTGTCCCTGGCCGCCGGACACAATGACTGTAGTATCCTCATGCTCCTGAAGATACTCCGCCGCCCTGTCAAGCCGCTGACTCAGGGCTTTGCTTACCCTTGTTCCTTTTACCTGTGCCCCCAGAACAATCAAATATTCTACCGGCTCTTTTGTACTTCCTGTCATTCCGCTGATAATACAGCCTTCCACAAACAGAAAGCCTGCCAGACCCGCAGCAAAGAGTACACCGCCCAGGACTTTTACTGCGGAGGGTATCCGCCCGAAAGCCCCGTAAAGTGCAGGGACACGGCAAACGGCTCCGGCCAGAAAAAACATTCCTCCCAGAAACAGCCAGAACCAGGAAAAGGAGGCCTGCAGGCCCGCATACAGTACAATCCCTATATAATAGAGGACACACAAAGCTCCCAGTACCAGGAATATCATTCCCATCTGCCCTATCTTCCGCAGCATTTTTTATACTTCTTGCCGCTTCCGCAGGGGCAGGGATCGTTTCGTCCAATCTTGGGTCCCTTTACAATGGTACCGGACTTTTTCTGCTCCATATAAAGCTCTTTGCGCTTCTCCTCCGAAAAGATGGGCTCCCACTGGGGAAGCTCATAGAGCCAGTCCGCCTTTGCTGCTACCATGTTCTTGTACAGCATTTCCTTGTCAAATTTCAGAGATACGACCGTGTCCTCCTCCATATCATCAATGGGGTTCGGTTCCGCCAGACTGTCATTGATACCGTCCAGGAAACCGGTCATAGTCATAATATCCTGGCCATACTTCTCCGCCAGCTCCTTTACCGTACCCTTCACCTCCGTATCCGGGTCTGCCAAAAGCTGCTCGTAGATGCCTTTCTCTATTTCAAAATATTTTGTCCAAAATCTCTGAATATCTCCCTTATTTGCCTCCTGGTCATAGGCCATATCACGCCACTGTTTCAGTAATGCCATAATTTTTCTCCATCCTTTGTTTTCTGGTTTTCAAAAAAAGCGCCGGAACTCACCATATCGAAGGCTTCCTGCGCTTTTCTTACAGGGGATGAGAGAATCGAACTCCCACTAAGGGTTTTGGAGACCCCTGTCATGCCATTTGACCAATCCCCTAGCTCAAACGTACTTATTATTTATACCACAAAGATCGCCCTTCTGTCAATCCCAAAATCAACTTTCTTAGATGATTTTGCTCACCCATTTATCTTATTGCACCAGACGCACCGCATCCGCCACCGTCCGTACTCCGCAGAGACGCACGCCCTTCACCGCGCCGATCTGCTCCCGGCAGACCTCCGGCAAAATAATGGTGGTAAAGCCCAGCTTCTTTGCCTCCTGAACCCGCTGTCCGGCCTGGCTGACCGCACGGACTTCACCGCTTAAGCCCACCTCGCCAAAGGCCAGTACCTTCTCGTCAATGGCCCGATCCTTATAGCTCGATATCACCGCCAGAACCACACCCAGGTCAACAGCCGGCTCATTGATTCGGATTCCCCCTGCGATATTCACATACACATCACTGTCAGAAAGCCGCAGATTCAGCCGCTTTTCCAAAACCGCCAGCAGAAGATTCACCCGGTTATAATCCATACCCGCCGCCGTCCGTCTGGGCACCGCCAGGGTACTGTGGCAGACCAAAGCCTGAATCTCCAGTAAAATCGGCCGTGTTCCCTCCATTGAACAGGCCACCACGGAACCGGAGGCATCCTCCGGCCGGCCATTCAGCATGTACTCCGAAGGATTCTCCACCTCAGCAAGCCCCGTTTCCCGCATTTCAAAGACGCCTATCTCATTGGTGGATCCAAAACGGTTCTTCACACCCCGAAGAATCCGATAGGACGCATGGCGATCCCCTTCAAAATACAGCACCGTGTCCACCATGTGTTCCAGCACTCTCGGACCGGCCACAACCCCCTCTTTGGTCACATGACCGACGATAAAAACAGATATCCCCATTCCCTTGGCAATCTGCATCAGGACGCCCGTCGATTCCCTCACCTGGGAAACACTGCCCGGCGCAGAAGAAATCTCCTCGCTGTACATTGTCTGAACAGAGTCGATGATAACCACTTCCGGTTTCTCATCTTTTATCACGTTTCTGACCGTATCCAGGTTTGTCTCACATAACAGTTTCAGGGTATCCTTAAAACTGCCAATACGCTCAGCCCGCAGCCTGATCTGCTGCAGGGACTCCTCCCCGGAAATATAGAGAACGCGGATCTCCTGTTCCGAAAGCTTACGGCAGACCTGAAGCAGAAGCGTCGATTTCCCGATCCCCGGATCTCCTCCGACCAGAACCATGGAACCTTTCACAATCCCACCTCCAAGCACCCGGTCCAGCTCCTTCATCTGTGTGGATATACGCTTTTCCTGCGTCATCTCAATGCCGGAGATCGGAACCGTCTCCACCGCGCCATTCCGGACGTCTGAAGCCCGCTTTGCACTTTTTTTATCCGTCAGTTCCTCCACAAATGTATTCCACTCACGACAGCCCGGACACTGTCCCATCCATTTTGATGATTCATGTCCACAGTTCTGACAGAAAAAAGCGGTTATTTTTGCTTTTGCCATCCGGTACTCCTCCTTTTCTTATGCTCCGCTGCACATACCTCATACAATAATACACGGAACGGACTCAACCGATAATCCTTTTTCATAATGTCCTTTTCCGTAAAATCGGGCAGGGGAGACTTTATCCCT
>OFGF01002212.1_pt1 | contig 10605 bp, 9 predicted proteins | sample 1521711 | NCBI WGS metagenome assembly OFGF01 (sample SAMEA3504092, study PRJEB24116) | mouse gut metagenome | biome: mouse gut; feature: mouse-associated habitat; material: faeces | place: Denmark | collected 2011
AAAACAACTTCTTTTATACATAACAATCTTGAACCCTCTAACAATTGATTTAAATATTCTATACAAAACATCTGATTCTTATCTTCAAAATAAAAATATTCCTTATTATTAATCATATGTTCATTCATAGTAACTATGATTTAAGTTATCATCTTTTCATCAATAAATATTTATACTATCCTATTTTCCTAATATGAAGTCAATGCTCCACTACAATAAAAGTACATGTGAATAACACTATAAGTTCTTCTGTTTTCTTCCCAAATATCGATATACTTGTTTTTTATAAAACCTATAATCAATTCCATATTCTTTATCTAAATAATGTTCTTCTTGTAATATTTGTATATGAAGCATAAGAATCGCTAGTACAGTAATAATTAATAATGGTATATTAAAAAACATAAATAATATTCCTAAATATACACAATCAAATCCTAAAAAAGCAGGATTTCTACTAATTTGATAAATGCCAGAAGTTAACATTTCAGTCCTATCATTTTCAGCAAGCCCTGCTCTCCAACTATCCTTCATTGTTGTAATTGCACAAGCAAAAATAATATTTCCTAATATTCCTAAAATAATACCTGTAAAATTCATAATTTGAGATACATTTGGATTTACACTAAAAATACTTATAACCTCAACAAAAACCACACCCCATGTAACAACTTTCATAGTCAACTCAATATAATATTGTTGATCTTTATTCTCTCTTTTTGCAATTTGATTAGTTTGTATTCCCTTTCTTTTTTGTATCCACATCTTGCCAAAATAAATTGAATAAAAAACCAAAAGAATAATCATACCTAATATCTTCATATCATCACCTTTTTTAAGTATATCATGTGGATACATCAATAACAATTCGAAAAAAATAGCTTAGTTTTCTCAAACTAAGCCATTTCACGTTTTCTAAAAAATAAAGAGAATTTTATTATTTTAAGTTATTATTTAAAAATTCATACGTTCTTTCAACTAAAAGTTGTCTTGGTTCTTGAGAACCACTACCATCAGCTGCATCAAAAACATGATCTGCATTTTTTACATTCAAAACTTGAATATCTGTTGCTGCTTGAATAACAGCATTTGTTGTTGTTTTACTTACATAATCATCTACTTCATCAACTGCAATCATAAGTTTTCCTTTATATTTAGCTATATTTTCTAAAGGTTTACTCTTTTCATTTTCTTCAAAGAATTGAAGTGAACAATCTACATATGGTTCACCCCATAATGTAAATGTAGATTTACCATTTTTCTTTGCTTCATTATACATTTCTTTCACAGCTTTTTCGCCACCCATGAAATCATATAAACCACTTAAACCATCATTAGCAGCAGGTGCCCATAAAACTGCTACATCTATTTTATCATCAATATAAAGAGAAGTTATTCTTCCTCCCATACTATGACCTACCATTCCTACTTTTTGAATAGTATATTTATCTTTCATATAAGCAATAGCACTATCTAAATCATCAGTCATACTTGTTAGATCATAAGCTGTATAATCTTCTTTACTTTCACCATTGCCTGGAAAATCTATACGAATTGATGCAATCCCATTTTCAGCTAACTTATTAGCAAGGGGTTCAAAATTTGCACACCCTTCTCTATCACCTACAAATCCATGTGCCATAACAACTAATGGCATATCTTCTTTTGTATCAGGTACAACTGTTGTTGCATAAATATCTGTATTTCTTTTTGATTTCACTGTTATTTTTTCAGTAGAAACATTCATTTTTTCTTGCTTTTCTTCTTTTGATTGAGAGCAACCTACTAAAAGTAAAGTAGACAATATCCCAAAAGTTAATAATTTTTTCAATTTTTTATTTTTCCTTCCATATATATTATAAATTTTCACCTTGATTTTTAATCACATCTTGATACCAATAGAAGGAATCTTTTCTATGTCTTGATAAATCTCCACTATCATCATCATGTTTATTTACATAAATAAAACCATATCTTTTTTTCATTTCTCCTGTTGTTGCAGATACCAAGTCAATTGGCCCCCACATGAGATAACCAAAACATTCTACATGATCTTCAAGTATAGCTTTTTTCATTTCACTGAAATGTGCTGATAAATAGGCAATTCGATAATCATCATGAATTTTTCCATCAATCATTTCATCTACTGCACCAATTCCATTCTCTGTTATCATAATTGGTAACCCATATTTACGATATGTATAATTCAAAAGATATCTTAGTCCTGTTGGATCTATTGCCCAACCCCATTTACTTTGTTTTAAATAAGGATTTTGAGTACCTCCCCATAGTGATTCATTATCATCATGATCACATGGTGATTTTGATACTTCTGTTGAATAATAATTCATTCCTATAAAATCTAATGTTCCTTTTTCAAAAGCTATTTCATCTTCTTTATCAATTTCTATATGAATATCATATTCTTCATATTCTTTTAATTTATATTTTGGAAATTTTCCATTACACATAGCATCTATTTGATAAAAATCTCTATCCATATCTTGAAATGCTTTCATAACATTCATTGGATGACAATCTTTTGGATACATTGGAGTAATTCCAAACACACAACCAACTTGATTATTTGAATCTATATCTCTAATAAGCTTTACTGCTTTAACGCTTGCTAGAGTCATATTGTATCCTATTTTTGCAAGAACTTCTTTTTTATTGCCTTCTATTTCACTATATTTAAGTCCTGCAATAATATATGTAAAAATATCGGACGCTTCTGTTTGTGGATCAATATGATTCATTTCATTAAATGTTACCCAATATTTAACTTTACCTTTTAAAGCAGTCACAACTGTTTGTACATACTTCAAATAAAAATCAATTAATTTTCTATTTGTCCATGATTCATATTCTCTTACTAAATGAATAGGCATTTCAAAATGATATAATGTAACAATGGGTTCAATTCCATAATCAAGTAAAGTTTGAATAACATCTTGATAATATTCTATTCCTTTTTGATTAGGAACATCTTCATCACCATAAGGATAAATTCTTGACCAATCAATAGATATTCTTAAAGCTTTAAAGCCCATTTCAGCAAACAATGCAATATCTTCCTTATATCTATGATAAAAATCTATACCTTCATGTGAAGGATATTTTTTATCTGTTTCTAACTCTGATGTAAATTGTCTTGGCACTTTATAGCTTCCTGAAGTTGCATAATCCATGATTCCATGTCCTTTACCATCTTCTTGCCATGCCCCTTCACATTGATGAGCTGCAATACTACCACCCCATAAAAAATCACTTGGAAATTTATTCATATAGTTCACCTTCTATTCAATGACTTCTTCTACTATTTTTTGTTGTGATTCACTTACTTCTTTTTCATATTGTTGTTTATCAGCAACTCTGAAGAATGGATAATATACAGCAACTGAAATCACAATAACCAATACTGACCATATTGTTGTTGATAATGCTCCACTTGTCATTAAGAATCCAATCAAAATAGGTGGAGTTGTCCAAGGAACCATTGATACAGTTGGCATAGCTATAATGCCTGCTTCCATCAATAGAATAGTTGAACCAGCTAATATTCCTGGTAATATTACAAATGGGAATAAGAATATTGGGTTAAAACAGATTGGTGTCCCAAAGATAATAGGTTCATTAATATTAAAGATACCTGGACCAATTGACATTCTTCCTAAAGTCTTAAAATATTGACTCTTTGCAACAAATGACATTAAAATCATTAAACCAATAGTTGCTCCTGTACCACCAGCCCAAATCAAAACATCTGTTCCATAAGTTGCACCATAAATAGCCGCTCCACCAGCTCTAATAGCTTCTTCATTAGCAATACCATTAGCTAACAAGAATGGATAAGCAACATCACAAACAACAGCACTATTAATACCACAGAAGAATACTAATCCCATTAAACTATGATATAAAGCATATCCCCAAGGTGTTTTTAATAAGTTTGATACTGGTGACATAAGTGTTGCCATAAATGTATTTAAGTTAAATCCTAATACAACAGCAATAATTCCAAAAAGAATGAAAACCACTGATGCTGGGATCAAAGATGAAAATGAATGACTTACTGCTGGTGGAACACCATCAGGCATTTTAATTCCCCATCCTTTTAATTCAAATAATGATAAAATACGTACTGTTACTAATCCAACAACGATTGATGTTAATAATCCTGAAGTTCCAAATCCTGCAACATCAATTCCCACTTCTGGATTATATTGAGTTAAACAGAAAGCTCCTAATGATGTTACTGTATTTGTCCATTTATTAGCTTGATAAGCTTCTGCTCCAAAATAACCAGTTGCTCCAGCTACAAATAATGCTAATATTCCAGTTGTACAAGCATTAACTGCATAAAAGAAAGGTGCTGCTGGTTCAAAAAACTTTTGTAAAGGTTCAAATGGAAGTTCTGGTAATAAAATTGTAATACTTCCAATAATTAAAAGTGCCATAGCTGAACACATTGCATTACGAATAATTGTTAATATTCTGTTGCTTCCAAATTTTAAAGCATATGGCATAATTTTTTGTTCAAGAAATCCTGATATACGATCCATTTTCATTTCCTCCTGCTCTAGTTCGATCCTTTTCAATGCTCTAAGTAGCACTGACTCTCCGTTCATTTCCCCATATTCTTTACGGCCGATAAGTAATACTGGGATTGATAAAGGTTTTGCAATGTCAAGAATTCTTTCAAATTCATGAGTACATTGAGGTGCAATTAAAATAATATCTGCTTTTGATGCATATTGTTGAACTTGAAATGCTCCAACTGATGCAATTGCACAATCTATATCTAGCTCTTTGGCTGCTTGTCTCATATTTTGCACTAAAATGCTAGATGACATTCCTGCGGCACAACATAATAGAATTTTCTTCATTGCTTCTACCTACCTTTATTTTACTTATTTTTTAAAATACTTAAATCGAACTTATTTCCTTTTCTAAAGAGGAAATGAATCAACCAAATAAAACATCTATATCATTCTTTTTTTGCTCATTAGCAATTTTCTTTAAGATATTTTTTAAGTGTTGTAATGATAAATCATTTTCTAATTCTTGCATTGCCTTTTGATTAAACACTAAAGACGATAACGTTTCATGTAATAAACCTAGTGCTTCCTGTGAATCTTTTTGAACACTTAATAAAAATATATATTTTACATTTTGATGTTTCCACTTAATAGCTTTCTTTAAAACTCCTACTGCTACAAATGTTTCATCTGTTAATGGTTTCATTGGATGTGGCATTGCAATAGCATTTCCAAATTCAGTAACTGAAAATTTTTCTCTCTTTAAAATTTCTTCTTCAAAATGATTTGGAACAGTTTTGACATTAGCAATTCTTTGACACATTTCATGAATTAATTCTTCTTTTGTTTTTCCACTCAAATCTGTAAATAGCAATTCTTGTTGAAAATATTGATCCACAAATGACAATTCTTCATTTTGTGATAAGAAAACTTCACTTAATGAAATCATATCTTGATCATTTAAAAAATATTGAACATGAATAGCTGGTATCTCTGTTTTAAATGGAATAGGTACTGTACTTAATATAAAATCATATGCTAATTGATCAATATTTGATAATTCATACAATTCTGTAACATAGATACTATTAATATTATCTTTAAATCTTTGTTTAATTTTATATAATAAAATTTGTGAACTTCCCATACCACTTGCACAAATAATTATAACATTCTTTTTAGGTCCATTTTTTTGATATCTTTCAATGGCTAATGCAAAATGTAAAGCAATGTAACCTATCTCATTTTCACTTACTGACTTATTAATATATGATTGAATAATATGTGCAGCTAAAATACTAATTTCAAAAGCTAAAGGATTTTCAGATTTAATTTGCTGTAATAATGGATTTTGGATAACCATTCCATATTTCAAACGATTCATCATAGGTTGTAAATGTAAAGATAAAGATGTATATAAATCTAAATCTGTCATAAAATTCATAGCAAATTTATCATTAATTTCTTTCATAATTTGATTCATGAGTTCTTCATAATCTTGATTCAAATATAAAGTATTAGAATTATATTGAACAGCTTTCTTTCCTGATAAATGCATAGCTATATAATAAATTTCAACTTTTGGAAAATGAACTTCAAATCTTTGTTCTAATTCTTGACATAAAATTTCAGCAACTTCATACTCTCTGCTCTTTTCAATCTCGCTATCATATTCACAAGGCATTGATTTTGTATCTTCTTTTAATCTCAATAATGCAATCATAATATGGATAACAAGATTTTGAAAACCAATATCAGTTAACTTAAATCTCTCATTAACCATTGTTTTATATAAAATTGTTGAGATTTCTTCTTGTTGTTTTGTTGATGATGTTTGTGATAAATAAACACCATCATCTTTAGTACCATGATAAAAATATTGTGATATACATAATCTTTTATGAAACTCACTACCTACTATTTTTAATCCATAAAAGGGTTTTGTTTCTAAAGTTAAATGAAAATATTTTAATTTTTCTCTGACCTCTTTTAAATCGCTACTTAACGTAGAACGACTTACAAAGATACGATCACAAATATCTTCCATTTTGATATAATCTTCTTCAGTTAGGAACATTCTTATTAAATAATGTACTCTATCTTCTGGATAAATAGGAATTAACATTTGATCTTCAGAATTTTTCTTTAGCATTGTTTCTAAATAGTTATAATATTTTTCTTCATCATTAATCACTAATTCATAACCAATAGCATGTTTGGAAATAATCTCCATTCCATGCTGATGAAGATGTTCTTTATATTCTTTTAAATCATTCCTTAAAGTTCTTACTGTAATACCTAACTGTCTGCTTAATTCTGGTCCACTCATTGGCGTTTCAGCATGACTTAAAATCTTTATTGTTTCTATCATCCTTTTATTTTCCATATTATTCACCTATTATATTATAACCCTTTTCGACATTTTTCTACAACCATTGTATTTCCTCTTTTAAAGAGGAAATGATAAAATAAATTTATCTTTAATCAATTAAGTATAAATAAATCACTTCATAACTATGTTCTTATTATAAAAAGATAATGTTTTTTATTTTATAGCCCCATGTCAAAGACTTTTGACAGACAAAAAAAGAACTTTTATATAAAATATTGCTTGGAGGTACAAAATGGATATTGGAAATAAAATTAAAGAATATAGAAAAATGTTAAATATGTCTCAAGATGAGTTAGCACTAAAAGTTTTTGTTTCAAGACAAACAGTTTCAAATTGGGAAACAAATAAAAGTTGTCCTGATGTTAAAAGTTTAATAATATTATCCAATATCTTATAATTGTCTTTAATTTACCTTCTTTTTTAATTTGATAAATAGAATCTTTTGAAACATAAACTTGCATTGTATTATCAACTTCTTTAAAAGTTGTCTTTGTTGTTTCATCCCCAGTATAATATAAATCTTGATCTATTAAAAAAGAATGTCCATGATATTGATAAATCCCCTTTGGTAAAATTAAAATTCTTTGATACTTCTCAAAACATTCTTCATACATTTTTTCATGAAACTCAAAATCATTTCCACAATTAAAAGTAACAATAATTAAAGACATATCATTCTTTATAGCACGTGTTACTAAAGTACGTCTAGCTTTCTTTGTAAATCCTGTCTTTCCTCCTACACAATACTCATATTCCTTTAATAATTTGTTTTTATTATGCCAAGTTCCCCCACCATCTTCTCTTTTATAACTTTCTTTAGAAACAATATCATTAAAAATTGGATTTTGACTACAATAGCTCATTAATTTAGCCATGTCATAAGCACTAGAACGATTTCCTTCATCTTCCTCATCTAGTCCTGTTGGATTAGAAAAATGTGTATCAGACAAGCCTAATTCTTGAGCTTTTTTATTCATCATATCTACAAATTTTGGAATATCTCCACCAATATTTTTAGCTATACAATTGGCTGCATCATTACCACTTCGTAACATCAATCCATGTAATAAATCTCTTAAATTAATTTTATCGCCTATATGTATATAGACGCCACTTCCCCAAGCTTCATTCACTTCTTCCCCTATCGTATAGACATCATCTAAATCACCATTTTCTATCGCAATAATAGCTGTCATAATTTTAGATATAGAAGCAACACTTTGAACATGGTGTTCATTTTGACTAGATAAAACATTTTGATTATAAGAATCCATAACAACATATGATTTCCCTTGAAAATTAACTGCTTTAACACTTTGTAAACTCAATATCAATATACATAAACATAATAATTTCTTCATTATATCACCAATATAATGAATGATTTATAATATTTATGTTTATTCTTTTAAAAGTTTGTTTAACTTTAATAAGACTTTTTAAAAAAGAAAAAGATAATTTTTAAGATATATTAAGTTTAAATGTTTGCTTTAAAATATTGTGAGGATATGAAAAGATGTCTCTTTTCTGATACAATTTTATTATCTGATTCTAGTTATATTATTATATGATAAATGATGAATTTTTTAATGATTATGAATTTATTTGGGCATTTCAAAATCCAAGTCAATTTCATATATTACGAGGAAAGAAAATATCATTCGATTCTTTTAAATATTTTTATTATGCTATGACATCACAAGTATGGATTACCAATGTAGCAGTTGAAAGAGGATTAGCATTTAAACATAAAGATACTATTTATATCAATACATGGCATGGAACACCGTTAAAAAATATTGATAATGAAAAAGCTAAGAATAAAAATCATTTTAGTCAAATTGATATAATGTGTGCTCAAAGTTGTTTTGATCAAAATATTTTTTCAGATATTTTTCATATAAAAAAAGAAAATATATTATGTTGTGATTTACCAAGAAATGATATCTTATGTCAAGATAATCAAGATAAAATAAAAAAGATTAAGAAAGACTTAAATGTCCCAGTCAATAAAAAAGTTATTTTATATATGCCTACATATCGTGAATACCAAGTTGATAAAAATGGAATGATTATTTTTGATATGCCTATTGATTTTAAAAAATGGTATCATTATTTAAAAGATGATTATATTATTTTATTTAGAGCACATTATCTTGTAGATAAAGTGGTTGATTATGAGCATATTGATTTTATAAAAAGTGTATCTAAATATCCTGTTTTAAATGAGTTGTTTTTAATATCAGATTTATTGATTAGTGATTATTCAAGTGCATATTTTGATTATTCAATTTTAAATAAACCAATGTTTTGTTTTGCATATGATTATCAAGAATATTTAGATAAAAGAGGATTATATATGGATTTAAATATTTTGCCATGTCAAATACATTATAATGAAGATTCTTTATTAGATGATTTGTTACATTTTTCATATACTGAAGCATGTAAAAAAACCAAAGAATTTCAAGAAAAATTTGCCTCTCATTGTGGGAATGCAAGTCAATGTGTTGTTGAAACTCTTAAAAATAAATTAAATGGAGGAATAAATCAGTGAATAATATAGTTGCGATTATTGTAACTTTTAATAGAAAAGAATTGTTAGGGGAAGCTATTGAGGCTCTATGTTCGCAAACAATTCAAAGTTTTGATATTATGGTTGTTGATAATGCAAGTACTGATGGCACAAAGGAATATATTTCTTCATATGTTAATAATGGAACAATTCAATATTTTAATACAGGTAAGAATATTGGTGGGGCTGGAGGTTTCCATTTTGGAATGAAGAAGGCTTTGATGGAAAATTATGATTATATTTGGTTGATGGATGATGATACAATTCCTGATAAAGATTGTTTGGAAAATTTAATGAAAGCAAAAGAAATTCTTCATAATCAGTTTAGTTTTTTAAGTAGTTATGTTTATTGGATTGATCATTCACCTTGTGTGATGAATTTTCAAAGAGCGTTTGAATATGGTTGGATTCAAAATCAAAGCCAACTTAAAGAAGGGATTATTCCTATTAAAACAGGAACTTTTGTCTCAGCATTTATCAATACACAAACAGTAAAAAAAGTAGGTTTACCAATTAAAGAGTTTTTCATTTGGTCTGATGATACAGAATATACTTATCGTTTGAGTCAAGTACAACCTGCTTATTTTATTGCTAGAAGTCAAGTTTTACATAAAATGAATACGAATGTAAGTGCTGATATTGTATCTTGTGATAAAGAACGTATTGATAGATATTCAATTGCTGTGCGAAATAGATTTTATATAGCTAAAAAATATGGTATAAGAAGTCTTATAACATTTCATAGTCAATTTATTAAGAATTTGATAAGAGTTATTAAAAAAGCAGATAATGCTAAAATGAAACGATGCTTATCATTAATGAAAGGGTATGGTAAAGGATTGTTTTTCCACCCTCAGATTGAAAAAGATATATAAAGTTTAAAGGAGGTTTGTATGAATAAAGTTTTTAAGAACTATTTATATAATTTAAGTTATCAACTTTTAATTATTATTCTTCCTTTAATAACAACCCCTTATGTATCAAGAGTTTTAGGAGCTAAAGGAGTAGGAACTTTTGGTTATACAAATTCCATTGTCCAATATTTTATTCTCTTTGGTGCTATTGGATTAAATATTTATGGACAAAGAGAAATTGCA